>Ga0307487_1000006_pt1 | contig 193094 bp, 149 predicted proteins | sample CBIW12metaG_FD_203665 | JGI IMG/M metagenome (GOLD analysis project Ga0307487, IMG submission 203665) | Sea-ice brine microbial communities from Beaufort Sea near Barrow, Alaska, United States - CBIW 1.2 | ecosystem: Environmental > Aquatic > Marine > Coastal | place: USA: Alaska | collected... | reverse complement strand
GTCATGCCGTTATCTAAGCTTTTGAGAACTTGTTTGCGATAATCTAGGGAGTAAGTCATGGTCGTTTACAGGAATAATCGTTTAGTTGGTTTGATTTATAACATTTTTGAGGTCAGGTGACTATAGCTATATCTAAAAAACCATTGATAGATAACTCTTGAAAAGTCTTGTTGATATCTTAGACGATCAAGATATTTTTGATTGTTTTCATAGGTATCTTTTGATTGATTACTAAATACGTCTAGATTACCTTATCTCTCAATCTACAACAACCCTTCCAAAATATCTAAACCCCCACCTGCCAATATAAACAATAACCCCGCCAAATTAATCAACACCGTCAAATAATAAGTCATTCGAAATTCAGATTTTTGTGATTTATGACGTAAGTAAGTCTGCGCCACCATCGCTCCGACCCAACCACCAAGCGCACTTAAAACATGTAAGGTCGATTCAGGAGTACGCCAATCACCACTTTGCGCAGCGGCCTTGTCTTTGGCATACATCATATAAGTGATTAATCCTATTGCCACGTACCATCCGACCACCAGCCAGCTAAGCTCATTCATGGCTGCAAGTAGTATCAGTACGCCATAAAATCCTACGCCGAGAAACGAACGTTTTTTCTGCCCAGCCTCAAAATCCGCTTGTGCACTTCTTTTTTGATTACGCTGCCGGATTTGCTTATTCTTTTGCACCATTTGTTGCTGAACGAAGCCAAGTTCTTGTACTTGTTTGGCTTGCTTGCGTCCTTGATTGTCTTGCCCTACTGTAAATACCACTTGCTCACCAACATCAGGGCGACGCTGTGCTTTAAACTCACTAACATGAAAAAATAGCGACTCGCCAGCTTCAGATTCAATAAACCCAAAGCCTTTATCGTCTTGCCATTTCTTAATATGGCCTTGTTGTTTGGTTGTCATGCTTGTTTACTCTTCTTATCATTAACTGTTGTTAGCGATTATTATATCCTTTTCAGTGACTCATAGAAGAAGCTGAGAGCATACTCCCAGCTTCTTCTACTTACGTTTAAAGAATCTAGTACTAGATTAAAAAGCCTAACACCTTAATAAGTAAGAAAAAAATGTAAACTATTTTGTCTTTGTTTATTAGCTCGTTATGCTTTTACTCTACTGAATTAGCTGATAAGAAAAGCGATTTAGATAGTACTGAAAAAAAGTCTTGATATACATTTGGATTTTCAATTGGCTTTAGATTATATTGTGCATTAGCTCTAACCAGTACAGACTCACCAGACTGAGGTCTTACAGTCACTGTCATTCTGATTTTATAACCACTTAGTTTGGTAGCTGAAACCGTACCAAGGTCAGCATCTGCTTTATCGATGACAAAGCTCAAGTCCTGCAAAGTTGAAATTACATTTCTAACGACAATATTCTTATCTTCGGTATCAAAAGATCTTGTTTGCATACTACGTAGTTCTACTTGATTGCCACTTTGTAAAATCCTACTATCATGTGTAGTAGCACAACCTGAAATGGCAACTAATAAAGTAGTAAAAAGAGTGATTTTTAATAAATTCATATTTTTTGTGCCTCTAAGAATACCGATTTAGATAATTTGTCAAAGAACTCACTATATAACTCTTCGTTATTTAAAGTTTCAGCTCTTGATACCATTCCTTGTGTGTTTATAACAACTCGCTGGAAAGTCACTCTAGACAAGTAACCATCTCGATTAAGCTTGGATGGTAGTGTTACAAAACTAACTTCGATTGTTTGCTGGCTATCAATGGCTACATTTCCACCACCCATCAGAGCTAAAAATACCGCAGCGGCAACTTGGCCGCCATTAGTGGCATCTACAGTTTTAGATGCAGTAACAACCCCTGCATTTTTTTCTGTTTCATCAATCGAATATCCCATATCTTGCAACACAGCTATTCCAGCCGAAAGAAGCTCTACTTCATTTTTTGTTTCAAAAAACCGTGATTGAACCTGTCTTTCTTGCAATGAAGTATCAGATAACTTAAATGCATCTTCCGGAACAGTAGTGGCACAGCCAGACGATCCTAAGACAACAGCAATCAATATATATCTAAATTTTATCACTTAATATCCCCTTAGAATTTTGACGAATGATAAGCAAAGTCTCTTACTAAGTTTTGTTCATCAAATTTTATTACGATTGTAAGGGTTCTTTGTGATGTAGAAGTTGCCCCTGAGCGAGACTGCCCTCCAGCTAGAACAGCGAATACCCAACCTGAGCTTGAGGAGTGTACGGTATCTGTGGCTACCTTATCGTAAACCCAGACTTCCCTTCTTTTACCATCTGTAGAAACCATATTTGGTGATCCAAGCGCCTGTATTACATCTGCGCCACTCATCCCAACTTTAATCTCTTTTTGCACAACTCCTACAGAGATATTTCCGTTGTTTTGGACTTGATCGGCGTGAGTGGATGCGGAAACACAACCACCCATTGATAGAACAGCCAATAAGGTAACTATAACTTTCATTTCACTTCCTTTTAGTTAACCAATAAACTTAGTTTTACTGCTTAATTGCCTATGATAGTAAGCCTAAAGATTTATTCGTTACCAATATGAGGGGGATATAACTTCCCCAAACGGCTTATATAACATGTTCTATATTCACGCCAGACTGCTCCAATGTAACCGCTAAGTTAAAGAATGTAAACATCGAGTTATGATTTTAATAGTATCCAAAAAAAAACTTAAGCCATTATCATAATATTTATAGGATTAACTACATTTTCTTTGCCTATATTTGTTTTAAATACTTACCATGACATAACCGTGTGCAATCGACTGATTATGCTAAACTATTTCTTATTATTAGCCTTCCAAATCCTATTTAATAAAGGTTGCGACCGTCATGACCGAATCCCAATTTATCAATCCCAATGAAGACACCCGTATCACTTACGGTAGCCTCGTTAAGCTACATTTTGAAGTCTCGCTTGAGAACGGCACCGTTATTGACTCCACCTTTAGCCGCGAGACTCCCGTGACCTTGACCATTGGTGATGAGAGTTTACTACCCGGCTTTGAGCAAGTGCTGATGAATTTGCGCGCAGGCGACACACGCAGTGCTCATCTTGATCCCGAACAAGCCTTTGGGGATTGGAATCATGATAATATCCAGCATTTTAGCCGTACTAAATTTGCACTGATCGCAGATAATCCAGAAATTGGTATGATGATTGAGTTTGAGGACAAAGGTAAAAACACCCTGCCCGGTACCATTAGTGCGATCAATGATGATGAGGTAGAAGTGGACTTTAATCACCCACTTGCGGGTCAATCGGTACTATTCAAAGTTAAAGTATTTAAAGTAACGCCGCCTGGCGTGACTGGAGTACGGCTTGTTTAAAAACAATAACGTTCAGCAATAATAAACCCATATAACATAGAATGAAAAAAGGACAGCCGCATGCAATATCAAACACTGCCACAAATCGATGAAAAGGTCTCCAAAATCTGCTTGGGTACTATGACTTGGGGTCAGCAAAATAATACAGCTGACGCTCATGCCCAAATGGACATGGCACTGAGCGAGGGCGTGAACTTTTGGGATACTGCCGAGATGTATCCGTCACCGCCAGATAAAGACAAGCAAGGCGATACTGAGCGTTTCATGGGCACTTGGTTTAATAAAACCAAACAGCGTGACAAAGTAATACTTGCCAGTAAAATGTCACCGATGAGTTTTTTGCGTGATGGTAAGAGCCGTTATACTGCTGAGCATATTAGCGCTGCGATTGATGATAATCTGCAACGTTTACAAACGGACTATATTGATATTTATCAGCTGCATTGGCCAGAACGTCAAGCCAACTTTTTTGGACAGCGTGGTTATACTGAAGATATGGCAGCACAGCCGTTAGAGGATTTAACCCCATTTTTAGAAACCCTCAAGGCTTTAAATGATGAAATCAAAAAAGGCCGCATTCGCGCTTATGGACTATCAAATGATACGGCTTGGGGCCTCATGCGCTATCTTTGGGAAGCGGAAAAAAACGGCTTAATAGCGCCTATCACCGTTCAAAATCCATACAGCTTACTTAATCGCCTATATGAAGTAAACATGGCAGAGATTTCACACCGTGAAAATGTTGGTCTACTTGCCTATTCGCCGCTTGGATTTGGCGTTTTATCAGGCAAATACCTCGATGGCAAACGTCCTGAGGGTGCGCGCTTGACTAAGTATGATCGTTTCGAGCGTTACGTCAATGCGCAAGCAAAATCGGCAACCGAGCAATACGCCAAGATTGCCGCTGAGGCGGGCTTAGATATGGCTCAGATGTCATTGGCTTTTGTCAATTCACGCTCGTTTGTCACCAGTAATATTATTGGGTCGACCAATACCGAACAGTTAAAATCGAATATTGATAGTATTGATCTAACCTTAAGCTCAGATGTGCTAGATGCTATCGAAGCGGTACATACACGCCAGCCTAACCCGTCTCCATAGCCTTATATCACTACTATTATTTAACGCTTATTGCTGACATTAAAAAGGCGCAAATCTTAATGATTTGCGCCTTTTTAGTATGAATTTAAGAGGTTTTGATACTTTGGTTTTAAGCCCTATATCAGTGATACCTTAGGCAGCAATACCTTATAACGTTGATGCCTGTGTATTAGCGGTCGTGCTCAAAACGCGTGTATGCAGTTCAGCTAAACCTTCTTGCATGCGCTGCTGTAGCATATTGGTCAGCTCACTTTTGGTATGACCATTTGGATCTAACGGCTCAAGCGGCAATACATAAGCCGTCACATCCTTACTATCAAGCACCCGCTTTAGGCTAGTTTTCATAGTGAGCTTGCCATAGTAAGGGAGCGCTTTGCTAAGTGTGCCATCTTTATTGACATAGCACAGCACAACCGGCTGAATAGGCACATCAGCCTCTATCGCCGCTTGTAGTAATGTACCATGTATTCGTCTGACCTTTTTACCATCCGAGGTGGTCGCTTCTGGAAAGAATATTACCGAATAACCTTCATTCAAAAAGCTAGTAAGTTGCGTCGTTACCGCGTCCACATCACCCGAACCGCGCTGAATAAATAACGTGCCTGCCACCTGCACAAGCTTACCAAATACGGGCCATTCACCAATTTCAGCTTTTGATAAGAAAAATGCCGGACTCACACTACCGACGACAGGAATATCCATCCATGACACATGATTGGATACCCATAGACCATGATGCTGCGGTACGGGCTCGACCTCAACCACCTTTACCCCAAAGGAGCCTGCCATCTTACGACAAAAGGTCTGAATGTAGCGCGGTAGTCTTTCGCGTGGCGGCTGCCGAAAGGCACCAATACGTTGGGCTGTCCGCAAGCCACCAGCAATCGTCGTGGTCATGCCCGCAATTTTTTTGCCACGGCCCAATTGTTTTTTGAGTGAAAAGCCTGACTTAGATTGGCTCATCTGTGTCCCTCATAATTAGATATCTGTAAAAAACGAAATAAGTATAGCAAAATTCTCTCAATCAGTGACGATTTGTTCACTCAGTTGGATTTTGCAATAGGTTTCTTCCGCTACTCTTTCTTGTACCGCTGTTATCTTATCATTACTATATTAACACTGTTATATAAGCCTCTTTTTATCACTACAATTTTAGGATAGTGAATTGAATAATGCTTGCTGTAACATAAAACCATTACCAATTATGCTAAGACCCTTTAATATCAAGTGATAAGACCGTATATACATGGTTATCTGAACGCTGCTTTAACGATAATTCTTGAAAATATTAAATGTCATTTAATGTTATTTATATATCGATAGTAGCGGTTTATTTACTTTATTTATAGGTGATACTCTTTGGACTATTTTGAAAAACATAAAGGTGGCGAGCGCGCCATTTTAGTACATTTAGACATTCGTCAAATGCAAGACCCTGATGATTTAGGCGAGTTTGAACTGTTAGCAGACTCAGCAGGCGCAGATCGTTATGCGTTAGTAACTGGTTCTCGTATGAGACCTGATGCCAAATATTTTGTCGGTAGCGGTAAAGCACAAGAAATTGCTGAATTAGTTCGTGAACACGATGCCGATATTGTGCTTTTTAATCACAGTTTATCCCCATCGCAAGAACGTAACCTTGAAGCATTGGTAAAGTGTCGAGTATTGGATCGTATCGGTTTGATTTTAGATATCTTCGCGCAGCGTGCACGTACACATGAAGGTAAACTACAGGTTGAGCTGGCACAGTTAAACCATTTATCGACCCGTCTAGTGCGTGGTTGGACGCATTTGGAACGCCAAAAAGGCGGTATCGGTCTGCGTGGCCCTGGTGAAACTCAGCTTGAGACCGACCGTCGCTTATTACAAACACGAGTCAATCAGCTCAAAAGCAAACTTGATAAAGTTCGACAGACTCGTGCTCAAGGTCGGGCCAGACGACAAAAATCAGACGTGCCGACCATATCACTAGTAGGCTATACCAATGCGGGTAAATCAACCTTATTTAATCGCTTGGTTGATGAGAATATCTATGCCGCTGATAAGCTGTTTGCAACCTTAGACCCAACCTTACGTCGCTTAGATTGGCAAGGTGTTGGTCGTGTAGTACTGGTCGATACCGTCGGTTTCGTACGTCATCTGCCACATGAGTTGGTTGAGTCTTTTCATGCCACTTTAGAAGAAACGCTAGAGGCAGATCTATTGTTGCATGTCATAGATTCAGCTAGTGAAGATATGCATGAGCAAATCCAAGCCGTAAAAGATGTATTGGCTGAAATTGACAATGATGTGCCTGTACTCAATATCTATAATAAAATTGATTTGACTGATGAGCCTGCCCATATCGGCTATGCCAGCGAGGGTCAACCCAATCGCGTTTATGTCTCCTCTAAAGACAATCTAGGCATGGAAGAGCTATCGCTAGCAGTGCAACAACTGCTTACTGGTACGCTGACGACGTTTGATTTGACGCTACCTTATAATTCTGGTCAGTTCAAAAACACTTTGTACGAGCTGGGTGTTATTCAGGAAGAAAGCTATGATGATACGGGTCATGAATGCTTAACAATTCGTTTGCCTAGTGACAGGCTTAAACAGTTATTAGGTCAAGCCGAATTATCACCGCTGGACGTGTTGCCACTGGCACAAGCGACGTTACTAATGCCAGTTTTAGAACCGTTTGAAGAGGTTAATAAAGATAATAAAAGCAACACTGATGAAGCTGAGGAACAGTTAACTGCTGATGGTTATTTAGCAGAAGAACCAGTGGCTGTTTTTAATTCTAAGCCCAAGTCATCCCTGTCTGATCCGCAAGACTAATCGTTCTCTTTACGCGTAATGGCTTGACGACTGATAACTTGATGACTGATTATTCAATAAATCACTACTTCAATTAAATAAAGGGCGGTTTGTATTTGCTACCATTTAGCCAATACGAATAGCCCTTTACTCTATAAGGATTAGCATTCATAATCCTTTCCAAATCAAAACATTAACTTTTGTAGAAGTAACCTAGGGCGTGTCATCAATTAAATAATGAGGATAAAAATGAGATAGATTTTCGTCAATCAAAGTAAATATTACAGAGAATATGAACATATTGTCTATAATATTTTCAAAGAGTGGCGGAGATATAGCTATTTTTAGCCCATTGCCTTCCGCGCCCCTGATATATACTCTATCTTGTTAATCCCATTTAATGATTGCCGCCTTATTGATAATAAACCTGGCAAGGATTGTTTATGAAGCCTACCAATAGCCCCAAGCTACCATTATGGATTGCTTTAAGCCTAACGTTAGTTATGGTCATCGTTGTCCGCGAATCAGCCGTGGTCATTTGCCAATGGGCAGGTATTGAAAAAGCAGCCAATGTGGTTGGTCTAGTAGTGATGTTTTTAATCTTGATGGCATGGCGGTTGATTAGAGGCTTACCAAACTGGCTGACCAGAGCCAGTAATATACTATTGGTAGATAGTGGTTTTGCATTTTTGCCAGTATCCGCTGGCGCAGGTTTGCTACTATTTGCATTAGGCGATGAGCTTTGGGGCGTGATGCTAACAATGGTGATTAGTACCCTGATACCACTTTGGGGTCTGGCAATACTTGCCAATCATTGGCTTAGCAGCTCGGTTGATACCAATGCTAATAGTGCCACTAACAAAGCGACCAATAGCTCAACTGAGCATAAGGGACAGCCATGAGCTTTAGCATAGCAGCCACGAGCTTTGATAGCGTTATCATTGCTACCATCGCCGCGATACTGCTGACATTAGCGGCGCATATTACTGCTCGCGTACTGGCAAAGAAGCTATCAGGACTACCGATGGTTATCACCGCCATAGTACTGGTTATCGTGTTTTTGTTTGTCCTACAGTGGGATTATGATGAGTACTATAGCGTTGCCAAGCCAGTATTTGATCACCTTTTGGGATATGTAACGGTACTGCTAGCGATACCGCTTGCCGCTATGAACTTTAAAGGTTTACCGATCAAACGTCTCACTTTAATTGTCTTAATTGCCAGTCTGGTTGGCGCACTGCTACCCATGTCACTCGCTTATCTGTTTTCGCTCAGTCATGACACCATATTAGCATTTGCCACACGCTCAGTGACTACGCCGATTGGCCTGAGTGTGGCGGGCCTTATACAAGCACCGCTGGCTATGGCCAACCTGATTATCATTGTCTCAGGACTTATAGGTGCCACTTTAGCTCGGTTTTTGTTTCGCAGTATCAATGACGATCGCGCAAAAGGTCTGGCTTTAGGGTTAGCAGCTCATGCCTTTGGTACGGTAGAAGCGTGGCAAATCAGCCCTACTGCTGGGCGTTATGCCGCCTTTGGATTGGCGGTTAATGGCTTGCTTACCGCTGTTTGGGTGCCCATATTTATCAGTGCGCTGACGTCTTAAGTCAATGTGCAACAGAACACCATATGCCCAGAATAAAACGACTCTACTCTCAGTCTTGCTAGCCATACTAATGGTTAACCTGTGCTACGCTTCCTTATATAGTCAGTAACAAATAAAATAGATACACACAGACAGGGTTTCATACAACTGGCAAAAACTTTTCTAGCGTGCTGTGTGATTGTGTCACTCCAGAGGCTTCGAAAATTTCTCCCAGCCATACTGTATTCGTTTTAAAGTGGCTCAACTATATTTATCTTGTTATGAATCGGCAATACCAACTCTTTTTACTCGTCATCCCTTTTACTTAACTAGTTTCTATTTTAATAGCCATTTCCCGCGCATTTTTGCAATTTTAAAACATATTATTGGTCGTAATTACCTTTTCTTTCTTTCAAAGTATATCTCTATTTATTCTTAATTTTTATTGCTGATAACTTATATTCCTATGAGGTTAGCTACTGCCGTAGATATTGGAATACTGGTCTGATATATAAAACAAATAATGCTAGAGTTTTGATTTATATAAGCTTTTTTACAAATCCAAAATTATTTTGTTTGTCTTTCTCGACAATCAGATGTGGCTAAAAGTTATTTTATGTTATAGTAAGCCACTATTATTTTTTGTATCTATTGCAAGTGGTTTCCTGTTAGGCGTGAACATTCTGGGTTATTTATATCACTTATTGTTATAAAAACTTGTATTCACGGCAACCGCTTTGACGGCCAAACAATGCGCCCTATAGGCAAAGCGATTTGCTATTATCCGATAAAAAGTGATACCTCTATGATGACTGTTGCCCTTTTATTTAACCGCTTTCTGTCTCCTATTCTATTGACTGCTGTCGCCCTATCCACTCTGTCTGTTACCGCTCAAGCTGGTAATATGTACATTTATAAAGACAAAGCCGGACAAGTGCTACTCACCAATGTCAATCCAAGCGGCAACTTCGATAAATTCACTAAAAAAGTGAAAGTTACCTACTATAAAGACTCAAATAATTACGATAATAGTAGCAATAGTAGTAGCAACAACTATGGCAGTAGCGCCGCCAGCTCAAGTGGTAGCCGTAACTCCTATGACACCTACATTCTTGCATCTGCCACCCGTCACGGTGTCGATCCTGCACTAATGAAAGCCATGATGCATACTGAGTCAGCTTTTAATCCCAATGCTCGATCTCCTGTAGGTGCTCAAGGTCTAATGCAATTGATGCCTGCCACAGCACGACGCTTTAAAGTCAGCAATGCTTGGAACCCTGCCGAAAATATCGAAGGCTCAGCCAAATATATCGCTTGGTTAATGCGCCGCTTTGATAATAAAGTCGAATATGCCGTGGCTGGTTATAACGCGGGGGAAGGTAACGTGGATAAATACGGTGGTATTCCACCTTTTAAAGAAACGCGCAATTATGTCAAAAGGGTCATGAGTCGCTATCATAGTCTATACAAAAACGACTCAGGACTCTCTGGTAGCAGTATGAGCGCGAGTAACGCTTCTACTAACAGCGGTGGCATGCAAAATGTCAGCTATGGCACCAGCAATAACAGTGGCAGCGCCAGTTATGCCAACTCAGCTTATGCGGCATTGCGCTAACGTGAATGGCTAAAAGATTGCTATAAAAAACAGACACAAAAAAGCCCGTTAAATAAATAACGGGCTTTTTTGTGCTTAGTCACTTCATACTTATCAAAATATTGTATTAGGCAAACATATAAGTACTAAGCATATGAGTGCTGAGCAAAAATCTAATCAGCACTCATAAAAGCGTACACTATCTTAGCTTATCGCTTACTTGTTAGCTGATGCTTGGGTAGCAGCAACTTCAGCAGCGAAGTCTTCTTGTTTTTTCTCAATGCCTTCGCCGACTTCTAAACGTTTAAAGCCAAGCACTTTTACGCCTTCTGCTTTTAGAATGTCACCAACTTTTTTGTCATTGTCCATGACATAGGGTTGACGTAGTAAAGTGACTTCGTCTAGGTATTTACGTAGACCGCCTTCGATCATTTTTTCAATGATGTTGTCAGGCTTGCCAGATTCTTTTGCCTTGGCTTCGATGATGTCTTTTTCACGTGCTAGTACATCAGCAGCGACGTCTTCGTCATCTACCGCAACAGGGTTGAATGCCGCGATATGCATGGCAAGGTTTTTACCAGTATCAGCATTGCCACCTTCAAAAGATACAACCACGCCAATACGTAGACCGTGACGGTATGAAGCAAGGTTGGCACCTTCGAGGGTTTCAACACGGCGTACTTGGATGTTTTCGCCGATTTTTTGTACCAACGATACGCGAGCTTCTTCAACGGTTTGACCATCGCCATAAGGCAATTCAGAGATAGCAGCAACATCAGTAGTGTTGTTCTCTAACGCAATATTAGCTACTTTTTCTGCAAATGCTGTGAAGCTATCGTCTTTTGCTACAAAGTCGGTTTGGCAGTTAACTTCTACTAGGAATGCTTTGTTATCACCTTGAGCGATGATGATAGCGCCGTCAGCTGCGATGTTACCGGCTTTTTTGGCTGCTTTCGCTTGACCAGACTTACGTAAATTATCAATGGCAGTTTCGACATCACCATTTGATTCTTCTAACGCTTTTTTACATTCCATCATGCCAAGACCAGTACGGTCACGCAGTTCTTTTACCATTTTGGCAGATACTTTTACTTGTGTCATAAGAATTACCTTAGTATTGTTATGTATGGGAGTGCTTGGCTTCTATTTGAGCTCGTATTATTAAATTGAACTCAACAAGAGCGCTCAAAGTCAGCGGATATTTATAAGAGCCAGCGCTATGAATGTAGTGATTGCTATTATGGGCGATAATACTCGTCCCTTAGCTGCTCGCCTACTGATAGCTTATCCACTAACAACAAAGCATGACGAGTAAAACTACATCATGCCTGTTATAAGCTTTTACGCTGTCATTAACGTTATATGGATGCTGATAAGGAAATTATCAAGGCATCCTTTTGTTCATAACGTCATATACTGAACCTTATAGGTCAGTTTGTGCTTCTGCTGGGTTTTTTACCGCAGGGGCTTCTTCTGGCTGTTCGATAGCATCAGCAGCTTTAGCTGGCGCTTCGTCTGCAGCTTTTTCTGCAGCTTTTTCTGGTGCTTCTTCAGCAACAGGCGCTTGCTCTGCTGCGGCTTTTTCTTGCTCAGCAGCTTCTTTGCCACTAGCCTGAGTCTGTGCATACTCTTTACCAGCGATGATCGCGTCAGCCATAGCAGTTACATACAAAGTCACGGCACGGATAGCATCGTCGTTTGCTGGGATGATGTAGTCAACGTTATCTGGGTTAGAATTGGTATCAACGATACCGATAACTGGGATACCTAGGTTTTTAGCTTCTTTAATCGCAATCGCTTCATGATCCACGTCAACGACAAAGATAGCGTCAGGTAGGCCGCCCATGTCTTTAATACCACCTAGTGAACGCTCAAGTTTTTCCATATCACGAGTACGCTCTAACGCTTCACGCTTGGTAAGCTTAGCAAACGTACCGTCTTCTGCTTGTTTTTCAAGCTCTTTTAGACGGTTGATTGACTGGCGTAGGGTTTTCCAGTTAGTCAACATACCACCTAACCAGCGATGATCAACGTAAGGCATACCAGCGCGGGCAGCTTGCTCACGGATGATACCGCTAGCAGCACGTTTAGTACCAACGAACAAGACTTTATTTTTCTTGCTGGCTAGATTGTTTACGTAGTTTAGCGCTTCGTTGAAAGCTTTTACGGTGTGCTCTAGGTTGATGATATGAATCTTGTTACGCGCACCAAAGATGTACGGTCCCATTTTTGGATTCCAAAAACGTGTTTGGTGACCAAAGTGAGCGCCGGCTTGTAGTAAGTCGCGCATTGCAATTTGTGTTGGGTTCTGATTAGCCATGTAAAATGTCCTCTGTGTTGGGTTATGCCTCCACATCACAAAAACTGCCTATTCCGCGATACGCATCTGCTAACGGTTACTACATTATTAGTGCATCACCGTACGGTTGCAAATTAATCAAGTCGCCGAACACCCAGCAATTTTTTACCATGATGTGTGTGTCATTGGTTGGTTTAAAAAATGAGCTATCGTTTAACTAAACGTTTAAAACCAAACTATAACCATGTTATAAAACGGATTATAGAAATAGCTGCGCTGTATTTTACCATAAAATACTTATCAAGCTCCAGCAATTTATCCGTTCATGTGACTGCTATCAATGCTATAAAAGTTAAGGTGCGAAAAAAAACCTCTATTCATCTTTCATAAAAAAAACGACGTATCAACGTCGTTTTTTCTATGTTTTAGTCATAGTTAGGCGATACAGATGCCTATTACTGCCCCATAACCCCGCCAAGTAAACGGTGTGATATAGCTATGACGATCTTTTGGTAATGAAGAAATGCTGGGCACCCCTTCAACGATCTTAGGGGGTGAGATAATAAAATCAGACCCAAACTCGGTACGAGCATTGCCCGAAATCGTGTTGGCCATCTCACCCAATAAGTCCTTCATCATTGTCATCGATGAGTCAGGCTCACCCATAACCTTCATGACTTCACGCAGCATATTACTGGGCGCGCTGACATAAACGCAGCCTTCAAGTGGCCCAGATATCTTAATAATCCCACTGTAATCATAGCCGACGGCATTTTTGTTATTGTTCAAATAGGGCGTATCAATAGCCACTGGTGTGCCGTCAATCTGCGCAAAAAATGAGCTGATTGAACTTAAAAACACACCTAACTTTTCTACTTTAACCATAGTTATTATTGTCCATACTCATCATTTGTGATTGTTGCCTTTAATCCTGCAAACAAAACACAATCTCCCCGACTTGATTTTTCCACATGACAGGAATGATAAAAGAACGCTCATCCTTAGGTAAAATAATACTTTGCGGTGAGCCCTTGAACACTAGTGGTACAGAGATATGAAATTCTGACCCAAACTCGTTACGAGCATTGCCAGCGATAGTATTAGCAACTTCTCCAGCAAGATCTACAAAATTATTCTCGCTCTTATCCGTCTCACCCATACTATCTAAAATACGAGTCAATAGCTCACGAGTCGCTGAAAAATACACCACGCCTTTTTGCACCCCTGATATACCAATCACACCGGTATAATCGTGGACTTTCGGCTGTTTGTTTTCTAAGAGATAAGGGGTATCAACGATTAGCTCTTCATTACCGAACTGATTAAAGTAATTGGTAATGATATTCAAAAAAATCTGTAGCTTTTGTTCTTTCATAATGACATCTGCTTAAGTCGTTAGATAATATTAATCTTGCATGAGCTCATATAAAGATTCTACAAGCTCTTCTTCTGAGAAGGGTTTACAAAGAAACCCACTGGCGCCCAGCGACAATGCTTCAATTCCGGTGGACTTATCAGACAATGCCGACACTACCAAAATACGTACTTCAGGATCAATCGCAATGATCTTTTCGATACATTCAAGACCATCCATTTGCGGCATGGTCAAATCCATCGTAATGACATCAGGGCGATGAATATTGAACTTTTCAATGGCTTGGACGCCGCTGGTTGCCGTGGCAACCAACATGAACTCTCCTGAATCATACGCACGTTGAATTCGGTTGCGAATAATGTTGGAATCATCAACAATCATTAATTTATACATAGCTTATCTATTATCCTTAATTAAGCAGCAGGCAAGGTAATGACAAAACGAGTCATACGACCAAGTTCGCTATTAACATTGAGCTTGCCGTCATATTCTTTAATTGTGGCTTTAATAATATCCAAACCGACACCGCGACCCCCGTCTTCATCTGCAGAATTTTTGGTAGAAAATCCAGATGAGAACAACTGTTTTAGTAGCGCACTACGATTGAGTTGACTGGCGTCTTCTGCACTGAAACGACCATCAGTGACTAGTTTGTCGCGAATGCTATCGTAGTCGATACCTTGACCATCATCTTGTAAGGAAATAACAAAACCTTGGCCATTACTCTGCATTTCTAGGTCAATCATACCGGCAGCGGGCTTGCTGGCTGACAGGCGGGTACTGGGCGTTTCGATACCGTGTACCACAGCGTTACGCAACAGCTGGATACTGATCTCTTTGACAGCCTTTTTGAGGCGTTCTGGTACTTTAACTTGCGCCAAGCTATCACTGTTTAGTTGTACTTGCTTGCCTTGTCTTACCGCGATATCTTGCGCAAAATCCTGGTAGTACGCTAACAGATGGCTGTCCGATTGATCGTCTAAGTCAATATTTTCACCAGCCTCTATGTCCATAGCGCTAATAGTGTTCATTGAACGCTCTGTTGTCTGATTGGCCCTATCCCCTATTGACATATTACTATCTACCGCAGTTGCCGGATCTGCCACTTTAGCAGCTGTTGCGCTCGGTGGTGAGGCTCGGTTAATACGTTCGCCTAAGGTCTCAATGGTATTAGACAGGCTTAACAAGTCATCCAAATGTACTGCCAATGATAAGAAATCATTGCCCGATAACTTACCTTGGTTTTGCAATGCATTAAGCTGATCTTCTGCATCTGAAGCAATTTTAGTGAAACTGTGCAGTTTTAGCGCAGAAGCTTCGCCTTTTAGGCTATGCATTTCACGATAAATCGCATTCAGTTTGCCCTCAAGCTCATACTGCGAACTGCCAGGATTTTTCAAGATATTATTCATCTTGTCAATATGCGATTTGGTGTTAGTAATAAATTCATAAATAATTTTTGGATTTACATTTAAGATGGTCGTTAACATCTCAATCTGCATGTCATTTTGCGTACGCTCTTGTTCTAGACGCTGTTCTAAATAAACAGCATCTGAAACGTCATTGACGTTGACTAGAATACGAGCAATATTTTTGTTCTCATAAACCCGCGAAAACTTAAAATCTAAAAAGCGACTGTCTGAGCCATCTTCTCCAGAGGTGTTATGTAGCATTACCTTATGTAGTGGATTTAGAGCATCCACCAGTTTTTCTTTCACGCGTGGATTATAGAGCTGTTCAATGAATTGTTGCGTAGTTTTCAGGTCTTTATCAGAAATACGACCGCGTAATATATTGGTAAAGTTTTCTCCTGCTAAGGTATCAGCCCCAATAATATTGGTGAGTGCTCGAGAATGCTGCTGACCAATCTTTAAATCTTTATCAAGCAGAAATAGACCCGTATTAACCGTTTCCATAATTTCTTGGGTTTCGCGACGAGCTGCTAATGCTTCAGCATCGGTATCACGCAAACGGCGTACGAAGAAGAAAACGAAAATCAAGAAGTAAGCAAAGATGGCGACAACACCAAGTACCTGAATCAGGCGAATGGTATTGGCTTGACGCTCAGCGTTTATAAAAACTTCATCGGTGAGCTGATCTAACGATTCGTTAATAAATAGACTTGACGTCTTCGCTTGTTCAACCGCTTGGGTCAGACCATCCGAGGAGTCGACCATGACGTTATCAGCATTTTCTAGATAGCTTTGAATCTTAGGTTCTAAAAGTTGCCATTGCTCATCAGCTGCCGCAATTTTGGTTTGGGAGGTGCTATTGATTGATGGTAAATCATAGGTTTTACCATCAATGTCAGTAATCGTACCGCCTTGTCCGATAGCAGCAATAGAGCTGGTAATAAGCGCAGTGTCTTTTTCCAAACGCTCCAAAACTCGTTGTATGTGCGGAGAATTAGTATCTTCACCATAACTATTATCTAAATCAAACAAGTCTTTAATTACCGCTTGTGCGCTATTAGCAACTTGGTTGGTTCGGTCAATTAAAACCGTATTTCTTTCTAATAAGCTTGAGGTATAAAAAGTAAAAGCTAGCAAGGCGCCAATCAAAGTCAAGAACAGTGCAATTGAAATAATTAGACTGTGATAGCGTTTGTTATCGACATCATGTGTAGTTGCCATCTTCAGAACTCCTTAGTTCACTTGCTGAGTGGTAGTAACAGAGGTGCTATTGGCAGTAGGTGGTGCTTCTTTCTCACCTAACCAGCGTTCCTCAATTTCCTTGAAAACTCCTTTAGCCTTAAGCTTGGTAATACCTTCGTTCACAGTATTGATTAGCTTAGTATTACCTTTTGCCATCAATATTATTTGCTGCGCTGATGGAGCATCTGCGTCTTCATAAGGTACAAGTACGACTTCATATTCTGGATGCGCTTTTATCGTATGTTGTAAAACAGGCAAATCATACAAGAGAACATCAGTTTTCCCTTGTACTAAATCTTCATATGCTAGAAATATAGTAGATCTTGAAAACAGCTCAACGGATGTGCCCATTTCTTTTAAGGTATCTTCCTCTTTTGAGCCTTCTAAAGTACCAACTTTCATCCCTTTTATATCTTCCAAACTTTTTATGTCCAAGTCACCTTTCAAATACATTATAGTAGCTGGATTAAAAAAGTAAGGTGTTGACAAGCCGTATTTTACATCGCGTTCATCTTTGTAAGAAATACCTGATATCGCTAAATCACGACTACCTGACTCCACACTATCGAACAGACCTTGCCAAGTTTCTTTGTAAAACTCGACCTTGAATCCTTGTTCTTCACCAATAGCACGTATCGAATCAACATCCGTACCCTGCATATTGCCATAGTCATCTTGAAACGAAAAAGGCGGTAAATTACCAGTCATGGCAACCTTCAACATAGGAGCTGAATCAGGTAGATCACTGACAAAACTATCTTTATTTTCCGTACCTGCTGCATTGTTTGTATTGACACTCTCCTGAGTAGTAGAATTACTACACCCGAATAAACCAACACTCAATACAAACGGTAATACGCGATATAACTGCTTCATAATCCATCCTTACAACTCAAAGTGGTTCTAAATTTTAGTGGATAACAATTTTTTTCTTCAGGCTCGATGCATGTTTATAGGTAAGAAATAAAACGCAGTTTGCACACTTATATCTTTAGTGTATGAATAAACGAATATTAAGATGCTGTGCTAGAGTCAGATGAAACTCATTATCAGGAAAATTTTATATTGAAAAATTATTCAAATACTCATCATTCAGTATATTTAACAACAATTTAATAAGGTTAAATAACAGCCTGACATCATTTTATTACACAAAGTTACACTGGATGGTACTTAAGTTACTTTGTAATTGCAATAATTTTGTCCGTCTTATCTGCACAAATAGTTTCTAATGTTAGCAATGGGATACTCGTCTGCTATATTTAAGATATCAACCATGGAATGACAGAGTAAATACTGAAGGATTTAGTGTGGCAGCTGAACCTTTATTAAACGGCTATTCCTGAATTAGGGAGGCTTAACGGGTTAAAAAAATAACGAGATCAATGGAGCAGACATAAAAAAGCATCCAGTACGTGTACAACGTCTGAATGCTTTTAGTGTAGAACTAGTATAGAGAGAGATCAGAAAATGATTTTATTTATCGGTCAGTTATTCAGCATCATCAAGATTTAAGTTACGATCGATGCGCCAAATTAAAAAGCAACCCAAACTCATGAGCATAAACATAGTGACGCCAAGCTTAAGCACGGGATTGACTGGAAATAGGTTCAATAATAAGCCACCAAAGATACCCACTGAAAACATTAACGAGCCTTGTAGTGCACTTGCCATGCCAGCACGGCGTTTTTGAAAAGCCAGCGCAATGGCAGATGAGTTTGGCTGTGTCAGACCGAGACCCGCAATACAGAAGAAAATACAGATTAACACCAGTGGTAGCCACGCATCACTACCGAAACTGAGGCCTAAAATAAACAATCCTGCTGAGGCAATAACTTGCATCATCGCACCAAACCGCAATAAGCTCAGAATACGGAAGCGATTGGTCAACCATTGATTCAGCTGAGTCAACGCTACAAAACCTGCCGCATTCATACCAAATATCCAACCAAAATGTGTGGATGAGATGCCATAAGTATCCATCAATAGCTCAGAGGCGGCGCTGATATAGACGAACATCGCTCCCATCAACAAGCCTCCACCAATCGCTGGATAATTAAAAGTCGGATCTTTCAGTAAGTCCCAGTACTGGCTGAGTACCTCTTTGGCGGGACGTACGTTGCGATTTTCTTCAGTGAGCGTTTCAAAAAAGAAAAATTTGGTTAATATTAAATTGAGCGTACCAAAGGCTGCCAAAAACCAAAAAATAGAATGCCAGCTAAAAAAGTTCAAAAATAGTGCGCCAAGTGAGGGGGCTAATATCGGGGCTAAGCCCATCACCAGTATCATAATAGAAAATGCTTTCGCCGTTTGTCTTGCCGTGAGGCGATCTCGAATCGCGGCGCGAGTAACCACTGCCCCCACACATGCCCCGAGCGCCTGTAAAGTACGCCCCGCAAACAGCACATATTCATTATTAGTGGTCGCACAAATGATCGAGGCGGTAACATATAAGGACATACCAAAATACAAAGGTTTGACGCGGCCAACGCGATCACTCAATGGACCATAAAATAACTGGCCAAACACCAAACCAACGAAATAGGCAGGCACAGAGTTGGCAATAAAAGCCGTCGGTACACCAAAGTCGTCCGCCATTGCCGGCAATGCGGGCAAGTACATATCGATGGATAATGGCCCTACTGCAACGATAAGTCCGAGCATCATAATCCATGCGACAGGCAACTCCGATGAGCGCACTCGTGCATTTGCAATAGATTGATTGGATGGGGTAGGTTTTGGAGCAGACATATCACAGACCATTTTATATAGGGATTATAATTGTTAGTTCTTATCCACCACTATTGCTATAACAATAGTGGCTATAAACAATAAAAAAGCAGCAGCGTATAGACGCAGGCATACCATAGTAAACAGTGTTATATCGTGCTGCCTATCGCTATTTCAATAGTATATTATATTAAGAGAGAAGCATTAAAATAAACAAGGCTATAGTGATGTGTTCAAAACTACTATTCAGCTTGTTACTATTTATGTATATAGTCAGAACTAAATAAAACGGACACACACATGAATTTGGATAACTAGCGAAACTGGCGTTTAGTAAAGGTTGTTCCCGCTTCTTTGGCTTTTTTTAGGGCAAGCTTACGGTTGCGCCCTAACATTAGTTTGAGTTGCCAAGCTTTTTCTTTATATAACGTCAGAGCTGATTGCTGATACATGGCATTCACAATACGCTTACTGGCCAGCACCGCATCGGGTGACCGCTGCGCAAACTCAGCGGCAAGGGTTTGCGCATGCTCTAATGGCGACTCGCTACAGTGGCTAATAAGTCCCAAGTGCTTGCCTTCTTCTGCATCGATAATACGCGCGCTCATTGCCAGCTCTTTTAATATGTCGGCACGCACGACCCCAAACCCTGATTGGGTCAATCCCATATCCGGCACCAACCCCCATTTCGCTTCCATAATAGACAGCTTACAATCAGGGCGACTGATACGCACATCACAGGCCAATGCCAGCTGCAATCCTGCGCCAATACAGTGACCCTCTAGTACAACGATGACTGGAATAGGGACATCACGCCAGACCAGACAGACCCGCTGAAATAGGCTTTGACTTGGCTTAACTAGCTCCCATAATGCATAAGCTTGATTTTTGGGTTGGTTTAAATCACCCAAATCAATACCCGCACAAAACGTACCTTCAGCGCCATTCAGAATAGCTGCCCGTAGCGTTTTATCTTTGCTAATACGCATAGCCACTGCGATCAGCTCACGCATCATCTCAAAGCTCATCGCGTTTTTTTTCTGGGGACGATTTAGAGTGACGGTTAAAATATCTTGGGTAATACTGACTTGTAGAGTCTGATATTGATGAGCGGCAATAGCGTGCATAACAGTCCTTAGGGATAACAATAAATAAGGGGTATTGAAGAATGTGATAACTTTTTAAGACAAGAATAAAGGTGATATCAAATCATTTTCCAAGTCATATCATTTTCACTCAAGCGATGATAATTTAACTGCGAATACGGCGACAGATCAAGCGTTTGAAGATTGGTCAGCGCCAGTAACAAATCTTCATAATATGGTTTGAGCATAGCAATCTGTGCCGGCGTCGTATGTTGAATATTTAATAAACATTTATCTTCTAAATTTTGGCTGGCTTGGCGCAGTTGCGGCACACCCGTATAGCGACTGCCTCCTAAGATTCGATGAGAAATTTGAGCGAGCATGCTACGATCGCGGGCTTTCCAGGCTTGGGTTAACCCCTCTTTTTCATCAGCAATAGTATCAAGCATCATGATGATGAGTTTGGCTGCAAGATCTGGCTTATTCGCTGAGCGGGTCAGCGCATCTTGCCAGTTTAAAATATCTAACGCCTCGATAGTATTTGTTTTCGAGGGGGTATCTTTTGGATTACTCGATTTTGAGTCTATGTCCTCGATACCATCTATACTGCCTACCCCTCTTATAACATCCGTTTTAGGACGATCTAGCGTTTGGTATGCCGGAGCTTTTAACGGTGCTTGCCCCGATCTTTGATAGTGCAAATTTTCATAGCGCGGCTGGGTAGCGCGCTGCGGCTCACGTCTATAGTCATCACGAGGCTGACTGTCACGCAAATAGTCATCGCGGATTTTTTTTAGCGATAATGGACGGGCTGTTCTTTTATCTGTTTTAACGCCTATTTGCTTGATATGGATAGCATCATCTGTCCCAGCATTATTTGCAACGGCCAATGAGTCAGTAGTATCAGTAGTATAAAAAGTCATTAAGCCTTTATTAGGCGTTGAGAGATTTTGAGAATCGATAGCCTGCGGCGTGGTATTGATGGGGGTTGCCGTTAGACCTTCAGTCGTTGCTGTACGTCCAAGCCACTTTTGTAGCACTTGCAGCAGTTGTGGCTGGCTAATAGGTTTACCAACGTAATCATCAATACCGCTGGCAATCAGCTTATCACGCTCATCGGACAACCCATGCGCGGTTAAGGCGATAATAGGAATACGAGTATCATCCACTTCGATTTTGCGAATTTGCTCTGCCGCTTCACGCCCTGACATCCGCGGCATCTGAATATCCATAAAGATTAAGTCGATATTGCTTTTGTTATCAGAATCAGTCCTATCCTCAGCACCGGCCTTATCTTCAGCGTTTACATCCGCAGTAGACAAAGCGTTATTTGAGGCTTTATTAATCTGCGCATGTGCTTGAGCTTTAGAGATTTTCGTTTTGTTTAACAGGCTTTGCTGATTGGCTTTGGCCACTTTTATGTTTTTAGTTTGCTGCTTGCTGATGAGCTCTATGGCATCAAAACCACTATTGGCAGTGATAACCTGAATGCCAAGCTCACTGAGCAGAGCATCTAGCACTAATAAATTAGGCAGGTGATCATCAACTGCCAGCACGGTTACCCCTGTCCAGCGCGGGGCTTGCGTTTGTATCGGTGCACTTCGCTTTTGAGTATCGAGCATGGCATATAGTTGCCGCTTGTCTAGAGGTTCATATAATATATTGGCATGATAACGATTTAATAGCGCTTGATCGGCGGCGACCTGATAACCAAATACGGCAAGCTTGCCTTGATAATGCAGTCGAATTTGTTTGAGCAGCGCCATCATATCGTCTTGAGTATCGTTATCGACAATCACCCAATCCCAATAATTGCCCTGCTCTTTTAATGATTCCAGCACGCCCGGTAGCGAGTTGGCTTGGGTCAGCTTAATCGGTAAACTTTGTAAACTGGCCTTAAGCACCTGTCTAGAAGCGGTGTGATTGATCCAGACCAAAACATGAAACTCATCGCTGGCACTGGCAAGTGGAGCAAGTATGGGCAGCGCAATAGTTTGTCCTGTGGCCGCCTCTAACACATCAACATGCGCTGGCATCCGAAACCAAAACGTCGCCCCTTGATTGGCAATATTTTCTTGCGCATTGTCATAAAAACCAATGTCGCCGCCCATAAGCCGAGTCAATTGCTTAGATATCACTAGACCCAACCCTGTACCACCATATTGACGTGTAATGGACGGATCGCCTTGGCTGAAGCTCTGAAATAGCATTTTTTGATCAGCGATTGAGATACCTTTGCCACTATCTTGTACGCTAATCATCAGATGGTTATCCCGATGATCATCCAAACCAACACGCACCACCACATCACCACTATCAGTGAATTTAATCGCATTACCAACGATGTTGGTCAGCACTTGCTTCAAGCGCAGCGCATCGCCAACAATTCGCATCGGTACGTCGTTATAAAACAGCACCGCCATCCGCAATCCTTTTTCTGCAGTGACTGGCGAGAACATATCGACCACATCATAGATAGTGTCATACAGATCAAACTCATGGCGATCAAGCACCAACTTACCGGCTTCAATTTTTGAAAAATCTAAGACATCATTGACCAATGCCAGTAGATGCGCAGAAGATTTACGAATGGTTTGCACATATAGATCTTGCTCAGCATTCAGCTCCCCGTGGCGCGCTAGCAAATTAATAAAACCATCAATGCTGTTCAGCGGGGTACGCAGCTCATGGCTAATATTGGCCAAAAACGCAGATTTAGCTTGGCTGGTTGAGATTGCGGCATCACGCGCATCTCGAATTGAGATGTTTTGCATTTCCATCTCATCAAAGGCAAGACGTAAGTCATCTTCGGTTTGTTCAGCATGGTCTTTGAGCTCTTGAAAGCTGCTATGTAGACGGCGTAAGGTTCTGACTAAATCTTGCTGCAATAAGTTCAGCTCCCCATCAGTCTCAACGGGAACAGGTTTATAGAGATTATCGACATGGGTACGTTGCAACTGCAAACGCAATTCATAAATCGGCGCAATCCAGCGTTTTGCATAGATATTTAAGCTCAGTAATAAGATTAAAATAGTGATCAAACCGGTAATGACCAATGCCATAGCAATACGATAGCGCGCTATATAGAGCGGCTCGTTGTCCATATCGACCAATAGCCATAACTTTTGCCCTTCAAAATTGCCCAGCACACTGCCATAAGCCGTACCGATAGGAGTGGCTTGTTGCGAGAAGAAGCGCTGCGACGCATCTATTAGAGGCCACGGCTCATTGACCCCATAGCCCACCGTAGCGAGTAGTTGATTGTTCTCATTGATGATAGCAATACGCTGTACATGCTGCTCGGATTGCATACGACTGAGTCTTTCGCGAATCGACACTAGGCTTGCCACGGCTCCTTGCGGCGCACGCTCTGTACTGACTTGGCTCTCATCGACGACGACTGTACTTGATTGTGTAGCGGTAGACATGCCTCCTAATACTTCTTCTGAGAGTGCGGCACTGCTTAAACTACCGACGCGTGTACCAATATAGTGATCTGAGTGCACCTGTGATAAGGGTAGATGCTCAGCGGGTATACTCTTCTCAAGTGCCGATTGACTAGCCGCTGCCATACCATCGACAATATTCTGAGCATTTTCCTCATTTGCTTTTGACTGCTGACTCTGTTGCAGCAATAATTCAGGGATAAGCTCAGTAACCATAGGCTTATAGCGGATTAAGAATGCTTCTGCTAAAGCCTCTTGCTCTGAATTACTGGCTCGCATGGTTTCATAAAATACTAAGATGCCACCGACTGCTGCCAACACACAAATAGGCAAAAACACCAATATAATCAACTGGCCATAGGCGCTACTGGTATCAAAGCGTTTTTTGTATGCCATGCTAGATTTGAACTCCATTGTCGTTTATGCCGTTTATATATGGCAGCTGTAAACCGCTGTTCCTATATAGCTAACTGTCTAAATATTCTAGGTATTTTAACAGCATTTATACGTGTAAGTGCGACCAATGCAATTTAGTGACAATAAGTAAGCGACTCGCGCGTCTGCGCACAATGGCGGCTTTGGTCTTATATTATAGGTTGTCTGTACTAAATCTCTAGGAAGCTCGTATACGGGCTTTTTATTCAAAAGGCCAAGTGCTTTGAGATTTATTATTAATGGGTAATTTCGAGAAGCAATTTGATTGGCTAGCCTTTTTTAAACTCTTTTTCGAACATGGTCCATTTACCAATAAATATTGATGCGATAAGCGCAGCTGAAAACAAAATGATATAATGGCGCAACTTTTTATTTGCCGCAATAAAGTCGTTCCAGTGGTATCGTCGTAACCTGTTATTGTCGTCATGCGATTCTATAGCAATACTTAAAATTGTTGGCTAAAAACCATTATCTAAGACAAAAAAACAAGGATGCCTTATGTCGTCTACGACCTCGTCGAACGCTAACTTTATCACTCAAGTCACTGATTTTGCTGATTGCATCGGTCAGACGCCTTTGGTCCAATTACACCGTTTGCCTGAACAAGAGAAAATTGCCAATGGGGCGGTGTTACTGGCCAAGCTTGAAGGCAATAATCCTGCCGGTTCCGTTAAAGATCGTCCTGCTTTTAATATGATTTATCAAGCAGAACAACGCGGTGATATCAAGCCTGGTGATACCTTAATTGAAGCAACCAGTGGCAACACTGGTATTGCTCTGGCGATGGTAGCCGCCATGCGCGGTTACCCAATAACGCTACTAATGCCAACCAAGTCAACCCAAGAGCGTAAAGACGCCATGACGGCATATGGAGCTACTTTAATCGAAGTCGATGAAGGTATGGAAGCGGCGCGTGACTTAGCCTTACAAATGCAAGATGACGGTCTAGGTACCGTATTAGATCAGTTTAATAACCCTGATAATAAGCAGGCACATTACCTGACTACGGGTCCTGAGCTATGGGCTCAAACTAACGGTAAGATCACTCACTTTATCAGTTCTATGGGTACCACAGGTACTATCATGGGGGTTTCACAATATTTAAAAGAACAGAACCCAGCGGTTAAAGTTATCGGTCTCCAGCCTGATGAGGAAGCCTCTATTGCGGGCATTCGCCGCTGGCCTGCGGCTTATATGCCCGGTATCTTTGAGGCTGATGCAGTCGATGAAGTCATGGATATTGATCAGCGCATTGCTGAGGTCTATATGCGTAAATTGGCAAAGATGGAAGGTATCTTTGCAGGGGTATCCTCAGGAGCAGCAGCATGGGCAGCCGTACAAGTTGCCAAAGCCAACCCTGATGCAGTCATTGCCTTTATTGTCTGCGATCGCGGCGATCGTTATTTATCGACTGGTTTATATAATGTTGACGACAGTATTGATGATACTATTTTTAATAACAGTATTCTTGAAGACACTATTCTTGATGCCAGCAGTAATGACAATGCCAAATAAGCGTAACAAACGATAGCTCAGGATTATTTATGCCACACGCCTTACCTTGCAACCCGATATTGGTCTTTGATATTGAGACAGTAGCGGATACCGATGCCGCCCGCCGTATCTATCCTCAATTGGCTGATCTAAACGATGCTGATGCCATGAGCGCACTACAAGCGATTCGTACCCAAGAGGCGGGACATGATTTTATGCGGCTGCCACTTCAGCGTATTGTCTGTATCTCTGCGTTATATATCAAGGATGGTCAACTGTCTTTGTTTTCCTTGACCGCCGACAAGTTTAGTGAAAAGGACATTCTTGCCAAATTTTTTCGCGCATTTGGTGATATCGATAACTTGCCACAGCTGATCAGTTGGAATGGCTCAGGGTTCGACATTCCTGTGCTTATCTACCGTGCCATGCAGTACGATTTGTCAGCGCCATGGCTGTTTGAAGAAGGCGCGCGTATCAAAAACATGCGTTTTGACAATTATGTGAATCGCTTCCAAACCAAACACCTTGATTTGATGGACAGATTTAGCCAATACGGTGCCAGCCGGCGTGAGGCGATGGACGTGGTCGCCAGCCTATATGCTCTACCGGGAAAAACGGATGTTGATGGTAGCATGGTCGGTGAGCTCGTTGCTAATGATGACTGGCAGACACTATCTATATACTGCGAGTCTGACGTGATGAATACTTGGCTAATCTATCTACGCTGGCTGCGTTTAACCGGACAGCTGTCATCGCCATCTTTTGATTATTGGCAGCAGCAAAGCCAGAATTACATAGCCAAATTTACTCAAGCGGATGGTAGTTTACGGCATCAAGAATTTATTGCTGATTGGACGTCATCGCCTGCATCATAAGTATTGACATTATAGGTGCTGATATTTATCAGTACCCTTTATTCCCTTTTATTATTTCTCATTTATTGTTAAGGCAGGTTTATGCAACCCACCGATTCCAAGACTTCTACAGCACATGACACTACTCAACAAGCTAACGACACTAAAACCATTACGGTTCCGCCTAATAAGAAAAAATCCAAACCCTCTTCAAAGACCCGCAAACGACTAAAAGAAGCAGAACCGCTACCCTTTACTATTGATGGCTTATCGCATGATGGACGCGGCGTTGCGGTATATGGCAATGGCTGGGGCGAGGAAGACGGACATGTAGAGGACAAACATGGCAAAAAAGTCTTTGTTAGCTTTGCCTTGCCAGGTGAAAGTGTTGACGTCAAGCTGACCAACAGCCGCACTAGCTTTGAAGAAGGCGATGCGATTAGGGTCACTGCCAATCCTAATCCTGAGCGCGCCGTACCTCCCTGCCCGCACTTTGGCGTTTGCGGTGGTTGCAACTTGCAACATTGGCAGCCCGATGCACAAATTAAGTTTAAGCAGTCAGTGCTTGCCGAGATGTTGACGCACCAAGCGGACACGCAGCCTGATACATGGCTGGCGCCAGTGGTCGGTGATCGACTGGGTTATCGTACTAAGGCGAGAATGGGTGTGCGCTATGTCGCTAAAAAAGAAACCGCGCTAGTCGGCTTTCGTGAGCGTTCAAGTAACTTCTTGGCTGAGCTGAATGAATGTCATATCTTAGACCCGCGTATCGGTTTTGAAATTGAAAACTTAAAGGCGCTGATCAGCTCGCTTGAAGCCCGCAGTCAAATTGCCCAGCTTGAACTGGCAATGGGTGAATACCTACCAGAGTTACCTGATGGCGACCAACCGGTGGCATTGATTGTACGTAATCTATCGCCTTTATCAGACAGTGATGTGGACAAATTAAAAGTCTTTTTTGCCGCACGCAACTGGCAGTTATATTTACAATCTAAAGGCGTTGATAGCATCAAGCGCATTGCCCTAACGGATAATGATGATATGAGCCAGCAATTTGGTCGCTTGTATTATCAATTACCAGAATACGATTTAACTTTTGAGTTTATCCCTACTGACTTTACCCAAGTAAATTTGTCCGTCAATCGAGAAATGACCAAGTTAGCTTGTGATTTATTGGATCTAAAAGCGGGTGAGCGGGTATTGGATTTGTTTAGCGGTTTGGGTAACTTTAGTTTGCCACTAGCGCGCCTCGTTGGTGAGACCGGCTCAGTGGTTGGCGTAGAAGGTAGCGAGGCGATGACTCTACGTGCTGCTGACAATGCTCGTCGCAATGGCATTCACAATACCGAGTTTTATAGCCAAGACTTGACCCAAGATTGTACTGCTAAGCCTTGGGCCAACCAAGGATTTGATGCGCTACTCATTGATCCGCCGCGCTCTGGGGCTTGGGAGATTATGCAATATTTGCCTAAGTTTAACGCTGAGCGTATTGTTTATGTCTCATGTAATCCTGCGACATTAGCACGTGATACCAAGGCATTACTTGAACAAGGTTACCGTCTGACCCACGCTGGTGTCATGGACATGTTTTGTCATACGGGTCACGTTGAGTCGATTGCACGTTTCGAGAAGCTCCCTGTTTAGTTACTGTTTTTAAAAAATAGATTAAAGTGCATTAGTTAAGCTGTCATTATGTTACCCTTACCTGTATCAACATTACAGAGCTCTGCTTGATTTGTAGTGTATAAATGAGATAATAATTGCCCACTGGCTTATGCATTTTTTAATCATAATATGATAAAGAATGTGGTAAATATTGGGATCTATGGCCTTATAAATACTAGGTATTCGCCTTTATAGCAGCTGCTAAAAAACGGACTTTTTGGCGGCTGTGTTGATTTATATCTGATAGCTTATGAGATATAAATCAGGAGTTGCAAGTAGCGAGTGAGGTCGTAAATAATTCAAAAATAGCTAAGAGGAATCGGCTATGGTAAAAATTCGTGAAAGCTTACCGCTGGTAGATGGACAAACCACGCAAGCTGACAGTGCAACATTAGCAGCACAACTGGTTGCGAGCCAACGCTCTCATCAATCTGCCAATAGCTATGCTCAAATCCCCCTTGATATCAAGTACCAACTGACCACTCATAAACTGAACACTACCTTTGATCGCTCAGCGCCGCGCGCTTATCATAGTCACGACCCAAAGCTTGAGAACAAGTATTTAGAAAATCAACTTTTGGACGACACTCATATCCTCTCAGAGGAGGAGCTTGAGGCAATCGACTTAGATCATGCCAATATCGATGTTCCAGCTTGGCTAGATAACGTCGCTAAGCGTATCGGACAAGAGTCTGTCCCTAATCTTAGCGCTGCTTGTGATTTTATCCGCAGACATATGAATACCAATGAATCTGAGCGCTCAGGTGCTTATGTCACTGGTATTGGTATGACAGACATCTTGACCTATCTGTATCAAGATGAAGATGCACTCGTCGCTGCTATGCTATATCGCAGTGCCCGTAAATCGATAATAAGTCTGGCTGAGATTGAGAAAAACTTTGGTACTGATATATATACCTTAGTAAAAGACACCTTGGCAATGGGGAAGCTGTCTGAGATTATCGAAAGCAACAAGCGCTTAGAAGACCACTTCGCCAATAATCAGCGCGATCAGCTATCAAATATTTATAGCATGCTTATTTCTGTCACCAATGACGTACGCGTAGTGCTCATTAAACTGGCTGAGCGTACCTTTGCTATGCGTGAATTGACTTTTGCTAACGCTGAACGTCAACACCGTGTCGCACGTGAAGTTATGACAATCTATGCCCCTCTTGCACATCGATTGGGTATCGCGCAACTTAAATGGGAGCTTGAAGACTTGGCCTTTCGTTATCTCGCTCCTGAGCGTTATAAAGAAATCGCTAAACTGCTGTCCGAAAAGCGTAGCGAGCGTGAATCTTATATTCAGCGTGTTCAAGATAAGCTTAATGACGCTTTGGCAGAGGCCGGTATTGCTGGTGAAGTCTCGGGACGCGTCAAGCACATCTATTCTATTTATCGAAAAATGAAGCTTAAAGGTCTATCGTTTGATCAGCTTTATGATATTCGTGCGCTACGAGTATTAGTGACCAATCCCTCAGACTGCTATCACGCTTTAGGACTGGTACATGGTTTGTGGCGCTATATTCCTGAGCAGTTTGATGACTATATCACCAACCCAAAATCGAATGGCTACCGTTCGCTGCATACCGCTGTTATTGCGGAGAATAAGTCGCTTGAGGTGCAGATTCGCACTCATGAGATGCACTTCGAAGCTGAGCTTGGTATGTGTGCCCATGTCAATTATAAAGAAGGCTTAAAGAACAAAAAGGACAACTACCTTACTCAAAGAATCAGCTCCCTACGTCAACTACTGTCTGTCAATAATGAAAGCCGTAATCAGTCGGGCTCATCGTCGACAGGTGAAGAGTTAACTGATATAGAGTTGGACGAAGAAGAACAACTCGTCGATTTTGACGGCCTCGAACGCATTTATATTTTTAGTCGCGATGGCGATATCATAGAACTCCCAAAAGGAGCAACGGTACTTGATTTTGCCTATTATGTGCATACCCAAGTAGGCAATCGTGCTCAAGCTGCAAGAGTAAATCAGCGCTATGTTCCATTGACTTATCAGCTCAAAACGGGTGAGCAAGTTGAGATTATTACCAAGGCCTCACGCGAGCCTAACCGTGATTGGCTGGTGGCCTCACTCGGTTACATTCATACTAATCGAGCGCGCTCAAAACTGCGTCAATGGTTTAATAAGCAAGATCGTGATAAAAATATTGAGATTGGTCGGCGTATGCTGAGTAAGGAGCTTGAGCGCTTATCAGTCCATCCCAACAGTATTGATTTGAACGACTATCTCCAGCATTTTAACGTCAATAATAGCGATGATATCGTGGTCGGTTTGGTAACCGGTGAGATCGGTCTGAACCAGCTTACGGGTCATATTTCTCGTCAGCTACATTTAGAACCTGAAAAACAAGAAGAAGAATTTGCACCCAGCGTTGACCCTAAGACCACAGGTAAGATTGATGCTTACAAGATATGTATCGATGGTTTGGATAATATTGAGATCAATTTAGCAGGCTGTTGTCATCCTGTACATGGCGAGCCGATTACTGGCTACATTACCTTGTCGCGCGGTATCAGTGTCCATAACCGCGGCTGCCCAGAATATATGCGCCTCATTGAGCGCGACCCCGAACGTCAAATAGATGCTGCTTGGAAGTCTAATTCGGGTCGTTATCAGCCGGTTGATATTCATGTCGAAGCTTATGATCGACGTGGCTTACTGCGTGATTTGACTCAAATTATTGATAAGGAAAATGTCAATATTCGTCAAGTTGAGACCCAAAGTACAGATGATAACATTGCTTTTTTAAAATTCCATGTTGAAGTTTCAGGACTTGCACATCTGTCTAAACTATTAGCCAAGCTTGAGCAGCAGCATGGTGTTCTACATGCCCGCCGCGCCGTTGCATAAAAATCTATTAGTTAGCATCTGTCGTTTAGCTCTTATCATTTAGTGTCTATCTTTTTAGTGTTTATCTTGTAGAGAGGGACACTAAATATTTTTAAAAATAGATTCTTTTAATAACATACTCTCTTAATCCTACTTTTCTCATAACCACAGAGTCATCATAAAAAACCACTATGCCTGAATTACCCGAAGTTGAAACCACCAAAACCAGCCTAACGCCTTTATTAGGCCAGCAAGTTAACAATGTCCAAGTGTTCCAGCCAAAATTGCGTTGGTCAATGCCTGACGACTTGAATAGCTTGATTGATTACACTTTGCACACTGTAGAGCGGCGGGCAAAGTATTTAATACTTACCTTCGCACCTACAATAAACAAACTACCGCAGCGCCAATTAATAATGCATCTTGGTATGTCAGGAAGTTTACAGCAATATCCAGTGGGTACTGATAAACGCAAGCACGATCATTTGGTGATGACTTTTAGCAATGCCGACGGTATAGACACACAGCTACACTATCATGATCCTAGACGCTTTGGGGCAGTCTTGTGGTATGCAGACTATAGTGATAAATTGCTGAATCATTTGGGTCCTGAGCCCCTATCTACAGAGTTTACTGCCGACTATCTTTATCATTTTATCCAGCGTATTCCCATTGCTAATGAGACCCCGAACAATACAGCCAATAAACCGAGCAAACGCCCTATTGCACGTGCCATTAAGTCAGTGATTATGGAACAGCAAGTCGTGGTTGGCGTAGGCAATATTTACGCAACCGAAAGCTTATATCTAGCAGGTATTCATCCAGCAATACCCGCTCATCAGCTAACGTACAAGCAGACCGTTATACTGGTCGATCATATTAAAGCTATCTTAAAAAAGGCGATAGAACTTGGCGGCTCAACACTACGCGATTTCACGGTAGCTAGTGGTCAAACGGGCTATTTCCAGCAAACTTTAAATGTATATGGTAGACATGGTGAGACTTGTCCGCGCTGCGATACTGTACTCGATAACATCAAGCTTAATGCACGTGCCAGTGTCTATTGCCCAACCTGTCAGCCGTTAAAGTGAGTTTAACCGATAAGACAGCAGTTAGTTTATTAAACAGTCATTCACCGATACATTAGATATATCGTGCGCATTTTTGTTGCTTATCACTGCACATCTTGCTTTAATAGTAGTAGTACTTACACAAATAGTGTTTATCGCTTACATATATGTAATATTTAATTATAATGGCCATTGTTACTGCTTCATTTCCATATGAAAAATAGCAGCAACTATTAACAATAATGCTTAAGAGTTTTAGGATATCGTCATGACGGTTATACCCAGCACCCAACGCGCAGTTAAGCGTAAGCTTCTTACGGCAATCGCAAGCGCAAGCTTAATTATGGCTAGCATGCAACCTGCCTTGGCCGCTATAGAAATTGATGAAACTGATTTTGGCCCCTCTTATGAAACAATGGCAGTAGATACGATAGTTGGTAAGCCGCTACAACTGGTAACGGCTGTTGCTGGTACGGCCGCTTATTTGGTCAGTTTGCCCTTCTCACTTATTGGCGGTAATGCGGATCAAGCTCAACAAAAGCTATTCGTTGAACCTTGGGATGCGATGGCCCGCTGTTTAGGCTGCACCGTTGCTGAAGACAACTATTACAAATCACAAGTAGTTAATGATAATGTCGTGCGTATCGTCGTCGATCGCCCATCAGAGATTTTAATTAACACCAATGATTATGTCATTGTCACGCCTTAATCTTTACTTGTATGAGTAAATATTAAAGCAAAGCTCTTAGGACAATTTCGTTAAAAAAATGGCCTCTATATAACAGTATTCATATGAAAACAACGGCACAAAAAAAGGCTAACCATAATGGTTAGCCTTTTTTATTTCAATATCAATTCTCAGTAAGAAAAAGTATTAAGATCCTTTCTTACGACCATGACGTTTACGCTCACTTTCAGTCAAGTAGCGTTTACGAATACGGATAGATTTTGGTGTAACTTCAACCAGCTCGTCATCTTGAATAAATTCAAGCGCTTGCTCAAGTGTAAACTTGATCGCAGGCGTTAAAGTCAAAGCCTCATCAGTACCACTAGCACGAACGTTGGTCAGCTGTTTGGCTGTTGTTGGGTTAACGGCCATATCATCGTTACGTGAGTTCAGACCAACAATCATACCCTCATACACTTCAAGCTGTGGCTCAGCAAACAACTTGCCACGCTTTTGCAGGTTAAATAACGCAAAGCCCAAGCAAACCCCTTTCGCCATAGAGACTAGTACACCGTTAGCACGGCCGCCAACATCACCGATTTTTTGTGGCCCGTAATGCGAGAAGCTTGACGTTAAGATACCAGATCCTGAAGTCAAGGTTAGAAACTCAGAGCGGAAACCAATAAGACCACGTGCTGGGATTGTCGCTTCAATACGCATACGACCTTTACCATCAAGAACCATGTTGGTCATCTCACCCTTACGTAAACCAACCTGCTCCATGATTGGACCTTGATGCTGTTCTTCAACATCAAAGACGACATTTTCATACGGTTCTTGCAGTTTACCATCAACTTCTTTAACGATAACTTCTGGACCTGATACGCCAAGCTCGTAGCCTTCGCGGCGCATGTTTTCGATTAGCACAGACAGATGTAGCTCACCACGGCCTGATACTTTGAATTTCTCAGGTGACTCTGTGTCTTCTACACGCAATGCTACGTTATGAATCAGCTCACGTTCTAGACGTTCACGAATATTACGTGAGGTCACAAACTTACCTTCACGACCTGCGAATGGTGAGTTATTTACTTGGAAGTTCATCGATACTGTTGGCTCATCAACGGTCAACGGTGGCAAAGCTTCAACATTACTAGGATCACAAATAGTATCTGAAATATTAAGTGCATCAATACCCGTAATACAGATAATATCACCTGCTTGAGCGTCGTCAACGTCGATACGATCAAGACCATGGTAGCCCATAATTTTTAAGATACGGCCGTTGCGTGTTTCGCCTTCTTTATTGATCACAGTCACTTGCGTGTTGGTTTTAACTTTACCGCGCTGGATTCGACCAATACCGATAACACCTACAAAGCTGTTGTAATCAATGCTGGATATTTGCATGCGGAATGGCGCATCTGCATCAACTTGTGGTGCCTGTACAACATCTACAATGGTTTTAAACAAGGGCGTCATATCAACAGCAAGGTCATCTGCTTCCATACCGGCAACGCCATTCAATGCAGAGGCATAAACAACTGGGAAATCTAATTGCTCATCGGATGCACCAAGGTTGTCAAATAAGTCAAAAATCTGATCCATTACCCAGTCAGGACGCGCACCAGGACGGTCAACTTTATTGATAACAACAATGGGTTTGAGACCTTGCTCAAAAGCTTTTTGGGTCACAAATCGGGTCTGTGGCATTGGGCCATCAACCGCATCAACCACTAAAAGTACGCAGTCAACCATTGACATAACACGTTCTACTTCACCACCGAAATCGGCGTGACCTGGGGTATCTACAATATTGATACGATATTCGGTATCGTTAGATTTATCCATCCATCTAATAGCTGTGTTTTTAGCCAAGATAGTAATGCCACGCTCTTGCTCAATATCACCTGAATCCATTGCGCGTTCCGCAACATTCGCACGGTCACCAAAAGTACCAGATTGATGTAACAGCTTATCGACCAAAGTAGTTTTACCATGATCAACGTGGGCAATGATTGCGATATTACGCAGATGTTTAATGTCGTTCGCCATATAAAATGCTCGTTTTGTCTTAATAAAATGTAGTAGCAGTAAGCGCCGCTGGATAATCTTTCATCATCAATCAGCCAGATAATTTACGCTGCTCTTAAACGTCTGCACGATGAGTGCGCTGGGATAAGTTGTAGTAGTAAAAGTAAACATCTATACCGATACATCCATCGTACCGTTAGCCATGCTAGTATACACCCTGTCAATTTACAAAGTGTTTGGGCGGCTAGTATAACATTATTGTACTGTAAATTTGTGCAATAACTTATTTATCTGCACGCATGAATAAAAAAAAGCCACCTAAAAGGCAGCTTTTTTTGTAACTTAATTGGTTATATTTTACTTAATAAGCGATTGCTTACTGAATAACCATATCTTTAGTTTGCTCAACAGTCATAGTTTTGTCACCAGTGATGATGGCATAAACACGGCGGTTCATAGCACGACCTTCTTCAGTATCGTTTGGAGCGATTGGACGGTCATAACCGTAACCAATTGTTGATAGACGGTTTGGTGCAATACCAAATTCATTAGTCAACATAGATTTTACAGCAACGGCACGGGCTTCAGATAGACGTTGGTTGTAACGTGCTGAAGGACCAGTTTTAGAGGCATGACCTTCAACGCGTGCGGTAGAGTTAGGATACTCACGCATCTTCTCTGCTACTTTAGCAATCTCAGGCTGATACTGTGTTTTGATAGCTGATTTATCGTTATCAAAGAATACACGAAGTTCCATTTTCAGCTCATCAGTAATGTCTACTGGTACTGGGCAACCGCGTTCATCTACAACCACGTTCATTGGAGTACCTGGGCAAGCATCCATGCTGTCATATACGCCATCACCGTCAGAATCAAGATCAGATTCAACAACGATAATTGGAGTACCAACTACTGGAGCTTCTGGTTCTACCATTGGTGGTACAGCTACTGTTGGTGCTAAATGACCACCTAGTACCACTTCTAGACCGGCTAAGGCCATGCCTTCCCACCAGTTGTTGTCGAAGTTATGAATCGCACGTGCTTCACCACGTAGGCTTAGCGCGTTATTGATGCGATACATAGCACCTAAACCTAAGTTACCGATAGTGTCAGTAGTCTCTGCAACTTGATTACCAGATGCATCTTCGATCTCAAGTTTAGATTGACCAGCACCGATCAGCATATATGGCTTGAAGGCACCATCAGTATAACCAGTAAACTCTTCGGTACCAATTAAGAAGTTACCAGAAATCATTTCTTGTTCTGCGTCAAAAGAGTCAGATCCATTTTGGTTGATAGCATCAGTATTCGATACACCATACTCTACTTGAAACTGTGAAGAAGGAGTCAGTTCAATACCTAGTGCAGCACCAGTATATAAGCCGTCTTCTTTATAAAAACTTTCACCAGGAACAGCAGAGCTTTTTAAAAGATCAAGCTGGTCATCGTCAGCGCCTTCGCTGTAGTGATAACCTAGCAATAGTGGGCTAATAGTAACGCCAGCGTTGGCTGCTAGTGGCGCAGCTGTCACGGCAAATAAAGCTAGAGCAATTTTATTCAATTTCATGGACTTCCTCCAAAGGATAATTTGAGTGATGCGTTAGGCAGAACCACTTCCCAGATGACCTAAAAACAGACACCGTTATGAATTTGTAATTATACAACAAAACCAATTAGGAAGTAGCTTATCGACTATTAATTCAGTTTACAACTTTTTTCGTTAAGAGGCTACACATTATTACACGATAGCGTTGTAACTAAAACACAATGTCTTGCTTATTTTACTGAGAACTAACATGAACTGCACTTACTGGCTTTTGAATGCTAATTCGCAATAGATAACATATCAAACGATGTCTATTGTCTGTGCTTAGTTTAATACAATTACACATATTTCTCTATTGTTAAAATCTAGTGCTCACTAATTGAAACATTTTTTGACAATTGACATATATTCTGTTTATATTGTATTAGTCAACTTAGTTCTACCAATATACTAAAAAATTGAATATCATGCTGAACATTATAAAGACAAGTCAAACTACTCAGTTCAACGTCACTACTTATATAGGCAACAACAGCTTATGGCTATGTTATCTAAAGTAATATCGAGTAATCAGCAGGCATCTGTATGTGTCTTACTTAAGTTAGTTTTTGCTAAGTATAAACGTGTCTGTTCCCCATTGGTAAACCGTATTTATAGTATTCGCTTCAAAGTTGCTCAACCCACTTTACCAAATAAAAAACCTAACATCCACAAGGATCTCTACAGAGTTAGTAGCAAACATGGCTTTACTTTAGTAGAGCTCATCGTGACGGTCGCAATCTTGGCGATTATAGTTACAATCGCTGCTCCCTCTATACTAACGCAACTGGCGAACATGGAAGCCAAACGTATCAGGTTCGATATCAAGAATACCCTTACCCTCGCTAAAGCAGAAAGTTTTATCCGACACCGAAACGTTCTGGCATGCTTGTCTGATACTAATGGCGTTTGTCATAGAGACAGCGATAAGACCTTGCTATTATTTATAGATAACAACGACAACAATAATTTCGATACCAATACCGATGCACTTTTGGAAACACAATCACTAGATCCTAAGTATGCCACGCTACATCTGCGCGCTGGCAACCGTTCTTATGTGAGATTTGCTGGCGATAGCGGCAAGCCACGTGGGTTTTTTGGTCACATCAAATATTGTCCAACCTCAAATTACAATGAAAAAATGTATCAGATATCGTTTAATCAATCAGGGAAGATTAAGTACAAACCCAATAGTGAGCATCCAACTGGTTGCTAACGACGCTACCCTTTTATTTTATTGAAGCGTGGCGATTACTGGTATAGTTGATTCACTTTAAAACCGTTACAGTGCTACTGAGATGAATTTGCCGCAGCCTCTTTTTAGCAGCACGCAAGGAAAAATTTATACCAGTAGCACGTGGTTATTAACGTATCGATTTTATTTAGAACTGACTATACATGGCCGCTTTCATCATAGTGACCGCTTGTGCTAAGCCAACGAATACTGCGTCAGCAATCAATGCATGGCCAATATTAAGCTCATAGATACCTCCAATTTGAGCGATAGCACTAACGTTATCACGTGTCAGACCGTGACCCGCATTAATTAACAGTTGATTATCAGCATGCTGTGCAGTGTTAACTGCTTGTTTAATGCGCTGTAATTCAGCACATTGTCCCTCGGTATTACCCGCTAATCCCATCTCTGCATAAGCGCCAGTATGCAGTTCAATAGCATCAGCTTGACAGGCGACGGCTGCTTTGATTTGGGTCGCGTCAGGGTCAATGAATAAAGATACTTTAATACCAGCGTTGTGTAGCTTGTCAATATAATCGGACAGCCAAATCTGTTGTCCTGCAACGTCCAAGCCGCCTTCAGTGGTCAGTTCTGCGCGCTTTTCAGGTACTAAGCACACCCAAAACGGTTGCACTTCACAGGCGATTGCCAACATCTCAGTCGTAGCGGCCATCTCTAAATTCAATCGAGTAGTCAGCTGCTCGGCGATTTCATAAACATCCGCATCTTGAATATGGCGTCGATCTTCACGCAGATGAATGGTAATACCGTCTGCGCCTGCTTTTTCACATAATAATGCGGCTGCTAAAGGACTCGGATAGCTGACCCCACGCGCTTGACGCAAGGTCGCCACATGATCGATATTGACACCTAATAGTGGTAGTGGTTTTTTTTGCAGTGATTCTTTTAGAGGTTCTTGCTGAAGGTTTTCTGGGGTCATATTTTGTTGTGAGGAGGATACTTGTGAGGGGATAGCCATAAAAAATCCTTTTAGTAGTACTCAGATGATTTACCGATAAATATCTTATGTAGAGTTCTTATTGAACTATAAAACTGTTATTGATAGCGCTGTTGTTGTTGCCATAGTAAACGACTTTGCAGAGGCTGGTAATCAAGTAGATGATCAATCAGCTGTCGGTGCAAACGTGACCATGGCCCAAGTGTGGTATCAGCTATACCCAGCTCTGCCATCATCACTATCTCACTCCCACCAAAAACCATTTGTACGGTATTGCTCGCTAAATGATCAGTTTGTACAATCGGAACTAACCCCACATCGGGCAAGAATCGATAAGCACAATCAGGCTCGATGGCGGCAAGAGTATTGTCATACGCCAGTGTTAAGGCAAAACCTAACTCGATAAATAAATGCTGTTCAAAGTGCCGTAAACATAAGCGCAGCTCGTTAGCAGTTAAGGGTTGCTGAAGTTGTCGTAAGCTGTCTTGATAATGCTGCCATAGTACTGGCATAGGATGTTCGGTAGGCAGCAGCCGCAACAGTATTTCATTTAAATACAAGGCGGCGTACTGATGTTGACCGCTAATTTGTTTGTAGGGCTTCTGCTCTACTACTGTGGCGGTACTGTCTGTTTGTGCGACATCTATTTGGGATATGTCCGTTTGTGCGATATTGATCTGACTGAACGTTTTTAAATCACGTTTGCCAGTAGCAAAAAGTTGTAATGGCACAAATAGCGGTGCGCCTTTTTTACCAATACCATGAATGACACCCTGTCGCTGCGAGAACAAGTAATATAGCGCACGTTTTTCTTGGTAAGGCCTCTGATGTAATAAATAACCGATTAATGCTTCATTACGCATGGTTTATTACCTCAGCGTTGACCTTAATGTTCCATATTTAAATACAACTTTCCCGTTCAATCATTCACTTAATAAGTTATTTAATCAATAACCCAAACTGGTCAGGGCGCGTTCATCATCAGACCAACCACGCTTCACTTTCACCCACAACGTCAGCATGACTTTCTTGTCAAACAGCTGTTCCATATCTTTACGCGAATCAATACCAACTTGTTTGATACGCTGGCCTTTTTCACCGATAACAATCGCTTTTTGACCACTACGCTCTACAAAGATAGTCGCATCGATAAAGGTACAAGCTTTACGCGGACGGCCCGTTTTTGGATCCATGTGCGCGGCTTCATCTTTAAACTCATCAATCTGAACCGTCAAATCGTATGGTACTTCATCACCAGCACTACGCATGATTTTTTCGCGGATAATTTCACTGGCCAAAAACCGCTCTGAGCGATCAGTAATTTGCTCAGTGTCATAAATGGGTGCGGCCTTTGGCAGATGTGAAGCAATGACTTCTTGTAGACGATCTAGATTCTGACTCTTCAATGCCGAGACCGGTACGATATCAGCAAAATCAAAGCTGTCACTAAAAGTCTCAATAAGGGGCAAGATGCTGCCTTTGTCCTTCAAAGTATCCGCTTTATTAATCACTAGAACCACGGTCAACTCAGTATCGCCCAGCTTCTGTAGGACTAGTAGATCATCATCACGCCACTGGTCTGAGTCGACCACAAATAACACCAAGTCAACATCGACCAATGCTGAAACTGCGGCCTTATTCATGCGCTCATTGATAGCACGTACTTCATTACGGTGGATGCCTGGGGTATCAACAAACACCGCTTGCATCTCATCGTTAGACAAAATACCGTGGATACGATGACGTGTTGTTTGCGGTTTGCGCGAAGTAATAGACAGCTTTTGACCCAATAAATGATTCATCAAAGTCGACTTACCGACGTTTGGACGCCCAACAATCGCCACATAACCGGCTTTGAAATCTTCGTCAACACGAGTGTGTCCACTCGGCGCAAAAAACGCTTCGATCGCCGTATCATTGTCTGGCTCAGCACTGTTCAGATCAGCATTGGTCAACTCAGCATTGGTCTCATCGGACGCAGAGTCTATGCCTTCAACGGTACTTTCAACTGAGCTTAGGTCTGTATTTTCTGTCAGGTTATTGGTGTCTTCGGTCATATTATCGGCATTATCTTTATGGTTAGATGGCAAGTCGGTGCGATTGCTCATAGGTTGATCCTGTGGGGTTTTATAAATGCTACTCAACTGTCTCTAATTGCTTTATCAAAACAGCTTTATCAAAATATAAAGCAGACAGCGAGACAGTTATGTATTTAGGAATCGTTATTAGTTAATGGTATTTATTGGGATAGCTGACATTCAAGCTATGAACGTTTTTTGAGGGCATTCGGAAGCTTATACAACTGATTAATCATTAGCTCTGCCGCTTTTTGCTCAGCAATACGGCGACTTTCACCAGACTCTGTGATATCAGGGCAATTACTGATATTTACCTGACAGCGCACCACAAATATCTGATACGGTGCATTACCACGTGTCTCCATGAGCTCATAATGTGGCAGATCAAATTGCTTGGATTGTAGCCATTCTTGTAGACGGCTTTTGGCGTCTTTAAGTACTTTTTGATCATTAACGTTATTAATAAGATCCCCGTACCATGACAATACGCACGTCCGAGTAATATTCATATCTTGACTGTCTAAATAAATAGCGCCTATAAGGGATTCCACAGCATCCGCCAATATCGAAGCACGGTTGCGCCCCCCCCCTTTACGCTCTCCTACACCTAAGATCAAGTGGTTGGACAACTCTAGATTTTGGGCAATCGTCACCAATGACTCTTGACGTACTAAAGTAGCGCGCATACGGGTCAAGCGCCCTTCATTTTGGTCTGGATAACGATGGTATAAAGCCTCACCAACAATCATACCTAATAGTGCATCCCCTAAAAACTCTAAACGCTCGTAATTCTTTTTGCTATCAAACGAGCGATGGGTCAGCGCCAGCTTAGGTAAGCTAAGATCATTAAATACATAACCCAACTTACGGGTCAATACCGTCAACCGTTGAATAAAGTCTGAGCTGATAAGAAAAGTGTCCACAGGTGCGCTATTTTTTTGGGCTGTTGGCACCGCCTGATTGTGCTGCGAAATTGATTTCATGCGTGGCTTGTGGCTATCCCTTTTTTTTCAATGACTGAGTGAGTTAAATATGTAGAATTGTTATAAAAAATAATTTTTCGAGTGTTCTAATCAGGTGTCTATAACAAGAGCTAAGAAGTGCTTTTAAATATAAACAGTCCAAAAATTAGCTTCCTGCTATAGCTAACTACTCGGCTGCTGCTGCATCGATATCGCCCTCGAAGCGATTAACAATATCGACATTACCAAACAGGCTATTGGTTTTTTCGTACTTCTTATAGATAGCCAACTGACCTGTCTTTTTATTGGTAAAGGTAAACACGTCTTCAGCCTTAGTGTCATAATTAGCATTAATAGATAACTGTTTATTAACGTGCTCAACGAACTGCTTGGCCGTCACACTATTATTATTCGCTTCTTTGAGCTGCGATTCCAAGGTTTTAGTCAATTGGTAGTCGCCGACCTGTGCCGGTACAATAGCAATCACTAACTTAGTTGAAATACCAAGAACAATCAGTATTAAGACCATGCTAGTCACGCTAGCGCCACGCTGTGAAGACAAACCAGACAACTGCTGCAACATAACATCTCCAGACTGATGATTTTTTTAGTAGATATCGCTACTGTAGCGATAGCGCTTTTATAGACAAGTCTTGAGGTTATGTCGTAATAAAAATACAGTTAGCGTCAATATTAGCACAAACTTCGCGCTCACAAGACGCTTGTCTATGATTTATAGGATAAAAACGAATGATCGTAGCAATATTAAATTAGTACGCCATCTAGTTGTTAGGCTGACCAATTTGTTAGCCTGATCAGCAGTTCAACCAGCCAGTAAACCATTTATCATCTTAGTCAATAGAGCCATTACGTGCAAAGGTAGGAAGATTAAGACCTGGCGGTTTATGCATCCAAATATAAACGGCTTTACCCGCTAAGTTTTCATCAGGCACAAAACCCCAAAAACGTCCATCAGCACTACGATCACGGTTATCACCCATTACAAAATATTGACCTTCAGGAACGCGAATGCTCCACTGTGTGCCCTCTGAGCTGACCACTTCTGGCGCTTGTTGCTGCAAAAACGGCGCATACTGCGAGCTATTCATATCAGGTAGGTAGCGAACAAGATGTTCATGCTCACCTTGGTTTTCTTGGAAATATTGTGCTTGGCTCTCTTCTTGCTGCCCCATCTGTGCCGCTTCTTGCTCAGTAACGACTTGCCCGGGAGCAACCTGCCCTGCGCCATACAACTGCGAGGTCAGCTCAGCATTGGCATCAAAATTCACTGACTTAGTGTCTACCGGTACATCATTAATCGCAAGTGTACCTTGATCATAGCTAACCGTATCACCCGGCAAACCAATCAAGCGCTTAATATAATAAATGCTGGGGTTTTCAGGATAGCGGAAAACCATCACATCGCCGTGTTCCGGCGTACCCGTCTCTATAATTTTATTATAAGTCAGCGGTAAACGTACCCCATAAGCGTATTTATTAACCGCAATAAAGTCACCCGTATATAAAGTCGGCACCATGGAGGATGATGGGATATTAAACGGTTCAATCAAAAATGAGCGTACGATTAATACCACGGCTAGTACCGGGAAAAAATCATAAGCCCAGCGTACCAGCACGCTTTCTTGACCACGACCACGGGTTTTGCGCTGCTTAAATGCTAATTTGTCTAATAGCCAGACCACACCTAACACTAGGGTTAACGGCACCAAAATTAAATTAAAATCAAAATCCATACTCAATGACCTATTAACAAGCTGCTTATCTGATTATTTTGTTTTATAAGACTAGCTATGATTATTTTGATATCAATATTCTAATCTACCTGCAATACTGCTAAGAAGGCTTCTTGTGGAATCTCCACATTACCCACTTGCTTCATGCGTTTTTTACCGGCTTTTTGCTTAGACAGTAGTTTTTTCTTACGCGAGACATCACCGCCATAACACTTGGCTAATACGTCTTTACGCATGGCTTTAACGGTACTACGGCCAATAATTTGACCGCCGATAGCGGCTTGAATCGCGACATCAAACATCTGACGCGGAATCAGCTCTTTCATCTTACCAACCAGCGCATTACCACGATAACGCGATTGGTCTTCATGAACAATCATCGCTAAGGCATCAACCTTCTCACCGTTAATCAGGACGTCAACTTTGACCAATTTATCAACTTGATAACGCTCAAAGTTATAATCCAGTGAGGCGAATCCGCGCGAGACTGATTTTAGGCGATCGAAGAAATCCATCACCACCTCGCCCATTGGAATATCAAATATCAGCTGGACTTGTTTGCCCATAAAGCGCATGTCAACCTGCATACCGCGACGCTCAATACAGAGAGTCATAACATTACCAAGATAATCTTGCGGTACTAAAATCTGACAGCGAGCTATGGGTTCACGGAACTCTTCAATGTTATTAGATTCAGGTAGTCTTGACGGATTATCAACATAAATAATCTCGCCATTTTTCTTCATAATCTCATAAATGACCGACGGTGCCGTAGTAATTAAATCCAAGTTATATTCACGCTCTAGGCGCTCTTGGATAATTTCCATGTGCAGCATACCCAAAAAGCCGCAGCGAAAACCAAAACCTAGCGCATCTGAGGTATCTGGCTCAAAAAATAGCGAAGCATCATTAATTTGTAATTTTTGTAGCGCCTCACGGAATTTTTCAAAATCAGTAGATTCGACCGGGAACATACCCGCGTACACTTGCGGGGTGACTTGCTTAAACCCAGGGATAAAGTCAACGTCAGGCGTTTTAGCATGAGTAATGGTATCACCAACCGGCGCACCGGCAATGTCTTTGATACCCGCAATGATAAAACCAACTTCACCGGCTTCCAAAATACCGGTATCTAAAGGCTTCGGTGTAAAGACACCAATTGAGCCCACAGGATGCGAATCTTTGGTCGACTTAATATAGATTTTATCGCCTTGACGTACCGTACCTTGACGCACGCGTACTAATGAGACGACGCCCAGATAGTTATCAAACCACGAATCAATGATTAAGGCTTGTAGCGGTGCTTCACGGTCACCAGTCGGTGCTGGGATAAATTCAACCAAGGCCTCTAGCAGCTTATCAACACCCAGCCCAGACTTTGCTGAGACACGTGGGGCATCAATAGCTTCGATGCCGATAATATCTTCAATTTCTTGGATAACGCGTTCAGGCTCAACTTGCGGTAAGTCAATTTTATTTAAAACCGCCATTACCTCTAGGCCCTGATCGACCGCGGTATAGCAGTTAGCAACCGATTGTGCTTCTACCCCTTGCGCTGCATCAACGACCAATAACGCGCCTTCACAAGCCGCTAATGAGCGCGAAACCTCATAAGAGAAATCGACGTGGCCTGGCGTATCAATAAAATTAAGCTGATATCGCTCACCATTAGGGTGATCATAATACAGAGTCACCGACTGCGCTTTGATGGTAATACCGCGCTCACGCTCAATATCCATGGAGTCGAGTACTTGCGCCTGCATTTCGCGATCTTGCAGCGCGCCGCACATTTGAATAAAACGATCAGCAAGGGTCGACTTGCCATGATCAATGTGGGCAATGATAGAAAAGTTACGAATATTGGCTAATGCAGTCACAAAGCGCCTACTAAATAAGGGGTGATTGAATAATGGGAATAAAAATGATGTCAGGCGCAATTAATAAAATAATTGCCCATAATTAAGATCAGCTCATTCGCTAATATTATCGCCTTAAATCAACAGTGCATAGCGCTTACTATTGCGCGCAGGCATGTGAGTGTATTCTAGCAGTTTTCTGCTGTAAAGTAAGGCGATTTCGTCAGCACCCATTTGATTTAAAAATGAAGTGATTTAACGATCAAAACAATTCAGCTAATGAATGAAAACGACTTAGCTTACGTTGATATGAGATCGAAGTAGAGGAATTGAAACCGATAGGTAAGAACGGCCTGAAGAATTAAGTATTTTTCAGGCAAAAAAAAACCAATCACGGAGGATTGGCTTTTTAAATTTGAGCAACTACGTATAAATGGTGGCGATGAAGAGACTTGAACTCTTGACCTCACGATTATGAGTCATGCGCTCTAACCAGCTGAGCTACATCGCCATTTTAGGCTCGGTATTATGCCCAAGCAGGAGACCTACGTCAACCCTTGAGCAGAATTTTTGTGCAAATAAATAGGTTTTTATTAAAAATAAGACTATTTATTAAAATATGGAGCACTAAAAAAGGTTTGGTAAACCGATAAGCCGGGTTCTGTCGTGGACAATCATTCCTCTAGGCGTATCATCGCTAATACGCTCAAGCAACCTACCCGCATCGAACGCGGGCCGCGCCATGCCGATGCCTATTTGGTCTTGCTACGCGTGGAGTTTACCATGCCGTGAACTGTTGCCAGACACGCGGTGCGCTCTTACCGCACCCTTTCACCCTTACCGATAATATCTTGCGATACCAAAGGCGGTCTACTCTCTGCTGCACTGGTCGTCAAGTTACCCTGCCCAGCCGTTAGCTGGCACGCTGCCCTATGTAGCCCGGACTTTCCTCCCCTGCTCGTCTGTTGCCAGTGTGCAGCGGCGATTGCCTAGTCTACCAAGCGCGCTAGTATAGCAAACCTTATGCTTATTTGGGAAAGTCTTTTCAAGTTATTTGCCTGCTTAAAATAAAGCTATTAAATATGTCAATTACTTAAACGAAGTTACTAGGCAAAGTTAAGCAATCCTCTTCTAATAGCATTTTAGTATTAACTGGCGTGTTAATCGTTAAATGCGGTAGCTGTAGCCAAAGCGCAGTGGGATAATTTTGCTTGAGATAACTTTGTAAAAAATCAATGGTACTCGTGGCAATCTCAGCATCAGTATTAACGCTAGCATCGTGAATATGATTATAAATAACGCTATGCAGTTTTAAACCACGCGATTTTATGGCCTCCAAACTGAGCAAAGTATGATTGATGCTGCCAAGGCGACCGGAGGTGACTAGAATAATGGGATAACCTTGGGCAGCCACATAATCTAAGATTAATAATTGCTCAGTGATAGGCACCAGTAACCCGCCCGCGCCTTCTAATAACACCACATCATAGTCCGTTTGCAAACGCTCCGTAGCCTTGGTTATGACTTCAGAATCGAGTGTTTGTCCTGATAGCTTAGTAGCCAGATGCGGTGACGCAGGCTTTTGATAACGATAAGGGCAAGTGGTAAAGTCCAGATCACACGGCTGTAGCGGAATGCTCATTAAATCTCTATGAGTAATAATATCATCAGCAATACCCATTTTACCGTTATGTAGATCTACCGACACACCCGTTTGCACCAGCTTTTGGGTGATGACATTGATACCCTGCTGCAAAAGCGCTTTAGCAATCATACCAGTCGCGTAAGTTTTGCCAATATCAGTATCAATGCCAGAAACAAATAGAACGCTCATAACTTACCTTATAACAGAAGACTTGTTAACCGATACAACAGTGACTTAATCATGAAATTAAAAACGACAACTAAGCGTCAGGATCGATATAGGTGGTCGACTTTGAAACGGATACAGTATGCATGGCTGTGTGAATTTTTTGCAGCCTCTAGAGTGGCAGAGCCGCACAGCAAGCGATAAAAATTTGCCAGCCTTGCGATTTTTATGACCCGTATCTATTTCATTTAATATTTACTATCGCTGGTTTTGAAACTTGAGTCAAATAAGTGCTGACTACTTTTAGCAGTGCTTGGCATAAGGTAATAAGCTCGGAATCGGTAATAACATAAGGCGGCATGATATAAACCAATTTACCAAACGGTCTGACCCAAATGCCATGGTCAATCAGCAACGTTTGAAAGGTCGGCATATCAACGGCATCAACCAGCTCAATCACGGCTACTGCACCCAGACAGCGTACCTCAAAGACGCCTTCTATCATTGCAGCTGGTGCAAGTTGCTGTTCCATCACCGCTTGCATATTTGAGGTGCGAGCTTCGATATCATAAGACAATATTAAGTCAATAGACGCACATGCCACTGCACAGGCCAGCGGATTGCCCATAAAGGTAGGGCCGTGCATCAGCGCTGGGTAGTCACTTTGGCTAATCGTATCGGCAATCTTACGCGTACATAAAGTCGCGGCAAAGGTCATATAGCCGCCAGTAAGTGCTTTACCGATAGTCATAATATCGGGGCTAATATTGGCGTGCTCGCAAGCAAATAGCTTACCGCTACGGCCAAAACCTGTCGCAATCTCATCAGCAATCAGCACCACATTATGCGCATCACACAGCTGGCGTAGCAGTTGCAAATATTCAGGACTATAAAAGCGCATGCCGCCTGCGCCTTGAATAATGGGCTCAATAATAAAGCCTGCCAGCTTATCGCTGTGTGTGTCGAAAAACTGAGTTAGTGCGGTGCGTTCGCCTTCTGTTAAAGTACGCTCAAACCCTAATGGCGGCGCGGGTACAAAGTGCTGCATCGGCAATTGATTGCCGTATAAGCTGTGCATGCCGTTGATAGGATCACAAACACTCATTGCGTGCCACGTGTCGCCATAATACCCTGAATGGGTAGAGGCAAACTGCTGCTTAGTTGGACGTTTGGCGGCGACCTGATACTGTAGCGCCATTTTTAGTGCTACCTCTACTGCGATGCTACCGCTGTCGGCATAAAAAATAGCATCAAGTCCAGTAGGCACAATAGAGAGCAACTTTTTACCCAAATCTATCGCAGGCTGGTGGGTCAAACCGCCAAACATCACGTGTGCCATTTTGCCGAGTTGCTCAATGATGGCCGCGTTCAGTTTTGGATGATTATAACCATGGACACTCGCCCACCACGAGGACATGCCATCGATAAGGCGCGTGCCGTCTTGGGTGACAATATAAATGCCATCGGCATGGTCAATAACGATATTGGGGTAAGTGGGTGGCAGGCTGGCATAAGGATGCCAAAGATGTTGTTGGTCAAAGTCACTCGTAGGTTGGTCCATATTTAGAGTCATCGTTTTATCCCTGAAACGTCTTACTTTTTGAGTGTCATCAATAACTGAATTACTGACCAGTGATACGTTTATATTTTGACATCAAATCGCTTTTTGTTTCGACATAATTAGGGTCGTGAGGGATACAGTCAACCGGACAAATCACCACACATTGTGGCTCGTCAAAATGCCCGACACATTCAGTGCACAAGTCAGGGTCGATAACATAAATATCATCGCCTTCTGAGATGGCATCATTTGGGCAGGCAGGCTCGCACACGTCACAGTTGATGCATTCATCCGTGATTAATAGCGCCATAAACTGCTCCTTATTTGTTGGAATTGGCTATTGTATGTTTAAATTCTAAGTATTTGATACAAAACCGAATTAGACACGTCTTATTTACGTGGGGCTGGTAAAATTTTCTTGCTTGCTGGGCAGCTACGCCACCTCTCGATGCTACCGATGCTACAAAATTTTCCCCCAGCCACCCTATAGTCATTTTAAGGTAAATAGATTATAGATCTAGCTTTTGCGTAAAGGCTTCGGCAACACAGTCCGGCACGAATTTACTGACATCACCGCCAAGTTTGGCAATTTCGCGAATCATAGTCGATGAGATAAACGAGTAATTCTGAGAGGGGGTCAAAAACACCGCTTCAAAATTTTCATCAAGTTCGCGATTCATGTTAGCCAGCTGAAACTCGTATTCAAAGTCTGACATGGCCCGCAGACCACGCAGTACGGCGGTAGCGTTTTTTTCGCGCATAAAATCGACTAATAGACCTTCAAAGCCTATTACTGATACCTGCGGTAAATCAGCAAATACGGTCTCGACTAATGCTACGCGCTCTTCAAAATTAAATAAAGGCTTTTTGTGATGGCCCGAAGCAACGGCAATAACCACTTCATCAAACAGTTTTACCGCGCGTGTGACTAAGTCCACATGACCATTAGTAATGGGGTCAAAGGTACCAGGATACAATATTTTGGTATGCAATTTTGAGGAAGTCACAGGAAGGCTCATAGCGGTGCTAATTTGGTCGTTAATATGACCGACTATGCTAGCAAATTTTGCCTAAATTTAACACTTATCTACCATCTATCTATTAGTAACAGACACTAGTCAGCGCTCTCAATTTTTTAATTGCCCTCATTGCTAATATAATTTAGCAACGCACACTGGTTTTTATGGCTCATAAACTTTCAACGTTGCTCGTTAATTATGCAACGCAGCTGCTACATTTGTCATAACAGCCTACTTACATTTTCGTTGGATGCTTTGCTACAATAGGCGGTTCGACTCATCTGTATTTGTAGTCAAAACCAGATAGTTAGGTTTGACGATAGGATGAGGAACTGGTCAGACGAAGACGCCATGTCTAGAAGAGGAAGCCATGTCAAAAAAATCAAGAAAGCCTGACAATCAAATTTGTTCAAACAAAAAGGCTCGCCACGAGTACTTTATTGAAGAGACGTTTGAGGCAGGTTTATCACTCCAAGGTTGGGAAGTTAAAGCCATCCGTGCCGGTAAAATGACGATTACGGAAGCTTATGTTACCTTCCGTAATGGGGAAGCGTTCTTATTTGGGTCGCATGTTCAAGCCCTACTCTCAAGCTCGACCCATGTAGACCCGGATGGTATTCGGACTCGCAAGCTGCTGCTCAATCGCCGCGAAATCGAAAAACTATTTGGTGCAGTCAACCAAAAGGGCTATTCCTGCGTACCGTTGTCTTGTTATTGGAAGCGCTCAATGGTCAAATGCCAAATTGCGCTGGCGGTAGGTAAAAAACAGCACGACAAACGCAAAACCTTAAAAGACCGTGATTGGGAACGTGATAAACAGCGCGGCTTTAAGCAACATTTAGACTAGCCGTTTTTATACTAGAGGTCTTAGTTTAACAACCCGCTTGTTTCTTTATGACAAAACGGACGATTCGGCTTAAATAATGGCTGAATCGTCCGTTTTTTTATAGTTTTTTATAAGGTTAGTTTTGCTATAGTCGATCCAATTTAACAACGATACCGTGCTGCTGGTATGAATTTTTTGCAGCCTCTGTCACGTGTGCGAACAGCAAGCAAGAAAAATTCATACCAGTAGCCCGTTGATAGGAACGACTCTCTTTTACTTTGAACTGACTATAAATAACGTTAACATTAAGCTTACTATTCATTTAAGCTACCTGCTCATTTAACACCCTTCGCGTCTCTCTACGAGCACGGCGTAACTGACGGATACCATGAGTAATTAAGAAGGCAATACCTAGCCAAATCAAACCATAGCTGTATATCATCGCCGACTCAAACGGATTACCAAGAACCGTTACCGCTAAAATAAACAATAACGCTGGCTCCAAATAACTCATCATCCCGTACACATTCACAGGTAACATTTGACTGGCATCGATATTGGTCTTCATGGCTAACACACTCAGCACACCCAGACCTGCCAGCATGATTATAAAAAACCCAGAACCTGCCACCATAGACAAATTACTGGGCGCTACTAAATACAGATAGCCAAGCGCAAAGGGGGTAAATAAAGTCAAATCCACCAACATGCCGGTAATCGCATCAATACCTTGCAGCCTGCGTACAATATAATATATCGGATAAGTACCGCAAACCCATAAAGTGGCCCACGACACGCTTTGGGTACGTATAATTTCACTGCCCACACCGACCGCGGCAAATGCAACTGCTAACCATTGTAGGCGGCTGAGCTTTTCACCAAATAACACACAACCGAACACCACCATCATCAAGGGAAATAAGAAATATCCCATCGCCGTCTGTACGCCTTGACCATTGACGGGCGCCCACATAAATAACCACAATTGACTTAAAAATATTGGTGTTGGTAGTAGCAACCAGGCCCATTGTTTGACTGAACGCAGAGCACGCAGCTTATCAATATGCAAGTTGAGCCGACCACTGATAAGCAAATATCCGATCAATACTGCCCACATCGCCAACATGCGCCAAATAAATACTTGCGTACCTGACAAGGGTGCCAAAAAACTGCTGTACGCATAAAGCACGCCAAACAACACATTGGATACTATGGCAAACACCACCCCTAACATTAAAGTGCGCTGCTGCGTGCTACCCGATGTCCAAATCGCTGGCAAGGGTATCCGTGACAAGGTGGACGCTACCGTATTAGATAGGATTGACGTAGACATACAAAGCACCATAAATTGAGATAAAAATAGAAAGAGACCGTTACCAGCTTTGATTTTATGCTTGTTGGCTGATAAGATTTAGTTTACAGGGATGCGGTGCAAAAATATCTCAATATTATCTTAAATATGATTTTATTTATCTTAATACATCCTAATAAATTTTTTATTTATCGAATTACCAATTATTATGATAATAAGCCTATATTCTCTCGATAATGTGCAATTTTTCATTGAGAATATCAACCCTTATTAAAAATTTTATCTAAGAGGACATACGCTTATGAGTCAGATTTTGGACAATACGGATAAAGCCATTTTGAACTTACTACAAGACGATGCGACGTTACCGCTAAAAACGGTGGCGGAACATGTTCATGTGTCTATCGCCACAGCGCAGCGCCGTATCCAAGCACTGATAGACAATGGCGTGATTACCAAGCAGGTGGCTATCGTCAATCCTGATAAGGTTGGCTACGGTCTGACAGCGGTGGTGATGATAGAGATGGAGCGCTCCAATACTTCGATGCAGCATCGATTTGAGCGCTTAATGGACGTGCAATCGCGAGTGATGAGCTGCTATGAAGTGTCGGGCGATTTTGATTTTATGTTGATGGTCAACGCTAAGAATATGAGCGACTACCATCAGTTTACGCGCAGCTTGCTGACTTATGAAAATAATGTGCGCAATTTTAAAAGTCAGTTTGTGATGAACTTTACTAAGAGTGGTACGAAGATTATGTTGGATTAACTCACGCTATCAATAACTTATCGCTACCTGAAGTCTATTCATGTTAAGATGAGCGGTTTTAATCAGCTATGTTCTTAGCTGATATTAATAGCCACATTCTTAGCCAACAGGTCTGCCCATGTCTGCCGATACCATCGCCCGCACCGCTTTTAAACAAGGCACTAAGCCACTTTACGATTACGACAAACATTGGGCGAGCTGCTATGAGCCTGCGCCTTATCTACCAATGAGTCGCAAGGAGATGGACGCGCTGGGTTGGGATGCCTGCGATGTCATTATCATCTCAGGCGATGCTTATGTTGATCATCCAAGCTTTGGCATGGCGATTATTGGGCGTTTACTGGAAGCTCAAGGCTTTCGCGTGGGCATCATTGCTCAGCCGGATTGGAAAAGTAAAGACGCCTTTATGGAGCTTGGTAAGCCCGTTTATGCTTATGGCGTGACGGCGGGCAACATGGACAGTATGATTAATCGCTACACCGCTGATCGTAAGATTCGTAGCGATGACGCTTACTCTCCGGGCAATGTGGCGGACAAGCGCCCTGACCGTGCCGCTATCGTTTATAGCCAGCGCTGTCGTGAAGCTTATCCCGATGTACCGATTATCTTAGGCGGTATTGAAGGCAGTCTGCGCCGTATTGCTCATTATGACTATTGGTCAGATAAAGTACGCCGCAGTATCTTGCTCGATGCCCGTGCCGACGTCTTACTGTACGGTAATGCTGAACGTGCCATCGTTGATGTGGTGCATGGTCTATCAAAAGGCTATACCCTTGAGCAAATGAGCAAGCTGCGCGGTACGTGTTATTTATTAACACCCACACGTCGCCATTGGCAAGCAGACATGACTGAAGTGGCCAGTAATGACGTCGATACCGTTGGCCGTGTTGACCCGATTATCAACCCTTATGTGATGACCGAAGACATTGATAGTTGTAAAGTCGAACAAGACAAACCTTCTGACTCACCCATCGGGCAATCCCTATCATCGATGTCAGCGCAGTATCAAGGCTTTGTCTCAGAGCCAGTAACTAATAAAGTTCTTAATGCCGATCAAGTCGATGAAGATACCCAAGTGGTGCAGATGCGCGGGTTTGATAGAACTGAAAATGACAAGCCCAAAACTGCCCGCAAATATAAACTCAAACTGCCAGCCCGCGAAAAGACCGTCATTCGCTTGCCTGACTATGAGCATGTCAAATCCGACCCTGTACTGTATGCTCATGCCAGCCGAATTTTGCATCTTGAGACCAACCCCGGTAACGCGCGCGCTTTAGTACAACGTCATAGTAGCGGCGCGGGTAACTCATTTACCTCGATTGATGTGTGGCTCAATCCGCCGCCGATTCCACTATCAACGGAAGAGATGGATTACGTGTTTGACTTGCCTTATGCACGCTTGCCACATCCAAGCTATGGCGATGCGCGCATTCCTGCTTATGACATGATTAAATTCTCAGTGAATATCATGCGCGGCTGTTTTGGCGGTTGTACCTTTTGCTCTATTACCGAGCACGAAGGACGTATTATTCAAAGCCGCTCTGAAGACTCAATCTTGCGCGAAGTTGAAGCCATTCGTGATACCGCACCCAACTTTACTGGTGTGATATCTGACCTTGGTGGCCCAACCGCCAATATGTATCGTCTAAGCTGTAAAGATGAGAATATTGAAAAGAATTGCCGTAAACCGTCTTGTGTTTACCCTGACGTCTGCGAAAACCTAATCACCGATCATAGTAATTTAACCAAACTATACCGTAAAGCGCGTGATATTAAAGGTGTGAAGAAAATCCTTATCGCCTCTGGTCTACGTTATGACTTGGCGGTTAAAGACCCTGAATACGTTAAAGAATTGGTCAGTCATCACGTTGGCGGTTATCTGAAAATTGCCCCTGAACATTCAGAAGAAGGCGTGCTGTCAAAAATGATGAAACCGGGCATGGGCTCATACGATCAATTTAAAGCCATGTTTGAACAGTTCAGCCAAGAAGCCGGCAAGGAACAATATCTTATTCCTTACTTTATCGCCGCCCATCCGGGTACCAAAGACGAAGACATGATGAACCTTGCGCTGTGGATCAAAAGCCATGGCTACCGCGCTGACCAAGTGCAAGCGTTTTATCCCAGCCCGATGGCCACTGCCACCACCATGTATCACACCCATAAAGACCCGCTACATAAAGTTAGCCGTGCTGAAGGTGACATGGATATCGTCAAGTCAGGCAAGCAGCGTAAATTGCACAAGGCATTTTTACGCTATCACGATCCAAAAAACTGGGTACTACTGCGTGAGGCGCTTAAGAGTATGGGCCGTGGCGATCTGATTGGCAAAGGTCGTGGCTGCTTAATACCACCCTTTAACGCCAGTTTAGAAGGGCGTGATGCGGCGCAGGACAGCTATCAGTCAGCGCGTAAAAAGAACAGTCGTCTTGGTAATGACTCTGTAAAACGCAATAACAAGGGGCCATCTGCTGCGAAAAGCCCAGTGGGTAAAAACTCTAAGAGAGTCAGTAAAGGTAATTTCCAGACCCAACATACCGGACTGCCACCGCGCAAAACTAAGTAAACGGGTTAATTAGCATAACTGAGCTAATATAAACGAGACCAGTTAGATTGGCTCAGATAAAAAGCGTACCTCGGCCCTTAAGCTGTTGTGCGCTTTTTATTGGCCTTTTATTAGCTTAGCTAAACAATTACATTAGTCTGTAAGTTAAGCAATGGAGCTAACATCTAAGGAACAATTTCTAACATTGTCCAGATTGGCTTTTCGTTACCATGAACGCCATACGCTTAATGCGTTGTTAAGACAGAATAAACAATAATTTTTATATTCCTGGAGAAAGCTATGAATACTACGATGAAAATTGCTACTGCCCTACCAGCCCTTGCTCTACTTAGTGCTTGTGCAACTACTGCTCCTACTGCGCCAAATACTCCTGCAGAAACCATGACCAATGCGGCATACGATCGCATGGCTCCAGCCCCTTATACTTGTACTGACGACAGCCAAATCATGGCAAAACAATCTATCAATAAAAATCAGGTCATGTTGAATGCGACTCTGCCTAAAATTAAATGGTCAGAACAGCCAATTATTTTAAATGGCGGTGTGCAAGGCGATACAGCAAGCTATGTAAACGACTCTAACTCAGAAGTTGTCTATGCATGGCATATGAAAGGCGATAAAGGCATCTTGGCTATGAAATGGGCAGACGGTAAAGAATACCAAGTTAATTGCCAAATCTAAGCAGTCATTTTGATTGAGAAAATAACGACTTATTCTAATGATTAGATACACTATTAAGCGTCATAAATAGTCAGTTATTATAGATAAAAAAACAGTCATCTAACGATGGCTGTTTTTTTATGCCTGATTTTTATAGCAAATAATTTAGTTTAATGGGTTTAGCTAGTGAAGTACGATAAAAACTGTCAAACTAGCTTTTATACAGAATTCAGTTCGATCAACATAGTTCTTAAGTATCATTTAAAGCATATAAGTCATTGTCATGATTCACAGTGACTCACAGTGCTGATAACCAAGCACAAAAATATAAAAGGGAAAATATCGATGGCAAAGCACTTAGTAAGTATGATGATATTAACAGTATCTAGCATAGGAATGCTGACAGGCTGTGATAATAGTACAGACAAAACTAATACTGCTTCTGAGCCAGCTGTACCGTCTGAACAGAGCGAATCAACTGATTCTGCAACTAATCCAACAGCAAAAGATATTGACTGGAAAGTCATAGCAAGTACTGAGAAGGCTGCCAACCGTGCCGACTATAACTATCCGTTTGCGCTCGATAGCCAAAACGTACGCGACTATGCGGACTACTTCAAAGTGGATAACGCCACTGCTCAGCACAACTTGACCGTCAGCATGGCGAGTAATGAAGCGCTATCAAAAGTACTTGATCAACTGGACAGTAGCTATACTTCCCATGAGCTGACCGATGGCGAAAATATTGAGCTGATCATTCATACCACGTCAGATATCAAAGCCAGTAGCTATGATTATGTGTTTGAAGAGGATTTCGCTAAAGGGCTTATTCTGCCTATCGTGATTAAACCGGATGGTAAAAAAAGTGATCTTAAGCCGCATGGTGGTTTGGAAGAATAGAAAAAATAGTAGTGTGGGTTAAGAGCTTGTAGGGTGCGCCTCGCGCACCTATAGCATATAAAAAAATTTCCATACAGAAAATAAAAAATGTCACAATACATCCGTTCATACACGCCAGGCGCTACCTATTTTTTTACGTTGGCTTCATACAACCGAAGAAAAATACTGTGTGAAGATGACTTCTTGCAAGCATTCAAAAATAGTATAAAACAAGTTCAACAACACTATCCTTTTGAAATTATTGCATGGGTACAACTGCCTGATCATTTACATTGTATTTGGAAAATGCCTACTAACGATGCTGATTACAGTATGCGCTGGTCACAGATAAAACGCCTAACTACTCAATCTTGCCCACAATACCATTTGCCAATAGATGAGTTAAGCTATTCAAAGGTAAAAAGGAAAGAGAAAGGTGTCTGGCAACGCCGATTTTTTGAGCACCAAATAAGAGATGAAGTGGACTTCAAAAGGCATATGGATTATCTGCATTACAATCCGGTTAAACATGGGCTGGTTAAGAGGGTTTTAGATTGGCAGTATTCAAGTTTTCATCGTTATGTAGAGGAAGGTGCTTATCTTGCAAGTTGGAGTGATAGCTTGATAGATTTTTCAGCAGGTTTTGCTGATAGGTTGGAATGATTTATATTAAATGGTGCGCGAGGCACACCCTACACTAGCTAAGTTACACTCCTCTATTTCATAATAATTAAAGAAATAAAACAGGCTTTTGTAAATGTATGAACCAATAAAACATGACGCTAAACTGATACGTTACATGTCTTTTCCAAAATTTATATCACTATTAGAGTTGGGACTATTCATTCCAAAATCAAATCTATTTGATGATATATAGGAAGGAGGACTACATTTATTCAATGGTGAAAATGACCCGTTTCTTGATAGTAAAGTTTTAAGCAACATAAAAGACTGGATATACATAAGCTGTTGGAATTTGAGTGAAACTGAATGCCATAGTATGTGGAATAATTATGGTGGCATGTCCAATGAGTCTGTAGCTATCGAAACTACTTATCAGGATGTGTTATTAGCTTATTCACATTCAAATATAAACATGGAAATTTATTTTGATAAAGTGAAATACAAGGCTCCTGACAATAAGAAAGGACTATATGACTTAGAATCAATAGCTCCTACTTTTCGTAATAAAGAACAGCCTGTTTTAGATAGCAATTTTACTTGGGTCGCTCATTATAGTTTTATCAAACATATAGGCTATGATTCAGAGAAAGAAGCAAGACTCGTTCTATTAGATAGTGAAGGAAGCATAAACAAAAACAATAAAAATCATGGAGTTTACCTTTCAAGTACACTTAGCAAAGAGATGATCAAAAGTATAGTTATACATCCAAATGCTCCGATATGGTTTGAAAAGACAGTCACTAACCTTATAAAAAATACATATAAACTAGACATACCAGTAATAAATTCTAGCTTAAAAATTACGGGTAAATAATTTTATAGTAGTGAAAGAAATAAAGCCTATGAATCGATAACAACATCGTGGGTTGCTCTATTGCTAACCCACCCTACTTCTCAAATTTATGAATTTTCTAATAGCGCCAAAAACTCATCTTCACCCACAACCTTCACCCCTAACTTCTCCGCCTTCGCCATCTTCGACCCAGCCTTTTCACCTGCTAATAATGCCGTGGTTTTGGCAGAAATACTGCCCGAGACTTTTGCCCCCAATGCTTGTAATTTAGCTTTGGCCTCATCACGCGCCATGCTGCTAAGTGCACCAGTAATAACCCATGTTTGCCCATCAAGTGGTAAATCGCTAGAAGATTTTTGCTCGACTTTATCCCAATAGACGCCAGCTTCACGTAACGCAGTAATAACTTCGATATTGTGCGGGGCACGGAAGAATTTATAGGCAAGCTCGGCAGTAATAGCACCGACGTCAGGGGTTAATAACAATGCCTCAATATCGGCAGCCATCAACACATCAAGGTCGCCAAATTGCTGGGCAAGGTTTTGCGCAGTGGTTTCGCCTACTCCGCGAATACCGAGCGCATAGATAAAACGGGACAGCGTTGTATGTTTACTGGCTTCGATAGCGGCAATTATATTTTGTACCGATTTTTCGCCTAGTTTTTCAAGCGTAACTAACTCTTCTTGATGATTGTGCAATTGATAGATATCCGCGACCGTCTTAACCAACCCATGATTAAAAAAGCCAATCAGCCAGCTTGCGCCTAATCCATCAATATCCATAGCACGACGTGAGACAAAGTGTATCAACGCTTCTTGCTGTTGTGCTGGACAAAATAAACCACCCGTACAACGTGCTAATGCTTCATCTTCGGGTAGCACTACTGGAGAGTCGCACACTGGACAAGTAGACGGTAGCGCCACCGGCTCGCTATCGTCTGAGCGTTGGTCCTGCCAGACGCGGGTGACTTTAGGGATGACGTCGCCTGCCCGATGGACGCTGACCATATCGCCTGCGCGCACGTCCAAACGCTGAATCTCGCCAAAGTTATGCAAGGTGACATTACTGACGGTAACGCCGCCGACTTTTACCGGCTCTAACTTACCGACTGGGGTGATTTGTCCGGTACGCCCGACTTGCCACTCAATGGATTGCAAGCGGGTCATGACCGTTTCGGCAGGAAACTTATAAGCAGTTGCCCAGCGCGGTTCACGTGACAAAAAGCCAAGCTGCTGCTGTAGAGCGAGGCTATTGACTTTAATCACCATGCCATCTATTTCATAGGACAATTTGTTGCGCTCTTCAATCGCCTTTTCGTAATAAATCTGTGCCTCTCGTGGAGTATCAACCACCCTTACTGCGCTAACTGTAAAGCCAAGCTCGGTGAGCCATTCCAGCGCCCCTGATTGGGTGTCGATATTTTCAGGCAATCCTTGATTGACCGAATAACCATAGAACGCCAACGGGCGATTTCTCGCCACACTAGGATCTAACTGACGTAAGCTACCAGCGGCGGCATTGCGTGGATTGGCAAAGGTTTTGCCCTCATTTTCTTCTGCTAGGCGATTGAGACGCTCAAAACCTGCCTTGGGCATCAGTACTTCACCGCGCACTTCTAACAACTCGATGTCAGCAGCATCCGCAAGCCAAAGTGGCAAGTTGCGAATGGTTTTGGCGTTTTGAGTGATGTCCTCACCTGTCTGCCCATCACCGCGCGTGACCGCTTGGACAAATTTACCATGTTCGTATTTTAGCGAAACCGCTAGTCCGTCAAGCTTTTGCTCCATTACATATTCAGGGTTTTGCTGGGCATGGCTGAGGCGGTCGTTAATGCGGCGCATAAAATCACGCAAATCATCGTATTCAAAGACATTGCCTAGCGATAGCATCGGGATGTCATGAGTGACTTGGGTAAAGGCAGAGAGCGGCATATCACCAACTTGGTTGATAGGACTGTCTGGTTGCACCAAATCTGGATATTCTTCTTCTAGTTTCATTAACTCACGGCGCATTTGATCGTATTCGCTGTCTGCCATATGTGGACTATCAAGCACATAATAAGCGTGATTGAGTATTTTCAAAGCTTTAATAAACGAACGCATATCGGAAACGATCTTTGCACTATTATTGGCACTGCCATCGGTCGAGCTGGTTATATTAGATGTCGCAGGTGTTTGGCTTTCTACTTGAGCGGTTAGATTTTTAGAGTTATTTGATGAGGTAGAGTCAGTCATAGTCGGCGTCTTTTTTGCAATTCAAGATGCCGATATCATAACAAGTTTATAGGATATTGTGATAATTGATAAAGGCAAATAACGTGAAATGAATCACATTATTCGCCTTTTTTAAGCTATTTAATTTGTGGTAGGAGTAACCTTGTTAAATAGTTTAACCTTCGTAATCACGGACTTGATTACGCAGCTGCTGCTTGTATTCAGAAGTGATAGGTTCGTTACTTTCATCGAGCATTATTGCATCTAAGTCACTGGCCATCATGTAGGCAATGCTCATCATACTATCAAAACTTCGCAATGCTTGCGGATGAGGTAAGGATAAAAACACCACGACGCCGCTATAGTTATTGGTCGCTACGCTATGAGGATCAAAGGGCGCGATACCGTTGTCAGTGATACCCATCATGCTAAACCATAACATGCCAGTGCCGTCTTTTTGCTCATAGCGATGAAACATATTCATCGCGCCAAAGCGCAAACCGTATTTATCGATTAACGCTAACAGGTCACGACCACGAATGACCGTTATTGGACGGTCGCGATACTGATGCGGCAAAATAGTGATATTAATATTGTCTTTAGCATTAATCAGCGGGCCATTTTGCGCTTGGTCAACCGGCTCTAGCAAATGCTGGTCAAGTATCGGACTGTTATCCGTAAAGCGCGGCTCTTCTGCGGTATCGATTGACGGCATGAGGTTGTCAGTAGCAGACATTAAGCTAGAAAAAGCATCAGGCTCTTGCTCATTATTCGTTTGCATTTGGTCAGCGACATACGCAAACTCAGCATTATCTGCGCGTTTCTGCTCATCCTGCCAGTGCGCATAGTCTGCATCAGAAACAGCATCATTCACATTATCACCGCGACCGGCTGTCAACTGCGCATCGACATGGGTGTGAGTCTGAGTCAAAGGCTCGTCTTCGACTACCGCATTTAAATAATCACGATCGGGGCCAATAGTGGTCTCGCCAGCGACCGTATCATCAAAGTCTGGCTGATCGACGATGTTACGCTCATGACGCGGAATAATAGGAATGCCGTTTTTATCATAGTTGACCGCAGCCGCTTCAGCATTTTTGCGCCGTTTCAAGCTACGAATGACCATAAACAGCCCTGCAAGTACGATAAACGCAGCAATAGCAATCAATATAAACTGGATAGCGGTCATGAGAAATATATCCTAATAACTATGACAAAAATAAAAGATGGTATGAACGGCAATATTCTAGCATGGCTGACTGAAGTCGTCACCACATTGTGATGGTTTATAGTCCGTCCAGCATTATTACTCAATATTAAGGCCTATCTGACATTAAATATGAGCTATTAATTCTAAACAACAATGTCAGTTTTCAACCATGTATCCATACTGGCTTTCAATGCTAATTCTCGATACCAATTCTCAATACTAGCTGTCAATGTAGCGTGCTGCCTCATCCAACGAGACGCTGACTAAGGTTGAAATACCAGCGCTGGGCATAGTAATGCCTTTGAGCTCGTCGGCAATCTGCATAGAAAGTTTATTATGACTGATAAATATAAACTGTAAGTCGCCTGCCAGCTCATGAATGAGGCTGGTAAAGCGTGCGACATTAGCATCATCAAGTGGCGCATCCACTTCATCAAGGACGCAAAACGGTGCCGGATGCTGCTTAAAGATAGCAAAAATCAAGCTGAGCGCGGTCAATGTCTTTTCGCCCCCTGAAAGCACCGCTAGCCGACTGTTACGCTTGCCTTTTGGTTGCGCCATTAAGGTTAAACCTGCACGCCATTGTTCTGACTTCGGTGTATTAATCAGCAACTCATCTAAGTTCAAACTTAAGCTGGCATGACCACCGCCGAATACCTTGGCAAACAAATCAGCAAGATCAATATTGACTGCATCCAGCGTTTGCGTAAACAGGGTCTTGGTGGTCTCATCAATAGAGGCGATTGCATCAGTCAAGGTGTCCATGCTAGCGGCAATATCTTCCGTCTGTTGTGCCAGCGGCGCTAAGCGCTCACTGACCTCAGCCAGCTCAGCCACGGCCGCTAAATTTACCGCCCCAATTTTACTCAGCTGCTGCTCAAGTTGGCTTTGCTGTGACTGTAATTCAATAATTTTATCTGGACGGATGCGGCGTTCATGAGTGATAAAGTCGGTTAATAAGCTTGAAACACTGATATGTTGCTGTGACTGTCCATTATCATGATTATTACTAATTTTATAATATGCCGCTAGCGCCTCGTTCGCATGGCTGCTGGCATCGTTTAATCGCGCTTCGCTTAAAGCCAGTTCGGTCGCGTCACTTGCCAATTTGCTTTGTTTGGTTTGCAAGTCAGTTTGCAACGCGTCCAGTGCTGACTGTTGCTCACTATACTCAAGCTTGAGCGCGGTTAACACGGTCTCACGTTCGGTTAGTAAAGTTTGCTGCTCATCACGGGCGGTTTTTGCTGTTTGTAATGCGGCTTGCAAGTCTGGCAGCTGCTGCTGATAATTCTCAAGTCGTGTTATTAAGGCCTGTTCATTTTGCTTCGACTTATCATGTTGTTCGGTCGCACGCACGTGACTACTCGTACTATGCTCTAAACGCATCTCACTCTGCTGGATGCTTAGCTGTAATGCTTGCCATGCGTCATCATCTGCTTGGCGGGTACGGCTTAGCTCATTTCGCTCAGCTTGTAACTGCTGACGATTGGCTTGTGCTTCTGCTAATTTTGGTGTCAGCGCTTCAATATTTTTTTGGATTTTCTGCTGTTCGTTGTCTAAAGATTTTTGCTCATGTTCTAACTCTTGCTGTTCTTCTACAAGTGCGGCTTTATCAGCATTTAAGCGCAACTCATCGGCTTGTAAGCGCTCATGCTCGGCTTGCTGAGTGGTTAATTGCTGCTGAAGTTTATAGTGAGCGCGTGTCAGATTTTCAGCTTGGGCACGAGTTTCTTCAAGGCTTATGGTTAATGCATCATAATCACGCTGGTGTTGATTGATGGTCTGCTGCTGCGTTGTTATTTGCGCCTCGCCCTCATCAAGCAATACTTCTAGTTTTTCCAAACGCGTACGCTGACTAAGACGCTGGGTTAGAAATTGACTATTGCTCTGGTTACCGTCCTGCCCCTCTTGCGTCCCAGTAAATTTACTGAGGTTTATTGTGCCCTTGCTACTAATTAACCAACCATCGGTAGTCAACAAAATCGCTGATAGCGGTAATTTTTTGAGAATTACTGCGAATTCTTCTGTTTGCTCAAAGTTGGTTTTGTCATCGTTTTGCGTAATATATAAATAACACTGCTGCCATAATGCCAATACTGGACGAGCAATCAGCTGCGATAAAGGAAAAACTTTATCTTTAAGCTCATTTGGTAAGTGATTAATAACCGTATTCTGCTGGCTATTATCTTGGGAAGCAGCTTGATCAATAGGCAGCCATAAACTATGGCTAGTTTCAGTCAGCATACCTTCCTGCGGGTTTTGACTCTTTTGATAAGCCAGTAACTCCGGCAAATAGTGCTCAAATTGTGGTGGCAGATTAGCGGCTTGTTGTGCGCTATTATTAACGTTATGTTGGCTGGATAAAAACACATGGCTATCGAGCCAAATCGCCAGTAGGCTATCGAGTATGTGCGCGTACTCTTGACCTTCAGGGCTAAGCTCAATGTGCTCACGTAAGGTGATGATAGGTAGCGGTTGATAGTTGCTTAATGTGGCATTATTATCACTTTGAGAAGCAGCTTGCGTAGTGTTTTTTGATGTATTTTCTAATGCTTTGGATGGCTTAGGATGTAATATCTGGTGTAAGGTATCGTACTCACCAGCCAGTAGCGCGTGACGTTTTTCGTGTTCAGCCATATCGCGTTGCTGTTCAATCAAACGCTGCTGTAACGTACGCTGTTGCGGTTGTAACTCCGATAAACGCTCTTCTACACTGTCCTGTTTCCGCTCGACTTGTTGTTGCTGGCGGTTTAGCTCAGTGATTTGTACCTGCGCCGACTGACTTACTGAAACTTTATTATCGTTATCAGCTGCTGTAATCTCAGAAGCATTAACAGGCTGTTGCAACTGCTCCCATAACGTCTGCCAACTGTGCTGACGACGAACCCATTTATCTTGACTAAGCTGGTGACGCTTTTGTGCTTGCGTATTAATAGCCTCCTGCTGCTCAAGCGTACGCTCGCTATCTTGAAGTCGTGACAGCTGGTTTTGTGCCTCATGCCACGCTTGCTGTAACGGCTGCTCATTATGCTTATGTGCGTCGCGTTTGGCAGTTAGTTCTGCAAGTTGTGGACGTAATTTTTCTAGCGCAGTCTGTTGCTCTATTTGTTCTATTTTCAGGTTATCAATCTCAGCTACTACCTGCTCTCGTTGCTCATCCAAACTGGCAAGCTGCTGCTTTATTTGGGTTAGCTGTGCTTGCCCATCGTTTAGTTGATACTCAGCTTGTTGGTAGCTGAGTTGCTGTTGATAGTGTTCGCTTTGAGTATCGTCTTTGAGCCACTGCTCTTGGTTAATTTGTGCAGTGAGCTTATCTTGCTTGGCTTTGAGGATTTCATAATCAGCTTGTAGCGTCGTTACTGCTGTCGCGCTGCGCTCATGCTCGACTTTATGCTGCTGCTGAGTGTGTTTGGCTTGATATAACTGCTGGATGGCGAGTTGCTGCTGAATATCAGCAAGGGTTTCGGTCAGTTCATTATAGCGCTGGGCACTATTAGCTTGTTTTGCTAGGGTCTTTTGTTGGCGTTCCAGCTCGCTTTGCATATCATAAAGCCGCGCTAGATTTTCTTTCGTTTTCTCGAGCTTCTTTTGCGTTTCCGCACGTCTTGCTTGATAGCGCGAGACCCCTGCCGCTTCTTCGATAAATTCACGTAGCTGCAACGGATTAGAATCAACAATGCGCCCTATCATACCCTGCTCGATGACCGCATAACTGCGTGCGCCAAGGCCTGTACCTAAGAACACATCGATCACATCGCGGCGACGGCAACGCGTGCCATTGATAAAATAATCTGAACGCCCCTCCAAATTGACCTGACGACGGACGGACAGCTCTTGATATAAATTAAACTCATGGCGAATGCCCGTTTGCTCGTCTTGAGTATGCTCAAAGGTCAGCTCGACGCTAGCGACACTTTTTGCCGCCTTATCTTGCGTGCCAGCGAAGATTACATCACTCATAGCCCCGCCACGCAATTGCTTGGCAGAGGTTTCACCCAGCACCCAACGGATAGCATCAATCACATTTGATTTACCGCAGCCATTGGGTCCAACAATGGCGGTGATGCCATGACTAAAGGTAAAAGTAGTTGAGTTAGCAAAGGACTTAAAGCCTGCCAATTTTAGAGATTTTAAGCGCATGAAAGATCAGTGAATTTCGCAAAAACAGGCGGCTATTCTACCTGAAATTGTGGGGTTTTTTTGGGGTTTATATTTTTTAAGCCGTTTACCATTATTAGTAGAAGTATTCCTACAACACCCCAATACCACTGAGCAATAACTGTCCGCCAGCAAACAATAGCAACACTCCAAAGGCGCGTTTTAGCATCAAGGCTGGCAATTGATGTGCAAGCTTGGCACCGACTTTTGCCATGATAAAGCTGACTACTGAAATACATAAAAAGCCAGAAATATGTACAAAGCCTATCGTGCCCTCTGGTAGATTGACTTCACCTTGACCAAACCATGCAAAACCCAGTGCCCCTGCAATAGCAATCGGGAGTCCACACGCAGCAGATGTGCCCACCGATTGCTTCATTGGAAGTCCTGCCCAATTCAAATATGGGACGGTCAAACTACCGCCGCCAATACCAAAAATAGACGAGGCCAAACCAATACCGGTACCCGCGCCAAACTGCACGCCAGTAGGCGGTAACGGCTTACCCACTTGCTCTTTGGTAGAGAAGAACAGCATTTTTAAGGCGACCAACAAGGCACCTACACCAATAATGGCTTGCAATGCTTGACCATTAATCGCGTCAGCAACGCCCGCACCAATCAAGCTACCGATGACCAAACCCAGTCCCATTTTACGCCAGATATCCCAGCGCACACCGCCACGCTTATTGTGCGCAGTCATCGAGCTGATGGATGTCACAACAATGGTCGCCAAGGAAGTGCCAATCGCTAAATGGGTGACCACTTCAGGCGGGAAATTATAGGCCGTGAAAATCCACACCAACGCTGGCACGATAATCATTCCGCCGCCCACACCAAATAAGCCAGCGCTAACTCCTGCGAACGCCCCTGCAATCACAAACCACACATATAACATCATCGAGTTTACCTTTTAATGTACTCATCTTTTATTATGCTTACTTATTGTACCGAATTATCTGACTTAACTTTTATTAGGCGTATTTTTATATGATAATAAGGGGACGCGCTTACTGTTTTATTCGTGACGCCGACTTTCTTTTATTTCCCACGATCGCCTCAGTATATCAAAGATTACCCACGCGACATTAACCACATCGACTAAACTTATGCCGCTATCCGCCTTTTTAGCAACCCTCAACCATCGCCATGTTATCAGCAGCGCATCGACCAATAGCGAGCTGATTGAGTCGATACAGGCTGGAACTCTCAGCGCAGATGAGCCACAGCTATTAACCGCTGAGACCCAAACCGCAGGACGTGGACAACGTGGACGCTCATGGCAGTCGCCGCACGGTAATGTTTATCTGTCGCTATATCATCCGGTGCAAGTACCGATCAGCGGTCTACTGTCCTTAGTCATTGGCGTTGAGCTGGCAAAAATGCCTGTCATACAAGCGCTTAATGAGCAACTGCATGCGCAAGGAATGGGTACTGTTGGGGTAAAATGGGCCAATGATTTGGGGTTTTATTCTCGGTCATCTCACTGTAAAAATAATGCTGAAACAGAGGATAGGCATTCAAACATTAATTACTTTAATAAACTGGCTGGTATTTTGATTGAGCCAGTATGGCGCGCGGGTAAATTAGTTGGCGTGGTGATGGGTGTTGGCTTAAATATACGAGCGACACCAGCGCTAACCACGCAAACGAGTGAAGGAATGAGCTATCAGGCAATTAGCTTACAAGACATTTATGAGAAGCTACCCCCTATCGATGCCTCACGCGCGACCGAGCTGTCTCAGCCAGAACACAACAGGACTGCCCTGCCTAACTTACAAACGCTCTATGGGCAAATCAGTCAGGCTTTGATTGCAGCAATGACCAGCTTTGAGACATTGGCTACCGAAAAAGCAACGGCGCAAACTCATTATACCAATGAATTTATGACTCAGTTTGCCACAATGGATGCGCTGGCAGGATTACGGTTGCATGTGACCCAAAATCATAATGATAAACGCCATATTACCACTGGTTATGCTTGCGGTATCGATACGCATGGCTGTTTGCAATTAAGACAAGATAACGGTAAGCTTATCGCGCTTTTTACGGGTCGTATCGACGTGATTAATGATGCTTAAACGGCATATACAACGGGCAATTATATAAGGATATTTATGCTCTGGCTTGACTTAGGAAACACCCGTCTTAAATACTGGCTGACTGATGATATCGGGCAAATTGTAGCGCATGATGCCAAGCAGCATCTACAAGCCCCTGCAGAATTGCTTATGGGTTTGACGGATCGCTTTGAGCGCTATGCTCCTGATTTTATCGGTATCTCCTCAGTGCTGGGTGACGAATTAAATATAAAAGTCTCAGAAACCTTAAGTCGGCTGGATATTCCTTTTGAGTTTGTCAATGTGGATGCCGCTCATCCGTTAATGCGTAGCGCTTATAATGCTGACCAATTAGGCTGCGACCGCTGGCTACAAATGCTGGGCGCGGTGGATAAGAAAAAGCGCCAGTGTGTGATTGGCTGCGGTACGGCTGTGACTATTGATCTGATTGATCACGCGGAGCATTTAGGCGGTTATATTTTTCCTAATATTTATCTACAACGCGAATCACTATTTTCAGGTACCAAGCAAATCACCATCTCTAACGGCACTTTTGATAGCATCACCCAAGGCATCACCACGCAGGATGCGGTACATCGGGGTATCTTGTTATCGATTGTTGGCGCAGTGAATGAGATTACTCACCGTCATCCAAACTTTGAGCTAATCATGACGGGTGGCGATGCGGCTATGATTGCCCAGCATGTCAATCGTCCGGTGCGATTGCGTGAAGACTTATTGTTAAATGGCTTAGCGCGTTATTTTGATCACAGTCATACCAAATAAACATGCCAAATAAAATAAATATTCGGTGAAAAAGACGCCAGTAAACAATTAATAAAAAATCAGTAAATCTTAGACTTACTGATTTTTTATTAGCTAAGTTTTCACATCAGATTGCAATCATAGATTCATTATTACAGTCTGTTTAAATCAAATTATACTGCGATTATTTGGTCTCATTGAACAATTCACGACCAATCAGCATACGGCGTATCTCACTGGTGCCCGCGCCAATCTCATACAGCTTGGCATCGCGCCATAAACGACCAAGCGGATATTCATTGGTATAGCCATTACCACCAAATATTTGAATGCCTTCGCCTGCCATCCACGTGGCTTTTTCCGCACACCATAAAATGACACTGGCGCAATCTTTACGTACTTCTCTGCTATGCCCTGCGCCGCGTTGATCCAACATATCAAGGTTTTTACCGACCGTATATAAAAAGCTACGACCAGCTTGCAGAATGGTATACATGTCTGCGACTTTGCCTTGAATCAGCTGAAATTCACCGATAGCTTGCCCAAATTGCTTACGGTCGTGAATGTAAGGCACCACATTGTCCATCACCGATTGCATGATGCCAATAGGACCAGCAGCCAATACCGCGCGCTCATAATCTAAGCCGCTCATGAGTACCTTAACACCCGTATTCAAGTCACCTAAGATATTCTCTTTAGGGACTTCAACATTATTAAAGGTCATCTCGCCAGTATGGCTGCCACGCATACCTAGTTTATCGAGCTTTTGTGCTGTACCAAAACCTGCCATACCTTTTTCAACGATAAAGGCGGTCATGCCCTTTGCACCAAGCTCTGGATTGGTTTTGGCGTAGACCACCATCACATCAGCATCAGGGCCATTGGTAATCCACATTTTGCTGCCGTTTAAAATATAGCTATCGTCTTTTTCTTCGGCTTTCAGTTTCATACTAGTAACGTCGGAACCGGCACCGGTTTCACTCATGGCAAGCGCACCGATAAATTCACCACTGAGCAGCTTAGGCAGATATTTTTGTTTCTGCTCTTCGCTGCCGTTACGCTTAATCTGATTGATACATAAGTTTGAATGGGCGCCATAGCTAAGCGCTACTGAGGCAGACGCGCGACTAATCTCTTCCATCACGACCATATGCGCAACGTAGCCCATATCGACACCGCCGTAAGCTTCTGGAACGGTGATACCATGAAGGCCTAAATCACCCATTTTCTGCCATAAATCCATTGGGAATTCATCGCTAGAATCAATCTCAGCGGCACGCGGGGCAATTTCATTCGCCGCAAATTTTTGCACCATATCACGTAGCGCATCGATATCTTCGCCAAGCTGAAAGTTTAATCCAGGTAAACTCATAACTATTCCTTATATTTAGAGGTTTTGATATTTTTCAAGTTTATTAGCTTTTTTGTTGTCGTTAATACCAAATAAAATGGATACGCTAATAGTAACGTGCGGCTGGTAAAAATTTTCTGGCTTGCTGTGCGGCTACGCCACTCCAGAGGCTGCAAAAATTTCTCCTAGCCGTGCCGTACTCATTTTAAGGCAAACCGGCTACAACAGTATTTTTGTAGAAGCTTTTATTGATTAATAGTTCAAGACTGGCGCTGATTGATTAATGCACGTGCGACGTTTGAACCATTAGGACGATCTAAAAATGCACTGATGCGCTCGCCAGCGCTAACCAGCTTATCTAAATCGATACCGGTACGGATACCCATACCGTGCAGCATATAGACCACATCTTCAGTCGCCACGTTGCCAGTTGCCCCTTTCGCATAGGGACAGCCACCAAGCCCAGCAACGGAAGTATCAAACTCACTAACACCCATTTGTAATGCCGCTAAGGTGTTACTCAGTGCCTGACCATAAGTATCATGAAAGTGCCCCGATATTGCCGCTATATCAACATGCTCAAGTGCCGCTTGTAGGGCGCGTTGAACTTTAATAGGTGTGCCAACACCAATAGTGTCAGCGATGCCAATTTGCTCGGCACCAATCTCAACCAAACGTTTGGTCACATAGGCCACTTGGCTGGGATCAATCTCGCCTTCATAAGGACAGCCGACCGTACACGAAATAACACCGCGAACTTTAATGCCTTGTGCTTTAGCAGCAGCAGCGACCGGAGCGAAGCGCTCAATACTCTCATCGATACTACAATTGATATTTTTTTGACTAAAGGTTTCACTCGCTGAGCCAAATATCACGATTTCATCTGGACGATGTACAATCGCATTTTCAAATCCACGCATATTGGGTACTAACACGGAATAGCACACATCATCTTGTCGTGTTGGCTTAAGCGCATCCAACAACGCACTATTATCGCCCATTTGCGGAACCCATTTTGGCGAGACAAAACTTGTGACCTCGAGCTTTTTAATCCCAGCGGCAATCAGGTCTTCAATCAGAGCTTGCTTGATGCCAGTCGGTACGGTTTTGGACTCATTTTGCAAGCCATCACGCGGACTGACGTCAACGATCAATACGTGATCTGGATACGAGTGTTTCATGATTGCCATCCTTTTTGTTAGTCTGCTTTTATTAATCTGACTGTTCGTTTAGTTATTGAGCTAAAAACTATGACACTAAAATTTTAAAACAGCTACTCTTACCAACTGTTTACACCTAAAACCCTAACGTCATTTAACTGTCAATATCAGTCTTCAGTAGCATCAATTCGCAACAGCTCATCGCCATCTGCAACCAAATCGCCAGCTTTGAATAGTAACTCTGCAACGACACCATTGGTTGGCGCGGTAATAGTATGCTCAATTTTCATCGCTTCAATCACAGCTAGTGGCTCGCCTTGCTTGACTGTATCGCCTACGGCTACCTTAAAGGCAATGACTTGGCCTGGCATCGGTGACTTTAAACTTCCGACAGCGGCATTATCCTCACCGACATGTGCCATGATATCAATCAGAGTAATCTGATCACGGCCAGCATCTGTGAACACATACACAGTCTCATTATGCCCCCAACTCTGGGCGCTAACACGTGTGCCGTCTAACCATAAAGTATGGTTATGCGCATCGCTGCTTGTGTAGCTGACATGGCCTTTATATAAAAGAGAAGATAAAGGCTCGGTTTGCTTACTAGTTTGGCCACCAGTTTGCTGGTCTGTATCTTTGCCATCATTATTAGTCGTATCATGCTCAATGACCATATCAAAACGACTGGCTTTATCGCTAGACTTATCGAAACCACTATCTGAGCATGTAGCAACATTGTGCCAATCACTAATATGAGCTAAATACGGCTGATCATCATAAATCAAACTAAACTGCCGCGTATAATCGGTATAAGCACGAAACCCTGAGGTCTGACCAAAAGGATCAAAAGAATTGCTACCCGTATTAACTGACTCAGTGGCCAGTTGCTGCACAATGGCAGTGCTAATAAGCGTTGATAGCTCAAGAGGCTGTTGGTCAAAGAGGTAAGCCCGCTCACGCTCAATCAAGGCCGTATCTAGATTGGCATGACTAAATGAGTCGGTATTAATAATATAGCGTAAGAACGCTACGTTGTTCGGCAGACCAACGATACGCGTTTGTGCCAGCGCCCGATCAAGCTTGGCTAATGCTTGCTCACGAGTTGGCGCATGGACGATTAATTTGGCAATCATCGAATCATAAAAAGGGCTAATCACATCGCCTTCGCGTACGCCGTCATCAAGGCGCACGTCAGCAATGTTGAAGGTACTGTGTTCAGGCTTTTGATAGGTAAATAACGTGCCTGTCGCGGGTAGAAAGTCATTGTCAGGGTTTTCAGCACAGATACGCGCTTCAATAGCATGACCCTTGATAACCAACTGATCTTGGGTTTTCGGTAATGACTCACCAGCAGCAACCAATAGCTGCCATTCAACCAAATCCAAACCAGTAATCGCTTCAGTAACCGGATGTTCAACTTGCAAACGCGTATTCATCTCCATGAAGTAAAAATTCATGGAAGTCTCACGCTGCTCAACGATAAACTCGACGGTCCCTGCGCCAACATAATCCACTGCCCGCGCAGCCTCGATAGCCGCTGCGCCCATTTCCTCGCGCATGCTGATATCAACGCCGGGTGCAGGCGCTTCTTCAAGAACCTTTTGATGGCGACGCTGTACTGAACAATCTCGCTCAAATAAATGCACATAGTTGCCGTGGCTATCGCCAAAGACTTGGATTTCGATATGACGCGGTTTAAGGGCATATTTTTCGACTAATACTTGATCATTACCGAAGCTGGTTATCGCTTCACGGCGGCATGACTCTAGTAAGCTTATAAAGTCATCGCTACTCTCTACGATACGCATGCCTTTACCACCGCCACCAGCACTGGCTTTGATTAATACTGGATAACCGATTTCGTCAGCTTGCGCCCGTAAGAATTCACCATCTTGATTGTCGCCATGATAACCCGGAATTAGTGGTACGCCAGCCGTTTCCATCAAGCGCTTAGACTCAGACTTACCGCCCATAGCACGGATGGCAGCAGCCGATGGACCGATAAATACTAAGCCGGCATCATGACAAGCTTGGGCAAAGTCAGCATTTTCACTTAGGAATCCATAACCAGGATGAATGGCCTGCGCGCCGGTTTCTTTAGCGATCGCAATAATAGCATCGCCTTTAAGATAACTGTCTTTTGGCGCAGAACCGCCCAAATAGACCGCCTCGTCACAGACAGCCACATGCTTGGCATGACGGTCAGCATCAGAATAAACAGCGACGGTGCTCACACCCAGACGCTTCGCAGTCGCTGCCACTCGGCAAGCAATCTCGCCACGGTTGGCAATCAAAATTTTAGAAAACATAACTATCCTTGTCTTTTGCCTTGTATTTTTTTATCGTAGCATCAGTTATGGTTGGAACCCTGACCTGACTGTTTGATGCTGTCCGTTTAGTATCATTTTTGCTGCTATTAGTCACTAGTCTTTAATAGCTAGTCTTCTGTCCGCCATGCGGGACGACGTTTTTGTAAAAAGGCTTGGACACCTTCCTTACCTTGTTCTGAGGCGCGAATATCAGCAATCCCTTTGACTGTATGCTTGATAAGCTCTTCGGTCATAGGTTCTCCGGCTACGTCATGCAGTAAAGTCTTGCAGGTTTTCATCGCATCAGGGCTATTTTTGACGACATTGGCACAGAAAGTGGCTACCACATCATCGAGCGATTCTTCGCTGACGCGATCATGAATAAAGCCAAGCTGACGCGCTTTTTTAGCGTCAAAAACTTCCGCACTCAAAAAGTAACGCTGCGCTGCTCGGGCACCCATTGCACGAATGACGTAAGGGCTGATCGTTGCTGGCGCGAGACCCAGCCGAACTTCGCTTAGACAGAAATTAGCAATCTTGACGGCAAATGCGACATCACAGGCGGCTACTAAGCCCATACCACCCGCGTAAACATCACCTTGAATAGCAGCAATAGTTGGCTTTGGACACTCATAAATAGTCTTGAGCATTTGTGCTAATTTATCCGCATCCGCTAAGTTTTCTTCATAGCTATAATCCGCCATGGCTCGCATCCAGTTGAGATCCGCCCCAGCACAGAATGCTTTGCCAGTCGCCGCAAGGACAATAACGCGAACCTCATCGTTGGTTCCTAATTGTTTGAACGCTGCGCTCAGCTCACTTATCATCTCATCGTTAAAAGCATTACGCTTTTCAGGACAGTTTAAAGTGACGGTAGCAACATATTTCTCAGTGCTAACCAGTAGGTTTTTATAATCATTGCCCGATTCAACGCTTTTTATCGGAGCGGTTGCTTTGGCCTCATTATTCGCTGCTGACTGCGTTTTTTTTTCGATATCGTTTACCATGAATGTCTCTTTACATTTAAATCGTGATGAAGGTTTTAGTATATTATTATACGTCTAACAGTTGTCTAACCAGACACTGTATACCTTACCTATTACATTCTAAAGACACCGAACGTAGTCTCTGCAATCGGAGCGTTATGAGCTGCGCTAAGTCCTAGTGCCAACACCTTGCGGGTATCGGCAGGGTCAATTACGCCGTCATCCCATAAACGGGCAGTCGCATAATAAGGATGACCTTGCTCTTCATACATCTCACGAATAGGCGTTTTAAAGGCTTCTTCATCCTCATTACTCCACGCTTCGCCTTTACGATCAAAATTATCACGCTTGACGGTCGCGAGTACGGAGGCCGCTTGCTCGCCACCCATGACGGATATGCGTGCGTTCGGCCACATCCATAAGAAGCGTGGACTATACGCACGGCCACACATGCCATAGTTACCCGCACCAAATGAGCCGCCAACAATAACGGTAAATTTAGGGACTTTGGCATTGGCAACCGCCATCACCATTTTGGCTCCGTGACGGGCGATACCTTCATTTTCGTATTTACGACCCACCATAAATCCGGTGATATTTTGCAAAAATACCAAAGGAATTTTACGTTTACAGCACAGCTCAATAAAGTGCGTGCCTTTTTGTGCCGATTCGCTAAATAAAATACCGTTATTGGCAATAATACCAACTGGCATGCCTTCAATATGGGCAAAGCCGCAGACTAAGGTAGTACCAAAGCGGGCTTTAAATTCATCAAACGCGCTATCATCGACAATGCGTGCGATAATTTCTCTAATATCGAACGGCTGGCGGGTATCATTAGGAATAATGCCGTACAGCTCTTTGGCATCATAACGCGGCGGATGCGGGGCAATTTGATTGGGAATATGCTTGGCTGGTCGGTTAAAATGACTGACGATATTACGTGCCAGTGATAAGGCATGGGTATCGTTTTGCGCCAAGTGATCCACCACTCCTGACAGACGCGTATGCACATCAGCACCGCCCAAATCTTCGGCAGTCACTTCTTCACCCGTAGCGGCTTTCACCAGCGGCGGACCACCCAAAAAGATAGTCCCTTGATCTTTGACGATAATAGACTCATCGCTCATCGCTGGCACATAAGCACCGCCTGCAGTACAGCTGCCCATCACTACAGCAACTTGCGGAACACCTGCCGCACTAAGATTGGCTTGATTAAAGAAAATACGGCCAAAATGCTCTTTATCAGGAAATACTTCGTCTTGATTGGGTAAATTTGCACCGCCTGAGTCCACTAAGTAGACACAAGGCAAATTGTTTTCTTGCGCAATTTCTTGAGCTCGAAGATGTTTTTTGACCGTCATTGGAAAATAAGTGCCGCCTTTTACAGTAGCGTCATTACAGATAATCAAACATTCAGTGCCATTAATACGACCGATACCTGCAATCACGCCAGCCGCTGGGATATCTTCATCATACATATCGTATGCCGCCATGGGCGCTATCTCTAAGAAGGGGGTCCCTACATCAAGCAGACGTTCAACACGCTCACGTGGTAGCAGTTTACCACGTGCCAAATGCCGAGCACGCGCACGCTCTGAGCCACCTTGGGCAATTTTGTGCAAATGCTCATATAGATCATCTACTATCACTTGCATAGCGGCGCTATTTTGCTGAAATTCAGCAGCGTTTGGACTCAATTTACTGGTTATGATGGCGCTCATGATATCCCTTTCTATAATTGGCTTTTATACTGGTCTTTTATTTGTGACTTATTTTCTTAGCCTGTGCTTAGCTGCTTAGTTATTTTAAGCCCAGCTCTTCTTTCATATGTTCAACAATTTTGAATTTTTGAATTTTACCGGTAATGGTCATTGGATATTCGCTGACAAAACGATAGTAGGTGGGTACTTTATAATGGGCGATATGCTCACTACAGAATAGTCGCACCTCTTCCTCGGTCAAGCTACCTTCGTGCTTGGGAATAATCCACGCTGCCAGCACCTCGCCATAACGCTCATCGGGTATGCCAACGATTTGTACATCACGGATTTTTGGATGGCGATAGAGATAATTTTCAATCTCTACTGGATAGATATTTTCACCGCCACGAATGACCATATCTTTACTACGACCGACGATTTTGACATAACCGTCTTCATTTATCGTGGCCAAATCGCCAGTATGCATCCAGCCCTCTTGAATGGCCTCACGCGATTTAAAGCGACTGCCCCAATAGCCTTTCATCACTGAATAGCCACGTGTTAATAGTTCGCCAGTCTCACCGATTGGTACAATATCGCCCGTTGCGGGATCGATAACTTTCACTTCAAGTGCAGGCTGTACCAATCCGACGGTAGAGACTTGCTTATCAAGCGGAGTATGCTCGTTAGTTTGGCAAGATACTGGACTGGTCTCAGTCATGCCATAGGCAATAGTGACTTCGCTCATATTCATTTTATCTATGACCCGGCGCATGACCTCAATCGGGCAACTCGAGCCTGCCATAATACCCGTACGTAAGCTGGATAAATCAAAGCGATCAAACTCAGAATGATCGAGCATAGCAATAAACATAGTCGGCACACCATGCAAAGCAGTACATTTTTCTTCTTCAACGGTTTGTAATACGGTAAGCGGATCGAAGCCATCATTAGGATAGAGGATACAACCACCATGGGTTAAGACCGCTAAATTGCCCAGCACCATACCAAAACAATGATACAACGGTACTGGAATACACAATCTGTCTTCTTCGGTTAGGTTCATGGCTTCACCGATAAAGTAGCCATTATTTAGAATATTACGATGGGTTAAAGTAGCGCCTTTCGGGGTACCCGTGGTACCGCTGGTAAACTGCACATTGATGGCATCAGTATTTTTAAGCTGTGCTTGTCGTTCTGCTACCCGTGGATCATTGGCATCGCCTTCGCTCATCCACGCCGAAAACTTTTGCATAAAGTCAAAGTCTTCCTCACTATCAGGCTCATCAATCCAAACAATGCGCTCAATAGTGGGTATTTCGATCAGATCCAGCTGTTGATAGCTTTTATGATAAATCTCAGGACATAGCTCGCCAATCATTTTCGCATAATCGCTACTTTTGAAATGACGCATCAATACCAGTGCCGAGCACCCTAACTTGTTTAGTGCATACTGCAACTCAAAAGTACGATATGCCGGGTTAATATTGACTAAGATCACCCCGACTTTTGCGGTGGCTAACTGCATAAGCAGCCATTCAGCATTGTTGTGCGACCAGATACCAATACGATCGCCAATCTCAAGTCCCATCTCAATCATACTACTGGCCAATTGATTGGCCTGTTGTTGTAACTCACGATATGTCCAGCGAATATTTTGATGACGGGACACCAATGCTTCACGCTCAGGATATTTATCCACAATAGCATCAAAAAAGTCGCCGATAGTTGCCTCAATAAGCGGCACATCAGGACCTTTATCATAGCTTTGGGTGAGTGGTGCATTAGCAGAGCGCGCGCCTATATTGATGCGCGGAATGGCATCGATATCAAGGTGGCTAATATTATGGGTCGTATTGGCAGTATTATCGCCATGGAGGGGATGAGACATAACGAGTCCTTTCGTTGTACTTTATTGTTTTACTTTACTATAGCCTGCTGACAGGTTCTATTCTTCCTTGAACCTGTTTTGTATCATGCCAGCTACTATAACGCCTTCAATGAAAGGTTGTCAATGATATCGATACAATATGTATCACTTAAATAAAACTCAGGCAAGATGTTATTAACAGGGAAACTTTTACAAAATAGACAGTCAAAATGAAAAAAGCCAGCCATACACTCTAATAGTGGACAGCTGGCTTTTTTAGTACTTGATAAAAGTAGTATTTAATTCATGGGTAGATTGTTATTGTTAATACAAAATAAAATGGATACGCTCATATTCACGTGCGACTGGTAAAAATTTTCTTGCTTGCTGTGCGGCTACGCCACTCCAGAGGCTACAAAAATTTTCTACCAGCCACACTTATCCGTTTTAAAATAAATGGACTAACTGTATGACCCAACCAAGCTACTCTAAACCTAACTCTGCCTTAATTTGCTCAACGATTTTATATTTTTGAATTTTACCAGTCACAGTCATCGGGTACTCAGTGACGAAGCGAAAATAGGCGGGCACTTTATAATGGGCGATATGCTCACGACAGAACTGTCGAACCTCATCTTCAGTCAAGCTGTCTGGCTGCTTGGGTATTATCCATGCGGCCAGTACCTCGCCATAACGCTCATCGGGTATGCCAACAATTTGCACATCACGAATTTTAGGATGACGATACAAATAGTTTTCCACTTCTACCGGATAAATGTTTTCACCGCCGCGAATAACCATGTCTTTGCTGCGTCCAACAACATTGATATAACCGTCTTCATCCATCGTCGCCAAATCACCCGTATACATCCAGCCATCTTTAATGGCCGCACGGGTTTTAAATTGGCTGCCCCAATAACCTTTCATGACCGCATAACCTCGCGTTAGCAGCTCGCCAGTTTCTCCAATCGCTACGATATCACCGGTTTTGGTATCAATAATTTTAACTTCAAGTGCCGGTAGCACCAGTCCGACTGTAGATACTCTCTTTTCAAGCGGGGTATTTTCATTGGTCTGACAAGATGCCGGACTGGTCTCCGTCATGCCATAAGCAATGGTGACTCCGCTCATATGCATTTTATCCATGACGCGGCGCATGACCTCAATCGGGCAGCTGGAGCCTCCCATAACGCCTGTTCGCAGACTGGATAAATCAAAGTTATCAAACTCTGGATGATCAAGCTCAGCAATAAACATGGTCGGTACGCCAAGCAAACCAGTACATCGCTCTTCTTCTACCGTTTGCAATACGGTCAGTGGATCAAAACCATCGTTTGGATAGACCATGCAGCTGCCATGAGTCAAAGCGGCCAAATTGCCACCAACCATTCCGAAGCAGTGATAAAGCGGCAATGGAATACACAGCCTATCTTTCTCAGTCAAGTTCATTGACTCGCCAAGAAAGTAGCCGTTATTTAGAATATTACGATGGGTTAAGGTGGCCCCTTTTGGCGTGCCAGTGGTTCCGCTGGTGAACTGGACACTAATAGCATCCGTGTTTTTGAGCTGTGCTTGACGCTCGGCAATGCGCGGATCTTTAGCATCGCCCTCTGCTATCCACGCCGAGAACTTTTGCATGAAGTTGAACTCTTCATTACTACTAGGCTCATCAATCCAAATAATGCGCTCAACGGTAGGTATTTCGATCAGGTCCAGCTGGTGATAACTTTTATGATAAATCTCAGGGCACAGCTCGCCAATCATCTTCGCATAGTCGCTGTCTTTAAAATGACGCATCAATACTAATGCTGTACAGCCTAACTTATTTAACGCGTACTGCAACTCAAAGGTACGATAGGCTGGATTGATATTAACTAAGATTATTCCAACTTTTGCTGTTGCTAGCTGCATAAGCAGCCATTCAGCATTGTTATGTGACCAAATCCCGATACGATCACCAATCTCAAGCCCCATCTCAATAATGGCGCTTGCTAGCTGATTAACCTGCTGCTGCAATTCTTGATAAGTCCAACGAATATTTTGATGACGGGACACCAGTGCTGAGCGTTCAGGGTATTTCTCCACAATCGCATCAAAGAAGTCGCCAATAGTCGCTTCAATAAGCGCTACATCTGGACCCTTATCATAACTTTGAGTAAGCGGTGCATTCCCAGAACGCGCGCCCATCTTGACGCGAGAAACAGCATCAATATCGATGCGTGAGGTGGTATGGATGTTCGTCTCAGTGGCCGTATCAGTCGTTGTACTATCAGAAGATAAGTCAGTCATAACGAGTCCTTTCGTTTTACTTTTTGCGTTGATTTTAATTTTTAATAATCATTAACAATATTGCCCCATCTATAGTAGATAGTATAGTTAATCCAATTTAGAAACGGCACAGTGCCACTGGGATGAATTTTTTGCAGCCTCTGTCACGCTTGCGAACAGCACGCAAGAAAAATTTATACCAGTGGCACGTTGCTAAAAACGTATCTCTTTTATTTTGAATCGACTATATCAATGACCGCTTATTACGCTTGTGTTTATTGATGGCTATAAAAGAGATACTGCACAGGTAAATACAGTATTATTCCTCAAATAGGTTTTTATGCTCTTAACCACTATAGCCTCTTAAATGAAAATCTGCCAACGATATTGATATACCATTATTATTTAAGATATAGAGTACAAGATACAGTCAAACCAAAAGCTAAAGTAAAAAACCAGCCACACATTTTATGATGCATGGCTGGCTATTAAACTAAAACCCACTTCACGCTTAGCGGTTAGGCTTTGGGCGTTACTGGCGCTTTAATCGTTAAAGTAGCGCTTACAGTATCATTGGCATCTAGTAAGTCCATAACCAACTCATCTGTGCTGTCAGTTTTGACTTGCCAATTGCCGGACGCCTGCGGTACGCCAGTGACCATCACCGAGATGGCTTTGTTTTTTAGACGAATCATAGGCGGCTTGTGATCATAGCCCCCATGCTCATTTCCTAAAATATCATCGGCAATCGTTGCTGCCTGCGCCCGTAGCGGTGCTACATAGCGGCACGGCACACCGTCAATCGACATGCAATCTCCGATGGCATAGATATTTGCATTGTTGGTACGCAATGTCGGTGCATCGACCACAATACCAGTGCGACGATTAAACTCAACACCAGCAGCAGTAGGTAGTTTGTCATCGACAAATAAACCCGCACTAGCAATCACATGATCGACGATCAGAGGCTCATAAGTTTTAGCGTCGTCGTTTTCTATCGCTAGTGACTCGTAGCTGACACGCAGCTTGCTGTCATTAGTATCAGAGTCGTCACGAGTAACGCCAGTCACTTGATAGCCACCCAAAAAATCAATGCCCTGTGACTGAACGGCCTGTGCAATGCGCGCCGTTGCTTGCGGGGGTAGCATCTGCGATAACGGCGCATCATTTAAATCAATTAATGTGACTTTATGCCCCGCTTTTAACAGATCTTCTGCAATCTCAGTGCCGACCATACCGGCACCAACGATGGCAACATGCTGACTACCCGTTGCCAACTGCTCTTGCAACTGCCCGAAGCGCTCAATATGATTGACATGCCAGACTAAATCCTGCGGCAAGCTCTTGGGAAAAATAGGATGCGCGCCCATGGCCAGTACTAGCTTGTCATAGCTGATAGCAGTCGTATTAGACTGAGCAGTAGAGGTCAGTTGTAATTTTTGATGCACAGCGTCTATATCTTTGACATGGGTATTGGCCAGTAACGTGACACCCGCGGCCTCCGCTGCGGCTTCGCCAGTAGCCCGAACCAGGTCTGACGCGCGTTTATTTTGACTGATTGCCATCGTCAGCATAGGCTTGTGATAACGATCACCATTATCCGCAGTAATTAAGGTAACAGGAATGTCTTTATCTTTACTACGAATCGCATCGATAACATGCCAGCCGGCTAAGCCTGCCCCAATGATAACAACGCCAGACTGCTTGGACGGATTTTCTGCGCTCATATTAACTCCAATATAGATTATGAATTCTTTTAATTATCATGAATAATGACAGCTATTGTATCAGTAAACAGATAGTCACTCACAGCAACATGAATGTTGTATTTATAAATCTATTCCTAAAAAAATGCCAAAAAAAAGCACCTATAATAGGCACGTTTTTTATGAGAAAAATAAAGTTAATGATTGAGGATTTTCGATAAGAACATTTGGGCACGTTCGCTTTTTGCCCCTTCAAAGAATTCCTCTTTACTACAGTTTTCGACAATATGCCCTTCATCCATAAACACAATGCGGTTGGCTACCTGACTGGCAAAGCCCATTTCATGGGTGACACACATCATAGTCATGCCTTCGCGTGTCAGTTCCACCATCACATCGAGCACTTCTTGAATCATCTCAGGGTCTAGTGCGGAGGTTGGCTCATCAAACAGCATGGCCACTGGATCCATCGCTAGTGCGCGCGCAATCGCAACCCGCTGCTGCTGGCCACCGGATAGCTCGGCTGGATATTTGGCCGCTTGCACGGTCAGTCCTACCCGATCTAGATAAGCCATGGCCTTTTTTTTGGCGTCGCTTTCGCTACGGCCCAACACTTTCATTTGGGCTACTGTCAGATTATCAATAATGGTTAAATGCGGAAACAGTTCGAAATGCTGGAACACCATACCGACTCGACTGCGTAGTTTAGGTAGATTGGTCTTTGGCGCACCGACAGAGATACCATTAACCATTATTTGGCCTTTTTGAAAAGGCTCCAAACCGTTGACCGTTTTAATGAGTGTTGACTTACCACTACCCGACGGTCCGCATACCACCACCACGTCACCTTTGTACACATGTGAGGTACAGTCTTTTAGCACCTGAAAGTCACCATACCACTTGCTGACATCGCTCATCTCGATGACAATTTCATCACTAGCATGACCATTATTAGTGACTAGGCCGCCAAAGTCATTTAAGTACGTATCAGCATTACTCATTGCTGTCTCCTAGCTTTCGCATTCATTAATAATTACATTGAGCTTGAGAACCTGTTACTAAATTTTTTATAAAGACAATTTATTAGAAGCTTTCATCAAAATCTTACACTAGAATCTCAGACGTTTTTGTACTCGTTGCACGCCTATAGAAGCGCCAAGACTAATAATAAAGTATACAGCACCAGCCCCTAAAATATAGGGAGTCAACAAGCCCATCAGCTCACCGCGTACATAGGCTGCACGGAAGAAGTCTGTCAAGCCGATGGCAAATACTAAAGTCGTATCTTGGAATAAAATAATACATTGCTGCAAGATCAACGGCAGCATCTTACGAAAGGCTTGCGGCAAAATGACCAAGCGCATGGATTGCCCATAAGTCATCCCTAGCGCCCTGGCAGCATTAACCTGCCCACTGCCAATAGATTGAATGCCTGCGCGCACCACTTCCGAGAAGTAGGCCGCCTCAAACATCATAAACGCCACCACACAAGAGGCAAAGGCCGCATCGAGTTGTAGGTATTTACCTGCGACCCAAAAATAAATCATCGGTACGGCAAAGTAAAACCATAGCAGCACCAGTAACAAGGGTACAGAACGAAAGTAATTGACGTATAATTTGGCTGGTATCTCTAACGCTTTGATACCAGACAGACGCATCAACGCCAGTACTGTGCCTAGACTGATACCGCCGACAATGGCTAAAAACAGCACCTTCATGGTGGTTAGCATACCGCCCATCAAACCTGGATAGGCCGTGGTAAGTTCGGTCATCATATTCATTTCTGACCTCCTGCAATAAGCCCTGGCACGCGCAGTTTGCGCTCAATCAACCCCATAATGGCAATGAGCGACAGGTTAAACACCAAATAAATGATGGTCGCGTAAGTATAAATCTCAAGGCTATTTTGGGTATACTCGCTGATGGTCTTGGTTTGGCTAATCAGCTCCATTACCCCCACTAGAGAAGCTACCGACGCGTTTTTAAAGCAGTTGGTCAACTCAGAGCTAAGTGGCGGTAGGATAATACGGAAGGCTTGCGGTAATAACACTTCTTTATAAGCTTGTGGAATGCTAAAACCTAAAGCGTAAGCCGCGTTGATTTGTCCTTCAGGTAGCGATTCAATGCCGGTACGCACCTGTTCAACAATACGCGCAGCGGTAAATAGACCTAAGCCTATACTCGCTGAGAGCATGGCTGAAGTATTCGGAGATAATTCCTTATACCACCAGTCTTGTATAGCAGGCGTCAACCAGCCAGGGGCGATATAAAACCAAAAGAATAACTGAACGAGCAGCGGAATATTACGAAAAAACGTCACATAAGCGGTACCGATACCGCGGGCAAATTTGTTCGGTAAGGTGCGCATGATACCAAAAATGGTACCAATGACCATAGCGATTGCCCACGCGATACTACCGATCAATAGCAGCCAGCCAAGACCTGTAATCATCCAGTGAATATACAGCTCATTACCGATGCCGGTATGCTCGAACAGCACCCCCCAGTTCCAGCTATAGTTCATTATTGTCTCTCCGAGCAGCGATTGATAGGCTCATGCGCTAGGTCAGTTTGAATCACTTACCTAGACGCATGAGCGAGCTATGTTGAGGGACAAAATACCGTTACTGCGCAACAGCTACTTTAGGCTGAGCACTATCGTGTGGAGCAGCAATGAGTGTTTTTAAGTTGTCTGACATCTCAAAGTTCATATTGACATTCTTAGGCGGAATTGGATTTAAGAACCATTTGTCATAGATACTGTTAATTTCACCTGATTTAAAGACATTGGTTAACGCTTCATCAACGACCGCTTTAAATTCAGGATCATCTTTACGCATCATACAACCATAAATCTCAAACGATTGTGGCGTACCAACGATAGTCCACTCATCAGGATTTTTCGCTTTGGCTTTTTCGCCTGCAAGCAAGACATCATCCATCATAAAGGCATCAGCGCGACCATTCTCTAACATCAAGAAGCCTTCGCCATGATCTTTTGCTGAGATGATATCAGTATCCATTTTCTTCTCGTCATTGTACTGACGAATATAACGCTCTGAGGTTGTCCCTGCGGTAGTGACGAGGGTTTTGCCTTTTAGGTCTTCAAAGTCATTGATGCCGGAGTCTACTTTGGTCAATAGACGCGTACCAATTTCAAAGAAACCATTCGAGAAGGCCACTTGTTTTTGGCGCTCTTCGTTATTGGTCGTTGAACCACACTCAAAGTCTACGGTACCGTTTTGTACCAATGGAATACGGGTTTGCGAGGTAATCAGGTTATAACGAACGTTCAGATCTGGCATATTTAACTTTTGCTTCACCGCCTCGACCACTTTCATCTCTAAATCATGCGCATAGCCCATAGGCTGATTGGGATCATCAGCGATATAAGAAAACGGAATAGAGGAGTCACGATAACCGACGACAATAGTGCCGGAGTCTTTGATTTTTTGTAGTGTGCCGTTAGGATTGGCAGCTGCCTCGGTGGTCGCGCCATCTGCTGGCGTCACATCAGCGGCCGTCTCACTGCTATTGTTACAGCCTGCGAGACCTAGTGCCATGAAAGCGGCGAAAGTTAAAGGTTTGGAGATAGAATAAGCCATGAAATACATCCTTTTATAACATCATTACGAAATTGGGAAAGGTCTAGGCGCGATACACATCACTGCCATATATTCTGCTGTTACCTTCAGTAATCATATTGCAACTTAATGTTACTGTACATCACTTTTGCCAGCGTTAGTAATATTTTTTATAAAGAATAAATTTTTAGTTGTTACCAATACGCTCTATATCCTTCATTATTCGTATTCAGTGAAGTTTTTTCATCTTAATGGTTTACTTAATCCTTACCGGTTTAAGACAGCACTTCATTTACTAACCTAAGACTCGACTAGAAGTTAAACCAGTGATTTATTAGACCATACTGTCCACCTTATTATTGATAAACTGCGAATAATCCCCATAAAGCTAATAACCTCTTAACACTATAAATGACTTATGACTCAAGCAAATCAAAACACTCAAACGCCAAATACTGATACTCATCAACCAAAAATCAACACTATTGATAATGATGTGCGTCAACGCTTTTTTATTCAAGGCTCGCCCGTACGGGGCGACGTCGTTCGGTTATCGCGCAGCTATGCGACTGCTATCGCTCAAAGACCTTATCCTGAAGCCATCAAACGCTTACTGGGTGAGATGCTCACCGCCGCAAGTCTATTAATTGGTACGGTCAAAATTGATGGTCGTCTGTCCATCCAACTGCAATCATCCGATAGCGATAGCCTACTCAATTGGGCAATGGCCGAATGCGATCATAACGGTATCATCCGCGGGCTTGCCAGCTGGAAAGCCGATAATGATGAGCAAGTACAAGCGTGGGAAAACATGACTAGCGCCAATGACGCCTTTGCGGAACTAGGTGCTGCAGGACAAGGCTTATTGTTTATTAACATACAGCCCGCAGACGGCGATCCTTATCAAAGTATCGTCGAGCGTAGCCATGATAATCTAGCAGATTGCTTGGCACACTATCAAAAACAATCGGCGCAAATTCCAACGTTGATTAACTTAGCCTCGGATGGTCTACAAGCGGGCGGCATCTTGGTACAGTTATTACCACGCCGTGACGATGAAGAACAAGAGCATGTCGATAACGATTTATGGCCACGTCTGTCTGTGCTAACGCGCACCATTAAGCCTAAAGAGCTCACGTCGCTACCGGCCACTGAACTGTTATATCGTCTATATAATGAAGAAGAAGTGGTATTGCCTGAGCCAAAAGCGCTAGAATTTGGCTGTACTTGCTCAAAAGAAAAATGCGAGACCGCGATACTGCAAATTGGTCAAGATGAGATGCTGGATGTCTGTGAAGAGCAAGGCGGTAATTTTGAGATGGACTGCGGCTTTTGCGCTTCGGTATATAAGTTTGATAAAGAAGATATCACAGCGTTGTTTGCTGAGTAGCTTCTGCTAATTAGTTCAATCAAGCCTTAGTAAGTTATCTAAAACCCTTGAGTGTAATGCTTGAGGGTTTTTTAATGCTTGGAATTCAATCTATTTTAACGACTTTAGTCTATTGAATTTTTTTGATTGCTAAATAGTTTCTCAATTGTTAGTGTTAGTAAAGATACTAACCTACTAAAAGAAGTGGATTATGAGCTTGAAAAAAATATCAGTGTTAGCGTTCGTTCTATTTTTTAGCAATTCTACTATAGCTGCTATTTGTCCTGATGGTAGTTATGTTTCAGGAAATAATTGCACAATTACACCTAATGGAAAATATGTAGGTGGCAACAATGCTACGCTAGCGCCAGATGGTTCTTACGTTGGAGGTAATCGTGCTATCTTAGCTCCAAATGGTTCTTATGTTGGCAGTGGTAACAGTAACTCTTCGAAAACAAAAATATGCCCAGATGGCAGCTATGTGGGCGGAAGTTCTTGTCGCTTACAACCTAATGGAAAATATACTGGAAACTAATTTTCTCTATAGTCAGTACCAAATAAAATAGATACACACATGGTTTCGTATAACTGGCAGAAATTTTTCTAGCTTGCTGTGTGACTGCGTCACTCCAGAGGCTTCGAAAATTTCTCCCAGCCATACTGTGTTCGTTTTAAAGTGGCTCAACTATAGCTTTTTAGTTGTAGACTCATAATAAATTTATGAGTCTTTTTTTATCTTTTAGAGCTTAATTAGTAAGAATATTCTATTTAGTCTAGGCTGAGTATTTTTGCCCGCTAAAAACTATGAGGAAAATTGAAGTCCGGATTAAAGACTCAGCTTACTTTTACTCAAAAGCTAACCCTACCAGCCTCAAACCATCACATCTAAATCATTAAGATAGGAATATACGCGAGAGCTAACCGCATAGTCTTCTTGATGCAATTCACTCTGCCCATTATCTAAGAGCCATGCGACGACTTGCTTATGTACCCTTTCGTTGTAGAGTAAATTGTAATGGCTTACCCCATAGAAGACGGCCTTATGGTCTTCCGGCACAGACAAAGTATGCTCACCACTATGCTCACCTAGCGCAGAGTCTATCGTGACCAACCCATCACCTAATAAGCTCGTGGCCTTAGAATCGTAATGAGTCTCGACCAATGTGGCCGCTATAAAGTAGGTACGAACATGTAATGGCAGGCGAGCGGGATGGCGAAAGTCTGCTGGGACTACGCTGCGCCCTTCTAAAGACTGCCAGTCAGCATCCCGAATACTACCATGACGCAGATCGATGATGCCCGCACTACGCAAATCGCCCAGTTTGGCTAGTGAACCAGCAAAAGGAAGTTTCGCAATCCTATCTTGTACGTAATGACCAATACGCTCAAGACTGGCCCCATGATGTGGTGAGCCTAGCGTGATAAGATTACCCACTCGTTTCACCCAGTCAAAGCCCTGTTCTTTACTATAAAACAGCGCACTACGAGCGACCAAACCACCCATACTATGACCAATTAAATCAATCTGAGTGATGTCTGGATTATGATCTACTAAGTCCTGTAATACTTTAGAGAAATTGCGTCCGTTACTTGAGATCCGTCGTCCCGTATTATAATTAAGGTACAAGACGGTGGATGTCGGCTGACTGCGGATAATGCATTCACCTAAATTATTACTCTTGGATACATGCCAGCTTAAATGGCTCATACAAAGCCCATGACATAAGATAATAATACGCCCTGATAGCGCATCACGTTGCAAATGACCATGCCTGTTGTATAAGGAGCTACTGTGTAAAGAGCTATCGTATAGAACCATCGAGACAGCGAGTGGATTACGATGAGTAATAAGATGGTCACCCATGACCCCATTGAAAATATTGACTAGCCGTCTCAAATTTTTGGGTAGTGCTTGAACTTCTTTTGGGTTCCGCATGTGGTTATACATTTGCAGCCCTGATGCGAGGTTATTGCCTACCAATAACATCACCTTGCGTACCGTGCTATAAATTCGTCCAGTGATACCGCGTTGCCATCTCGTTACATTGCCTTCATTGAACCGTCCTAATGGACGTAAAATAATCTCACGGTGGACGGCTTCTACAATATCGGTAACTTCAACCACACCCATAGTCGCAAGCTGAGCCAATCCTTCAAAGAAATCAACCAGAGAGATAGGATCGCGATTGGTTATATCGTCGCTGTCATCCACATTTAACCGAGTTAGTTCATCCACGTAAATATATTCAAGCTGAGCCAGCTGTTCATACACGTCACCCTGAAAGTGCGGGCTAGAATCAGAGCTAGAATTAGGGTCACGCCGAGTACTGGCAAACAGGTCATGGATGGTATCGAACGACTTTGGACTAAGCATAATTTTGATGTGTTCAGCGGTAAAGATAGTTTTATATAATATCTTGTAAATGGGATAAACAGAAGAGAAGGATTTAACTTATTAAAAACAAAAATCCCAAGCCGCAGCTTGGAATTTTTTATATTTATTTTTAAGTTAACCAAAGAAAAATATATGACCCTTTATTTATGCCGATACAAATGACTCTGCCAGTATCACATCACCGTCTTCCTTGGTAATCATGACCGTTGCTGAGCGCGGAGTACTGCCGCCAGCGACTGCACCCCAAGTATTACCGGGATGCTGAATATTAATAAACAGTGTTTTGAAGTCTGGGGTCATAGTAATGCCTGTGACCTCGCAACCCTCAGGACCGACAAAAAAGCGTTTGATATTATCATTACTGGCGGGCGTACCGACTCGGGTTTGCTGACCTGCAGAAGTGGTCTTGAGCGTGCCGTCACTCACTTTACCCGGCAGGGCTGCCAGTAACATGCAGTTGGTGGTATCCGTGTATGCCCCATCATCCGTCTGAATCCATAATACGCCACGTGGATCGAAGTACAGCCCGTCTGGCGATGACAAGTCATTGCTGTCATTCAATTCTGATAGGTTTTCTGCAGACAAATCACTCGGCGCGGCAAACAAATAAATATCCCATTCAAAGCTTGTTGCGGCATGGTCGCCGTCTGTTTCTGCCCAACGAATAATATGACCATTGTCATTGCCGCGCGCTTTGCCACCAGCGTCATAGCTGCGTGGGTTGGTTGCTGAGACGGGCTGGTCATCACGCACGCCGCGATATTTATTATTGGTCAAGGTCACATAGACCTCGCCCGTAATAGGACTGACCGACACCCATTCAGGGCGATCCATCTTGGTCGCACCCAGCGCGTCAGCAGCGGCGCGGGCAAATACTAAGACTTCATCTTGTCCATTAAAAGGCAGCTCGCTATTAGAGACATCCAGTCCGTTTTGACCATGAATCAGTGGTTTCCACTCACCACTACCATCTTCATTGAAGATAGCGACGTATAGCGTGCCCTCATTCATGTATTTGTCACCGGCTTTTAGACCACCACCGATATCACTATTTGACCATGTGGCTTTGGAGACAAATTTATAGATATATTCGCCCCTAGCGTCATCGCCCATATAAAAGACCACTGGCCGACCTTGTTCGACGGGTGCATAGGCGCAGTTTTCATGGGCAAAACGACCCAATGCCGTTCGCTTTTTCGGTACGGAATTTTGGTCAAAAGGATCAATTTCAGTCATATAACCAAAGGTATTGAAACCATTGCGGTAGTCATCAGCGGCACTTGCCCCAACGGCAGTCATGTCCCAGCGTGAGAATTCATCCGGTATTTTGGCGTCTTTGGCCTCAGGGGTATGCCATAGATAATCCCAGCCAGGAAAGTCCTCTGTTGCGCCATAACGCTCGCGACCATAGTTGTGCCCAGCACTGAATTGGCCGGCATCTTGCCCACGGGCAAAGACCCCTAAGAAATTCTCTTCCGTAGTCAGATAAGTGCCCCAAGGTGACAGGCCAGCGCCGCAGTTATTATTGATACCGCGGGTCTGAAAACCCGTTGGGTCAAACTTGGTCTTCACCAAATCAGAGCCAGCAACAGGGCCCGTCAATTGCGCGGTCGTGCTGCTAGTGATGCGGCGATTATATTTTGAATCTTGTACCATCTCATAGCCCATACCATCTGCGCGGCGTTTCATCTCTACCACGGCAACCCCATGGCAGTTGACTTCACGGCGTACATCGCTGGCGCGGCGGCGGCTCTGAAAGATAGGCGCAGCATTATTGTCTTCTGTCACATCATAGCCAAAAGGACTCAGCTCGGCACTATTGACGTATTCATGATTCATGACCAGTAGGCCATTGTCTGAGGCTTTAGCATCATATGCACTGCCCTTTTTGCCAAAGAACCACATGCCATCATGGTTGTCACCCATACGCCATTCAAACGATTCGGCTGACTGTTCGCGATTGTCTTTCCAATCCTCAATACCAGACATGAGCGGCGTGCCTAGTGGTAGTATCATTTCGGCTTTATAGCCTGCAGCCACGCTCATCGTTTCAGCAGTTGAGTGGGCTACAGCGGTGAACTTTAAGCTCTCAGGGCGTTTTAGATCACCCGTTGCAGGAATGGCGGCATTGTCGTTATTATTGACGAGAGAGCTACCATTGTCGTCCTCAGTACACCCAACTAATGGCAAAGCGCCAAAGAAGGCAGCAGCGGTCAATCCTGTACCACCTTTTAAGATACTACGGCGATTCAGGCGGCGACTAATAATGGTCTGAAAGTCGATGTTATTGGTAGGGTTGGAGTCTTCAACGACTTCGTGGGCGAGGTTTTGTTTCTTATTGCTTAATGTCATTATCGGTCACCTTGCTGTTAGGCTGGATTATCATAAAGAGCGTTCTGGTATCTAGGCTTATGAAGCCCTTAAATCGTAAACATGCCTGAGTTTACTGAGCATTTATGACAGTTCGTTGAAAAATAGATGACCGTTTGATGACAAGGATTTTTTTAGACATGATTTTTTTGCAGTGAAGGCTTTGTGGTAGAGGTGGCTTATTAAACAAAAAAATCCCAAGCCGAAGCTTGGGATTTTTTGTGCTGACTCATTAACTCAGCTTGTTTACTGTACCTGCGCCTGCCATTCATGCGCGCCAAGAACCAGCTTTAACTGGTCTCCTGCGTGCAATATGCCAACGCCGCTTGGCGTACCAGTCATGATGACGTCTCCTGCTTGCAGACTAAAAGCATGACTGATCTCAACCAATAATTCATATACTGGAAACAGCATCAACGCGCTGTCACCATCTTGCTTGAGCTCATCATTGATCATCAGCTGATACTGCACTTGGCTAAGGTCGCCATAGGCTTGCGGGTCAATCCAATCAGCCAATACACAAGCGCCATCAAAGCACTTGGCGCGCTCCCAAGGCTGCCCCTTGTCCTTAAGCTGAGTTTGCAAATCGCGCAAGGTCAAATCCAACCCCAAAGTCACACCGCCAATTGCTTGCTTGGCCTGCTCCATGGTTGCATTGCTTAGATCAGCGGATAGCTGAATGCACAGCTCCGCCTCATAGTGAGTATCACCGTATAGCGCTGGGTCTGGACGTATCACGTCATTGCCTATGCTCACAACAGAGGACGCTGGCTTCATAAAAAGTATCGGCGACGTGGGCACATCATTACCCAACTCACGAGCATGGGCGGCATAGTTACGTCCAACGCAGACGACTTTGCCAATAGACGCACGCATAGCACAATCAGCATTTGCGTTACCATTATTCTTATCAGTACTAGCAGCAACACCATCGGCAATGGCATCAGCTAAAGACATATGTGGCGATTGGCTCATGATAGGCTCTCACAATAAACGTTATTATTATCGACAGTTATAGGCTATTCACACAGAAATAGCAATACTCCGTGACTGACAGCATCTAACCGCTACGGAATGGTATGCGTGACCACATCTGGTGGCACATAAGTCATGTAGCGGTTCATTCTTTTTTCAAACAGTCTAAAGCTGAATAGAATAACCCACGATAATAGCAAATAAACGATACCAGCAGCAAAGAACAACTCCATTAAGGTATAAGTCCGCGCACTGATTGTACGCGCCACACCAGTAATATCCATCAACGCAATGGTTGACGCCAGCGCACTACCTTTAAGCATAAAGATAACTTCATTACTATAAGCAGGGATGACAATACCAAAAGCTCGCGGCAAGGTAATCCGTGTGAGCTTCTGCCACTTTGACATGCCAATAGCGTCGGCAGCCTCAAGTTCACCAACCGGAATGGTCTGAATAGCGCCGCGAATAATCTCAGCTAAATAAGCACTGGTGTTCATAGTAAAGGCGATGATGGCACACCAATAGGCCTGACTGAGTACGGGCTCCCATAAGAATGAGTTACGTACGGCTTCAAATTGCCCAAGTCCATAATAAATCAAAAATATCTGTACTAACAGCGGCGTGCCACGGAAAAAGAAAATATAGAGAAAAGGGAGTGTTTGTACTACCCAGCTTTTAGACAAGCGCAGTTGCGCTAAAATTAAGCCCAGAAACAGCCCGATGATACCGGAGATGACCACCAACTGTACGGTCAATACCGCGCCGGTCAATAAATCTGGGATATGATCAAAAATAACCTGCCAATTCCAATCCATGAGACTCTCCCTTACCCTATGGTCGATTGACGGTTGGTTGATTGACGGTTGGTTGATTGACGGCTAAGCTTTTTGGCATAGCGCGCTGCTGGGTTGGCTCGCCATTCAAGCCATATCATAAAGCCAGTGATCAACATCGTCAGCCCCAAATAAATAACAGCGGCTGCCATATAAAAGGTAAACGGCTGCTGGGTTGACTGCGCAGCGCGCGATGATTGATACATAATGTCTTTAAGACCAATGACGGATACTAAGGCGGTATCTTTAAGCAGCACTAAGAACAAGTTACCCAGGCCCGGCAGAGCGATTTGCCACACTTGCGGTAACGTGATGCGATAAAAAGTCTGTAAGGGACGCATGCCAATCGCCTGCGCAGCTTCGCTTTGTCCTATCGGAATCTCTTGAATCGACATCCGAAAAATTTCGGTCGCATAGGCACCGAAGGCAATAGACAATGCCATTACCCCGCCCCAAAATGCGCTAATCTCGACGTAGTCGTTGTATCCGAACTTTTTGAGGATACTCATCAGCAGGATAGAGCCGCCATAATAAATGAACAGTACCAGTAACAGTTCAGGAATACCGCGCATCGTCGCCGTATATAAAGTCGCAATCTTACGCAGCAGCCAAACATTCGACAGCTTGGCAGTAGCACCAAGTAACCCCAAGACCATACCTATAATTAGGCTAGTCACGGCAAGCTTGATGGTGACGGTTGCGCCGCTCAGTAATAGCGCGCCAAATCCTTGTAAATCAAACACAATGGTTCACTCAGTCTCTTTATATTAGCCAGTTAGCAAAATATCGGTTGCAAGAATCAGTATCCGTAGTCTTATGCTATTTATCATAGCGCTGCACATTATTCTCATATATGAGAGCCACGTGTAGACCACAGCCGATTAACTCGGTAAAAATAACCCGTGATTTTATCATAATCGGTACGAACTATGTTACTGCCTACCTATAAAAGCTGTGTCTAAATGAGGCTCTATTAATGAAATAACGACATAAAGCAGGTCAGTTTGGCAATATTAACCAGTCAAACGCTTATAGAACAGGTTTATTTTTTATCAGAACAGCAAAAAGGACACCACCTTGCTGGTGACATCCTTTTTATTATTAATACGACTGTCTAACGACAGACAGCTACTGCGTGGCAGCCTCTTTTACAGAGTCAGTGGTCACTACCGTAGTACTGGCTACTGGCACTGCAAAGTACTTTTGATTGATTTTATCATAACTGCCATCGGCTTTTAGATTGGCCAACGACTGATTAATTTTTGCTTGCAGCGCATCACCAGGACGTACTGCTATTGCAAAATTATCGTTGATGTCAATCTCATCACCTTTGAGCACATAATCACTACCTGATGGTGAACTGAGCCATTCTATAGCAGGAAGTTTGTCAGATATCATGGCATCAACGCGACCTGACGCTAAGTCCAAAAAGGCATTACTCAAAGTGTCATATAACTTCATGTCCGCTTTTGGATACGTTTTTTCTAACCATTGTGAGGAGATGGTAGAGCGTTGGGCGGCAATGGAATGCGCGTCAATATCGCTGCTATCACTAGGATCAAAAGGGCTGTCTTGCTTGGCTAAGAACACTAAGGTGTTACTAAAGTACGGATTAGTGAAGCTGACTTGCTGCTCGCGCTCAGGCGTCACTGACATGGCCGCCACAATGGCATCGTACTTGCCAGCCTTAAGACCAGGAATAATACCATCCCAATCTTGTGCCATAATCTCACAAGTGACCTTCATATCCGCACATATGGCATTGGCTATATCGATATCGAAGCCGCCAAGTGTCCCATCAGCATTGGTATAGTTAAAGGGTGCATACGCCCCTTCTGTACCGATACGTAGCACATCGCCCGTGGCTACATCTGTAGTCGCGGCGTCTGTACTGGCAGCATCTGTATTTTCAGCATCATTGACACTTTCTTGACCATTGCTACAACCCGCTAATGTGAATAAAGCAGCCATCGCTAGCAAGGGCCTCAAGAAGTGACGTCTCGTTATGACAGTAGTGATTGCTATACTCGGGGCAAGATTTTTGCTCATGGTCATCTTTGACTTCCTTAATCAACTTAGTAAAAATGCCGCTTACCAGTATCAACTAGCAGCCGCTTAGTTAGTCGCTTCTGTTTGCTCTTCGTTCGCAATAACGGCATTGGTATCCACATCGCCATCATCAACGGCTAAGACTTTTTGGACGTCATTCGTTGCGACCGCTTTTTTTGCCGCAGCGGTTGAGCTGGTGCCAAAGTAGCTGCCGGTGATTTGTTCATACGTGCCATTGGCTCTTAGCTCGGCCAAAGCGCTATTGAATTTAGCCACTAAAGGATCCCCTTTACGGAACGCAATACCCATTGCATCATCGTCAGTGCTGATCTCTTGACCTTTAATTTCATAGTCTTTGCCAGCTTCTGTTTTTAGCCAGTCACTACCAGTTACTTTATCAGACATCATGGCACGGACGCGACCAGACGTTAGATCTAGATAAGCATTGTCTTGCGTGTCATAAAGCTTAATATCAGCGTTGGCATGTTCGTCTTGCAGATATTGCGAGGCAACCGTTGAGCGCTGTGAGGCAACGGGTTGGCCAGTTAGCGACTCAACACTGATATCATCGTCTTTTTTACCAATTAAGATGATGCCACTGTGAAAGTAAGGGTCGCTAAACTCTACCACTTCTTTACGCTCAGGCGTGATTGACATACCAGCGATTGCCGCATCGAATTTCTGAGCATTCAGCCCTGGAATCAGACCGTCCCAATCTTGCGAGATAACTTCGCACTTAGCGTTCATTTGCGCACACAGTGCATCAACCAGCTCAATCTCATAGCCGATAAGCTTGCCGTCAGCGTCTGTATAACTAAAAGGCTTATAGCTTGATTCGGTAGCGATTTTTACATTTATCGGGGTGTCGGTAGCCGTATCAGTCGCGGCGCTGTCTTCTGGTGTTGAGCTGTTATTACAACCAGCCAGCATAAGCATTGCGACGCTAATCGGTGCTAGCCACAAGGCTTTAGACTTGATTGACGATGTTATTGATGGTTTCATTGAAATTGTCATATTTGTTCTTCCTTAATATGTTAATCCGCAGTGTGTGGACCCGCAATTTAGTTACCAAAGTTTGCCTGTTCAAGACGCGCCAGCTCACCGTTACTACGGATTTCGCTGAGGGCTTTATTAAAGTCGTCTCTGAGTGGGTCACCTTTACGGACAGCAACGGCAATATTGTCATCATTGTCAATCTCTTCACCAACGATACCGAAACCATCGGGATTGTCTGTTAACCATGATTTAGCAGAGACTTTTTCGGCCAATACCGCATCGCTACGACCAGATTTTAGATCTAAATAGGCATTGTCATAACTGTCATATAACTGAACGGTGTTGCCTTCTTTGCCTTCATAGTTGTCTTGTAAATAGGCGCCAGGCGTTGTTGAACGTTGACCGCCAAGCGTTAAGTTCTTGATGGCCATAGGATCAAAGCCGCCTTTGGTATCGGTCAGCCATACCATAGTATTGGCAAAGTAAGGTTCGGTAAAATCAACCTTTTCTTGGCGTTCAGGCGTGATAGACATCCCAGCGACAACCGCATCATATTTCTGAGCGAGTAACCCTGGAATAATACCGTCCCAATCTTGAGCGACGATCTCACATTTGGCTTGCATTTGCTCACACAAGGCATTAGCCACATCAACGTCATAGCCAGATAGACTGCCATCGGCATTGGTATAATTAAAAGGAGGGTAAGCGCCTTCGGTGGCGATACGAATGGTCTTGCCGGCCACATCTGCAACAGGGGCATCAGCGTTGGTATCAGCGGCTTCGTTGGCAGGTTGGCTACAAGCACTCAGCACCATCGCTGCTGACATGGTCATCGATGACCATAATAGGCGAGAATTCGACATCATACGTTCCTTATTTTCTGATAGGGGTCTCTGATATTTTACCTTCTGACGTCCCTGCCAGAGGATAAAATCAGTGAAAAAAATAAAATAGGGGCTGTTATTGACAGCCTATAATATTATCGATAATACCTGACTCAATTATCAAAAACAAACATTTTGCATATTGACTGTCATTATCGAGTAATAAAAGACTAACCTATCAATTTAACAAGGAATGTTAAAAAAGAACTTGAACGACATAGAGGATGAGGTTAAGACTGGCTTAACCGTTCGGCTAATGCTAATGATTCAGATATTAGCTTGGAGGTGGGAGTTTGCTTGACGCTTGACAACGTGCCTTAGTTTTGACGATGCGCTGCCATAAAGTCTTTAACACGCTCAGAGGTAGGATTATCAAAAATCTGTTCCGGCGTACCCATCTCTTCAATAACACCTTGGTGTAAAAACACCACTTGGCTCGACACTTCACGAGCAAAACGCATCTCATGGGTGACAATCAGCATAGTACGCCCCTCTTCCGCCAAATCACGCATAACTGCGAGCACTTCATTGACCAACTCAGGATCAAGGGCAGAAGTAGGTTCGTCGAATAATAAGACACGGGGCTGCATGGCAAGCGCACGCGCAATAGCCACGCGCTGACGCTGACCACCCGATAAATTCGCAGGATAAGCATCTTTCTTATCAAGTAGCCCAACTTTATCAAGCAATTTTTCGGCATCACTGATCGCCTGATCTTTTTTGATTTTTAAGACTTGCGTTGGCCCTTCAATGATATTTTGCAAAATTGTCTTATGCGGCCATAAATTGAAGTTTTGGAACACGAAGCCCACGCGCGCGCGCAAGCTTTCTAACTGCTTGACACTTGCAGCTTGCATTTCACCGGACTTATTGGGCTTTAGTATGAGCTCTTCATTACCAATACTGATACTGCCCTGTGTTGGTTTTTCAAGTAGGTTAATACAACGTAATAAAGTGGATTTACCAGAGCCAGAAGAGCCCAAAATAGAGATCACATCACCATCGTATGCGGTGAGAGAAACGCCCTTTAGCACTGCTAATGAGCCGAAGCTTTTATGAACGTTTTGAAGATCTAAAGCGATAGGTCGAGTCGGGGTTTTTGCAATATCAAGCATGATTTAGCAGACTTCCAATGAATATGAGTAAAAATATAAATAATAGAGAGCAGTGCAAATAATATGAAGGTAACCGTTTGATAGGTCACTATCAAAATGCTTATAAAGAAATTTTTTATAAAGAACTATCTATAAATAAAATCACCACAAATAAGTTAGCTACAAATAACGCTTATAGAGACCGTCAGTTTTTAAGAGATTGTAATGATATTTACTCATTACCTACTCATTAATTATTATACGATTCGTCAACCAAGCGCGTCAGTTACACATTGTCGCCTATAACGGAACAAAAAGGCAAATTCTCCATCCGCCTTTCTGCTTATTATGTGCATAAAAAAGCCCAGATTGCGTTTGCAACTCTGAGCCTTATTTTATCATCTTAGCGTAGCGAGCGTTGTTTTATCTGCTGAATTAATACGTCGAGACATGCTCCTCTTGTTCGCTACCGTCTAGCATGTCAGAATCATCGACCGCAACGCCATCGTCTGCACTAGCAGTTGCCACGTCATCATTCATCATATCCGCATTATGATCAGCGGCCATACCATCGGTGGCGACTGCAACATCATCATTTGCCATCGTATCGTTAGACATATCAGCACCGGCAACACCAGTAGCTTGTTGCTCTACAGGGGTTTGCGCATCAACATTAGCATCGGTCATTGACGCTTCTTTGTCAGCACAGGCACCAAGTGTCAAGGCCGCCGCTGCAAGGGTCATACACAGCCACTTTTTATGTGTGGCAGTCGGCTGTTTTTTATCAAGCTTTGTTTGGGTTAAGGTATCACTGTTTACCGTATCGTTCATCGTATTAATAGTCATCTTGACTCTCCATTATCAGGTCAGCAGTACTAGCGTTAAAAGCTTTATTGTTAAGTAAGGTGTTGATAACGAATACTTAATCAATATAACGTTAATGAGGATTTCACTATACTCACAATCAATACCGGCTACCTTAGTAATTACAGCACAATTATGTTAAAAAAGCGTAACTGCAATTGCTAGAAATTACTAACTAAAACCAGTCCTACTATAAAAGTCATATTGTAAAAAGGTATGCCTTAAAGTACACCTTATAAAAGGTATGAAATTGCTATAAAAGTGCTAAAAACCCCGTTGTAAAGGGATGCTGTTCACAAATTCATCTTTACTCTTATCCCAATCTCCTCTATGTTAAATAGAATGATGCCATAAAAGCGTCAAAACCCCTGTTTTTATCCATTACTGCTAATATTTGGCACGTTTTTCGCCTATTTGAGCGTTTGTGCTTTATTTAGCAAGTTGCTTGCTTCTTTCTTATTAACATTTATTTTATTAACATTCAGTTCTGGTTAATATTCAATGATAAGAATTTTAGATAGCCATTTTTTCCCATTTATAAACATAAGGAAATTGATTTATGAGTCAATCGAATACGACAGATATTACCGCTTATATGCAAGAAGTTGGTCAACAAGCACGTGCTGCCTCACGTGCTCTTGCCGCTGCCAATACCGGTAGTAAGAATGCAGCACTTATGGCCATTCATGATGAATTGGTCAACGCAAAACAAGACATATTAGCTGCAAACAAAATTGATATGGATAAGGGTCATAAAAATGACCTTGACGCCGCACTACTTGACCGCTTAGAGCTCAATGATGAGCGTTTTGCGGGTATGCTCCAAGGCCTAAAAGACGTCTCAACACTGCCCGACCCTATTGGCGAAGTCACTGATATGACTTTTCAGCCGTCAGGCATCCATTTGGGTAAAATGCGCGTGCCTCTTGGCGTGGTAGGTATGATTTATGAATCGCGTCCCAACGTTACCTTGGAAGCGGCATCACTGGCGCTCAAATCTGGTAATGCTATTATTTTGCGTGGCGGTTCTGAAGCGTTTGAGTCTAACCAAGCGATTGCTAAATGTATCCATCGCGGTCTAAAAAATGTTGGATTATCTGAGCATAGCGTCCAAGTACTGCAAACTACTGATCGCGCTGCGGTTGGTGAGTTGATTACCATGACCGAATATGTCGATGTGATTGTCCCACGTGGTGGCAAAGGCTTAATTGCACGCGTGAGCCGTGATGCAAAAGTGCCTGTGATTAAGCATCTAGATGGTAACTGTCATACCTTTATCGATCGCGATGCCGAGCCAAAGATTGCTATCGAAGTCAGCGTCAATGCCAAAACCCATCGTTATGGCACTTGTAATACTATGGAGACGTTATTGGTTGATGAAGCGGTTGCTGATGACTTATTGCCACAAATTGCTGAAGCCATTGTGCAAGCTGATGATGCCATGCAACTGCGTCTCGATGACAAGTCGCAAGCGATTTTGAATGATAATGCCAAGCTCAAAGGTCATCTGTCAGCCGCGACTGAAGAAGATTGGGATACCGAATATTTAGCACCCATACTAGCCGTCAAGGTCGTAGCAGGAATTGATGAAGCCATTGAGCATATCAATACTCATGGCAGCCAACATACTGACGTGATTATCACTGATAACTATAGTAAATCGCAGCGCTTTATTCGTGAAGTGGATTCAGCAAGCGTGATGATCAACGCCTCAAGTCGTTTCGCTGACGGCTTCGAATATGGCTTAGGTGCGGAAATTGGTATTTCAACCGACAAGATTCATGCCCGTGGCCCCGTTGGACTTGAAGGTCTGACTTCACAAAAATGGATCGTTTATGGGCATGGCGAAACCCGTGCTTAGTTAAGCAACACGCTCTTACATAGATTTTAGCAGTTTAAAAACGTCAGCATTTATGTTGGCGTTTTTTTGTGTCTCACTGTCGAAAGATATAGACTATGGCTTTATTCTTGTAGGGTGCGCCCCGCGCACCATTTCACAAATAATAAATGGTATAAGTAGGTTTTACAAAGCTAATAGTATTATCATCTTCCCTATGATCTTGAAATTTCCCACCATTGGTGCGCGGGGCATACCCCACTACTAGCTACTCTCGACCCACCCAGTGTATGGAGTTTTCCTTAAAATTTATTTAAGACTTCATGTACTCTAAAAAATAAGAAATTGACAAAGTATTTTTTATAAATTAGGGTTCGTCAATTAAAATTCAAAAATCTTTCTAAAAGGATGTTAAATTATGTATTACCATATTATTTTATATCTTGATGATAAATATCATAAAAATTCGTGAGACAAAACTGAAATTAAATCAGACATCAGAGATTTACAAGATGTGATAGATAAATTTGCAGAACCTTATCAAATAGGAAGTCCTATTTTAATCAACGGTCGAACCATACCTGTAGAACAAGTTGAGCGTTTACGAATTTTTTCAAGTGAGATATCTAGTAAAATTTTGGAACAAAATCAGAAAGAGAAGCTAGAAGTAGAGCTTCTAATATGGTCGCAATAGGATTTTACTATAATGATTTAGAATCAGCGATTTTAAAAGAAAATGAAAGTACAGATGAGCTAATAACTTATGCAAAAGGCAACTTTATATTGGCTCAAATTTAGGATTAATGCATATGCTGTATGTGACTAGCGACATCCAAAAACCCAAAATAGAATGAAAGACGGGGCAAGGTAACACGTCGCAAGCATGAAGTATCACCGCTAGCCCTGATATGAGCGGAAAGCAGGATTAGCTCCAACAAACTTAACAATAACCACATTCCTCAATCCACAAAAAAACCGCCTAGCAAAAGCTAAGCGGTTTTTATTTTTTAGTCTGACTAAACCTAATCTTATAAGTTAAATAAGATTAACTTGGGACTTACTGATTTTTAGCATAAACAGGTTTTTTAGCACAGAGGGCTTCAACTTTTTTGCGAGTATCAGCGATTACTTGCTCATCACCGCGGCTGTCTATGACATCACACATCCAGTTGGCCAAGTCTTTTACGTCAGCTTCATCGAAGCCGCGAGTGGTTACTGCTGGCGTACCAATACGGATACCAGAAGTCACAAACGGAGATTTTGGATCATTGGGTACGGCGTTTTTGTTGACCGTAATATGTGCATCACCCAACCATTTGTCCGCTTCTTTACCCGTCATTTCTTGCTTGACTAAGCTGATAAGCATTAGATGGTTTTCAGTACCACCAGAGATGATGTCATAGCCACGTTCTTGGATGACAGCGGCCATCGCTTGGGCATTTTTGACCACTTGCTGTTGATACGTCTTGAAGTTGTCTTCCAAAGCTTCTTTGAAACAAACCGCTTTAGCAGCGATCACGTGCATCAATGGGCCACCTTGGTTGCCTGGGAATACCGCTGAGTTCAGCTTTTTAGCAAGTTTTTCATCACGAGAAAGAATCATACCTGAGCGTGGGCCACGTAGTGTTTTGTGCGTGGTAGTAGTCACTACGTCTGCGAACGGTACTGGATTTGGATAAACGCCAGCAGCAGCAAGACCGGCAACGTGTGCCATATCGACTAGCAAATAAGCGCCTACTTCATCAGCGATATCGCGGAAACGCTGCCAATCAACAACTTGCGAATACGCTGAAAAACCAGCAATAATCATTTTAGGCTTGTGCTCACGCGCTAGGCTATCAACTTGGTCATAATCGATAAGACCCGTTTCTTCAACTAAGCCATACTGTACGGCATTATAGTTGATACCTGAAAAGTTAATGTGCGCGCCATGAGTCAAGTGACCACCTGCATCGAGGCTCATGCCAAGAATGGTGTCATTTGCATCAAGAAGTGCTAAGAATACGGCTGAGTTCGCTTGGCTACCTGAGTGCGGCTGCACGTTGACATACTCTGCGCCGAACAATTCTTTGGCACGATCAATAGCCAATTGCTCAACCACGTCTACATGCTCACAACCACCATAATAACGCTTACCTGGATAGCCTTCCGCATATTTATTAGTTAAATCAGTACCTTGTGCTTCCATAACCGCTTGTGAGCAATAGTTTTCTGAAGCGATAAGCTCAATATGGTTTTCTTGACGAACGCTTTCAGCTGCCATTGCTTCAGCAAGTACGGGATCATATTCCTTGATCGATATATCTTTAAACATATTTATATCCTATAGAGTGAGGTGGATTTTATTAGAGGGAGTTTATTAGCATAGCGCTATGAGAATAAAACTATTAAAAGGGGTTAGCCTGACATCGGCTTTTCGTACTCAGCAATAATTTTGATGCTTTCCTGCATCTTAAATTTTACTGCAAAACAAGTGTACCATGAAACTTTATGTTACGAACGCAAAAAACACTCACCTTAACATGAGTGGATTAAATGACCCTATCACTTATATAAATGATCAATAAAATCAATAAAATATTACGTTTATATTTATACTGAACTGGCTTTTTTTATTACCGTTCGTAAATATTACGGAATTGTATTTATACCATATCTATAAATTGCCAAACAAGTGTTATTTTTAATATCTCTAATAAGACATCACTAATAATAAGTGGTTCTGGTCATTAATTTTGCCATTTACCTTATATAGTTGAGCCACTTTAAAACGAATGCACTATGGCTGGGAGAAATTTTCGAAGCCTCTGGAGTGACGCAGTCACACAGCAAGCTAGAAAAATTTTTGCCAGCTATACGAAACCATGTATGTATGTGTATGTGTATGTGTATGTGTTTGTGTATTTATTTTACTTGGTACTGACTATAGTTAATACAAAATAAAGTAGACACGCTGACTCCGCTTTAAGATGAACCGACTCTCATTAACGACGACTTATTCGGACAGAAACGCAGGCAAAAAAGTTTCACTGATGAGAAATTTGCGCCCATACCAGTCATAGCGTGTTTGTCGTTGCCACCCCTTAATGGTATGGCAGATACGGCGTTGATTGGGCAGTGTGCGGCAGCGCTTAAATAACACGTAACCAATGGGCGTGCCTTTTAACTGCTGTAGACGGCGCGCGCGACCTCGTAGACTGTTCAGAGGAAAAACACTCTGCGCCCATACCCACGGTAGCTCATCGTTACCATATAATTGCGCTTCACGTACCCACGCGAGCAGCGGACGATTAAGTGCTGAACCTTGTAATCCTAATTGCCGTTTTTGAGTCAATGACAGCAACTGATACCCCTCAAAGCTGCGTTGTACTCGTAACGGCTGCCCAGCTTTGACCTCTAACATCGCAGTCAACGAGCCATTAGTATCAAGCCATGGCATGAGCTCAGGCGGAGGCAGCATATCGGTTGATTGAGCAGGACAATAATTGGGCATAGTTAACGACTAATTATGAGGTAGAGGTAGTAAGAAAATAAAGGGCTACCAGTGAAAAGAAAGACTAAGAGGCGGTGTCAAAAATCTACATCAAAAAATGATGTCAAAAAACTATTCCAAAAAATCAGGCATATTATCAACGTTAAATGGCAAGGCCTCATGAGCTTGCTGTCGGTATTGCGCCATACGCAGGCGATCTTCGCTACAGAAATTTGCAATCGCCGGTACAAAGCGCGGATCATAGATACGATGTAAGGAATGGGTCTTAGTAGGGATAAAACCCCGAATCAATTTATGCTCACCTTGGGTGCCCGGATCAAAATAGGTTAACCCTTGCTCAATGGCGAACTCAATCCCTTGATAGTAGCACAGCTCAAAGTGCAGACTATCGTACTCTCCCAGCGCGCCCCAGTAGCGACCGTATAAAGTAGCTGTTGGTAAAGCCTCAGTAGACTCAGGCTCGTCAGGAACGTCGTATAAGAACAAACTGCTGGCGATAATCTCACCCTCACTGTCGCAAGCTTGCGCTAGGAATAAATGCTCAGGCATACTTTGCGCCAATGCCATAAAGAAATCAGCGGTCAAGTACGGCTGCTGACCGCGCACTGCATAGGTCATGACATAACAATGATAAAATGCTTTCCAATCCGCATCAGTAATATCATTGCCACATTTTCGATAGCATTTGATACCTTGCTCAGCGACTTTTCTGCGCTCAGCCCGAATGGTTTTACGTTTTTTGGCCTTCAAAGTCATTAGAAAGGCGTCAAAGTCTTTAAAAGGCTTACCTTCATCTACTAAGTTTTTATTTTGCCATAAGAACTGACAGCCTTGTCGCTCAAGCATCGGCGTACTTAGAGAAGCTTTATCTGATTCAGTATTTTGAATTTGTATTGCATTGGCTATATCATCAGCGCTAGGAATAGCGGGTGCATCTATTGTCGCAAGAGTGGCCAGCTCAGGCGTGACGAATAATCCGTGCCAACCCGACGCCCCAACTTGCTGCGCAATATCATCTACTCCTGCAATGGCGGTCTGCATAATCTCAGCACTAAGACTTTCACCACGTGCCAGCCACAAACGCTGGCCAGTGATAGGCGTATATGGTGCGCTAGTCACTAACCTTGGATAATAATCAATCCCATAACGCGCATACGCTTCTGCCCACGCATGATCAAAGACGAACTCACCTTGATGATGGCCTTTTACAAACACCGGCATCACAGCAACAGGCTGCGATATGTCAGCTGGCGATACGGGTACTGAGGCTTCTGTAGTCGCGCCGCTACCGCTACTGGAATCACCTATGCGATATACCAAAACGAAAATAGGCAACCACCCCGCCCGCTCACCAATCGCACCGGTATCACTCAGCGCCTGCCAAAATGCAAACGACATAAACGGGGTATTAGGGGTTTGCCACTCTGCTCGATCCTGCCAGCTCATATCACCAACGAGTGCGTACTGTAAACTCATAGCCATGTTGTTTGTTATCACTATATTATTAATTTTTTAGTTATTAGCTAGCCTAGCAAATTTTCACTAGCTTGCTGTCACAATTTGCAAAAATTAGAGGTTTCTAAAACAATTAATATAAATACACTTATAAAAAAAGCCACCTACAATAATGTGGACGGCTTTACTTGTTGTTTTATCACTTGTACCTTAAAAAAACAGCATTAAAAAAACTGTGGCGGTATGGAAAAGATGATATTTATGCTGATGACTGGTAGAATATGGCTCTTAATAGTTTAATATAATTCAGATATATGAGATACGAGCAAAAATAGGTCACTTAGTTCATTATTCGAGATTGACATCGTATCGGATTTATAGCGAGTGAACCAAATGCGTCGTCTGCCATTCATTTTCAGGCAGTTTAGATGATATAGGCAAAGTGCCATTTTAATGAAAGTTAACCAACGTTAGCAAAAGAAAAATTCTAAGCAGACTCGAAACCCTCTTAGAGACTACATATATTAGTATTTAATCTAACCGCATAGTCCATTATTACATAAATGCTGTCTAGAACTATTAAGTTATATTTAGGCCTTACTATTAACGACAACCAAAGGAAGACTCTACTATAATGTCAAAAATTATTTATACAAAAACTGACGAAGCCCCTGCGCTTGCGACCTTATCCTTCTTACCTATTGTTAAAGCGTTTACACACACAGCCGGAATTTCTGTTGAAACCACGGATATCTCCGTTGCTGCGCGAGTGTTGGCTGAATTTCCAGAATATTTAAAAGAAGAACAACGCGTTCCTGACAATCTAGCTGAGCTTGGTAGATTGACGCAGGATCCGAACACCAATATTATCAAACTGCCAAATATTAGTGCTTCTGTTCAGCAGCTTAGAGCCTGTATCAAAGAGTTGCAAAGCAAAGGCTACGCGATACCTGACTTTCCAGATGACCCAAAAACGGATGAAGAAAAAGAAATTCGCGTACGTTACGGTAAAAGTCTCGGCAGTTCGGTTAACCCAGTATTGCGCGAGGGTAACTCAGACCGCCGCGCTCCTAAAGCGGTTAAAAACTATGCCCGTAAACATCCGCAATCTATGGGCGAGTGGAAACAGTGGTCACAGACGCACGTATCGCACATGCACAACGGCGATTTCTATGATGGCGAGCAATCTATCAGCTTAGACAAAGCACGTACCGTGCGTATGGAGCTGTTATCTGACGATGGCACTACTAAGGTCTTAAAGCCAGAAATTTCTTTGCTGGACAAAGAAGTTATCGACCTAATGTTCATGAGCAAACAAGCATTGCTTGAATTTTATGAGCAAGAAATGGAAGACTGTCGTGAAGCCGGTATTTTGTTTTCACTGCACGTGAAAGCAACCATGATGAAAGTATCGCATCCTATCGTATTTGGGCATGCGGTTAAAACCTATTATAAAGATGCCTTCAACAAACATGGCGCTTTCTTTGACGAGTTAGGCATTAACGTCAATAACGGCATGGCAAGTTTGTATGAAAAAATTGCAGACCTGCCAACCAGTAAGCGTGAAGAGATTGAGCGCGACTTACATGCCTGTCAAGAACATCGTCCTCGTCTTGCTATGGTTGATTCATCAAAAGGTATTACCAACTTCCATTCACCAAGTGACATTATTGTAGATGCTTCTATGCCTGCAATGATCCGCTCAGGTGGTAAAATGTGGGGCGCTGATGGTAAAATGTATGACTGTAAAGCCGTCATGCCTGAGTCCACCTTTGCTCGTATCTATCAAGAAATGATTAACTTCTGTAAATGGCATGGCAATTTTGACCCAACCACTATGGGTACGGTACCTAACGTTGGCTTGATGGCACAAAAAGCAGAAGAATATGGCTCGCATGATAAAACGTTCGAAGCGAGCGATGCAGGTATGGCTCGTATTGTTGACGTTGAAACCGATGAAGTATTGCTTGAGCAGCGTGTTGAAAAGGGCGATATTTGGCGCATGTGTCAGGTCAAAGATGAGCCGATTCAAGATTGGGTTAAATTGGCCGTGCGCCGCGGGCGCGAATCAGATACTCCTGTGGTGTTTTGGTTAGACTCTTACCGTCCACACGAAAATGAACTGATCAAAAAAGTTAGAACCTACCTAAAAGATCATGACACCGAAGGCCTGCACATTGAAATCATGTCACAGGTTCGCGCCATGCGTTATACCTTAGAGCGCGTCGCTCGTGGTCTTGATACTATCTCTGTTACGGGTAATATCCTAAGAGACTATTTAACTGACCTGTTCCCCATTCTAGAATTAGGAACGAGTGCTAAAATGTTGTCAGTAGTACCGCTGATGAAAGGTGGTGGTTTGTTTGAAACAGGCGCCGGTGGTTCTGCACCTAAGCACGTGCAACAGTTGCTTGAGGAAAACCATTTACGTTGGGATTCGCTGGGTGAGTTTTTAGCCTTAACGGTCTCTTTAGAGCATTTGGCAACCAACAACGACAATGCCAAAGCGCAAGTATTGGCGGATACGCTTGATAAGGCGACAGAAACACTGTTATTAAATAACAAGGGGCCATCACGTAAAACCGGTGAGATAGATAACCGTGGCAGTCATTTCTATCTGGCCATGTACTGGGCTCAGGAGCTAGCGGCACAAAGTGACGATGCTGAATTAAAAGCACAGTTTGCACCACTTGCTGAAAAACTAACTAACAATGAAGACGCGATTATTAAAGAACTGAATGATGTTCAAGGCAAACCTGTCGATGTCAATGGCTACTACTTTGCCGATGAAGCATTGCTCGAGCAAGCAATGCGTCCAAGCACCTTATTCAATGACGCTATAGCATCATTGTAATTGTGCTCAAGTTACTGGGCTTAAGTTACTGTTATTAAGTAACTAAGCTCAGGTAACTAGGCTTAAATCATTGGGCTTACGTAGTTAAACCTTGATGACTTTGCCTCTTAAGGCTTATTAAGCCTGTAAAAAACACCTCAAAGGTCTTAGACTTTTGGGGTGTTTTTTTATTGAAATTAGACAGAGGGCATGACGCCAAAATTTGCTCTAAATAGCTATAAACCGCCGCTAGCTAATAGCTCAGATAATTAGGCATCCATGTGCTTAATGATCGCTTTACCAAACTCAGAAGTACTTAATAGGATCGCATCCGGCATTAAGCGCTCAAAGTCATAAGTGACTGTTTTGTTTGCGATTGCGCCTTGGATGCCCTCGATCACAAGGTCGGCAGCTTCTGTCCAGCCCATATCACGCAACATCATCTCAGCCGACAAAATAAGCGAGCCTGGGTTTACTTTATTCTGGCCAGCATACTTAGGCGCTGTACCATGAGTTGCCTCATAAACAGCGATTGCGCCGCCTTTGTTAGCGCCTGGTGCGATACCAATACCACCAACTTCTGCCGCTAGGGCATCAGAAATATAGTCACCGTTTAGGTTCAAAGTAGCAATGACTGAATAATCAGCAGGACGCATCAAGATTTGCTGTAAGAACGCATCAGCGATAACGTCTTTAATGACGATCTCATTCCCTGTTTTCGGGTTCTTCATAGTCATCCATGGACCACCGTCTAGAAGTTCAGCATCAAAGCGCTCGGCTGCAAGCTCATAGCCCCAGTCTTTAAACGCGCCTTCAGTGAACTTCATAATGTTACCTTTGTGTACTAGCGTGACACTGGGCAGATCATTATCGATAGCATGTTGGATGGCTTTGCGTACTAGACGTTGTGACCCTTCTTTTGATACAGGCTTGATACCGATACCACAGTTTTCTGGGAAACGAATTTTGGTAACACCCATCTCATTTTGTAAGAAGTCGATTACTTTTATAGCATCATCAGTACCTGCTTTCCACTCGATACCGGCATAGATATCTTCTGAGTTTTCGCGGAAGATAATCATGTCCGTCAATTCAGGATGATGTACTGGGCTTGGCACGCCTTCGAACCAACGTACAGGACGCTGACAAACATATAGGTCAAGCTCTTGACGTAGTGCTACGTTTAACGAACGCATACCGCCGCCTACTGGCGTGGTCAATGGGCCTTTGATACTAATCACATAGTCACGTAAGATATCAAGGGTCTCTTCTGGCATGAAGGCGCCATCATAAATCTTAGAGGCTTTTTCGCCGCAATAAACTTCCATCCAAACGATTGATTTTTTGCCTTTATAAGCTTTTTCTACCGCAGCGTCGACAACTTTGATCATTACAGGAGTAATATCGACACCAATACCATCACCTTCTATAAATGGAATGATTGGATGATTGGGTACATTGAACGATAAATCAGCGTTTACGGTTACTTTTTCGCCGTCTCTTGGTACGATAACCTTATCATAGGACATGAATCAAACTCCTTGATTGTATGTTGGATGTCGCAAGCACGCTGGGCACTCTGTTATGATGATAACGTTATGAAGGCCTGCTAGATAAGTAAAAGCGAGGTCGAGCGGCGCGCTAGGCGATGTCATGGAAAATAGATCTAAAAATAGCAGTAATAATGCGAAACAAGATGCCAATATGGCAAAAGCTACCGTACTAATAAAAAACTAGGAACAGGTGCAGAGCATACAAGCATCTTGCATAAATTTAACAATAGTTGATTATTTTATCAATTTAATATATAAGATAGGTCGCAATTCATCCTGACTATAGTACCAAAATAAAGGGCTTATAAATGATTTTTCTTATTCATAGGTCATATGCAACTATCAATATTATAAATACCACTATTATAACATGGTTTTAATTTATTTCTGGGTGCACAAGCATACTGGACTAATATTTATTATTACACACCTCCTTCTGATGCTTATGAGTACCGCTCTGTTATTACAAAATTTTTAAGGCCCTATCCGTCACAATTGTACGGTATAGCGCTTTATCCGTGTCTAATCATGTCTTATGTTGGGATATGACTTAATTTAGGAAGAGTTATTTTATGTCGACCTCAAGTCTTATCTTATTTAATAAGCCTTATGGCGTACAAAGTCAGTTCCGCGATGATGGCGGTAACTCACATACGACCCTTGCCCCTTATTTTAGCGATAAAACGTTGCGTATTGCTGGTAGACTCGATGCCACCTCAGAAGGGTTGTTAATCCTAACCAATGATGGACGAGTGAATAAGGCCATCACTCAGCCGCCACCTGCTAATAACTTCAAAGAGTCTTCATTAAAACAAGGTAAAACGTATTTGGTGCAAGTTGAGGGAGTAGCCACGCCGGCACAGTTGGCTGAGTTGGCTAACGGTGTGACGCTCAAAGACGGCAAGACATTACCAGCAATCGCTGTTATGGTTGAGGAAGTCGACTTACCCGTCGAGCTGTGGCAACGTGATCCACCTATTCGCGAGCGCAAGAATGTACCAACCTCATGGTTAATGCTGACCATTTATGAAGGCAAAAATCGCCAAGTCCGACGTATGACTGCGCATGTGGGTCTGCCTTGCCTGCGCCTCATTCGTTGGTCGGTCGCAGGATTTGAGCTTGGCTCACTGGCGGTTGGAGAGTTTTTACGCATTCATCTCAATACCGAACGCTGTAGGCAACTGGGTATTGCTGACTAGGGCTTTTAAGAAGGTGTTTAGTGTCGCCTTTTCGCCTTTGCAACTTTGAAGTATGTTTAGAGCCTAGTTTATCTAAAGTCGTTACGACATTTAAAAGTAGCGTCTCGAACTGGTAAGGTTTATCTGCTAAGATTCAGCACTTTATTATATACTTGCGGCAGGTCTTGCTCACTTGTCATTTAGCCCGCCCATGTTAAGGATATGTCATGTTTACTTCTCGTCGTTTTGTCTTGTTTGCTGCTGTCCTTTCCGCGACATTTGCGCTCTATGGGTGTCAGCCGACAGCAGAAAGTGACGAGATAGTGCCAACGGAAGAAGTCACTTCGTCATCGACTCAGATGCCTGACTCTGATACTGATACTGATCCTGACACTATAGAGAACATCGACCCACATGTCGGTCATGACATGACCGAAGGCGATATGATGGGAGGCGAAGCTCAAATGACGGACATACTCAAAGAGTATACTAAGTCGATGACTCAAATGCATGATGAGATGATGATTGGTATGGTTTATAACGATCCTGATACCGCATTTGCTAAAGGGATGCTTGGACATCATCGCGGCGCAGTTGATATGGCTAAGATCGAGCTGAAATACGGTGCTAATGTAAGTATGCGTCAGCTCGCCCAAGCTATTACGGAGGCACAGCAAACCGAAATTGATACCCTAAAAAAATGGCTGGCCAGCCATCCTGATTCAGCCAATCCTAAGCCTACGACACTAGCAATGCAAAAAGAGTATGCTGCCGATATGGATACGATGCATGGAGAGATGATGCTTGGTATCGCAGATCCAGCACCAGATATGGCGTTTGCTCGTGGAATGTTGCCTCATCATATCGGTGCGGTAGACATGGCAAAAATACAGCTCAAATATGGCGAGGACAAAGAGATGCGTCAGCTTGCCCAAGAGATTATCAATACTCAGCAATCTGAGATCCAGCTGATGCAAAACTGGATTGCTACTTATGGCGCTGAAGATGGTGTTACTTCTGATGATACAAAAAACACTTCAGATTCAAAGGAAGCTCTAGAACCTACTAAGATCAATAAACCTAACGCCTAATTTTCAGCTTAACCATTATAACGTGTCATGACTTCAAGCCATGCTTGCCATGCCGGGGTGGACGTAAGATTATCAGCTTCTTTTTCTGATTCTGATAGCTTATCAGTCCTCGCTAAGCGCAAACTTACTTTATGAGGACAGGGCTTGTTAACGTCGTCTGACTGATTATTCTCAAGCTCCTTTTGTTTTTCCGTTTTTGGCTGGACCTTCACACATATCAGCTCATCACGGCGGAATAAATAGCAGTCAACCTCATGTGGTGCTATTGACAAAGTAGACAGCTGCTTAGTATCGGCCTTAATACCATCAAGCGCGACAATCACATCATGAGCCGAAATGCCTGCTTTGGCAGCGGCGCTATCACGCTGTACCCGATTGACTTTGAGTCCAGCTGGGGTCTCACTACAGCGCATGCCCCAAGGGACGTTTTTGTCTGCAGTTTCTTTATTATCGGCTTGTATTTTAATGCCATTAGCGGCTAGTAACTGCTCAAGGGGTAACTCTTCAACGCCATTGATGTAGCGGCTTTCAAACGCTTCCCAGTCTGCTATGGGCATAAATTGTCCAATCACCGTACCCATATCCGCAGAACTAATGCCAATACGCTGATTGTCATTTTGCTTGGCTTGGCTATAAAATGCCTTGACCACATCGAACAAACGATAGCGACCGGCGCTTTTTTGTAATAGAGTTAAGTCCAGACACAGCGCTACCAATGCGCCTTTATTATAATAGCTGATACCAGCATTCCCAGTATTTTCATCATTACGATATAGCTTAATCCACGCATCAAAGCTCGATTCCGCGACACTTTGATGCGCGCGCCCTTGGGTCTGATAATAGCGATTAATTTGTTCGGCTAGTAGGGTCAAATAACTGGCCTTATCAATGACACCAGAGGCTTGCAGCATAAAGTCATCAATATAAGAGGTGAAGCCCTCAAATACCCATAGCAATGGCGTAAAGGCCTCTTTGCGCAAATCAACATCCAACATGACATCAGGGCGTACGGTTTTGACCCACCACGCATGAAAGTATTCATGGCTACAGAGTCCTAAGAAACGCTGGTAAGCAGCGCTCGGTAAATCAGGCTCATCGCTACTTGGCAAATCGCGGCGCGGGGTAATCAAGCTGGTAGAATTAATGTGCTCAAGTCCACCATAATCTTGACCGCTAGCATAGGTCATAAAAGTATAATCGTTGAACGGTGCATCGCCTAGCCAATTCAGATAGGTCTGGCAAATTTGGGTAACATCTTGCTGTAACCGTCCCATATTAGCGCTATGCTTACCCGAGAGAAAAAATCGATGGCTTAGGGTTTGGTGCTCCTCATCTTGAATAATAAAATCAAACTTCTGTTGCTTCGAAATCTCAAAGGGATGATCAATCAGCTGATAGTAGCTATCCGCTTGCAACCTATAGCCGTGTTGACCGTCACCATCCTGACTAACCGTTTGCAAATGAGTGGCGTCAAGTCCGCATGCCAACACCACATTGCTTATATTTTTGCTTTCTTCTTCATTTGCTGAATGTTGATTTTCGAGATTTTGGGCAGTCAAAAATACTTCTGGTACGAGCAAACTCACTTTCACAGGCGACTGCTCTTGGCCTTCAACCGCTAAGGCCAACGAGGTAAAATTGCCATATAAACGCTGCTGATCAACATAGGCGGTACGCACCGATAAATCATAGCAATAGACTTCATAATGTACGTGTAGCACTTGTCCTGCTTCGACTTGTGGTAGCTGCCAAGTGTTTTTATCTATTTTTTGGGCGCGGTGCTTGCTTTCGAGACAATTAATGGCCTGATAGTCGCTAGCACTTTCTTTACCCTCTGTTTTTTTATCTTCTACAAGCTGTCTGTCTTCTACTTGATAGTGCACCGCCGTGATATGACGCGCAAATTCGCGCATGAGATAACTGCCTGGAATCCATGCCGGTAACCATAGACAAGGAGTGTCATTACTGGCCGTAAAGGTTAATGTGACATCAACCAAATGTTCTAAAAAGCGCTCAAAATTGAGCCGGTAACTGATATCAGGTGCGGTTGTCGTAGCTGATTCACTTGAACAGTTACTCGAACGGCTATTTGACTGGCTGTCAGAAAGATTTTTTATTGAGGTCATAGTGATTTCTTATCGTTATATTTATAGTCATGGTAAAAGTCCTTTGCCAAAAACGCAACAGACAAACCGTGAATGACCAACGCTCTATGTAGCAACCTCTATAAAATTAGCGGTTATTTTTATTAATTACCATATTAATTGGCATTTTTTGGCATTTTACCTTGAAAGTTATGTGGGGCATCTCAATTAAAGATGTTAACTGTTAAAGTTACCCGAATAAACTGATGATAATTAACTGATGACGTGGCTTTTTAGCTGGTTGATTGGCTTTTTTAGGTTTATTGCAACCGTATTTAAATTTTTATATCGATATATTTAGGATAATTTATGACTACTATCGCAAAAGACACTGCCGTCAAGTTTAACTATACCCTAAAAGATGACGAAGGTACTATCCTTGATCAGTCTCCAGAAGGGCAACCGCTTGCTTATTTACATGGACATAGCAACATCATTCCAGGCCTTGAGCAACAACTAGAAGGCAAATCTGCTGGCGAAAAAGTCAATGCTGTTGTTGAGCCTGTTGATGGCTATGGCGAATACCAAGAGCAAGCGGTACAACATGTACCACGTGATAACTTCCAAGGTGTTGATGATATCCAGCCTGGTATGCAGTTCCAGTCACAAGCAGGCGAGCAAGTAATGTTAGTTACCGTTACTGAAGTGAACGAAGAAGAAGTCACTGTTGATGCTAACCATCCGTTAGCGGGCAAGCGTTTAACTTTTGATGTTGAAATCCAAGAAGTTCGTGCTGCTACTGAAGAAGAACTAGGCCATGGCCATGTACATGGTGCTGGCGGCGTTGAGCACTAAGCTTGTAGCAAAGGTCTAGAGCATTACTACTGAATTTTAGATGGCCGTTTAATTAAATTAATTGTTGCTTAAAACTCAGTCGCTCAAAGCAAAAAAAGCCAGTAGCAATTTCTACTGGCTTTTTTATGCAATTAATTTATGTAAATAAAATAATTGCATAGTACTGAAAACGTTTTATATTACTGACTTATAAGCTGACATTTTTGATCTGACAAACGTAATAAGACCGTATAACGACAAGCGCTACACGGTCTTAATTACTAACCATCCTTGTTAAGGTTACACTATACTCAATCCCAAGTACGAAGCAACCAACGGGCATCCTGCCCTATCATCCTTACTCAGCAAGCCATCCCTGGCCCAATCTATAAACCACCTACAAATACCAATCCCTAGTATAAATAAACAGTATCATTTAAATCGTGCTGTAACTGTATAATCGCAGGTTAGACTGTTGTTAGTAAGTGGCCAAGGCGTCATTACATGTAAGCATATGCTTACAGCAACTTTATGGCGACTTATAACCTATAGCTTTTCTTCAGGACTAAGGCTAACTGTTTGATCAGCATTCAACATCAAATAAGCAGCTTCAGTAATATAAGCTTCATCCTCTGGTAACTGCGGGCGTTCAGCCTCTTTCATTTGGCTTCGTTCTTCAAATTTTGCATCCATCGCAGCTTGATAAGTATTCCAGTTGGCATACGGGCGCTCACCAGTCGCTATTAAACGCTTGTTTTCCGCTTCTATCGAACGGGTCTCGATCAGTTTCATCTTGGCGCGGCGGCTATTAATATCAAGATTAATTGGTTTTTTCCCATCGTCCATATCACGAATGTCATTTAGCGCCGTTAAGTAAACAAATTGCGGATTTTTCTGCTGACGAATTTTAGACTGTTGATTCAGGGTTGCCAATGTATTATCGCTAAACTTAGCCTCAGGCTTATAAGCTGCCGTCTTAATAGTATCCCAAGGCAACGCATTTTTTTGCGCGCGCTCACCAAAGGTAGCATCATCGTATATATTGACCAGCTCAACATCGGGGACGACTCCCTTATTTTGAGTACTGCCACCCGTGATACGATAAAACTTACGCTGGGTTAAAGTTGCAGAGCCCAAAGCTAAATTATCGAGTTGGATTTGCGCTGAACCTTTACCTGTCGTGGTATTACCAACCACCAATCCACGGCCGTAATCTTGAATAGCAGCGGCAAATATTTCACTGGCAGAAGCAGAGGCCAAGTTGGTCAGTACTACCATCTTGCCGTTGTACAGTTGCTCGCCACCATCATCATCACGGTACACTTGAACATTGCCGCGATTATCACGAATTTGTACTAAAGGTCCACTCTTGATAAATAGCCCTAGCATTTTAGCCACTTCATCTAGAGAGCCACCAGGATTGTTGCGTAGATCCACCACCAAACCATCAATGTTTTCTTTATTCAATTCTTTAAGAGCGTTCTCGGTATCGATACTGACGCTACGATAGTCCTCACCATTACGGCGAGCGCGATAATTCAGATAAAAGCTGGGTATTTCAAGAACGCCAATGCGTTTCGGCGTGGCATCAACATTAGGACGCTGAATTTCAACCACCCGCTGGGTGACGCCAGATTCTTCTTGCTCGATAATATCTCGCACGACAGTCACCGTTCTAGCGCCCGCTTCAGGGGTATTTGGTTGTCGCAGCTTAAGGGTGACCGAAGTGCCGCGTTTGCCGCGAATCAGTCCGACAATCTCACGCGTTGACCAGCCCACCACATCAGTCATAGTTTTGCCGTCTTTGGCAATACCGACAATCAAGTCATTGGGCTTAATTTGACCAGTTTTGGCCGCCGGGCCGCCATCGACTAAAGTCACGATACGTGTATAGTTTGGGTTTTTACGATCGGGGCGAATAGAGACCCCAATGCCTTCTAATTGCAGATTGGACTGAATCTGCAACTCAGTCGCTTGAATCGGCGCATAATAGTTGCTGTGGGGATCGTAGGTGAGCATGGCGGTATTTAATACCGTTTCCATGACCTCATTGTCATTAAGACGTCCCATCTGCCCTTGTTGACGTGATAAGCGATTGAGTAAAATCTCACTCGGGGTTCGCTGATCATCACGTACCAAGTCTTGCCCACGGGTAATATCAGGATTATTTAAAAAGACCTGCTCTTTGGCTTTTTCGTCTTCTTGGCCTAAAGTGATACTCATCAGCTGAAACTTTAGCTGACGCGCCCAATAATCGCGCTGGGCTTTTTTAGTCTTAAAATGTCCCAGTTTTTCACGATCCAAAATGATGGTCTGATCACTGGTTAAATCAAGATCGGTCTTGAGCATTTTTGTGGCTATCTCAAAATATTCATTAGAACGTTTACGATAGCGCTCAAAGATCTCTACGCCTGCGGACAAATCACCGCGTTTAAGCCGATTACCGAAATCACCCGCATATTTTTTATTAAATTCATCGACATCAGATTGTAAGAATAGGGTGTGGTTCGGATCTAGGCTATCAATATACATAGACAGAATCTCGCTGCCCATTTCGCTATCAAGAGGCTGGTTAAGATAATGACTACGATCTAGTAATGCCGCTACTTGGCGGGTGGTTATCTTCTGTTCAGGCGTCTGTACGAAGCCTTCAGTTTCAGTATTTGCGACTGCCGTGCCGTAGCTCTGGGTTAGAATAAGACCAGCGATGCCCACTGACGCCGCACTGAGTAACCACTGTGCTGGTTGTTTTTTCATTATATGTACCTAGTTATCTTAAGTTAGAAGTATCTTAAATATCATCTGTTTTGTCACAACAAAAATTACTTAATCAATCACTGTCCATCAAATTTGGCTATTATTACTATTTATCTATTTTTACCATATTGTTTTTACAACTGAATTATCAGTTAAGCTAGCACTAAATGCCAATAAACGCACCATACTTATTTTTTATTATTATGTATTAAACGCTTTATAAAGCAGGCACTTTATTGATTCAAACAGGCAAGCATTCTCACTGTATATCTAAACTGAATGCGTATACTTATAATAAAGTCTAAAGTTAGATTAAATATATTATTTTTAATTGATTATGCGCAATTAAAAAGCAATCAATACTAGCATGCGCATAGCCGCGGGACTGTCTCAAACTGTATGAACAATATTACACGCTAGACTGGCACTTACCAAACTTTCTGTCATATTTATTGCGCGCTTATGAACACCTGACTTATCATTGATTGTCCACTATTAAGTAACTAGTATTAAGTAACACATATTGAATAACAAACAAGTGACATCAGCAGCTGATTGATCGGCCAGGTTATGCCTAAAGACCAATAGCTGGCATAATAAGATTATAATCGAGGTCAATTGATTTTATTTAGTTAATTCTAGTTACTAGCATTGTTTAAAAAATAAGCCCACAAAATAACAGTGTATAACACTATAAGGATCATGCCATGTATGGCGTATTAATGATTGATATTGATAGTACCGCGCTGACGGCTGAGGATGTCAGCTTAATCAAACAAGCACAAGTTGGCGGCGTCATATTATTTGCCCGCAATGTGGCAGATGCCGCGCAAGTGCGTGCGCTGTGCGACGATATTCGCTATCACAATCCTGATATTCTAATCGGCGTCGATCAAGAAGGTGGCCGAGTAGCACGATTACGTGAAGGCTTCACCCCCTTACCGTCCATGGGCAAACTGGGGGATTTATTTGACCAAGACCCCAGTCGCGCCCTCAGCTGTGCTTATGATTGTGGTTACCTGATGGCAGCGGAAGTGCTGGCGGCGGGGATTGATCTCAGCTTTGCACCGGTGCTGGATAGAGACGGTATCAGCCAAGTGATTGGTGACCGTAGCTTTCATCAAGAGCCGCAAGTAATCGTAGCCTTGGCTACTCAGTTTATGCGCGGCATGCGAGCGGCAGGCATGGCGACCACAGGCAAGCACTTCCCCGGTCATGGTGCTATCGCTCCTGACTCACACGTCTCAGAAGCCATCGATGATCGTAGCCTTGATGAGATTATGGCCAGTGACATGCAGCCTTTTGCTCAAACGCTACCGTGGCTCGATGCATTAATGCCAGCGCACGTCATATTCTCGCAAGTCGATACTAAACCAGCCGGATTCTCTAAAATTTGGCTCAAAGACATCATTCGCGATCAACTTAAGTTTGAGGGTGTGCTGTTCTCTGACGATTTATCTATGGCAGGAGCGCAAGCGGCAGGTGATATCAGTGAGCGCGTGCAAGCCGCTATCAACGCGGGCTGTGATATTGCACTGGTATGTAATGATCGGGTCGCTGCACATGAAGCTGCCAAGGCGGCTCAAGACTTGCCCTATCCCAATCAAAAGCGTGTCAAAACCATGTGCGGACAGATACCAGTCTGGCAAGGCGACCTAGAGGCCACCTGTCAGCAGTTTGACCATTGGAAACAAGCCAAAGATACTGTGCTACAGACTTTTTTTGCCATTCAGTCGGCTATCCCTTTATCCGTGAATACTGCTGAAACAAAAGACCCAACAACTTATAAATAGGCATTGTTATAACAACCACAAAAAAACCGCATCTATCATAGATGCGGTTTTTTCAGTATAATTTGTCTACGCGTTGCTCAATCAGACCTTTATTGAGTGTTGGCTTTTGGGTCTAACGCTGTACCTTGGCTTGGATCATCGCCATCTGGTAGTAAGTCATCGTTGTTATTGTCTAATGGGTTCAGATCTGGGTCCATAGTCGTATTTGTACCCATATCGCCACCATTACCAGCAGTTACCGCAATACCATTACCATCTACTGCCATGCTTTCATCATAAACCGTAAATTCGATACGGCGGTTACGGAAGCGACCTTGCTCTGTTGAGTTATCAGCGATTGGTTCAGACTCACCCATACCTTTCGTCACGATTTTACTAGCATCTATACCTTGAGATACCAAGTACTCTTTTACGGACTCTGCACGATCCCGAGATAGATCCATGTTATAAGCATCTGAAGCTTGATTGTCTGTATGTCCAATAATCATAAGCTTCATGTTAGGCACTTCGGTAATAATCTTCGAAGCACGATCAAGGAACGGCTTATTAGCGTCTGGAATAAAGGCTTTATCAAGCTCGAAATTAACCACTTGAATACTTAGCGCACGAGCCACATCACGTGGGTCTGGATTTTCACCCAGCTTATCGACAGCGGCATCTGCAGCAACTAAGCTATTATCAATCTCACTTTGTAGATCTAATGGGCCTTCCGCTCTTACCGTCATAGCAGGTGCCGCTGCTTGAATATCAGCTACCAATTGCTCAAGTGACGCAGCATCTGGCGAGTTCACGACGATCTCATCACCTTTGATGATCATGCTAGCGTTTGGCGAATTTTGGAGAATGGGTAGAATCGTTGCTAGTTGCGCGGCAGCTGGCATATCCGTAGCAAAACCGTCATCAACGTCTGAGCGACACTTAGTCGCTTCGTCACCAAAGGTATTTTGCATCGCGCTCATGATTTGAGAGTTAAGTGCTTCATCGCCAGCATTGATGCGGCAAGCATATAGCGTGTTGCCTTCACCGGTAGCAATGCGAAGTGATGCAGGCTCGACATCCTCAGCTGCGGCCACTGCCGTAACTGGCGTAGTCTCCTCCTCAACCCCTTCTTCGGTGACTATCGGTGTTGCGACTGGCTCAGGATTGTCTTGGCAACCCCTTAATAAGGCCCAAGCTAGCGCACCCAAAATAATTAAACCAATAATAGGTAATAGAGCTTTCATAAAGCTGCCCGAATTTTCTTCTTCACGTACTAGCGGTGCCGTACTGGTCGTATCAGAAATGCGTTCGCCAACCGGTACTGCAGCTACCATACCAGCCGGTACGACAGCACTTGCCCACGCTGGGATATGATGCTGATAACTATCAAGATTGTCGTTCAAAAACTGGGGTACAGGAGTCGTGCCAGCTAGACTTTTGATTTCATGGTATGCCAGCGGTGCTGCCATAGCGACTAGACCACGAGCGGCAGTCGAGTCAACATTGTGTGCTCCGGCAAGTTCACGTGAGATACGATCACGATGCGAACCATCGGTCCATACTCGGTCATAGAACCCTTGATCATCACGCGCTACGTTTTCGTTTGCAAAACGCCCGTAAGTCTCTTTATCCGCTAAACGAGCTGCAAAAATAGCATAAAATTGCTCAAGAAGGCCTTTCTTAGCTGGGCTCTGATCATCGCCGAGCACGGCTGGACTAACCGTTCTTGTCAAATGACTAATAATATCCATAATATGTTTTCTCCATTAATTATTGTTTGTGTGATCTAAAAATTACGCTTGTACAAATCAAAGGAGCTAGCAAGCATATTTATTGTGAGATAGATTAATTATAAAATGTGCTTATTACTTTATTTAGCATTTATTGACTTGTTTAGTTGTGTTCATTATAGAAGTGTTAGCCAAGCTCACACAATAAATGCGCTGTTGTGCAAATGATACTTTAAGTAATCTTTCAGGTGTCACACGTAACTACAACCGCCACATATTACATATTGTTAACACAATCACGATAAGTAGTTACACAGAATACTTAGGTAGTGAGTAATTTTTGATTAAAACGTTAAACAATATTAATGCATTAACTAGCCATACCATTTTAAATACTTATATTAACCTACTGAGTTTATTGATTAGAAGTGGCATTTTTATCAACTGGACGACCCCCTTGTGCAGGCTCAGCGACAATAGTGTTATTGGCAATAGCATCGACTTCGGCCTGCGACATTAGCCCTGAAGATCCAACAGACTGATTATTCTGTGGTAGATTATTGCGGTTGCTATTGATATTTCCCTGAGGCGATGCTGATGCCACTGACTCAACGTCATTGTTGGTGTTACGGTTATTGCTAGCAGGCTGCTGGTTCGGCTGATTGGTTATTATATTATTGTTGGTGGTGATGGGAGCACTGCCATTGTTTGGCGTAGCACCATTATTATAATTTTCGTCATTATAGTTGCCGTTATTAAAATTGCTATTATTATAAGTTTCGTCATAGGTATTAGCAGGTGGCTGCGCAATAGCTATCGGCGTAGCAGTGGTGATGGTCATCGCTGGTATTAACGTGCGCATATCAATGAGCAAGCGCTGTAATAAAACCTCATCTGGCGCTTCTAAACTGATGCTATCATTTTGCAATTGTAGACGTGAAAATGGCGCGGTTCTCATTAAAGTTAAGACATTGGGCAGCGTGGCTATATTCATACTTGCCAGTGTGGTCGCTACGCCTTCTTGCACGGTCACATCACAAATGCTGGCTTGCTCACCAAAGCTGGTCATTAATGCCTGTCTAAGTGAGGCTTGCAAATTAATATCACCAACGGTTGCCGAACAGGTATATAAGTTACCGCTATCATCGACGCCAACCATCAATTGCGCAGGTATTAATACTTGCGGCGGGGACACCGTTTCGGTCGGGGTTACCACAGGCGCAACGACTACCGGTTGAACAGGCTCGACATTATCATCTCTAAAGAATAGCGCCCAAACCAACCCAATGGCCAGTAATGCGCCACCAAGTAACAATAAACGCACCAACAAGTCATTACGCTGATTACGGCTGCGTACTTCTGCGCGGGTCTCTGGTGTGTGGTGAGCAGAAGGATTGGCGTGAATGGCATCAGTGGTAACAGGTACAGAGTCGTCACGGGCTTCCACAATTACGGGCACATCATCAGTAGCAAGCGCTTGCTCAGCCGCAACTATTGCTTCGGTCACCTGATTGTTGTCATAAATCAGCGCTTCTGTGTCTGACTCTTCTGTTACCACCACAGGGGCAATGACCGATGTTGCCCAAACAGGTAAATACTGACGGACAGTAGGCTGCTGTGCTTGTAAAAATGCGGGTAAAAACTGTCCATTCGCCAATTGCTTGAGCTCTTGATACGCCAAATGTGCGGCATTTGTAATGAGCTGCTCTATCGTCGTTTCATCGACATGATGAGTGACTGCCAACTCTTGAATCAACAAACGGCGCTGACTGGGCTGTTGCCACAGCTGCTCAAACAGTGGGCCACTTGCAACTGGCTCTAACAAGCTGTCAGTACGCTGTAGCTGCGTGTACACCTCTGGAACCGCAAGACGGGTGACTAAAATCGCATAGAACTGCTCAAGCAAGCTGAGATGGGCCACGCTACTACTTGCCCCTAATACCGCAGGGGTAACAGTTTGTTCTAATTGGTCAATAATATTCATAAATACGGCCTTTACCGGCGTTAGTTTTAAGGTGGAAACATTCCAAAAATCGTTCAAAATGAAGATCAGAGATCTATAGTCGGTTTACTGTAAAACAGATACTGTGTGGCTGGGAGAAATTTTTGCAGCTTAATGAATGATACTATGCAGTAATGAAAGCCGTTATTAAGTCAACCACAAAAAAAGCTTAGGGTATATAAGGGTAATGCGATAAGTTCCGCTTTAATTACCCTTGATTTGTATGCGTATGTAAATTATATAAGAGCATGATTGTGGTTTGGCTGCAAAGTATTTAAGATAAAAGAACATTAAATAAAAGAAAATCGGTAGTCCAATACTCGCGTTTATATTATTACTTCACTGCTATTCAGCTGTTACTTAGCGATAGCCATTAGACTCTAGTGGTCTTTGTTTATCAGTCTTAGTCTAAGGATTACTCTTTGTTTAACCACACAACGCTTATCATTATTATCACCGTTATTGTCAGTTTATTAGCTTGGCAAAATAAAGCGCTGTTTAATCGGCTGATTTTTTATCCACCGGCGGTGACTAATGGTCAGTGGGACCGCTTTGTAACGCATGGCTTTATTCATGCCGACAGCATGCATCTGCTGTTTAATATGTTTACCTTATACTTTTTTGGTCGCGCTATTGAAGGTCTATATGAGCCATTTTTGGGTGGTTATGGCTTTATAGTATTTTACGTAGTAGCTATTATCATTGCGATGATTCCAAGCTATATTAAGAATAAAAACAATGCCAGCTATTTGAGTCTTGGGGCATCGGGCGGGGTCTCAGCGGTACTGTTTGCCTTTATTTTATTAGCGCCATGGGAGACTATCTACCTATTTGCCATTGTGCCAATTCCAGCGATATTATTTGCCGTCGCTTATGTGGCTTATAGCATTTACGCTAATAAGCGCGGCGGCTCCAATATCAATCATATGGCGCATTTATGGGGCGGCGCATTTGGGGTGATAGCAACCATTATACTAGAGCCGCAAGTGCTGCCGCACTTTATTAATGCGTTACTCTCGCCCATTTTTTAGAGATGATTTTATTTTTTAAGAATTTTAAATTTGATGACAATTTATGATTATAGATATTATCGGCGATATTCATGGTTATGCAGATAAGCTAATTGGCTTGCTTGAGCAATTAGGCTATAGCCATAATGGTGAGTATTTTGTGCCGCCAGACGGTCATCGTGCGTTATTTATTGGTGATTTAATTGACCGTGGAACACAACAGGTGGCGACGCTTGAGACTGTCTTTGCGATGTTAGACGCAGGCGTTGCTGACGCGGTAATGGGCAACCATGAATACAATGCACTGACCTATGCTACCCTTGATTCAGAAAACAACGAGCGTTATTTACGCTCTCATAATGACGTCCATAATCATCAACATGAGGCGTTCCTAGCCGAAGTACCCTTTGGCTCAGAGTCTCATCAATATTGGCTACAACGATTTTATGAGATTCCATTATGGCTTGAGACTGAATACGCTTGTTTTGTCCATGCTTGTTGGGATGTGGACAGTATGGCGGTACTCAAACCGTTACTGACCGCTGATAACTGTCTGACGCCTGAAGCGCTGATAATGACGGCGCAAAAGCATACCCCGCCTTATGAAGCGCTTGAGCGCGTATTAAAAGGCGTAGAAACAGCGCTACCAGATGGTCTAGTCATGGTTGACAAGGACGGCGCTGAGCGCACGCAAGTTCGAGTACGCTGGTGGCTTGAGGAGCTAAGCTCTAAAACCATCCACCAAATTGCACGCGCCCCTAATTCAGGACTGGCGCAAATCCCAGTTGATGCCATGGCAGAAAATATTAACTTTGCTATAAAAACTCATAAGCCCGTATTCGTTGGACACTATTGGTTAACTGGCGAGCCTGAGCCACTCAGCATTCAGGTGATTTGTACTGACTATTCAGCAGCAGTCGATAGCGGCTACCTAACTTGCTATCAGCTGGATACCGAACAGCCTCTGCCCCTTAATGCGGCTAACTTCGTACAATATCGCCATGATTGAGCAACTCGCATTAGAGCGACTATAGTTACTCCAATTTAAAAACAGTACAGTGCTACTGGGATTAATTTTTTTATTTTGAATCGACTATATTAAGCCCACTTCAACCCTACTTTAAAAGCCACTATGGAACCAATAATAAAACTTGGCTTTACGGTTGGGGCAAAACTTTTGTATGATGGTCGTTTTGAGGATATCCTATCATGAGCACCGCATCGGCTACTGCCCATTCTATTGATCAACACAGCCCTATTACGTCTCCTAGCGGTCAACCGAAAGTTGGCATCATTATGGGTTCGCAGTCTGATTGGGCAACCATGAGTGCCGCCGCCCAACTGTTGGCGGATTTTGATATCGCTTTTGAATGCGAAGTGGTCTCCGCGCATCGCACGCCGGACAGATTATTCGACTACGCCAAAGGTGCTAAAGACAACGGCTTACAAGTTATTATCGCGGGCGCAGGCGGCGCGGCGCATCTACCCGGTATGTGTGCCAGCCAAACGCCACTGCCGGTCTTGGGCGTACCGGTAAAATCTTCAATGCTCAGCGGTTGGGACAGTTTACTCTCTATTGTGCAAATGCCCAAAGGTGTTGCGGTTGGGACCTTGGCTATCGGTAGCGCTGGCGCTTATAATGCCGCCCTGCTGGCCATTCAAATATTAGCACTGCATGACAATTTAATTGCCACTAAGTTACACAATCTACGTCAAGCGCAAACTGAAACTATTCTAGCCAGCCCAACGCCTGGTATCCTCAACAGCTAATAATCAACCCCGAAACATCGCGCTTATAGTTGATGCACTTTAGAAAGCATACAGTGCTACTAAGATAAATTTTTCGAAGCCTATAGAGTGGCGCAACCACACAGCAAGCGAGTAAAATTTGTACCAGTAGCACGTTATAATATCTGTGCCTATTTTATTCTTAACTGACGACAACATGACTTTTTAGCTTAGATAGATTTAATTTGAATGTTGTTAACTTGATATTTATTTTTAGATAGGTTTTACTGAATACAAGGTGCATATCGTGCACCTTTTCCTATTGTTACGCACCTTTTACCCTACTGAACGATTTAATCCATTGCCAATATAAAGAGCCCTCCATGACCACAGCCAACGCTTATCCTGTCACCCAAACCATTCGTACTATCGGTATCTTAGGCGGTGGTCAGCTCGGCATGATGCTCGCACAAGCGGCACTGCCGTTGGGTTATCAGTGTGTGTTTTTAGAAGACAATATCGATTGCCCTGCCAGCCTTTATGGCCGCGTCTTCAGTAGTGAACAGTTAGAAGATTTTATTGCCGCAGCAGACGTGTTTACCTTAGAGTTTGAAAATACGCCAACAGCAACCGTCGAGCAGCTGGCGAAATTGTCCCAGTCAAACATAAAAAGTACAGGCACAAAAAGCACTAGTACAAAACAAGGCATGTTTCCGCCACCCATTGCCCTCGATATCGCTCAGGACCGCTTAAAAGAAAAGCAGATGTTCAATACGCTGGACATCGCCACCGTTCCTTTTATGACGGTTGGCTCACAAGCCGAATTAAAACAGGCTTGCGATACCTTAGGATTACCTATTGTGCTCAAAACCAGTCGCGGTGGTTATGATGGCAAAGGCCAATTTGTTATCAAGCAAGACAGTGATATCAAGCTGGCTTGGCAAGATCTAAAAAACGCTGTTAGTGGCGAAGGTAGCCTGACACCAACGCCTGCTCCATTAATAGCTGAGGGTTTTATTAACTTTAGCCGTGAAGTCTCCATCATTGCTGTACGCGCGCAAGACGGTACCGTTCGCTGTTACGATTTAGTCGAAAACCATCATCACAACGGTGTGCTGGCCAAAACCCAAGCACCAGCGGTTGGTACCAGTCATTTATTTGCACAAGCAAAAAATGCGATTACGACGGTGATGAATCATCTCGGTTATGTTGGTGTTATGGCGCTTGAGCTGTTCGTCACTAAAAACGCGCGCGGGCACGATTACTTACTTGCTAATGAGATTGCACCGCGCGTACACAACTCTGGGCACTGGAGTATCGAAGGGGCTATTACCAGTCAATTTGAAAATCATATTCGCGCCGTAGTGGGTCTGCCTTTAGGGGATACTGATAATGTCCATCCGGCGATTATGGTCAATGTACTGGGACAGTACCCTGATATTAGCGCCGTTCTAAATATAGATGGTGCCCATTATCATAGCTATCATAAGGCTGAACGTGACGATCGAAAAATTGCCCATATTACCTTAATGCCGAATGACGTTATCGATTTAGAGCCAGCATTGGCCAAGTTGGTTGCGGTATTACCCAATAAGGTGGGTCTAGATAAAAAAAGCGCGGTGACGAATAGTCCTGAGGTGAATACCCCTCTTTCTGCCCATAACAATCCTGAAAGCCAAGGCACTACGGAAAGCCAAGACGCTGACTTGAACGCTACAAAGGAAGCCTCTACCATAACGGCAAATTATAAAGCGCCAAAAAACACCCATAACGAGGCAAAAGAATAATGCAAATTTGGGTTGACGCCGATGCGGTGCCGCTGATTGCCAAAGAGCTGATTATCAAAACCGCTGAGCGCACGCAAACGATGGCGATATTCGTCGCCAATCAGCCAATAAAGCTGCGCAAGTCGCCATTGCTAACGATGACAGTAGTGCCACAAGGGTTCGATAAAGCCGATGATTATATCGTTGAGCATATACAAGCAGGTGATTTGGCCATCACTAGTGACATCCCACTGGCCAACGACATTCTAGATAAAGGCGGCAAAGTCCTAACCACGCGCGGCGTCATTTATGATAAAAACAACATCAAGCAAAAGCTGAATATGCGTGATTTTATGGACACCATGCGCGGTACTGGGGTCCTAGAATTGCAGCAGATGAGCGGACAAAAACCCTATGGCGACCGCGATAAAAAGGCTTTTGCCGATGGCCTCAATAGTCTTGTGCGTGGCTAAGGTTATACACGAGTGACGAATAAGATAAAGTTAGTCATCTAAACAATCTGATAGTCATTTGTCACTTCTCTTATCTATCTTCAGCTGTTCTTTACCTACACCACAGCTAGAAAAACCTTGTCTTCTTTTCCTCAGTGCAAACCCTATACACTCTGCAACCAAACATCATGTAATAGGCACGCTTCATAACGAAGTAAGTGCCTTGCGTTTGTTACTGTGTATTCAGCATTCACCGTTGAGACTCTTATAACGATAATACTCAGATATGATTCTGAACGGTAGATATTCAAAACAATAAATCCATTATAAATAATAGGAAAGATTATGAAAATTTTAGTCATTGGTGCAAGCGGTCGAGTGGGTAGTGATCTGGTTAAGCAACTGTTAGCCGATAAGCATCAAGTCATCGGCACAACACGCGATGAAAAGAAGTTGTTCGATGCAGACAACTACTCGCAATTGGATTTAGACTTATTGGCAAACAAAGACGATATTCAAAATCAAATTGATGATGAGGTGGAAGCCATATACTTTGTAGCAGGTTCTGGGAACAAAAACTTGTTAGAAGTGGATTTACACGGTGCAGTGAAAACCATGCAAGCGGCACAAGACAAAGGCATCAATCGCTATATCATGCTTAGCACGGTGTTTTCATTAGACACTAGCAAATGGACAAGCTCTGCGATTGAAAATTTAAAAAAATATTATATCGCCAAACATTACGCTGATCAATGGTTAGTCAATGACAGCACCCTTGATTACACTATCGTTCAAGCCGCTGCCCTAAAAGAACACGCCGGTACCGGTAAAATCACGGTCAACGGTACTGATGCTGGCGAGAATGCCATCGAAGATGTCGCGGCTACGCTAGCAGCGGTGTTGAATGCGACTAGCGCAAGCAAGAAAGTCTTTAGCATGCAGAATGGTGATACGCCAATCAATGACGCTATCGCAAGTTTGTAACGACTCTGCTAACTACCAAAAAACACTAAAGTGCCAAACATTAAATCATGTCACCAATTGGCTCATAGCTTCTAGAAACCGCGTCTAGAATGGGTTGATTGATGACATGTTTTTTATTGTCAGCATGTTTACTGTCGGCGTATATGAATGGGTAGTATTCGTTTTTTATAGTTGGGCCGATTTAAAAAGAACACAGTATGGCTGGGAGAAATTTTCGAAGCCTCTGGAGTGACGTAGTCGCACAGCAAGCTAGAAAATTTTTTACCCACTATACGAAATAATATGTGTATCATTTTGTTTGGTACTGACTACAAACCTTGTAAGCTATTTATGCTAAACCACTAGGAAAAGGAATAACGTCTTGTAGGCAGGTTGCTCCTGTTACTACCATCAACAGTCTGTCGATACCAACAGCAATACCGCTACAGGCTGGCAAGTCATCGCACGCAGCGAGTAAGTGCTCATCAATGGGAACTTGCGGTAAGTTGTGACGACGGCGCAATTGATTGTCCTGCTCAAAGCGTTGTCTCAACGCTTGCCCATCCGCCAACTCATCATAAGCGTTAGCAATCTCAATACCGTTGATGTACAACTCAAAACGCTTGGCCACCATATTACCGTCCTTATCAAGAGCGGTTTTTGCTAATGCAGCAGTCGCAGGTGGATATTCGATAATTAATGTGGGCAAATCATGGCCTAGGTTTGGTTCCACCGCATGGCTGAACAATAAATCAAGCCAGCTTTGCCGACTGTCTTCTTCATTATTAAAATCAAAACCTGTTAAACCTTTGTCTTCTGCAACCGCTTGCAGTGCATCGATGCTGGCCGTTAGTGGGTGAATACCGACAAAGTCCATAAACGCGTCAACATAGCGGTAATGATTCATGATTACTGGATAACCATAAAGCACCTCTAACAGTTCGCCAAGCTCAGCAGCAAGGTCATTTAAGCTATAGTACGGCTGATACCACTCAAGCATAGTGAATTCAATATTATGCCGTGTCCCTATCTCGTTATCACGAAAAACCGGACAAATCTGATAGATAGCTGCTTGCCAACTGGCAAGTAAACGCTTCATCGCAAATTCAGGTGAGGTGTGCAGGTAATAGGTGCGTTGTTGGTCTTGATAGGTCACATGAGCGGTGACTGATTGTAGAAAAGTATCGGTATTGCCAGCCTGCGACAGTAACGGTGTTTGCACCTCAAGCACTTGGCGGGCTATAAAAAACTGCCGAATATCGTGCAGCATCTTTGCGCGCTTACGCGCCATAGTCAGGGTCATCGTTGGCACGTATGATGGCGTGGGCATTAAGGTTCGCTTACTGTCTAAGGTCATCGTTGTTTACTACTATTCTTAAAACCGTAAAAATCTCAAAATCGATCAGCGTTTATAGGGACTGTTTATAGAGGCTATTTAAATTATATAGGCTATTTAAAATTGCCATTCACGGCGCAAGTGATAATCACGTCTAAGCTGGTCAAAATCAGCCCCGTTAACTTGGCCGTCGGCTACCTTACTCCGTAATAGCGCATCGTCTTGCATAATGTCATAAAACTTAGTAAGTCTGTGCGGATGCGCTTTTAGTTCTGACCATAAAAACATGTTCGCCGGTAGTAAATTATTTATGGACTGAGCAGGTACCACGGTAAATTTCTCACATAACGCATCATAGATTATTTGCGTGCCACGTAGCTTACCTTCTAAGGTATAGCCAGCGATATGCGGGGTGGCAATAGCCAGCTTCGATAACAAGCGCTCAGTAATCTCCGGCTCATGTTCAAACACATCAAGCACGACTTGCCGTCCTGTACGGTCAATATCCGCTTCAAGGTCGGCAGCATTAATCACGGGTCCGCGCGCGCTATTAATCAGTAAAGTATCTACTGGCATCGCCTCAAGAACAGCCGCATCAATCAAATGCCGTGTTGGATAATTGCTGCTATTAATGCCTTCTGCATCGGTCAACGGCACATGCAAGCTGATAGCATGACTTTGGTTGATAACCTGTTCAAGACTGGCATTATTAAATGTCGACTCAGGTAACAACGGATCATAACCGAGCACTTGCCAGCCCAGATCAGTCGCGTACTGTGCCAGCGTGTTACCGATATTCCCAAGACCAATGATGCCCAATGTTAATGGTGTCATTGACTGCTGCCAATAGTGCGGACGTAGCGTTAAGATAGCAGTCAGCACATATTGCGCCACCGAATGCTTGCTACAGCCAGCGGCATTGGCAAAAGTAATATTGCGCTCAGCCAAATAAGCCTGATCAACGTGGTCAGTACCAATAGTCGCAGAACCAATGAACTTTACGCTATGATTATCTATCAATAATTGCTCATTTATCGGTGTCACAGAACGTATTAATAGCACATCTGGCTGGGTGTCTGCGAGTAGTTGCGCATTGATATCCCGTCCTGCCACAGCAACGATACTCACCGTCTGCTCAGCCCCTGAGCCCAGGGTTTGCGGATTAAAAAACGCATCAAGGCTCGCGATGTTACTATCAGCGACAATAGTGAGAGTCTGCGTATTTTTGGCTTTTGCGGTCACGTTCATACCGTTAGGAGTCATAAAGTGAGAAGGAATAGCGTTAGGCATCGTTGAGCGCCTTTATTGATGAATTTTTACTATGAGTTGTTTTCAGTACGCTCATCAACAGACAACGGGGTCTGATTGTCGTTTAAAACTATTTCTTGTGGCGCGAATATTTCATTTTTATGTTGGGATATCCACTCGCGCCATACCGCAAGACCAATGGCCAGTACAACGGGGCCGATAAATAAACCGACAAAACCGAAGGCAGTTAGACCGCCTAAAACACCAATAAAAATTATAATAAAAGGAATTTTGGTAGCACCACTAATAACGATAGGACGAATGAGATTGTCGACCCAGCTGATTACCAGCACGCCCCAGAGTGCCAAGCCAATACCTTCTGCGGTATGTCCTTGGCTTAACAACCAAATCGAAACTGCACCCCACGCAAACGGCGTACCGAATGGTATCAGAGCCACCACAAAGGTTAAAATAGTCAATAGAATCGGACTTGGTGACCCTGAGAAATAATAGCCAATCCCCGCAAGTATTGCTTGTGCCAATGCGGTCAGGCCAATGCCATATACCACGGCGCGCGTGGTCGTCCCTACAGAGTCAATATAACCATCGATACGATTACCAATGATATTGCGCAACGCTTGGCGAATTTGACGTACGAGACTGGTACCATCACGATAAAAGAAGAATAGGGTCATTAGTGCCATACCAAGCTTGGCAAAACTACTAAACACCACATCGAGCGCTACTTTGCCATAGTACAGATGCGATTGAACCCAAAGGCGAAACGCTTCAAGCGTGCCTTCAGGATTTTTATTAATTCTCCACAGAATATCTTTGACTTGCTGACCAATAATAGGAAGGTCTTTAATAGAATCAGGCACATCTACGTAGCCCACTCTAACCCGATAAATCAAGTTGCTAATGATGCTCAGCGCTTCTTGCTGTAAGATAAATATACCAACGACTAGCGGCACGCCAATCATTAAAGAGATGCTCACCGTCATAATAGATGCGCTAAAATCCGAGCTGAGCCTTACTTTCTCATGGAAAAATTTATAAACAGGAAAGGTTACATAGGCTAAAATCGCCGCCCACAATGCTGGCACAATGAAGAACTGTACCACTTGAAAGCATAATATAAACAGCACCACTAACAAAGTAATGGCCAGCAAGCGCTGAATAATAAATTCTTTTGTCCAGTTTTCAATCATAGCGTATAAACCAACAACGAACAGCAAAACCTAGCGCGCTTTTGCTGCAAAATTTATGAATATGCGAACATCAGCTTATGGAGCATATCCATAAACAGTATTCATTGGCGATAATAGTTAATAAATAAGTATAAGGACAAAATATTTCTGTATAACAGGGCAGGAAAAGCCGCGTGACTCAGACTGACTGCTACTCCTTATTACACAACGCCCTATTATGCAATAAGGTATGGCAAATAAATAATGCTATGTTGTAATTTTTACTTACAATTTTCTGTGTGGCGGCTAACTGAACGCTAACTTTGACGCCCAAAACTTAGGCTCTAAAAACGACAGCCGTTAAGCCCCTTTTACCTAAACGCTATGAGCAGACACCTGTCAAGGTAAATCACTGCTGCGTTCTCGTAGGGCGAACAATTAATGTTATACTAAAGAAATTCTTTTTAAGTTTTTTGAATGAAGTTAAGTCAATTTTACGCGGTCTATTTTCGACGTTTCTAGTGCTTAACATATTTTAAGACTGCTTTTTTAGAACGACTTTTAACAACCACCTTTAGAACGACTTCAGTAGCTACCGAACCATTTCAATGGCTACTTTTCAAACCATGCCTAATACCTGTGCTTAATACCTTAGGCATGTGCGCATTGTGCACGAGCGATACATTAGCGCCTGCACCACGTTTTAAACTCATAACGCGAATTCGGAATTCGGATTCAGAATTAAGAGTGCTGTTTTGGATAATTTCGGATTCATTTTGAGTTGGCTTTATTTTGCACCAAATTTTTTGAACCAATAGCCACTTTAAACTTCTAATAATGCTCCACCAAATTTTAAACAATATATTGATAGGAACAATAACAATGTCAAAAGACACTGATACCCCCAACCTTACTCTCTCGAATGAGAATGGTAAGACTACTATGACCCAAGATACTGTCACTTTTGCCTTAGCTCAATCTCACTTTTTGGTCGGCGATATCACTGCCAATGCCGAAAAAATGCGCACGCTAGCATTACAAGCGCGCAAGCAAGGTGCTGATGTTATCATCTTTCCAGAGCTGGCGTTACTAGGCTATCCTCCACAAGACTTACTGTTGCGCCCTAGTTTATCCGGTCGCATCAAAAGTGCTCTATCCACTTTAAGTGATATTGAAGATATCGTGATGATTGTCGGCTATCCCCATGTCGACCATCATGGCACGTTTAACTCCGCTGCTATCCTACATAATGGCCATCAAAAAGGCTTTTACCATAAACAGTTCTTACCTAACTACGGGGTCTTTGATGAACGCCGTTACTTTGATAAAGGTCGCAATCAAGTTTTATTTGATTATAAAGGTATTACCATTGGCCTACTTATCTGTGAAGACTTATGGGAAAAGAACCTCACTGCTGAGCTAAAACAGCAAGGCGCCGATATTATTGTCAGCCTAAATGCCTCGCCGTTTGAATTAAAAAAACAAGAAGCGCGCAAGACTATGCTGGCCAAGCGCAGCCGCGAGCACAAGCTGCCGATTATTTATGTCAACGCCGTTGGTGGTCAAGATGACTTAGTGTTTGATGGTGGTTCGATGGCGGTACAAACTGATGGCACTATCGCTCACGAAGCGTCACGCTTTATGAATCAGCTCATGCTAGCCAGCTTAAACGTCAACACCTTTAAGTTCAATGCTCAAGTCAAAGCGCCACTATCATTAAGCCGCGAGTCAGAAATGTATCAGGCACTGGTTGTAGGCTTGCGTGATTATGTCAATAATTCAGGATTTACTGGGGTGATCGTCGGTCTGTCCGGCGGTATTGATTCGGCGTTAACCTTATGTATCGCCGTCGATGCGCTGGGTGCAGACAAAGTCTATGCGGTAATGATGCCGTACGAATACACGTCAAAAATAAGCTTAGAAGACGCGCAAGCACAAGCCCGTCGCTTAAACGTTTCTTATACGGTTTGTCCTATTTTTGATGCGGTTGAAGGTATCCGTCATACGCTTGCACCGTTATTTAACAAGTCGCCTGCGGACACTACCGAAGAAAATATCCAAGCGCGTGCGCGTGGCGTTATCTTAATGGCATTGTCTAATAAGTTTGGGCATTTGGTCATTACTACTGGCAACAAGTCAGAGCTAGCCGTTGGCTACTCTACCTTATACGGCGATATGGCGGGTGGTTTTGATGTACTAAAAGACGTCTATAAAACCCAAGTTTATGACTTGGCAAGCTATCGCAACCGCCTTGAGGACACGCCAGTCATCCCTGAGCGCGTTATAACCCGTCCACCTTCAGCTGAGCTGCGTCCCGATCAAAAAGATCAAGACAGCCTGCCAGATTACGATGTTTTAGACGGTATTCTAAAGTTATACGTCGATGAAGATATGGGCTATCAAGACATTATTGATAAAGGCTTCGATGCAGACGTAGTCGCCAAAATTATCAAAATGGTCGATAATAGCGAATACAAACGTAGTCAGGCACCCATTGGTACTAAGATTAGCCACAAAGCCTTTGGTCGTGAACGCCGTTATCCATTGGTTAATAAATGGTCAATAAAAGGGTAAGCTTTAGCGTTTAAACCAACTCCTTATCGTCACTTTTAATATCAGCTGGGTGTTTATTACCCAGCTTTTTTATTATCAGAACTTTATCATTAGAGTTTCATCATTAGAAGAATGAAGCTAATAGCTTATTCTATATTACCAACCCTACCTCCCCTAATCTGAATGGTCATCCTGACCAGTTTCTATCCGAGTATGTCATGAGCTTGCTAACTGCTAGTATCTTTATTCTTTTATTAATTGCGCTAAGTGCCTTCGTTTCTGGCGCTGAGATTGCAATCGCGGCCGCTCGTAAGGTTAAGCTGCAAATCTTAGCAAAAGAGGGTGATGTACGAGCGCTTGTCGTCTTGAATATGCAGGAGCATCCCGGCAGCTTTATCACTGTGGTACAAGTGGTTCTGAACGCCGTGGCCATCTCAGCTGGTGCTATAGGTGAGTCCGCCATCAGTCCCTATTTGGGGCTTTTGTTTAATAACGAAGCGTTAGCATCTGTTGTGTCGTTTGTCCTAGTCACTAGCATATTTTCCCTGTTTGCTGATTTGATGCCCAGACGCCTTGCTATGTCAAACACTGAGATTATTGCCGTAAAATTAGTACGGCCGATGATCTTTTTAATCTTTATCTTAAAGCCTATTATCTGGGTGTTTGATGGCGCAGCAAACTTTATATTTAAGCTAGTAGGCATCTCAACCGTACGCAACGACGATATGACTTCAGAGGATATTTATGCGGTCATGGACGCTGGTGCTGAAGCGGGCGTCATCAAGCATCAAGAGCAACATTTGATTGAAAATATTTTTGAGATGCAAGAGCGTACGGTCACTTCTGTAATGAATCCGCGCGAGCATATTGTTTACTTTGATACCCAAGCCAGCACTGAAGAAGTCGTCAAAATAATGATTGAGCAGCCACATAATAAGTTTTTGGTCTGTCATGATGATGATTTAGAGCATATTACTGGCTATGTGGAGTCGCGTAGTTTTTTGGCCTTAGTGCTAGAGCAACAAGAGGTTTCCTTAACGGATAAGGCGCTATTAAAACCGGCGTTATTTATTCCTAATACCTTATCGCTATTTGAGGTATTAGAGATGTTTAAGTCTACGGGCGCTGACTTTGCAGTCATCGTTAACGAATATGCGCTGGTCGTCGGGGTAATTACTCTAAAGGACGTGATGAGTATCGTCATGGGTGAACTGGTAACGCTGGAGGAGCAGCCTATTGTCCAACGTACCGATAACTCATGGCTTATTGACGGTATGACGCCGATTGAAGACGTTATTCGCTCATTGGGAATCGTTAATCTGCCGAATAGCCAAAACTACGAAACTATTAGCGGCTTTATGATGTATATGCTGCGTAAGATTCCTAAAAAAACCGACAGTATTGAATATGCCAACTACCGCTTTGAAATCATTGCTACTGATAACCTCAAAATTAATCAGCTGCTGGTCACCAAGTTCGAAGATATTGTTTAATAATAACCAAAAGATATACTCTCTTTTATCAGCTGAACATCCTTAAGCACGCGCGCCAAATATTGCCGTACCAACCCGCACCATAGTAGAGCCGTTGGTAACAGCGTCTGCCATGTCGGCACTCATACCCATACTTAGCGTATCCCACCCGCTCAGTTCTGGATGGGTGTTTTTCACCGCTTCAAATAGCTGTTTGGTTCGAGCAAAACTATCATTATCAGCTTTAGCAGGGATAATCATCAGACCCCGTAGCTGCAAGCGCTCATACCCTTTCATAGCGGCTATCAGATCTGGCAACTGCTCAGGGAGGCACCCTGACTTACTGTCCTCATCATCGATATTGAGTTGAATTAATACATTAAGCGGCGGCATATCGTCTGGACGTTGATCATTTAAACGTTTGGCAATGATGTCGCGCTCAAGGGTTTGTACCCAATCGAAATGCTCAGCAATATCGCGGGTTTTATTACGCTGAATACTACCAATATAGTGCCAAATTATCTCTTCACCTTCAGGCTGATCTTTTAAAGTCGCCATTTTTTCAATAGCTTCTTGCAAATAGTTTTCGCCAAAGTGACGCTGACCTTGACGGGCTAGAGTGGCTATCATCTCGGCAGGCTTGGTTTTAGAGACGGCAAGTAATGTCACCGCAGTTACACTATCAGTTGACGTACGCTTTGCTTGCGCGCATGCCTCGTCGACTTGCTGACAGACTTGTTGCCAACTGTCAATTAGGCTATGTTTGTCAAGACTGTGCATATTGAGAGCTGCATCAAAATCACTCTTAGTTTCTTTAATGTTAGTTAAGGTATTGGTGTCGGAGCTATTAGTATCGTGATGATTAGAAGTAGCATTCATAAAGGACTCACATAGATAAGACGTTTGATTGTTATTCGACTGTAGTTTGAATATTGTTAGGCCGTTTTTATTAGAGGAGCTTAGTGTTGAATAAACTTCGATAAAACAAACCAGTAAGCTGCTATTTTTGCATTTTATTAACGTAGCAGATGGTTAAATGCCAACAGTCTTGTTATGATATTGTTACATGATTTAACGTATGCTGCTAAATATAATAGCGCGGGTAATAAAAGCAACTCAATATAAGGTCATACGCTGAGATCTTATAATCATATTACAACTCTCTTCTGTGGTTCTTTTATTTTACCCTTATTAATTGATAGGAATGTCCGATTATGGCTGAAAAAAGCACTTTAAGTATCGAAGATTTGCTGCGCTTCACTGTCAAGCATAAGGCATCAGATTTACACATTTCAGCAGGGATGCCGGCGATGATTCGAGTCGATGGCGAGATGACACGTATCAATATGCCAACGATGACCCATAAAGTCGTGCATCAATTGATTTATGACATTATGAATGATAGGCAACGCGCCGACTTCGAAGAGTTTTTTGAGACAGATTTTTCTTTTGAAATCCCTAATTTAGCACGCTTTCGGGTAAATGCCTTTAATCAAAATCGCGGTGCTGGGGCAGTATTTCGTACCATTCCTTCTAAAGTTCTAACGATGGAAGATTTAGGCATGGGCGACGTGTTTAAACGGGTCTCAGACTTTAAGCGTGGCGTGGTATTAGTGACAGGTCCTACTGGCTCGGGGAAATCAACCACGCTGGCTGCAATGGTTGACTATATTAATGAGACCCGTAAAGAGCATATATTAACGATTGAAGATCCGATTGAATTTGTTCACGAATCCAAAAAAAGCTTGATTAACCAACGTGAGGTGCACCGCGATACCTTAGGTTTTGAACCGGCATTACGTTCCGCTTTGCGGGAGGATCCAGACATCATCTTGGTTGGTGAGCTACGTGACCTTGAGACCATACGTCTGGCATTGACAGCAGCTGAGACCGGACACTTGGTTTTTGGTACCTTGCACACCAGCTCAGCGGCTAAAACTATTGACCGCGTAATTGACGTGTTCCCTGCGGCTGAAAAAGATATGATTCGCGCGATGTTATCAGAGTCACTGCAAGCTGTTATCTCTCAAACGCTCCTACCTCGTCAAACAGGTGGCCGTATCGCCGCTCATGAGATCATGCTGGGCACCCCCGCTATTCGTAACTTGATACGTGAAAACAAAATCGCGCAAATGTACTCTTCTATTCAAACCGGTGCAGGTGATGGCATGATTACGCTTGATCAAACGCTGAAGAACTTAGTGGCCAAAGGCACGATTAGTAAAGACGTTGCCCGTCCTTATGCCAAGCAGCCAGAAGCATTTTTATGATATCAATAGTGCATAACTATTAGGGTCTGTTGAACATTCGACCGTGGCACTGACAGAGACTATTTTTTAGGCGATTCGAAGATAAAAATTGTAAGATTAGTCATTCTAAGCGTCTATTTTTATCAATGGAGTGGCAAAAAAGAGTCCTGTCCTTACAGGCTGATGCTAAAATTGCTCTATTCGTTGTAAAAATCTAGCCAAGGCATCTGCATTATCTGCGATTTTCACTTAGACTAGACCGATTTTAGCTATCAGCACTGCCTTCTTGTGAATGTTCAACAGACCCTAACTTTTTGACAAGTTTTATGCTTGCTGATCTTACTCTTTACTAATCTTACTCTTTATTGATTTCAGTTTTTGATAATTAGCTTGAATAACTGTTACTGTTAAAGCGTTATTTGAGATCACTTTTACTCCAATTATTCTGAAGACAGGTACGATATGGACTTTGATAAACTGCTACAGTTAATGATCAATAAAAACGGTTCTGATTTATTCATTACCGCTGATGTGGCACCTTCCATGAAAATAAATGGGCAGATTTTGGCGGTCGGTAAAACACCCCTTAATGCTGAGCAAACTATGAATTTGGTTAAAAGTGTGATGTCAGAAACTCAGCAACAAGAGTTCGACGAGACCAACGAGTGCCAATTTGCTATCACCGATGAAGCAAAAAATGCCCGATTTCGAGTCAGTGCTTTTATGCAGCGCGATATGGCTGGGATGATTTTACGGAAAATTGAAAATAAAATACCTACTGTTGAAGAGCTACGGCTGCCACCGGAATTAAAAGAACTGGCAATGAAAAAACGCGGTATCATTTTATTAGTCGGCGCAACGGGTACCGGTAAGTCCACCACGCTTGCTTCGATGATAGGACACCGTAATCAGAATTCTCATGGTCACATTATCACTATAGAAGACCCTATTGAGTTTGTACATCAACACCGAGGCTGCATTATTACCCAGCGCGAAGTGGGTATTGACACCTTATCCTTTGAAGCCGGTCTAAAAAACACTTTGCGCCAAGCACCAGATGTCATTTTAATCGGCGAGATCCGTAACCGTGAGGTGATGAGCTACGCCATTCAGTATGCAGAAACAGGGCATTTAGTGTTTGCAACCTTACACGCCAACAATGCCAACCAGGCTATCGACCGTATCATTCACTTTTTTGAGACCGAACGACACAATCAATTATTTATGGATTTATCGCTTAACCTACAGGCAATTATCGCGCAGCAACTCATTCCAACCCCTGACGGCAAAGGACGCCGCGCTGCTATTGAGATTTTATTAAACTCACAGCTGATCAGTGACTATATCCGCAAAGGCGAGGTTCATGAACTTAAAGAAGTTATGACCCGCTCACGTGATAGCGGTATGCAAACCTTTGATCAGGCGCTGTTTGATTTATACGAAAATGGCGAAATCACTTACCAAGAGGCGATTAAGCATGCTGACTCTCCTAACGATTTACGCTTAAAAATCAAACTTAGCAGTAAAAACAACACTCATAACTTAAATGAAGGTGCCGATACGTTATCGTTAGATATTACCTAAATGCTGTTTATGGATAAGTCTTAGTCATAGATGGACATTATTTATACAATAAAAAAACAGCCCTCATGTGAGAGCCGTTTTTTTATCTGTTGGTCATGCTAATCATTTATAAATCGAAACCAACTATCTTGCACTGTCTTGGCATTCTTTATTATTACAGATACCATAGAGAACCAATGAGTGGCCTGAGAGTTTGAAGCCATGCTCTTTTGCCACTCTAAGCTGCTCTACTTCGATAGTCTCATTATGAAACTCGACAATTTTGCCACAGATATCACAGACCAGATGGTCATGATGCTCTTCTTGAGTAATCTCAAACACGGATAGATTATTTTCAAAGTTATGGCGCTCGACAATTCCCGCTTGTTCAAATTGCGTCAGCACCCGATAAACAGTCGCCAAGCCCACATCCTCACCTTGTGCAATGAGTGCCTTGTACACTTCTTCTGCACTCATATGATGAAGCTCTGCTCGCTCAAGCAATTCTAAAATTTTGATGCGCGGTAACGTTACTTTCAATCCCGCTTTACGTAAATCTTGATTGGTAAAAGAAGCCATAATATCCCTTCTGACTGTTAAAGTCTTAGCAAATAAAAACTTAAAAATATAAGGTGAATAATCGTTGATGGTTGTCATTTATTGATTATTAGGAATTAAAATGATGTCGAACTGGCTTATCCTAAGCCCATTCTTAGCATACCTTTTCCTATAAATTTGCCGCAAGTTTATGAATTTAAACTATAAACGACTGGGTATATTAGGTAGGGTTTAGTAAATAATGTCGTAAGTGGTAGGCAATTGCAAGTAAATGACGTATCATTTATCGGTGATTGCCGGTAAGACTAGCATCAAATGCACTTAGCCGCGCCCAACCCATTTTTTATGAGTCATCTTATCATGATAAAGCCGTTAACTTTTCGTCCGCTTAATCGTCGTCCGCTAAGCCATTCAGGCGTATTACGCAAGCTTGTTATTACTGGTGTGCTTAGCGCAACTGTGGCCATGTCTGGCTGCTCATTGCTTAGTGTTTATAAGATTGACTTGCCGCAAGGTACACCCATCACTCAAACACAAGCACAAAAGCTAAAAGTGGGCATGAACCAAAACCAAGTACTTTATATCCTAGGTAGCCCTGCGATTAAAGATACCCTTGAGCCTAATCGTTGGGATTATATCTACGATTACCAGGCAGGGACAGAAGGTCAACGTAAAGGCATCGCCGATGTCAAAAATGCCAGCCAACATTTAATCATTTACTTTGATGCTAATGGTGTGGTCACCCGCATTGAAGGCCTTGAGTCTCTGCCCGCTTCATAGTTTCAAAGACTATGGCTCTTAAGATAAAATCAGCTTAAACGCTGATTAACAATTTTACTTTTTTGCGGATACTTTATTTTTGCGCTGAGACATCGGATCAGCGCTCAAACTACGATAAACCTCAATACGATCAAAGGGCTGCAACTGATAGCTGAGTGGCTGCTTTTGCGCATAGATGCCTACATGCCATAGCTTAGCAGCTGGCGTGATAATGTTTGCCACTTGCTCACACCATATTGCTAACTCTTTAAACTGCTCCAACCAGCCCGCTTGCGCCAAAGTCTCATATAATGTCGCGCCCTGATTGACTTGCAGGGTCAGATAATGATGGCTCTGCGCATCCTCAGCATACGCTAAATATACCGTTATCAAATTTGATTGCTGAGACTGCGACTCAGTGAGACCAGCGTTAATATCAATAACAGTATCACTATCAGTATTACTAACCGTTAACTCAACCACTGAATGACCCAGCCTATCAATGCCAATATTAGCGCGATTGGTACAATCAAACGAATCGCTACTCGCCATAAGTTGTAGAACGCCTCGTTACCGAAGTTTAAAGACTTGCGCAAGTGACTGATTTTCATCCGCCAACCTGCAAAAACAGACAATAATAACACCGCCATGCTACTGACAATCACTAATATCCCAACCAGCCAAGCAGTCGGTATCGCGATGACCAATACCAAACCTATCATTAAAGTCATCAACAAGCTGACCACTACACCAAATTTATGCGCCAATTGCTGAGCACTATAATGTAACAAGTAGCTGGCGACAAATACCACCCCAACCCAATATAGTAACTGGCCGATCGGGGGCAGACTCAATCCACTAATAAACAAGGCGATAACGCCAATAACCAATTGTAACAGCCAGATCGGTAGCACCAGTTTAGTAGCTCGGTAGTTAGCATTTTCATTCTGTACGCGAGATTTTTGACTGTTATAACGGTCCGCTTCTACCGCTGTTGTTGTCTGCTTGGTCACCAGATTCTGACCGAACCAATATAGTCCCGTACCCGCGCCAACACTGACTAGAGCCAATGCAACTGCACGCGCCCATTCACTCAAACTGATATCAGTCATGGCAAAGTTAATGTGCGGCAGACCATTTGCGACCCCCAATACCAAACCTACGAGCATCAACCCCAAGCCTATCGGCAAAGGCGCAACACCCAGCAAGCTCAACAATAAAGCAATGACCATCAAGCCACCAGCAACGGCAAAGCTTGGCACGGTAGGCGCACTATTGAGCTCAGTTAAAGCAGATAGTATTCCGTTACTGGCGCCTGATATCACTAGCGCGGCAATAACAATCGCTACTAGCGCGGCCAACCAGCCAAAACTGCGCCATAACGGACTGGCATCGGCCTCACGTGTGAGCTTTTGCATTCCTGCCATCGGCGCATCCACACTACGATAGGCCAAGGCTATCTCAGCATAAACCACTGGTAATGACACTAGTACCATTGCTAATAACCAGAGTAACCAAAAGTCAATTTCACCAATTGAGGCGGGTGCAAACCAGCGAAATAGCAATAGCGGCAGCAAGGCGGCGATAAAATAAGAAGCATAGCGGATCATCATAATCTCAATCCAAACGACCAAAAGTGAATAATGTTAATAGTAAAAATGGTAGAAATAACCAGAGTAATTCATAGCAGTTATATGAGCTAAAGCCCATACGGCTCTCTATACTATAGGGGACCTTCAGCTATAAAAAAACCCCGAAATCGGGGTTTAATAACCAAATAATACCTGATCTAAAATCGAAAGTTTTTAGACAATGATTAATGTAGTGATTGCTAGATAATCATTAATTAGTGAATAGCGCTAACATAGTCTGACAAAATACGAATATCACGATCTGACAGCCTAGAGGCTACTGTTTGCATCATGCCCATCTCGCCTTCTTTACCAGCATCATTGACACGTTTTTGATCATCACTATCGATATCATCGTTACGGCCAGCAGCACGGAAAAGTTTCAACTGAGTAGCGATATATTGAGCATGCTGACCACCTAGTCGCGGAAAAGCAGCCCAAGTATTACCCGCCGCCTCTGGACCATGACAGCCTGCGCAACCAATCACATCGCGTGACTTGTCACCACCTAAGAATATTTTAGACGCTTCTTGCGTGGTTGCAGGATTACCAAAACCAACACCCCAAGGCGCTTGACTGGCGTAATAACCTGCTACATTGGCTAAGTCTTGCTGTGACAAGTTCGCCACTTGCGACTGCATGATACCGTTTTTGCGGTAGCCTGCCTTAAAGTTGACCAGTTGTTTATATAAATATTTAACGTTTTGACCACCCAAGTTAGGCTGTGCAGGGACAATACTCACACCGTCAACACCATGACAGGCAGCACATACTGTTTCTGCGATTTGTTTACCGGCATTGAGGTCATATTCAGGAACAGTGATAGCAGCTTGTACGCTGAAACTTGCAACACATAAGCTGGCGGCAGCGATTAACTTTTTCATTGATACAAATCCTACTAACTCGATGTAAGCATTGTTTAGAGTGATTGTAACTTAAAGTAATAATAACTTAGAGTCATTATACTAATAAGACACTCGGTACGAACCATGCGCCAACCTATTATTTAGCGAGGTAACCCATACATTTTGAGGTCTTTATCACAAGCAGCCCGAAAGTACTTACTAATATCAGGGTTTATTTTCAATTATTATAGCAAGACTTTGTAGTATTTGCCTACTTAATCGTAGCATCTAACGGTTTTTCTATCTACGCTGCGGTAGCGTACAAATTAAAAAAACAAAAAGCGCATAAAGGTAGTTAAACCTGCGCTTTATCTTATCCACTCAAACCGTTATTTGCTCATATAGTCAATCAGTTTGCGATAATCATCATCGCTACAATTGTTACATAGCCCGCCTGCTGGCATTTGAATCATACCACTTTTAACAGATTTGACTAATGCGGGCATACCTTTTTGTTTTATAATCTGTTGCCATCCGGCACTATCGCCTTTTTTGATGGCGCCAAGCGCGCCACTATCGTGACAGGCAGCACATGAGCTATTGTAAGTGGTTGGAATATCAGCGGCAGCAGTGCTTATCATTACGGTACTGATTGTAAGCGCAGCGATACTGCCCACCAAAGTGCGACTTATTTTGGAAAAAAGCGTGGTGATAGCGTACATGAAACACCTCCTTTCATTCTTTTAATCCGTTTAACCGACTGTTCAAGCGAATATTGTAACAATATATGTCGTCTTAATATAGATAAATCAGGTTTAACTTTAGTAAACTGTGCTAATTATGCCAATAACTTTTGCTAAGCGCCTGCCCCTTTTAGTGTTATGCTGTCACTAATATGATGCTTGTAGCAGGTATTTCAATAGATAAGTTAGGTAATAGTATAGAAGGGTCAGTAACTTAAAACGACCGTTTTTATGACTACATACCACTGGTTGTAGATGATTAACAGTCTCTCATACTATATCTACTAAACGCTAAGCTTTAATACTTAACTATCTAAGACCTTTTACTACTGTATCTCACTTTATTTTTAATTTTTTGAATGTTAACGAGTCATTTATGAGTACCCCGTTTAAAGATGTCGCCGCCGAGCATGCAGCGTTCAATACCAAAGCCCGTCAACGCATACAGCAAACTGAGTTTATGACCTCAGCGCCCACTTTTCGTCTCTGTCCTCCTGATGCAGGGCTAGAAGTGGCTTTTGCAGGTCGTTCAAACGCTGGTAAATCCTCAGCCATTAATGCGCTGACCAATCAGCGGCAATTGGCGCGTTCTTCTAAAACGCCTGGTCGCACGCAGATGATTAACTTTTTTAACATTGGCGATACCGATAGACGGCTGGTCGATTTGCCGGGCTATGGTTACGCTGCCGTGCCGCTTGAGATGAAAAAAGAATGGCAAGTGGAGCTAGAGGAGTATTTGGTATCGCGCTCAAGCCTAGCAGGTCTGGTGTTAATGACCGATATTCGTCATCCGCTAAAGTTCTTTGATGAGCAAATGCTATTCTGGGCAAAAGAGGGGAACCTACCAGTCCATATTTTGCTGACTAAAGCGGACAAGCTCAAATATGGTGCTTCTAAAAATGCGCTACTTAATACCCGCCAAGCGCTAAAAAAGTTAGGATTAGACTGTACTATTCAGTTGTTTTCAGCGCTTAGGAAAGAAGGCCTTGATGAATTAGCGGGTGTGATGGGAAATTGGTACCAGTATAAACTTGACGAAGAGAAAGTTAATAAAACATCTTTCAATGAACAAGCCCTCCCTGAACAAGACGGTAGTGCTCACGACGGCATTGCTAAAGACAGTAGTGCACAAACAAACGATGAGCCGAAAGACGCAAAATAAACCTAGCTCATAATAAACAAAAAAGGGATTTATCGCTATTAACGATAAATCCCTTTTTTGCTATTGTATTTTACTGGTCATGTTTTATTCTATCCGCATAACGAACTATCCACATAATAGCGCAGCCAAAGCTTGCGGGGTATCCACTTGATAAGTCGGCTGCTGCGCGGCGAGCTCATTACTAGCTGCTGTGCCATAATTAACCGCAATGCTGGTCATGCCAAGCTTAGTCGCCATTTGAATATCATAAATACTATCACCGATAAATACGGCATCGGATATTTGCTGTTGCGTATGATTTAAGATATCGGTGAGCATCTGCGGATCAGGTTTAGAGCCAGACTCGTCCGCACAGCGCGTGATTTCAAAATAGCGATGGCTGTCAGAGGCTTCTAATACTCGATCCAGTCCCCGACGTTTTTTACCGGTCGCTACGGCCAGCTGCTTACCTTGTTGTTGCAAAGTTTGCAGCATGTCTTCTATGTAGGTAAAAAAAGGCGTGCGGTGGCTGTTAGGAATATAATAATCAGCGTAGCTTTGCTGGATGGCCAGTTTTTGCGCGTCCGTTGCTTCAGGATATAAAATTTCGATCCCTGTGAGCAGACTCAGACCGATAATATCTTTTACCGCTTGGTCAGTGGTATAAAAACCATTCGCCTCACCAGCCACGTGCATGGACTCAACGATTAAACCGATTGAGTCCATCAGCGTGCCATCCCAATCAAAGATAATCAACGTTTTGGTCGCTAAGTCATGCGTGGTCAAAGCCTTGTCAGCCCCGTCAGTCTGAGGGTGAAGATGGAGCGATGTAGACGGGACAGCGTGATTAGCGTTTGGCTGACTCATAGGTTGACCTTAGCGACTAACGTTTAAAGACTAGCATTTAAATATAAACAGTAGCCGTTACTGAGTAAATCGGATGGGTTCAGACCGCTGGCTATACTGACGGCAGCTCAACACCTTCTGGCAACCAGTCAGCCATATCATCTGGTAGCGGTGCGATAATTGGCTTATAGCCTGGAATATCTAAGCGCCACGCATGTAAGCACAGACGATGAACGCCTGATTTATCATGTACATGATACTTACTATCACCTAAGATGGCATGACCGATATGCGCTAAATGCACTCGTATTTGGTGCGTGCGCCCAGTCAAGGGTAAGGCTTCTATCAGGCTTACCGGTTGATCGGCCAGCATAAAGCGGTTATGCACGATAATATCGGTCTGGCTTTCTTTGGCTTGTGGGTCTTGGGTATCCACCTTGACACGGCGCTCACCGCTAGCAACGGTATAACGTAGCAAGGGCGCATTAATACGCTGCGTGTTGATCGCAGGTTGCCCTTTTACTAGGCATAAATAATGCTTTTGGATGGTTTTGTCTATTAAGTGCTGCTGCAACGCTTTGAGCGTTGAGCGTTTCTTAGAGATCATTAGCAGCCCGGAAGTGTCTTTATCAATGCGATGAATTAGCTCTAGGTATTTTTTACCAGTCACTTCACGCATGGCTTCAATCACGCCAAAATCCAGCCCGCTGCCGCCATGTACCGCAATGCCTGATGGCTTATTCAGCACCAGCATACCCTCATCTTCATAGACCACACGAGCCAGCAAGCTGTTGGCAAATTCAGTACTGATAATTGGTTTTTCACGGGTCGCAAGCTGTACTGGCGCGATACGTACAACATCTTCACGGTGCACTCTATCATGCGGTTTACAACGTTTATTATTCACGCGAACCTCATCCGAGCGGATCATCTTATAGATGTGTGGTTTCGGCAAGCCTTTTAGACGGTTAAGCAAGAAGTTATCCAAGCGCTGATCGTGCTGATGGCGTGTCACTTCGAGGTAATTTACCTTTTCGAAGTTACTAATCTCATCATCGGCGCTTTGCGGACGGGTTTTGCTGTTAAAGATAGCAGGGGCTTCATGGGTCTGTGCGTCGTCAGTCATTTTAGAGTTTGTCATTTTTAGTTAGGTATTTACACAAAGATTTGCTATAGTTTAGCATGTTGAACGCCAATTGCGCATAGGTTACGGCAATAATCGTTATTGTTGTAAACAGCCACTCACCATCTTTATTACTTGCTAGTAACGAGGTGCACGCTATATACCGCGATAACGTTGGAGGTTTCATCTAATTTTTAGGGCGAAGTGCTTGATAACATATAGCATCGCGCCCAATTAATGGTATTAATACCACATATAATTGCATTGATAATATTGGCAAAAAATCCAATTTATTGAGCGATAACAGCACACAATCTACTCATTTAACGCATGACCACGATTTGATTTGCATTTTTTTGCAACGTTAATTGGCACGCGCAGTAGAACAAGTGATAGTAGCTTACTGTTGAGGACGTACCGCTGCCTAATTATTGGCGGTCAAATAGATAATGATCTTTAAGCAACACCAATGAGAGACACTAACGATACCGTGCTGATGAGCCGGTCCCTATTCTGTTTGCCAAGTACGCCCCGCTGAATGACAGCGCAGCAACATCCTAACAAAAGCTCACGCTGATATTGATAATATTTAAAAGATAGACTGATAGATAAATAAAAGAACTTGACCTAAAACATTAACCTTAGAGAAGAAGTATGCCAGGCTTTAGTTATAAGCTTACAACTTATAGAGATAGCAAAAAGCTGACATACATTCAACTGACAGCTTGGCACAACACTAACGTACCAGCCTATCAACGCTTAATTATTGCGACCTGATAGCCATAACTTCTTTTACGAAGCTATAAAGTGAATGATGACAGACTTACCATCTACCTCATTTATATGGGTTCTTAATCACGAATTCCGGTTGACAGTTTTAGGTTGAAGTTAACCACTAACAGTTATAAAAACGAGCCGTTATAAGTTAACAATTTTAGTTTATTTATTTATCATTTTTTAAATGTCCTTTAATATTTGCAGCTAATCTAATATTAGCCGCACTTGCTCTTGCCACCATAAAAACAGTCTTATCGTTGTTGTGCGTACTCATAGGATACTAATATGAAACGCATTTTAATCAACGCTACTCAAAACGAAGAAATTCGTGTCGCCTTATGTAAAGGCAACCACCTGTACGATTTTGACTTAGAAAACCGTACCCGCGAGCAAAAAAAATCCAACATTTATAAAGGCCACGTCACCCGTGTCGAGCCCTCGCTTGAAGCGGTGTTTGTCGAATATGGCTCACAGCGTCAAGGTTTCCTTCCTATTCGTGAGATTTCTGCAGAATACCTGAGCGGCAATCCACGCGATGAAAACATCAAAAAATTGATCAAAGAAGGCGATGAGCTCATCGTCCAAGTTGAAAAAGAAGAGCGCGGCAATAAAGGCGCTGCCCTATCAACTTATGTATCGTTGGCCGGGCGATATTTGGTATTAATGCCTAATAATCCTCGTGGTGGCGGTATCTCACGCCAAATCTCAGGCAAACTACGCGAAGATATGAAACGCATGCTGGGCAACCTTGACCTGCCAAAAGGCATGAGTGTCATCATTCGTACTGCCGGTATCGGTAAGAACCAAGACGAATTACAGCATGACCTTAACCATTTGCTCAATATCTGGCAGGCGATTCAAGAACAAAATCAAAAATATCCTTCACCGCGCTTGGTTCATCAAGAAGCGGGCGTCGTCACGCGCGCCGTACGCGATTATCTGCGTGATGATATCGCTGAGATTTGGATTGACAACGAAAACGCTTATATAGAAGCGGCTGGTTTTATCGATGCGGTGATGCCAAAACAAGCGGTAAAACTGCGCAAATATACTGACTACGAGCCCATGTTTTCCCGTTTCAACATTGAAAAACAAATCGAAACCGCCTATCAGCGTGAAGTTCGTTTGCCATCAGGGGGCTCAATCGTCATCGACCAAACCGAAGCCTTGGTCTCAATCGATATTAACTCTGCTAAGTCGACGAAAGGCTCAGACGTTGCCGAGACCGCGTACCATACCAACTTAGAGGCGGCTGATGAGATTGCTCGCCAATTACGTCTACGTGATATGGGCGGCTTGATTGTCATTGACTTTATTGACATGAATGACAACAAGCACCAAAAAGAGGTCGAAAAACGTCTGATCGATGCGACTAAATATGACCGTGCGCGCGTCCAGTTTGGCGATATCTCTAAATTCGGCTTGATGGAAATGAGCCGTCAGCGTCTCCGTCCGTCATTAGAAGAATCGACCGGCTATATCTGCCCGCGCTGTCATGGTAACGGCATGATTCGTGATTTGCGTTCGCTATCACTATCAATTATGCGCCAAATTGAACAGATTGCTTTAAAAGAGCGCCAAGGGGAAGTTCAAGCAGAAGTACCGACTGATATCGCAGCGTTCTTACTAAATGAAAAACGCGATAGCTTGGTTTACCTTGAACAAGACAGCGGCACCCGCATTACTATCTTACCGCATGCGCATTTAGAGTCACCTAACTTTAAATTGCACTTTAACCGTGATGGTTTTGCGCCAACAAGCTATGAGCGCATTACGGACACTCAGCAACAAGAACACAGCGATCTTGGCTATAACGTTGACTGGCAAACTGCTGAAAAAGAACGTCCTGAACAGCAGCCAACTCGCCAGCCACGTCAAGTATCAGAGGCTGAAAGTAGCCGCTCAAGCAGTCAACAGAGCAGCCGTGCACCGCAGAAAAACAGTGATCAGAATAGCCAAAGTAGCAGTCAGAGAAACACCACCGTCAATAATAGCAACGACCAACGTAGTAATAGCAGTAATAATGCTAATGAACCAACCTCTACCACTCGTGCAGCGCAAAATAGCCATGCTTCAAGTAGCCATGCTAAAAATGCACCCTCTGCTCCTGTAGCTGCTCAGTCTGTTAGCGTTGATACTGCTGCTCAACCGCAAGCAGTTGCTTGGTTGTCCAATTTATTCGCTCAAGCACCGCAAGCACAAACGTCGAACAGCGTCAGTAGTCGCGATGCAGCTGAGGCCATCGAAGCGCTAGTAAATACGGGTGCGCAAAGCTTAGGCTCATTTGGACAAGTCGATAACAATGCCTTGAGTAGCGCCCAGAGCTCATCAGCGCCACAAACCAGCCAGCCAAATGACAATCAACAGTCGGGCCAACAATCAGATAACAATACCAATCGTCAGCAACCCCGCCGCAATACTGACAATAGTACCAATGCCAGTACGAATAGCGACAATGATGACAATAACACTGCTGATGATAGAAGAAGACGCAAGCCACGTAAATCAAGATCATCAAAACCGCATCAAAGAAGAGATCAGCGTAATGAGACGGTCGATAGTGATAGCAGTGGTACAGACAGTAAAGTAGATAGCCGTGTTGCTAACAGTAATGACACTAGTAGTAGTGAAGACAAACAGTCTGATAGCCAAGACAAACGTCAACATGACAATAGACGCAGTAGCGATCGTAACCGCAACAATCGTCAAGATAACCGTCAAGATAACCGTCAAGATAATGGACGCAATAATAACGAACGTAACGATAGCGAGCGTAATACTACTGAACATAGTGCCACTGAACGTAATAATAGTAGTCGCCATGACACCGCTCAGCAAGACAGCACCTCAAACGATGAGCAAACTCGTGCTAAACGTAAGCCGCACAGTCAGCGTAGCTCACGCGGCAAGCTTGAACGTGGCGAGACCTTAACCGCGGACGGCAATGCCAATGTCAACGCTAGTGCCAAGCAAAGTAACCAGCAAGGCGCTCGCCGCAATCAAGACCCCAATGAAGTGGTATTACAAGTCAACGAGACCGCAACTAAGGCAAAGTCACCAGAAGTGGTACATCTATCTTTAGATGATAGTAAGCCTGAGCAAGCGACACGCCAGTCTACTGAGCAACCAAGCGCTGAACGTGACGTTACTAAAGAAGATACTTCTAAAAATAGTAAAAACGATAACGCTGCTCAGCAAAGTACTGGTAAACAAAGCACTGACGAACAAAGCGCTGATAAACAACCAGAGGATACGGATAATAACTCTGTAAGCAGCACGCAAGCAGATACCACTAGGCCTAATGTTGATGAGGCTGGTGCTACTGAGACTCATACTACTGAAGTTGGTCCTTCTGAAACGCTTGCTACTGAGAAAAAGCCACAGTCTGATGCTCCTAAAGACGATAAAGTCAACGGCGATCAGAACAACGACAGCCAGACTAATGACCGTAAACCGTCTGTAGATGAGCAGCCAACATCTAAGCCTAGTACTGACAGCCAAAAGTCAGTAGCAGCTGAGGCTGAGTCAGATACCGTACAAACGGTTCTTGAGACTCAGCAAACGGGTAATGAGAATGCTACTGCCATTGCTAACGACAGCGCCTTGAACAATAGCGCTGATAGTAACTCTGATAGTAGCAATGTTGCGCTCGAGCTTACTCATGATGCGTTGTTTGCTAAACACTACGTGACTGCCAATAAGTTTGGTCAAGCCAGTAATGATCCGCGCATTGTCCGTCGTCAGCAGGCTCAATCAACGGTGGCACCAGTGGTACCAGCAAGTGAGCAAGCAGTGACGAACGTACCGACTATACGTGGTACGGTTGGTGAGTTTATTCATACTATCCTACCAGCGGCTAAAGCTCGCTTGGCAGATGACGGTGTGATTCGCAGCTTTATTGACGCCATTGCTATCCATACTCAGCAAGCAGTAAATTCTGGAGTTGCCGGTACTACAGATAGTGAAGGGAATAGTGACGACGTTAATACAAACCGCTTTGATGTCAGCACCTTCACTTTTAGCAACTACGGTTATCAACCTCTAGCAGCGGATTATTTAGCACGCTTTGAGACCATGACTCAAGCCGTCAGCCAGTTTGCAGCGGCGCAAGGTAAAACAGCGGTTGAACCACGTTCGATTAACAAACGTGCTAGCAATGATCCACGGGGTCAACATCCTGACTATAATGAGTCAGAACAGGAACAGGAGCACGCAGTCTTAAATGTGCCTAGTGAGCATATTGAGCCGCACAGTCAAGACGATATTCAGTCTCAAGATGCTACTGACACTGTCAGTACTGATGATGTCACTACTGAAACTGTTAATGAAGTCGATGCCCATAATGTTGAAGCAAACGCATTAGCCAGTGAGATACAGGCAGAGGATATCAGCGCTGATAGCGAGCAGCTGCTACAGGTTGATAAAGATCAAGAAGTAATGGTTGAACAGGCTGACGAACAAATTGACGTTGAGCAAGATACTCTCTCTACAGTAGAGGAATCTGCAAAAGAGGACAGTCAAGCGAACAAGTCGAAAACGACCATCGCCAGTTATAAGAACATGATCGAAAATGTGGCTGAGCAACTATTACCACAAACCGGCATGTTTAACTTGACCACGCCTAAAGTGCCAAAAGCGCGTAGTCGTAAGCCTAAAACTGATCATAAAAAACCCACGCAAGCTGAAAAGTCAGAGCCGGGTAATGCAGATGGCGAAAGCTAATGGCTAAAAACTAAAAGCTACCTACCAGCAAAAGCCCCAAAGTTGTCAGCAACTTTGGGGCTTTTTTATGCTTGATTGAATTTTTTAACGGCCTACTGACTAATGACCTGCTAGTTTAATGCGCAGAAGAAGCATCTTGGTCTTTATTTCGTATTTTACCAATGACAGTAATAATAGCGACCACTATTACACCGACAATTAGACCAACCAAGCCATTTAATAACATAGTGGTCGCACTCTCAAAAACCCCTGTTAGATGTGCTAAATCTTCTACCCCATGCTCTAAAAAGTCAATACCATGAACTAGAATGCCACCACCCACTAAGAACATTGCCAATGTGCCAGCAATCGATAAAAACTTCATCAGCTTAGGTGCTGCTGCCAATAAGAACTCGCCTATTTTTTGCTTAGCTTTGCCTGATTGCTGCATCAGATACAGACCCAAATCATCTATTTTGACGATGCCAGCGACTAAGCCATAAACGCCCACAGTAATGGAGATGGCAACAATAGACAACACCAGACTTTTGGTTAACAAGGTTCCACCAGCCGCTGCACCTAAGGTAATGACTATAATCTCTGCCGAGAGAATAAAATCTGTGCGAATGGCGCCTTTGATTTTTTGTTTTTCAAAAGCGACCAGATCGACGTTTTCATCCGCATTGGCCAGCCTGCGTGCGTTTTGCTCCTCATCATGCGGTAAAATATGCGGCCAAAACTTATGAATGACCTTTTCCGCACCCTCATAGGCCAAAAACAGCCCACCACACATTAGCAAAAATGTCACCAATGGCGGATAGATAGTGCTGGTTAGCAGCGCTGCCGGTACCAAAATAAGCTTATTAATGAATGAGCCTTTGGCCACGGCCCAAACTACGGGCAGTTCACGATCCGCTTTTACGCCCGTCACCTGTTCAGCATTGAGTGCTAAATCATCACCCAGCACCCCAGCGGTTTTTTTGGCTGCCACCTTAGTCATGACTGAGACGTCATCTAATATCACACTGATATCATCAAGTAAGGTTAATAAACTGGCACCTGCCATGCGCGTTCCTTAGCGACAATTCGCTTCAATAAATAAATTTAAAATGACGGATATAATAACTGACACAAATCGTCATAAAATACGGTTGAATTGTAGTAGCCTACCTAGACAGAAGGGGATATTAAATAGTACAAATGTATCTTACATGCCACAGCTTAACGTTTATTGTCCACTCATATATTTAAAATAGTTAGAGAATAGCCTTTGGCTGCTATTTACAAAAATATGTTAATATAGTGACTATTGGCATTTATCTTTTATTATCAATAAATTATAAAAAGTCACCACTTTTATTACGTCATATACTCACACTTACTATTTTAAATACGGTGTTAAATACTATATCAAACGCTTCATAACGTACTTTTTTATAACGAACTCATGATTAGGCGCGCCTGCCTATAGGAAACGTCATATGCCCTTATCTCCATTTTTTAGCCTTAGAACGTCTACCGCTAAGATCTCTAAAAATAAACCTGCTAAAAACAAGTTTGCTCGCAATAAGCTGTCTCATGTCATGATGAGTACATTGCTAGTAGTGGTTGCCGCTGGCTGTTCCAACAATGCCGCTGATGCTACCAATAATACGAGCATCGTTAATAGCGCCCAAGCTAAAACCAGTCCTAGTACTGCTACAAATACTGCCTCAGCCGGTAGCGATGCCGCGGTAGTTAAAGCACTGCAAGCCAATTTGAAAATATCTGGTATTGAAGAAAGCATCATTTCTGCCGTACCGACGGACATGGACGGTATTTATTGGGTGACGGCCGAAGGCTTACCGGCATTTTTTACCGATAAATCAGGCAAGCATATTATTCAAGGACAGATCATTGCTGTTGGACAAGGCGAACCCGTTGATATCAGTGGCGCATTGGTCGCCAATACCGCACAAGAAGCTTTAAAAGCGGTCGACAAAAAAGATATGATTATTTATCCTGCTAAAGGGGTGACCAAATCTGTCATTTATGCCTTTACCGATGCAGATTGTCCTTATTGCGCCAAACTCCATGAAGAGATGGAAGACATCAATGCCCGCGGTATTGAAGTGCGTTATTTGGCCTGGCCACGTAGCCAAGAGAGCATTCCTAAAATGGAAGCCATCTGGTGTAGCGAAGATCGTAATGCTGCGATGGATCAGGCAATAATGGGCGCTAATGTCCAAGCCCCTAGCTGTAATAGCCCCGTAAAATCGCAAATTGATCTAGGCATGGCACTGGGTGTACGTGGTACGCCCGCTATCTTTACTGAATCAGGACAGCAAGTGGGTGGTTATCTGCCAGCAGCGCAATTGGCACAAGCCGTAGGTGCTAATTAACAATAGCCGTAACGCGAACCAATCGCTTGCAGGCGGCATGGGTTACATTACCGACGTTGGCGACATTGAGTAGACGCAACAAGCGCATGTCGGTATGATACGATAAAGCGCTATGCAAGATCAGCAACACCCTTTTTATCCATTTTTTTATCCACCCATTTAACCTCTTGAGGATACTGTGAGTAAATCCATCAAACTAGCGATACTTGGCCTAGGTACCGTCGGTACTGGCGTGGTCAATCTGATCAACGACAATTTAGACGAACTCAAACGGCGCAGCGGACGCGATATTGTCATCACCGAAGTCGGCACGCGCCGTCAGCGTGACGATATCGATCCCAATATTGTCCAAAACAGTGACTTAATGGCAACTGCTGCCAGCGATAACGCTGACATTATCATCGAATTGATTGGTGGCACTACCCTCGCCAAAGACGTCATCATGCATGCCATCAAACATGGCAAACATGTGGTGACGGCTAACAAAGCGCTACTCGCTGAGCATGGTAATGAGATTTTTGCCCTAGCCGAAGCAAACAACGTTCACGTCGCTTATGAAGCAGCCGTTGCTGGCGGTATTCCGATTATTAAAGTCATGCGTGAAGCGCTTGCCGCTAATAGAGTGGACTGGTTAGCGGGGATTATTAACGGTACTGGCAACTTCATCATGACTGAAATGCGTGATAAAGGTCGTCCGTTTGCAGATGTGCTCCTCGAGGCTCAGGAGCTTGGCTACGCAGAAGCGGACCCTACCTTTGACGTCGAAGGGATTGATGCAGCGCATAAGCTGGCGCTACTCGCCTCTATCGCTTTTGGTATTCCACTACAGTTCGATAAAGTCTACTGCGAAGGCATCAGGAACATCACCTTGCAAGATGTGAGTTATGCTGAAGAGCTTGGCTACCGTATCAAGCACGTTGGCTTTGCGGTGCGTCGCGGTGCTAATGAAGGTAACGAAGGTAACGAAGGTAACAATGAAAGCGCTGGTATTGAGCTACGCGTACATCCTACCTTGATTCCACAAAATACCTTGCTGGCGAATGTTAACGGCGTAAAAAATGCGGTATTGGTCAACTCACACCCGCTGGGACAAACGCTCTATTATGGTGATGGCGCAGGTGCAGGCGCAACGGCCTCTGCAGTAATGGCTGATGTCATGGATTTGGTACGGGTTTTAAATACCAATGATCCCAATAATCATGGCCATCATGTGCCACATTTGGCTTTTATACCTGAACAGCTCTCTGACACGCCGATACTGCGCGCAGAACAGATGATAACAGGCTATTATCTGCGCGTTCATGCTTATGACAATCCTGGTGTACTGGCAGACATCACTCGTATTTTAAGTGATGCGGGCATCAATATTGATGCAATTTTACAAAAACCTGCCCATAAATTGGGACAAGTACCCGTCATTATTCTAACGCTACCGGTAGTTGAAAGCCAAATGAACCTAGCGATTGAAAAAATTGAAAAGCTAGAGACGATTACCGATAAAGTGGTTCGTATTCGTTTGGATGAGCTGGCTTAACTGGCTTATTTAATTGATGATCGCTTGGTTAATACTGGGTTAGCGACTTGATTTTTGACTAACCCGTACGCATTATAATAGTTAGCTTTTACTACTACTTAGCTTTCATTAGTGTATAGTTAGCTTTTACTACTACTTAGCTTTCATTACTGTTTAACCTTTACTACTAATTAGTGTGACGAGGCGTCAGCTTAGCTTAGCTTAACAAATAAACGCTGACCCTTTAATTCAAAATATGCAAACAAGGATGAATAAAGATGTCAAATGATGCAATTGTAATTGTTAATGGTGCGCGTACTCCGATGGGTGGCTTTCAAGGCGCTCTTAAAGACGTTAGTGCTACCGACTTAGGCGCAGCCGCTATTAAAGCTGCTGTAGCACGCTCTGGTGTCAGCGCTGATAGCGTTGATGAAGTAATTATGGGTTGTGTTCTGACCGCTGGACTCGGTCAAGGTCCTGCACGCCAAGCCATGCGCAAAGCAGGTTTATCAGATGCCACTGGCGCGGTTACTATCAATAAGCTCTGTGGCTCAGGACTCAAAGCAGTCATGCAAGCACACGATGGTATTAAGGCCGGTAGCTTTAATGTCGCGGTTGCTGGTGGTATGGAATCCATGACCAATGCGCCATACATCATGCCAGGCGCGCGTGGTGGTTATCGTATGGGTCATAAAGAAGTCAAAGACCATATGTTCCTAGACGGTCTAGAAGATGCCGAAACTGGCAAGTTGATGGGCCAGTTTGCTCAAGATTTAGCAAACGAGAGAGGTTATACCCGCGAGCAAATGGATGGCTTTGCCATTGAATCGCTTAACCGTGCTCTAACGGCTATCAAAGACGGCCATTTCGAAAATGAGATTGAGCCGGTTACTTTTAGCACCCGTAAAGGCGAAAAAACGGTTGATACCGATGAAGAGCCGGGTCTTGCTAATGCTGAGCGTATCCCTACCTTACGTCCCGCCTTTGCTAAAGACGGTACTATCACTGCGGCCAATGCCAGCTCAATTTCAGATGGCGCAGCAGCTGTGGTGGTGATGAAAGAATCACAAGCTAAATCTGAAGGTTTAGAGTACCAAGCGCGTATCATTGCTACTGCCTCAAAATCACGTCATCCAAGCGAGTTTACGATCGCTCCGATTGGTGCGATTGAAAAAGTACTGGCCAATGCCGGTTGGTCAGTTGAAGATGTGGATCTGTGGGAGATTAATGAAGCTTTTGCTATGGTCACTATGGTTACGATGGATGAGCTAAAAATTGATCATGCTAAGGTCAATATCGAAGGCGGTGCTTGTGCCCTTGGTCATCCAGTAGGTTGCTCAGGCGCGCGTATCTTAGTAACCTTAATTAACTCGCTAAAACGTACGGGCGGCAAAAAAGGCGTTGCTACCTTATGTATCGGTGGCGGTGAAGCAGTAGCAGTGGCTATTGAGCTTGCTTAGCCCTTTAGATGAGTCTAACGCCTAATGTATAGCCATTTTATTGAAACCTATTAGCTAATACAATTTTATAGGTCTAAAAATATAAGTCTCTACTCGTTAAAAGTAAATAGAACCGCATTGTCAGCATACAATGCGGTTTTTTTGTGCGTGACTCCATAATTAAGCATAGAACGTCTGTCACTGTAAAAAAGCGTTAACTTATACCCAAACGATGTTGGGCTACTTACAGTCCATTACACGCATTTACGTCAGATGCACACTTTGCTACCTCCCTTATATATCTCATTTAAAAATCAGGTGTTACGATAATTACAAGTTGATGCAGCAGCGGCTAATTATAGTTATTAAATATCCTAACAATTATATTTTTCCTAACTGTAATGGTAAGAGAGAGCAGAAGAGCGAGCTACTGCTAAGTAGTTTAACAAGCTTTTAATACTAAGCTTCTAAAACTAGGCTATCAACGATGTATTTACAATTAGCGTTAATTTTTAGCGCTATTGTTTTGAGTTTCACTTTTAACCATTTACTCATATAAAAGGAAGACAACAATGAGCCAACTAATTCGTTTACAAGATATCCAAGCTACTCATCGTGACCTAATCGGTGACGACTACTATGATCCAACAGGCAAAACCGCTTATGGCATCAATGAAGAAAAAATCGGTAAAATTGATGGCGCATTGGTAGAAGACACTACTGGCCGTATCCGTTACTTAATTGTGGATGCAGGCGGTTGGTTCAGCTCAAAAGAAGTACTAGTTCCAGCAGGTCTGGCTCGTATCGTTGCTGATGACGTATTTTTCGATAGCCTAACCGAATCACAGGTAGACGCTATGGAAGTATACGACCATGACTATCAGTATAGCTATAAAGAGCAGCATGAAAAAGATCGTCAAGCGTTTGTTGCCGACTCTGTACCTACTGAGGAACGTACAGAAATCACAGATACTCACTATGATGCCCCGAATAATCTTGAGCTATTAGAAGAGCGTTTGACCGTCAATAAAGACCGTATCGTAGCCGGTTTGGTCAAAGTCGGTAAGCATATCGTAACTGAAGAACGTAACGTAGATGTAGAGTTAGAAGAAGAGCATGCTCATATCGAACGTACTAACATAGACCGCCCAACAGATCGCCATATCGGTGACGTCGATGGTAATGAGACTATCGAAGTTGAGCTAGAAGCGGAACGTGCGCGTGTTGCTAAAGAGACCTATGTTAAGGAAGAGGTAAACGTTGGTAAGACTACTGAACGTCATACTGAAACTATCGTTGAAACTATCCAACGTGAAGAGTTAGACATTGACCGTGATGGTAACGTTGTAGACCGTGAAGGCAATATCATAGACCGTGATGGCATTACTGCTGATGACGTACGCCGCGCTCGTGGTATGTAACAAGCTAACCTGTCGCTAACTTATGCAAATAGACTTACATAAATGGATAAGTATGAAGGTGATAGCAACAAGCTGCTGAGTCTCTCGGCTCAGTAAATTAAGGCCAGAACCCGTCTCTGGTCTTTTTTTATGTCAGCATGGACATGAATGTGAGATATGCTATTAAACCTCTGATCTGTCCTGCTTTTCTAAGTACCCTTTTTCAAATAGCCTTTTTTAGCTTCTTCAATCTTAGTAATCTTCACTCTTAATAATAAGGAATAAAATCATGACTACTGATGATAATAACAATAACGCCAACCCTTCCCTGTCTCCTACTGATATTGCCAATACTAAAGCTGCCAAAGTTTCTGACCTTAGTAGTGAGAATAAACTACCCGCACCTGAGGATGTGGCAGCTAGAGATACATCACTCGATAAACAAGGTAACGTCGGTAATATCGGCCATCTAGAGCTATTAGAAGAACGCCCCGTTGTTAATAAAGAGCGCTTGGATGTTGGTAAAGTAACGGTTACTAAGCACTCTCGTACCAAGACGATTGAGGTCCCTATTGAGCTGGTAGAAGAATATATTACCGTTCGAACTGACTATCATGATACTGAGAGTCAGGATTTATTATCGGGTAATTATGATGATAAGGACATATTGCGCCACGTTGAGCCATCACTAGATAGCAAAGCAGTGGTGACGATTAATGGTAAGCAAGTTGAGATTGGCGATGAGCCAGTTGAGATTATATTGTCGCGGCAAGTGGCTACGATTACCAAAGATACTTATGCGGTCCAAGAAGTCGAAGTCAACAAAACCACGCACACTCATACGGACAGCATTGCAGTCGAGCTCAAACACGAAGAGCTTGAGGTAACAGAGGAAGGTTTTTTAGACCATGAAGCCGGACGCACTGATAAAAAATAAATAGATTTTAAACAACCGTATTAAAAATAGAGGCAAAAAAAGCAACGCGAACGTTGCTTTTTTTATGACTGTTGATAAAAATTGGACGGTACTATAGTCCGTTCACAATAAAAGAGAGTCGTGCATAGCAACGTGCTACTGGTATAGATTTTTCTTGCGGGCTGTTCGTAAGCGGGACAGAGGCTGCAAAACGTTTGTTACAGTAGCAACACTGTGTCTGTTTTCAAGTGTACCGACTATAAGATAGATTATTCGCCCTATTAGGTCTTGTTACACTCGTAAGTGTTTACGTTAGCTTCATCTGCACCCGCCATACGCATGACACCAGTAGCACGCTCTTCATGAGCAACACGCCACTGGGTAAAGCCTTTACTGCCATCAAGCGCGGTTGCCGCTTCAAACACTTCAGGATTGCTACTGTCGTTGGTCTTAGTTAAAGTCAAAGTCCCTTGGCCAGTTGCCAAAACAACTTGGTTGGCTTCGTCCTTGTAAGTCGCTTCAATTTTCAGCTCAGGTGCGCACAAATACGTTAACTGGGTCACGCCGGTATTTACCGTGGCAACCGTATCGTCTTGCACTTCATTCAACGAGGCATCTTCGGTAGTCACTGCTATATCATTAGGCTCAGCAGGTTCAGCTGACATGGGCACTGACTGTTCCGCATTAATGCTATCTTCTAGACTTGGCTCAGGCTCTTGCTGCTGTTGGCAAGCGCTAAGACTAATGGCGCTGGCCAGTAGACCGGTGACTAAGACAGAAGCTCGTAGTTGTTTTAATGGTCCTAGTTTCATATTCTTCTCCTATATTAAGATGCTAAATACTATAGCGTGTCCAGATATTTACGCCTATGTTCAATTTGTAAGCGAGGACTACAAAAAAAGTCCCTCTCTACGAGTAGAGAAGGACTTTTTTATATTTTACGAAGGGCTAACCGTTAGATTTTGCCGTGACACTGCTTATATTTAAGCGCAGAACCACAAGGACAAGGGGCGTTACGGCTAATATTCATACTGGCATAAGGGTTGGGTTCAGCATCAGCCCCATTCAAGCCCGCTGCTGCCACGCCGCCAGCAACATTGACCCGCATCTGACCATTGGCGCGTGCAGCCTGACTTTGAGCGCTTGAGTTTTGATTGCGCGGTTCTGGTTTCGATTCACCAGCTAGGTTGTCAACGTCATTATGCTCAAACTGCATTTGCATCTGTGCAGCATCCGAACGTTGCTGCGCTTCCAACGCTTCTAACTCTTCTTTGGTTGGAATATGGACACGTGATAAGTCTTGGACAGTCTCCGATTTAATCGCCCCGAGCATCATTTGGAACAGCTCAAACGACTCGCGCTTATATTCTTGCTCAGGGTTCTTTTGAGCATAGCCGCGCAAGTGAATGCCTTTACGCAGTTGATCCATTTGCGTTAAGTGATCCTTCCAGTGCTTGTCGAGACTTTGTAGCATAAAGTGACGTTCGAGCTGAGCCGCATTTTGCGCCCCCATTTGCTCACGTCGTCCATGATAATGCTCAAGCGCGGTCTCAATAACCTTAGCGCGCAGTCCTTCTTCATCCAGGCGACGGTCTTCATCCAGCCAGTCATTGATCGGCATGGATATTTTAAATTCATTTTCGAGCTCATCTTCTAGTCCATCAACATTCCACTGATCATCGACAGAACCTGGCGGGATAAACTGACTAATCATGGCGTTATAAACTTCATGATGCATGATTTTAATAGCTTCTAGCAAATCCATCTCAGCTAGCAAGTCATCACGCTGACCATAGATAACTTTACGTTGATCATTGGCCACGTCATCATATTTTAGCAGGTTTTTACGGGCATCAAAGTCGCGGCTCTCCACTTTGCCTTGAGCATTTTCAATCGATTTTGAGACCATTTTATGCTCAATGGCTTCATCTTCTGTGAGACCCATAGCGCGCATCATATTGACCACGCGGTCACCAGCAAAGATACGCATCAAGTCGTCTTCTAGCGATAAGAAGAAGCGCGACATACCTGGATCGCCTTGACGGCCAGCACGACCCCGTAACTGGTTATCAATACGGCGGGATTCGTGACGCTCAGAGCCGACAATATGCAAACCACCCGCATCGACCACTTGGTCATGCTTCACTTTCCATTGGGCTCTTAAACGTTGCATTTCTTCCGGACTGACCGATTCTGGATCTTCAATAAACGACTGCCAGTTACCACCAAGGATAATATCCGTACCACGGCCTGCCATGTTAGTCGCGATAGTAACCGATTTTGGGCTACCGGCCTGGGCGATGATTTCTGCTTCACGTTCATGCTGCTTAGCATTTAGAACGTTATGCTTAACGCCTTCTTGATCCAGCAAATACGACAACTCTTCACTGGCTTCAATCGTTGCCGTACCGACCAGTACCGGCGCGCCTTTGGCTTGAATCTCTTGAATCTCGCGGATGATACCTTTATATTTACCCAACTTGGTTAAAAATATCTGGTCATCCATATCGACCCGAGCAATCGGCTCATGAGTCGGAATCACAATGACATCTAGATCATAAGTGGATTTAAATTCTGCTGCTTCGGTATCTGCCGTACCCGTCATGCCTGATAGCTTGTTATAAAGACGGAAAAAGTTCTGAAAAGTCGTGGTCGCTAGGGTTTGATTCTCTGCTTGAATCTCAGCGTTTTCTTTGGCCTCTACCGCTTGATGTAGCCCTTCTGACCAGCGGCGACCGGGCATCGTACGGCCCGTATTTTCATCAACGATGACCACTTCGCCATCATCGACGATATAGTGGATGTTTTTGACAAACACATGATGGGCACGAATAGCGGCTTGTACGTGTGCTAATAATGGCAGACGACTTGGGCTATAAAGACTTTCGTTTTCGCCCAGCTCACCGACTTCGATTAAGAAGCGCTCAATTTTCTCATAGCCTTTTTCACTAATCTCAATCTGGCGGTTCTTTTCATCAATCCAGAAGTCTTCTTCTTCGTTATTCTTGTTGGCTTCTTCATCTTTTGAGCGAATTAGGACCGGAATGATAGTGTTAATCAGCGCATACGTCCGTGACGAATCTTCGGCTTGCCCTGAAATAATCAGTGGCGTTCGTGCTTCATCAATAAGGATGGAGTCAATCTCATCAATGATACAAAAGTTCAGCGGACGCTGCTTTTTTTCAGCTAAGCTAAAGACCATATTATCGCGCAGATAATCAAAGCCGTATTCGTTATTGGTACCATAGGTAATATCGGCCTGATAAGCATCCACTTTATCTTGTGGCGGCTGCTGCGAGTAAATAACCCCAACCGTCAGGCCTAAAAAGTTAAATAGCGGACGGTTCAAATCCGCATCACGGGCAGCCAAATAGTCGTTGACGGTCACCAGATGAACGCCTTTACCGCTGATACCATTCAGATAAATAGCCAAGGTCGCCATTAAGGTTTTACCCTCACCGGTCTTCATTTCAGCGATTTTGCCTTCGTGCAAAGTGATACCACCGATCAGCTGCACATCATAATGACGCATGCCAGTGATACGTAGCGACGCCTCGCGGCAGACGGCAAACGCTTCAGGCAACAGCGCATCTAAGCTCTCGCCTTTTTGGAAACGCGCTTGAAACTCTACCGTTTTTTGTTGCAACTGCTCATCAGACAAGGCTTGCACGCCAGCCTCTTGTGCGTTGATCTTGGTGACCACCTTGCGCATGCGCTTGAGTTCTCGGTCATTTTTGGTGCCAACTACACTGCCTACAATCTTTGATAACATAATTTTTTAACCTATGGAAATATTCGATAATCAGCACAAAGTCATTAAAGGCCAGCCTGCCACCTTTTTATCACTCGACTAAGTATCACCCAATTAAGTGTGTCGTCATTATATATGGTTATGACGCTGATGGATACAAGGGTAAAAGGCAGATATTTGCCGACGTCAAAACCTGATTAGTCATGTTAAAATAGAGCTTATTCTGTCATTATTTTTATATAATTATCTTGTTATTTTTGAGCGTTTATCTCATTAAACTAATGACTACAGTTTAAACTAATAACCACAGTCAACTATCGTAGGCTGTGGCTTTAGCCCAGCCAATCGTAACAATTTGCCAAAAACGCTGGGCTAAAGCCACAGCCTACGCCTAAAGTGAACCAACTATATATAGATAGCCTGTTTATTTAAATCAAATTAATCAAAAAAACCTATTAAGCCCCGACTTATGAGAGACCCTGCATGACTGTTAAACCTTCTGTCCAAAATAATAATTCATCACCGCAAGACTCATTAACTAATGGTTCAATAAACACCTTATCTGAACCGCTAATGATAGGTGATACTGTCTATCATTTGGCTGACCATACCCCAATGATGGTCCAGTACTTAACTATGAAAGCCAACTATCCGCAAGCGTTGCTGCTGTACCGGATGGGCGACTTTTATGAGTTGTTTTTTGATGATGCCAAACGCGCCGCGCAACTATTAGACATTACCTTGACCCGCCGTGGTACAGACAAAGCCGGCAATACCATTGCGATGGCAGGCGTGCCCTTTCATGCGGCAGACAGCTATATGGCGCGACTGATTGCCGCTGGACAAACGGTCGTGGTCTGTGAGCAAATTGATGAGTCGGCTGATGGCGTTACTAATACGCCAGCTAGGGGCGAAAAAAGTAAAAAAGACAGCAAGGTTCATAATGTTAATAACGTTATTAACAACGATAAAAATAAAGGCGGCAAAGCTAAGCCTGCCACTATCATGCGCCGTGAAGTCGTCAAGACCCTTACTGCGGGCACGATTACCGATGATGCCCTCATTGCGCCCAACCATACGCCTACTGTGGTCGCTATTGATATTTTGACTCCTAAAGCCAACAGCAATCAGCCGTTACAAGCTGCAATGAGTCAAATGGACTTAGCAGCAGGAACCTTGATCACCCAAACGCTAAGTACTGATAGCAGTACCGATATCAGCGCCGATATCAGTACCGATATCAGTACCCGTTCTAAAAATATAGACGACTTACGAGCGCAAATGCTGACCGTATTGGCTCGCTTTGCGCCCAGTGAATGTATCGTTAGCGAAGCCCTTAATGACAATAGCGGTGACGAATGGCTGTTGTGGTTACGTGGCAGGCTCGACTGTCCGATTATCGAAGTAGCCGCAGCCGACTTTCATCGTGACCATGCAACAGCAACACTATGCCAGCAGTTTGGGATGCAGCGCCTTGATGGATTAGGTATTGCGGATGCCCCACTGGCTCAATCCAGCTGTGCGGCACTCATTCATTACGCCCGCCAAACCCAGCAACGTCATGTACCACAAGTGAATCAGCTTATCGTCGAAAATAGTGACGACTATCTGATCATCGATGCCAACAGTCAGCAAAACCTTGAGCTATTCACGCCGGTCAGCGCCAATGGTACTTCATTAATATCGGTACTTAATCATTGCAAAACCCCCATGGGACGGCGACTATTAGTGCAGCAAATGAAGCGGCCATTACGGCAACATGCACGTATCAATCAACGCTTAGATGCGATAGCAAGCCTATTAGCAGCGAACCATACTGCTGACCAAGCCAACAAAGCCAACAAAGCCAACAATGCAGAATTCACCTTAGTCACACGCCTACGCGAGACCCTAAATGCTATCGGTGATATTGAGCGTATTAGTAGTCGTATAGGCCTGATGAGCGCTAAGCCGCGTGATTTACGCAAGCTAGCCGATGGTATTGCCAGTAGCGGACACCTCACCACTCTACTGACCGAATCCGGTATTCAGCCTGAAAACTCGGGCTTATTACCAAGGCTAATGCAGCAATTGCCCGCGCACCTGCCAGCAGTACAAGCCGTGGCTGACCTGATTGAACGCGCCATTATTATAGAGCCGCCTGCGCACATTCGTGATGGTGGTATGTTAGCAGCAGGTTATGACGATGATCTGGATCGCCTCACTCATTTGCATGACAATATCCAAGCAACGCTCGATGAGATGGTAGAACGCACGCGGCAAGCACATCAATTGCCCAGTTTAAAAGTGGGCTTTAACAAAGTCAGTGGCTTTTATTTCGAATTACCCAAGATGCAGGCCAAAAATGCGCCCAACCATTTTATCCGTCGGCAAACGCTAAAGAGTAGCGAACGATTTATCACTGATGAGCTAAAAGACGTCGAGACTGAATATCTGAGCGCGCAAACCTTAGCGCTGGCTCGCGAAAAGCAGCTGTATCAAGCATTGCTGACTACCCTGAGTAGCCACTTAGCGGAATTGCAACAACTGAGCGCGGCGATCGCGCAGATAGATGTCCTCAGCAATTGGGCACAGCTCGCCGTGGCCTATCACTGGCAGCGTCCGGTAATGAATAATAATTTAGGAAACAGTGACTTATCAAATGAAGATAACAATATAAACATCTTAAATAATGCAGACACCAATAAAGACACGAATAAGCACAGTAATGCCCAGCAAAATCAATTTAACTTTCAAGACCAATCGCAGAACCCATTACACAGCCCATTGCAGAGCCAGCCTCATAGCGCAACCAGCATCGACATTAGCGCGGGTCGCCACGTGGTCGTTGAAGCCGCTCTAAACCCAACGAATCATAGCAATCCTGAACACACCAGCCATTTCGTTGCCAATGACTGTCAGCTTGGCAGTACCAATAGTAAAGAGGGGCATCCTGAACGGTTATTGATGATTACTGGTCCTAATATGGGTGGCAAGTCTACTTATATGCGCCAAACCGCGCTAATCGTGCTACTCGCCCACTGCGGTAGCTTCGTGCCAGCAACGCGCGCACATATCGGTGATATCGACCGTATTTTTACTCGTATTGGCTCAGCCGATGATTTAGCCGGTGGCAAATCGACCTTTATGGTGGAGATGATTGAGACCGCCAATATCCTTAATCAAGCCACTGACAAATCATTAGTGCTGATGGATGAAGTCGGACGCGGCACTTCTACTACTGACGGATTAGCCATTGCCCATGCTTGCGTCAATCGGCTGTTAGAGATTGGTTGCCTGACCTTATTTGCCACCCATTATTTTGAGCTGACACAATTGGCAAATACGCCTGTTAATAATAATAGTGGCATTCGTAACGTGCACGTCGCAGCTAGTGATATCGATGGGCAGCTACTGCTCCTACATCAGATTCGAGATGGCGCCGCAAGCTCTAGCTTTGGACTCCATGTTGCCAAGATGGCCGGTATCCCTACCCAAGTGCTCAATGATGCCAAACGCTATCTGATTGATCAGCTAGATAGTGATGAGGCAACGGATAAAGTAACTATTAAAAATGATAGGATTGATGATAAAACTGACTTAGCTAAGTCAACAACGGATGAACGCCCGCACGCTTCTACCAAGGATGCATGCGAAACGACCCTTGATGTCAGCACCCAAGCAAATAAGCTACCTGATAATCCGCAACAAAAACAAATGCTTAGCCTATATGATAAACTTAACGAGATTGATCCTGATAGCTTATCGCCCAAGCAAGCGCATGATTTGCTCTACAACCTTAAGCAACTCATTAATCGTTAAAGAGGTTTGTTAAATGGACGTAAAAGCGCTAAAATACGCCTTATTTTCAATCTATTTTATTCATACGCCGAACCAATAACAGGTAGCCATCGCCATGACCTTTGTCGTTACAGATAACTGCATCCTTTGCAAACACACCGACTGTGTGGAAGTCTGCCCTGTGGACTGCTTTTATGAAGGGCCCAACTTCTTAGTCATTGACCCTGATGAGTGCATCGACTGCGCGCTATGCGAGCCCGAATGCCCTGCCAATGCGATATTTTCTGAAGACGAAGTGCCGAAAGGGCAAGAGATATACACTGAGCTGAACGAAGAGCTGGCGCAAAAGTGGCCAAACATCACTGAGATGAAGGAAAGTATGCCGGATTCTGAAAAGTGGGATGGTGTTGAGGGTAAGATTCAGTATTTAGAGCGGTAGGTAATAACTGATACTTTGGATACTATGTAGGCTGTGGCTTTAGCCCAGCCTTTTTGTTTGTCCAAAAATTTTGAAGTGAGCAAATAGCGCAAATACATACTATTCAAGATCTGTTACGACTGTCCATGCGCATTGCAGCTCAAAACCTCCAACAGCATTTAAGCTCTTCTGATAATGGAGCGATATAAGATGACTATGACTAAACGCACTTACACGCCTATTGCCTCGACAGCTGCCAAATGCCATCTGCAGGGCTTATTAGACAGTATCAATAGGCCTGCCGAATATCGCACACATATGACAGTGCTTGGTGAACTGCTCGCCTCTTATACCGTTACCCTATTGCCTCATCAGTCCAATAAAGAGACGCTGATTATCTCAACTGCTGAAGATGCCGACTTCTTACAGCGCGGCGTAGCAAAAATTTTACATGACCAAAACATACCTACTAAGCTTGCTGTTTTTTGGAACCATCATTACCAGTTGCCTAATCGGACAAGTGTCGCGCCTATTGTTCATAAGTTTATCCAGTCAGGATATGAGACCGCTACCAATATCATCATAGTGAAGTCGGTTATGTCAGGCAGTTGTGTGGTACGTACCAATTTGATTGAGATGATAGATGATATGCCGAACGTAGAGAATATATTCATACTCGCGCCTGTCGCCCATCGATATTCAGAAGAAAAGCTAAAATCTGAGTTTCCAGCTACTATCTCAAATAAATTCAAATTTATCTGTTTTGCGATAGATGAACAGCGTAGCGAAGGTGGCGAAGTTATCCCCGGTATTGGTGGACAAGTCTATGAATTGCTAGGGCTTACCGATCAGCCTGTACTAACCGCTTATATGCCGCAGGTAGTAGAGCAACTAGCCTTTGCCGATATTTAACCCTGTCTAAAGGACAAGAGATATACACTGAGCTGAACGAAGAGCTGGCGCAGAAATGGCCAAACATCACTGAGATGAAAGAAAGCTTGCCAGATTCTGAAAAGTGGGATGGTGTTGAAGGTAAAATTCAGTATTTAAAGAAGTAGTTAAATAATTAAAACTACTTAAGAAATTAAGATAATAAAAAACCACCTAACGGCGATATGCTGATAGGTGGTTTTTTTATTTACATACTTAAAAATTCTATACAAAAGTTAAGGCATCACTTGGCAAGGAGCATCATTCGGACTATCATATTCAATACGAGCATTAGAAGGAGCTTTGGCAACAGCAAGTATTTTCTGTTGGGTTGTTAACGTCCAATCGGTAGCATCTGTGATGGACTGACAAGCGCTGATATTGGGTACTTTTGGCAAGGATCTGTCATTTTGATCGTTGAGTATATAAGATACACTATTACTATAACCTTTAACGTCTGACAGATAAGCGCTACTCTGAGCATTTCCAATAGACCTTTTGCAAAAGTAGCGTCATGATTTAGAATGAATGTATCACTCACAATCAGTTGATCGTCATGCCCGACATAAATAAACTACTTGAGCAAAACGATGCAAGCTTCAAACGCTATACGGGTATTCGCAAAACCACCTTTAAAGCCATGTTAGAAGCCATGCAACAACATGAAGCAGAAAAGACCAAATCAGGTCGTCCAAGCGAGCTTAGATTGGACGCGCAGCTCCTGCTTGCACTGACTTGTTGGCGTGAATACCGAACGCTTTATCACATTGGTATGGACTTTAGTATTCATGAGTCTTCTGCCAGTCGCATGGTTCGTAAAGTAGAAGACATTCTTATTAAGTCAGGTAGATTTGACTTACCTAGAAAGCTACCACGGGGCGATGTTGATGATATTAACTGGTCAGCGGTCATTGTAGATGCCACTGAAACCCCGATTAAGCGTCCAAAAAAAACCAAGGTGACTATTACAGCGGAAAAAGAAAGCAACCCACCTTAAAAGCACAAGTTATTGTGCATTGGAAGACGAGTATAATACTCGACGTTCAAACGACCAAAGGCTCAGTGCCTGACTTTAGCCTTTACAAACAAACTTGTCCTGATTGGTTACCTAAGAACACCAGCTACTTAGCAGACAGCGGATATCAAGGTATAGCTAGGCTCCATGACCAAACATTTACACCTTTTAAAAAGCCAAAAGGCGGTAAATTATTAGACTATTGCAAACAAGTGAATCAATATTTAGCTAAGCTCCGTATTTTGGTTGAGCACAAAATAGGTTTGATTAAGCTCTTTGAAATCGTTGCCCAGAACTATCGCAATCGTCGTCAGCGTTATGATTTGAGAATGAAGCTATTTGCAGGTGTGGTTAATTTCGAACTTAATCCATGACTTTTGCAAGAGGTCTATTAACCATAATATATGTAGTAATGACTTTCATTCAATACAAACCTTTAGAGCGCTTTAGCAAGATGCTCATATATCATCAACTTAACGCTATCACTACCCTGTTGTATATTATTTGGTGTGCCATTACTTAATAACGTCACAACGCCGCCCTGCTCATCTATAACCACTAATGATGACAATCCCAATAGATTACCATCTCGATAATATACTGTTGCAGACTGCGGTGTAGGCTGATAAGGAAGCATCGCATAGCCATAACACTCTCTTAATTTACTTTTATCACAGGGCACATCAGTATCTAATGATAAAATATTTGGCTCAGGTTTAGTGGCCATGGCCTTAACTTGATAGGCAAGGTCAAGCGCATTACCAGACAATCCAGCAGCCGAAGCCAACCCCTCATAATCAAATGCCGTATAGATATCGCCAACCCCCGTAATGCTGGTCTCGACGTAATTATAAGTGACCTCATCAGCCATCGCAGCATTTGAGATAAAGCGTAAGCTGCTATCAGCAAAGTTATATTGCTGCGCTATCACCTCTTTATAAGGTATATCATCATGCAGTCGACTGATAACTTCGCCTAATAGACAATAGCCCAGATTGGAATAGCTGGTCTTAGTATCAGGGATAAACCCAAGCTTAATCTCGTTCAGTCCTGCTAAATTATTGGGGCAGATTGGCTTGCCAATACCGAACATATCCTGTCCGAATACACTATAACGATCAAATCCTGCACGGTGCAATAATAACTGCCGAATAGTAATCTGGTTGATATTAGGGTCTTTAGGCGCATCAATTTCAGTGATGATGTCAGACACTTTGGTATCTAAAGATAATTTGTCTGCTTTAATAAGCGCCAAAATCGCATCTGCTGTCCATAGCTTAGTGACGCTCGCATAGCGAAAGCGGGTCTGATCGGTGATAGTAGCCGACAGCAGCGGATACTGGCCGACATAGCCATTTTCACAATGATGCAGCTGACCTTGGGGATCAATATAAGCGATTTGATTTGCAGGGGCATTATTCTTACGACTTTGGGTGGTCACAATATCGGCAAGCCATGACGGGCTGTCCTCACTACAGTTTATCGTAGCCATTGCTAGCTCTGCCCGTACCGGATAAGTCTGTAGCCACAATAGATTGCGCGCTAACGGATTAACATAATAGTAGCTCGCTATCGTAAAAACAGCCATTATTAATAACACAATTATAAAGTCGATAGCTTTAAAGGTTTTAAACATATCTGTTTACTTGTAGGTATAGAGAGTGAGTACTACGGATAAGATAAAAAAATAAGCCAAGCAGAAGCTTGGCTTATAATGAATGGGATGACAACGGCTATATTATAGTACCTATCTACGTTTAATGGCCCATGCTAATAGTACTTAAGGATGTAATGCGGCAATAGCAGTTGGAGCAGCAAGATATACGCATCCTACAGGTATAAACCTAGGTTCTAGAATAGTAGTCTCACAAGCCCAACTACCAGGAATATTAGTAACAGCGGCAGCAACACTAGTAGTGTTACGATGCCACTGAATTACCTTACCCGTTAATGCCGCTGCAGCACCGGTTCCGAATGTACCCGTAATAACAGCAGCCCCAGTAGTAGGTGTGATTGTTACAGTAGGTTTATGATTGGCTGCTGCCTGAACAGCGATGCCATTACCAGTATATGTCCCAGCTGCAGGAGCTACAGCACCTAATAATGTAGTCTCAGCGACATTAAACCCACATTCATAGCCATCAAGTAAGCACATCTCAACCTGCGTCTTTACAGACGCCATTTCACCAACTAAACGGGTCGCCTGAGCCTTACCAATGTAGTTCTGGTACTGAGGAATAGCAATCGCTGCTAAAACACCGATAATAGCAACAACAATCATTAACTCGATGAGCGTAAAACCTTTTTGATTATTCATAAATGTTCCTTCATAATTAATTGATAAATTTGTACTGTAATAATAACAGCTCATTAATAACGCTATAATTTTCAATAACGTTATGATTTATGCAATTTATTATTCAACTTTTAAGCTTTAAGGTTAATCAAAGACATTAATGAGTTAATGAGTTATTGAAATTAGAGCATATTAAAATTAGCGTAATATTGATAATGTCATTTTACCAACATTTATCTAATACTTTGAGTCCCTACTGCTGCATATATCGTGCCAGTATTACCCACTCTTTTGTTTTATAGTTAATAAAACCGCCAAACATGATATTTGATCTTTTTTAGTTAATGTACCAAAAGAAAGTTTCAGCCTATTCTAATTACTCAAATAGATTAAAACAACGTATAACCGTCTCTCCAAAAACGTGGAAAAGATGATATAAAGGATTGATTGTCTATAACAATCGTAGAACTTATAAAAACGTAAAAAAACATAATAGCTATAGTTAAATAAATAGTAATAGCCAAATACTTCTGTACTACTGTGCCGGTATTTTCTAATCGGTTAAAGTAATGAGCGTGCGAAAACTCTTGGTTTTTGAGTAAAAAAACAAACAACCATAACAGCGCTATTTGTGTGACGGGATATATATGAACGCCAGATAACGACATATCAATACTAATTGCTAAAAAAGCAGCAATAACGAAATAGTTTTTCTTTAAATTCCAATTTATATTTTTAGCAACCTGAAATACAATAATAGCTAGAAAAATAAAACCAATGAGCCCTGTCTCGGTCAGGATTTGAATGAATAAGTTATGGGGATGAGCAGCTGACTTTGGGTAACTGTTTAACTGATAGAAGCCACATCCAAATATTGGATTTTGCGACCAGCATTGAAAGGCATTTACCCATAAATCATAGCGATCACTTCTAGTATCTCTCACTATTCGTAGACTGGTGGTATCGGTATTGGCCGCATAAGTGACCACTAGGTAGGCTAACCATGACATGGCATACACCAATACAAGCTGCCAGCGAGCATTACGGTTGAATAGACTGACTAAAACAATAAATACTGTATAAGCTACAGTGACTGAGCGCCCACCATCTAATAGTACCGCCAAGAATGCCAAAAATAAGAACAATAAATATAAAGACCGATAGTGCTTTTCAGTCAATAAAAACCATACAGCAAAAATAGAAATGATTAAAAAATAACTGTCATAAACGCGCATATTCCATGGCAACGGATACCAGATAGGCGAATAATTACCTGTATCTATATAATTCCATACTGCTACCGGTAGCAGTATAAAAACTAATAAACTTAACAATACAATCAACTTTGATAGTAATCGTTGATAATTTAAAAAATAAAAGCTTTTATATAATAAATAGACTAGTAATACATTCATTAATATAAATACTGGCTGCTGCCAAAAAAAGCTACCAATGGCGATAAAAATAAAAAATAGCAGCTCTAATTTTTTGACATAGAACGTCTTATAACACCATGTGCCTATTCCCAATATTAATAGTAGAGAAATCTGAAGCATTCTGAACTGATTATAAGAATGATGGTCACTACTTATATCCATGCCTAATATAAATAATAAAAAGTACAATCCCATTACTAATTCTTTATTAAACAATGGCCTAATAGAATTAATAAATGTCTGAAGCTTATGCTGTTTACTTAAAGGTATTTTGGTGTACATAGTGGGTTAGACCGCAGTTAAAGGTATAAAAAAAGCCAAACATTAAGTTTGGCTTTTTTGGATAAGGTATGTTCTGGGAAAACTGACAACCTACACTATGCTTACGATGCGAATGACTTTGGTAATAGACCGTCTAATGTAGCACTCGTAGGACTGTTTGCACTTTGGCTTAATACACCATTGTCAGAAACTGCCATTCCTATTGTAGCGCTAGTTATTTTGCTTGATACGCCTGTGTCGCTAAATTCATAAGTTATACCACACGTGCTACCAGCATCAGCGTCTACAACAATAGTTGCTGTTCCATACTTACCTTGAATGGTATCGGTACCACCCGTAGCATCTGTGCCATTTGCAAAGCATGTTCCAGACTGCAAGTTCGTTGCGATATTAGTCTTGAGACCACCAGCCAGTGTAAATGCCTCAGCTACTTGTGATTTAGCAATATAATTCTGATAAGCAGGAATAGCAATCGCAGCCAAGATACCAATAATAGCAACTACGATCATTAGTTCGATTAAGGTAAAACCTTTTTGAGCGTTCATAGACATGTCCTTTGGGATAAGGTGATGACAAGTTGATCGTGTCGCTATCCAGCGTCACCAACTGTCCTCAATTATAAATAATATTGATGTCAGCCGAGGTTAATTGTTTAACCTTCTGACTGGTTTAATGTTGTTGTTGCAGGTTATGTGCCAACTTTTTGACATTATTAGGTAATTTCTTAATATATAAGCGTTATAACCTTTAACTTAAGAGTTATGTTAGATTTTTATACTATTAAAAGCGGCGGTTGGTACAGCACCACTCCACTTGGGTACCTATTAAGACAGTATTTATCTTTTTTAGTAAAGCTCGATGATGAAAATTTTATTTATTAGCCAATGTTGCTTATTAATTACTGAGAATTGTCACTTTAGGTAAGTTACTCGCGCTTATTGTAAGTTCAGCTGACATTTTTTGTCAGTTGACAACTTTGGGCGGTGTTAGTGAGCGTTATAAGTTAAACAACGCTGTTTATGCTTAGTTACCTTATCTGACGGTAGTTATAGGCATAATGCTAATAAATAGTCATCACTCTAGCGTTTCCAGTCATCTCCCTTGCACGCATTACTGGTACCGATTTTACGGCATTTGATACCCTGATAGTTGAGACTCAGGATTCCGTCAGTAGCCATTGGGGTGCCTGGCTTGGGGGTAGCTGTAATTATCCATTTGGACGTGAGTCCACTAGGCGGACTCGTTATGACAGTTGGACCGATAGCCACTGTATATGTCGGACTGACTTTAGGATAATCACCGCCCAACCCTAAAATTAAAGCGTTACTATATTTACCTTGTGCCATTTTGCGACTTTCAATTTCGGTAGCGATATTATGCATCTCACTCATCATATCGGTACGCTTAGAGTTGATAACATATTGCTGATAACTGGGATAAGCAAAAGCGGCCAATACACCAATAATAATGACCACAATCATCATCTCAATCAGCGTAAAGCCGCGCCTACTGTTTATATTTGAAAGATTCGTTGTCATTATTACCATGCCTTAGACTTGTTACCACAGTTTACTGATTTGATGTCGATATTACTCGCAGTCGTCATACACTTAATTCCAGAACTGGTGAGCATCATCTTATCACCATACTGAATATAACGATCAGGGTTGGGCACGGCAAACATTTTCCACGTTCTGCCCGTGACATTATCGACAGATTTGCTTGAGACTAGACTGGTAATCGTTCCTGAAGTATCCCCATCTATCAAAGTAATACGATAATTATAGTCACTACCACTATCTAGAGGTACGCTAATAATGGTGTTGGCAGTTTCTGCAACTACCTTTGGGTCTGAGTCTGAATAACTATAAGTGACGCTACCATCTTGCTCAACTTTCTGCGGCACAAAACCTTTATAAGTCAATGCGGTCGAACGCCATCGCTCTAGCTCTATTTGTAGCTGCATCATCTTGGCTTGAGTCTCGCGCTCAGCGTTAATGACTGCATAACGCTGATAGCTAGGAATGGCGAAAACAGCAAGGATACCGATAATCATCACCACAACCATCATCTCAATGAGCGTAAAGCCTTGCTGCCGTTTTATCTTATTGTGCTCAGGTAGCAAGTACACGCCACCCCACTCTGAGTCAGCGTTTAATAGAGCAGTCGATATATAGCTATGACTAGTCATCGATTAGCTCCGCAGTCTGCTCATACCAACGCGTATTAAATAATCGATAGCTTAGACTGGTCACCTCTCCGCCACCTGAGCCGCTGCCGCCTAGTTTGTTTGGGTCGCTTGTGCCTGCGCAGCTACCACCGGGACACACAGTATTTATTTTCGCACCAGTTCCTATCGTGGCTTTGTCGTAGTCAGTGCGACCTTCGGACTTTACAAGCTCAGTGAGGGTTTGCGTGCCCAACAGAATACGTGTCGTCGGATTGTTTGGATCGAAAGCGCCAAATGCCAGTTCTTGGATGCCTTTACCTGCCCGTACAAACCCACCTGTACCGTTTAATGACTTATCCTCTTTCGTTTGGTCTTCTTCCTCACAAATACCGTAAGGTAGACAGTACATCTGGCGCTCTGAGCCACCCACAACTTTAGCAGCACAGCCACTGACCTCATCGTACTGCATCTCTGGGCTATAAGCAGTCATATAATACACACCACCAATGGCTAGACCGTCGCCCATAGATTTGACATTTTTAATATTATTAAAGCCGTCGAACAAGTTCAAAGGATATACCCAACCTTGTTTGCTAGCGACATTGGGTCTCATAGCTGCTGTTACGCTACTTTTGCTACCCATAGAAGCTTTATTATAAGGCAACTCCGTTAGATTTTCTAAAGTCAATTCTTGAGTCGTTAACGACACCACTTCATCTTTACCATATAACCCTTGTTTAGCGATATCACGATCTATGATGCCAAATAACCGATCTGCTTCTTTTGGGATATCATTACGAAGCCGTGACAATGGATTACTTCTATCACCTGATGCGATATTGACTACCGCAAATAGCACACCTGAGTCTTGATGGAAACTGACTGAAGGCTGACCATAGAAACGAATTTGCAGTCCCATTTTAGCTAGGTCTTTCGATTTAGTATCGCTATCACTGTCTCCGCTAGCATTGAGTACTCGTACCACGCGGCGGGTGAAGTTATCTATACCCGTACTACCACTAACTTTCTGTCCATTACGTAAATCTACACGAAATACCTGACCACCCAAGTCCCCAAAGTAGAGATGATCAATCATGCCATCATCATCACGATCTAAAGTCGTTATTTTTCCGACCACACTGTGCTTCATCTCAGGCACTTGGATATGTTTATTAGACGCTCCTGATGTACGTCCTGAAATAGACCATAATACATCGCCAGTTTTCGCATCAGCAATGTAGACCGCATTGCCATCTGCCATTGTTTTATTACAGTCTGCGAACTCATTATCATTAGCATTGAGACGGAATGTAGGGTCTTCATAACATTCATCATAGCCACCACCAAAAATAATTACATCTTTGATGCTGTTTTTACCTGTACCCACTTGGATTTTTCCAGTAACTGGCTCACTCCAAGCCTTTCCTAATGCTTCATAGTCACCCGTTGCATCAAGGCTAAATAACATTTTTGGTTTGTCTAATTCACTAACATCGAGACCATATAGACCTTTGCCACCTTGACGCAGTCCACCGTAGACATATAACTCTTCAGCGATAATTTCACCGGATGAGTTAGCGTTTGTGTTGCTAAAGTCGTACTTGTAAGTGCCTTTTGTCGCCCATGGTGCATCGACACCAAATACTGGCGCATTCGATACAGTACTACCCGGCTGTAGCGCTTCGATTTGGTTTTGGAGAATGATTTTGGGAATAAAGGCTAAGTTTTCTTGGCCCGTTTCAGCTGATGCAATATGTAATGCACCTTCCATCGAGCCAAACATGACATAGTCTTTACGATTTGCGTCATTGTTGGCTACCATGCCAGCATCGGCATCCACAACACCATCACCATCGCTGTCTTTATCTGTTGCATTGATGTTTGCGCCATAGGTCACTAGCGTCGGTCTTGAATGTATGACACCGCCTAAGACTTTTATATCGCCTGGGGGCGTGGCAATAATCTTCTCTAGCTCTTTTGTGATATTCGCTTCATTGGTACCTATACGCGTCACCTCTGCTGAGGTTGGACTGGCATCGTATCCTAAGAAACTCAATAAATATAATTTGGTGAGCACTGTATATGAACTGTCAAGCTCATCCTTACCAAAACCGACTAATTTACCGTCTTTTACCCCTACTTTTACTAATGTACTTTTATTGCCAATCTTACTTTCTACATAAACATTACGTGTGCTGTTATTGGCTGTAGTCGGGGCTTTCAGCTGGGCATAGAATCCGCCTGCCGTGATTCTATCGTTTATATTAACAGTAGCACCTGCAGCATCAACTAGGGTTTCATTTTTTGTACTCCAGATGTCTTGTGCATCTGGGTTTAAATCATCGGGGAAGCCGTCTCCATCATCATCGACATATAGTCTTTTGCCCTCTTGACCGTATAATGTGCCTTGATTGACATTATATTTTTTTAGATTACCCGCCCATATTGCTAAGTCACTTCCGACCTTTGGCTCTAACATTGGTAAATAAGCATAGGGCTTCACGCTTAAGCTGCTTAGAGGGTCTTGGGGAACGGTAATAGTACCGGCAGGAATACTGGGTAAGTCCATCTCCAAATCTTGGATCACAGATAAAACACTACCGACGATGTCTTTGGTATCCTTAGCAAAATAAAACCCGCCTTGCCCATAGCCACCAACATTGTCAAACTTGCCCGATTCCATGCCTAAGTTACAGGCATTACGCGCATCATAGCCATTAGAAGAGCTACCAGGAATTTGTGAACAGTCATAATATTTTTTATTATATTTATAAGCACTACCATCACTATCCTTAAACTTATCAATGATGCGCTCTACGGAGGTGTAATTATCAGAGTCATCAACAGTATCAAATGAAGCCCCAAAACCCACCATTGCCGTTTGTACTTGTTTATTTGTTCTTAACTGTTTGGCAAAATCACCCATACACTGCCACTGGCTTGATGAGTCACTACCCTGTAACAGCCCACCAGAACAAGATAAACTTGATGTGCCCAATGTTTCGTTCATCATATTTTTTAAGGTAGCCTGACTAGAAGCGCCATTTGGAAAGCCATCCGTTAACAGATAGACACCTCGAGCCCCGCATTCTTGAGTCTCTGGTGCAATATATTTCTTCTTATTTCCACTGGCATTATTTACAATGGCAGCATCGGTTGTTGCTCTCATACCACTGTAGGTAGTATCACCCGTGTAAGTTGAAGTACCTAGCATATAAGCACCCGCATCAGTGAATGCTGGTGCCATAGGCGTACCGCCAGCGGGTTCTAAACCTCTCAAAAATGCATAAATCTTCTCTTTTTGAGTAGCATCTAAGGGTTTAGCAGCGACCCTTATTTCTCCACGATTATTGGTATAGCCAAACGCGCCAACACCCATGATGATATCTTCGTTTACATTCTCATAAGCAAGCAACTCTAGAATAGCCATCTTCAGCTTGGACATCCGATCGTATACCTTTTCAGTACCTTTTAGACAATGCTCTAATCGAATACCGTTTGGGTTTTCAACTATAGGATTATAAATATCTGAATAAACATCATTAGAACTATCGCTCATAATACATACTTGATCACCCTCGCCCTTTAATTCAGGTGCTGTGTACCGATTATAATTCCGATTATAATTCTGATTAGATGGGATATCATTGTAGTTATTATAATAAAAATACTTATAATTACCATAAGCTCTGCAACTGCCATTATTCCAATATCGCGTACACTCTCTAGTATAGGCTTCATATACAGTAGTATATTCATACTTTTCATCATCCTGAAAACTGACACTGCCCCCCATACTTCCCGACTTATCGAGCATTAAAGTTAAAGTGGGTTTATTCGACTCAACACTCGCTTGATAAATAGTCAAATCGCCAAGCTTGTTATAGCTTAGATTGCCAAAGCCATCATAGCTGGTGCCAGCGTGGATCATGACTGAGGATGCCATCAAAGTACATATAGCAATAGTAATAGCGGTCGGACGAAACTGCCGTGATAATGGCGGATTAAATCGAATATTCTTCATAAAATCTCTCGCTATACTTTGCATATGGATTTGACTGGACTTCGGACTTATCAATAAAACTATTTTGGGGTGCCATTCGCTGATATCTCTAATAGCTTTTGACATTCATCACTTACTTTGCCACTACCTTTGCCATATTCGATACATTTTTCGGTTTCATTCATATTTTCTAGTTGTACTTCCCCTACCACCACTTTAGCTGGGACGCCGAGTTTTGTTAGGCACTCATTACGCGTCTCGCCATAATACGTAATTTCATCAGGATTATCTTCTTCTACTCCTGAGACAAAGGAATTGGCATTTTCACTTGGTTTTCTCAGACACTCAGTAATATCATCTGTTGACGCACTAGATAAGGCTGGTAAAAACGAAGTTGAATGTATACGAAAACTGGGCGAGGTACTGGTACTGTCTTCTGTGGTTATACTCTTACCTAAAGGGACATGCCCGAAAGGCGTTATAGGCACAGATACGGTATTGGGTCGTGTGATTGATACCTGAGTCATGACATTCTGACGCGCATTGACAAAATCATCGGCGCTGTCGACCTGGCAGAAGCCTCCTGTGGCATCAGCACCTCCTATCAATCTACTCTTGTTGGATGTGTTCAGAACTGTGGCTTCGGACATTTTAAAAAAATAATCTTCGCGTGGACGATAACAAAATATCACTTGATCGCCACGATTTGAGGTGGCGCCAACACTCATAAAATAGCCAAAAAACCCTAATGGTCCGAGTAGCGTGGCACTCTCATCTTTATATTGTGCTTCATTAATAATGTTTTCAATATTTTTATTAGTATTATCCGAAGCCGTCAGTAATAAAGTATCAATCTGATCACTAGTCGCTAGACGTAATGAAGTCATACTATTTCGTACTGCAATGACACCCACTAAAATTATTAGCATTAGAAAAAGTAAGACCACAATCAATGTCGCCCCTGTCTGAGACTGGCTAATGTGATGTTTCGGGTATTTATTCATAGTATTACTACCTAGCTGCGTCAAACTCAATCAAATCAGGATTACTTGTTTTGATAACTTGCATTTCGTAACGTAATATCAGACTCCACTACTGTTCTTATATAATTATCGCTAGCCGTTTTTAGATTTAATTTTTTACCTAATACAGTGAACTCGGTTGGGCTAGCAGACGTTAAAACGGCGTTTTCTGATCGTAAAATCAAGCCATATTTAATACCTACAATGGCGGGTTTTATATCTAAGTCTAAAGCCAGATAATCCTCAACGGTATAATATCGTAGGGTGTTATCGCCATCTGCAGTCGTTGGCAGTGCTTTATCTTTCATAGTTGTTAGTAGTATGTCGAAGTAGTCTACGTTCGTTATGATTTCTGCACCGGCATCGCCAAAGTCTTTAATTATATTATTAGCCGTAAACTCAACAGAAGTAGGTAATTCTTTGTCTGGTAAGCTTTGGTCAGCATAATCATCCATTATTTCAGTGATATATTTACCAGCATCGCAATATAAAGAAAGCTCTGTGGGCTTCGCGGCATCTGGCGCTCTCAGATAAAAACGTTCTATGATAACTTGCCCATCTATGGCTTCTAAAACGCCCCCTACCTCGACTCGCCGCGGCCCTAACACTAATTTTCCTTCGCAGTCATACATATTTTGTGGAGCTCGGTACTGAATAGTCAACTGCCCACTTTTCGAATCAAAATTACTGGCACCTGTCCACTCATTATTTGTCCCACTACTGGTCTGATTACCGGTATGAGTAAGCAATGATACTGCTACAGAATCGCCACCTATAGTAATATCCTTAGGCAAGTTAGTATCAGGATCGACATCTTCTCGGTTTTTTAGATTATCAAGTTGTTTATAGCCATCTCCATCTTCTATCGCATTGTTAGCACTTGTTAATACGATACCAGCGCCAGGCTGATCATCTTTCACTTTATTAGCTAAACCTAAGCTTGCGAGACGGACTTTTTTTTCAATCACTGGCACATTAAAAGTGGCATCTTCAACCAACTCAGAAGCACTGGCTTGGATACCAGCGGTCTTTATGTTAATGATATAGACTTGCATTACAGCAGCGGATACCAGTAGCCCTAATATCAGTGATACCATCAGCTCTATTAGTGTAAAGGCTTGCTGAGATTTATTATAATCATGGCGATATGACATTTTCACTAATAAGCCTCCATTATTAAGCAGTTTGATCCTAGCTTATATGTCCCATCACTGTTACCACAAGCATCATCCTCATCACCGAGGGTAGGTAAAGTGTTACCCCAGGATGTGATAATACATTGTCTGGCGTTAATGTTAGTCATCTCTGGACATGCTGTCATGTTTAGCATAATGTCTTGCTTACATGCCAAACTCGCGGCTTTCCACGAACTTAAGGCTGCTGTCTCTGATGGAGTACAAGAATCCGTCTTACAGCTATCCTTGTCAAAGTTACTACCTGCTTGTTCAACTTTAGTACAATATTCAGTAATATCGCTTGCACCCTGATTCAATTTATTTAATTCTTCAGTGAATTCCTCAGTAGATAAACTATTTAAACGCATATTTTCTGATATTTTCTTTGAGATACTCATTGCCCGACTACGGTCCAAGCTTTCATTAGTGGCCTTTAATGCATTTATCTGTAATGCACTAAATCCTAACACTGCAACTGCCAGTAGTAATACAGCTACTAATACCTCAACCAGACCGACACCGCGCTGTTGGCTGAACTGTATCATGAGCAACTTCTTCCTAGCTGACTGCTAATATTAGCAACCGCACTGACAGTGATTTGTCTTGGTGACGCTGATTCATTGCTATCGCAGATAGTGTAAGTCAATCCTGTATCAACGCGTTTACTGGGTTCAAAGGTAATCGTGGTAGCTACAGATTCATCTATCGTGTTTATTGCCTCTATTGTGCTTTTTGCATCGTAGCTGTAACTGGAAATATTAACTGTACTTGCAATATTAATCGTACCTGTACCGCTACTGTCATTAGCAAAGCTCACAGTAATTGGCTGCCGACGAATGACGCTTTCAATTTTGGCTTCTTTTAACGCATTGACCAGCGTAGCCGTTGTCGACTTTACCCGCTGATTGGCAAGTTGAGTACTAATATTAGGAGCAGCAATAGCTACAATAATACCCAAGACTACAATAGTAACCATTAGCTCAATTAGAGTAAATCCCGAGCTGGGTTCTGGACGCTGGCGTGAGAAGCTATCTGTAAAGTTGTGCACATCAATATCCTATTGCTAACTACTGCCAATTGATCAAAATATGATGAGATTAATCAAATCATTAATCATATATGGGCGTTAAGTTGTTTATATTTAAGGGGTTTATACCTATAACAGATGCAATTTTCATTCCACTATATTGCCGTATATACCTGTATTATTATATTTACAAGCGTAAGTTAGAAACAATTGAGTAATCTTTAGTATACAGAAAAACAGCGTGTAAAGTCAGATTACACGCTTTGCGATTAGATAGAAGTATTACGGATGGGGTTACCGCTATCTATGAATGGCTACCATGGGCAAGCGCGTAGGCGCTGAGATGATAGGGAGTGGCAGGAGTGGTAGCGGTTGTTTGGTTACTAGAAGCGCTTTGTATCATAGGCTGCGTGGGTATCGCACGCGCCAACGCTTGTAGACTTGCGCCTGTCGTGGCGACGTCATCGAACAGCAACAGCCGCTTGACAGGCGGTGGCTCGGTGAGCGCAAAAGCATTATCTAAGTTAGTTAAGCGTTCGGCACGACTCAAGCCCTGCTGACTGCTGGTATTGTCAATGCGCTGTACTCCTTGCCATAGCGGGATTTGCCAATGTTTAGACAGTTGCGCTGATAAGATGCTGACAGGATCAAATCCGCGTTTAATCAGTCGTTGGTTAGTCGTTGGCATGGCAACAATCACACTGTTATCGTGATGACAACCATGAGGACGTGGCAGTTGACGTAAGGCGTGCAGCAATACCGGTAGCTTGGTCATATCCTCATGATGCTTAAAGGCTCTAATAGCTTGGCGGATAGGATAGTCATAATAGGTCGCCGCTTGTATGGGCAGCGTGGTACCAGCAGCGATATCAACCTGAAAAGGCTTGGGTAACCACATTATGCTGTTATGACAGCGCGAACAAAGCAGACCGCTATTAAAACGGCTGCTAAGATTATGGCGCAATTTGGCAATAATTGAATGATTAATACATGAAGAATTAAGGCGCGATGAATCGGTAGGTAAAGAATCAGGGTTTGACGAATGAAGTAAAGGCTTTAGTAAAGGCTCGCTACGATAAACGCGGCATAGCTGACAGCGTACACTAAGATACTCTGCCAGCCATAGTCCGCTTTGATAAGGTGCTAAAGCGGGCATAAAGCGTGATAATTATTGACCACTCGCAAACTAAAACCCTTTCCAATCGTTCAGCACGATACCAACACCGACCGCTGTGTTCTCATAATTGTAGTCAATAAGGGACTCGCCATAACCTTGAAACAGCTGTACATAGCCATTAACGCTTTTTGTTAACGGATAGACGTAGTCAATTTGCGCGGATCCTTTGTTAGTTTTGGTATTATAGCGCAAGGTACCGCTAAGGCTCTGTTGATCAGGTAAGTCATACAAGAACTTGATATCACCATAACCCATAAAATCTTCGATATCTGGGTTATCGTCGTTACTGCCGCCACCATCTACTCGTGCCCATACGCGCGGTACAATCGAGAACTTACCCCATTCAGCACCGCCCATCAAATAAACACGGTTCCATGAGCGTGACAGCGGCTCAGACCGGCCATTGGAATGATGCACCGCCCCTACCCCTAACATCCGCAAACGTCCACCAAAAGGTAGATCGGCGGTAACGGGTTGGGTCAAAAAGACCTCCGGCTGATAGTCAGTGGCGCGAAACGGTCTTGAATTGTCTTCGTTGTATACCTGCCAGTGCGATTGCTGAGTATAGCCAAACCACAAATCAGCATTGGTATCAAAGAGATCTTCAGCAACTTTGCTCTTTAGCGACAGTTGAAATTTTAGCTCAGCTTGACGTATATCATTAGACGTAAAGTTGGCTTGGTCTTGGTCTTGTGACGGTGTATTTGGACTTAGATTGGGATCAGCGGTATAGAATAATGGCAACACGTAGTTTGGGTTATGAGGTCTTATGTTCCAGGTCCCCCGCTCACTGTTTTGATCCAGATCGTAGGCAAGACTGAGCGGTGAGTATTTTTCGATATCACTTTGAGTAACACCTACTTGGTCTAATATCTGCGCAGCATCTTTATCAATATCGCTCGCATTGACATTAAAATTGAAATTGGCATTTGATGACGTCTGACTGGTCAATAAGACAGCATCAGTGGCATCGGTGGGTTTAACGTCTTCTGCCAGCACCACTTGTGGGTTACCTGAAAGCGTACTTTGAAAGGTTTTTGCTAGATCTAAAGGTTGCTTGGTGGTGGTATAACTTGGTGTTTCGCCTTGTTCTGCTACTTTATCAAAGCAGGCCAAACGCGCTGCACTGGTTTGCACCTGTGTACATTCAAAAAACAGTCGCGTCTGCTGGGCGACAAAAGCTTTACTGGGTAATTTACTGCGATCCATATCTACGCCAGGGTTGCTTAGACGTTCATAAACAACCTGCGGAGAGTCATCATCCTCATACTCAATTAATACATCTGACGCGGGCAGCTCATTGTAAATCTGACTTTCGTTGGCAGCTTGTACTTGTAGCGCTGTACAACTCAAGGCGATACCCACAGCCATACTTAAGTAGGTCGGCATGGTTTGGCGACCTGTTTGTTGATGGCTATGGCGTTGATAGGATGCGCTGTTACGCTGTCCCTGACGCTGAAAGATAAGATGAGCTGGCATAGGTGTCCTTTATCTTACTGGCATTGTAGCCGGCAGAGTATCTGAAGTAACTGAGGTAATAATTGATGTCACTGTTAAACTAAGCATTGAGCTGAGCATTGAGCTGAGCATTGAGCTGAGGCACTAAACTGAAGCATTAAACTAGAAAATAACAAATATCGGTATTAAAAGCGGCAATGACTGTTTAGCATAGCCGCCCTAATATTGTTACTTTATTGTAATGAAAACATACGCATTATACTAGCGTTATCGCTGCTTAATACAAGTACAAATTAGCATAAGGTATCATTGAATCAAATACTTGCTGTTAGTGTCACAGGGTTGCTACTGATAGCGCACGCCATGACTGTCAATCCAGCCGCCTTGATGGCGCGCCGCAGGGTCGTGATGCGTCCAATGGACCAGTCCCCCTTTATCATTATAAATATATTCTCCATAAAAACTCAGTGATGTGCCTCTCGACACCTCAGCCACGCGCGGCGCTAAGTCAATATTGTGTACCAATAACAAGGTCTGCTTGGGGCTGACACCATCAAGCTCGACCAGTATTTTTTGGTGGCGGCTGCCTTCATTGTCATCAGGCAAGACTTTAATGACAGTTCCACAACCTTTGACTTGACGGTCTGATTGTTGCGCTTTAAAGGCGCTTATTATCGTATCATTCTGGCATGCATTAGTATCACTATTGAATTGACTGTTATTTTGCTCGTCAATATATAAAGAATCGCTGGGTTGGCAGCCGCTGAGCAACAATAAACCCACGAGTAAACTTGTAACTAAGTGCCGAGTTTGATTTATAGCTGTATTTGAGAGTTTAGGAAAATTCATAGTAATAAAGTCAGTTTTTCTATAAATATCATAGAGTCAGTGTGGTAAAAGTAAACAAGCCAGCGACTGTTGATTAGCAGCGCTGACTGGTATTTAAAACTGAGACCTATTGATTTTGCGTTATTTATTGAGCGTCGTCAATGTCTGCTCAAACTCTTGGCGACCGATTTCACCCACCTGTTGGCTGACTAATTGACCCTCTTGATAGTATAATAGCGCTGGCGGGCCAAATAATTTATAGCGCGATAAGATTGCTTTAGAGTCCACGGTGGTTTCTGTGATATCAAGCTTGACCAACTGCCACCCTTGCATTTGCGCGGGACGACTGTGGAATAAGTTTTTATCCATAATGCGGCATTCAATACACCACTCGGCGGTGACATCAACGATGACTTTAGGGTTCGCGGCAATAATAGCATCCACCTCTGCTAACGTTGTGACGGTCTTATCTGTCGCATTATTATTACCTACCAGCGGACCACCCATAGACTGACCACCTATGGATTGGATAGACATCGGGGTCGCGCTTAATGACGCTAGCGGGTGTAGACTGTCATCATTACCTAATGCCGCACCAAGGATCAAACAAGCCGCCCAAATACCAGCCACCAAACCAAGCGCTTGGGTGAGCATACGGCCTTTACCCAGCCAGCTCCATGCCCATGTCGCAACGACCATAAACCATAGCGCCCATACGAGCAGTATCACGGGTGAGATAAACACACGCTCAATGAGTAATAAAGCCACTGCAAATAATAGTAAGGCAAAACCTTGCTTGACCCAGTTCATCCACTCGCCCGCTTTCGGAATAATCTTGCCTTGGGTCGCACCAATAAGAATAAGCGGCGCGGATAAGCCAAAGCCTAGCATAAACAAAGCCACAAAACCCAGCAGCGGACTACCGATAGTCGAGACCGCAAGCAAGGCTCCAAATAATGGCGCGGACACGCAAGGTGACACGACCAATGCGGATAAAAACCCAGCCACTAAGCTACCGCCAGTGCTACCAAGCTTGCTGTCGCCTGCTTGACTTAATCCGTGCATTTTACTACTGATCGCTCGCGGCAAGCGGATACTGAACACACCCAGCATATAGAGCGCCAACAGCACAAACACGATGGCAAAGCTGATCAAAATAATCGGATTTTGTAGCCAGCCGATGATACCTAGCGATTCACCAAATACCGCAATTAATGCCCCCAAAATACCATAAGCAGTGGCCACACCTATCGCATAACTGGTGGTTAAAATGACCCCTCTTTTGACGGTTGGGTTTTGTTCACGAGCGACAATGTTGGCAACAATAGGCAACATCGGTAGTACGCATGGGGTCAGCGCCAAGCCCAGACCGGCTAAAAACAATAAGCCCAATGCCAACCAAGGATGGGAAGCCAAGCCAAACGGGTCGCTATCTACTAAACTATCAACGTCACTATCGTTGGCATTGCCGTTGGCGTTGGCGGCGATGGTATTGGCGCTTGCTAGATTGGTATTTGCAAAGTCAGCGTTAATAGCGTTGCCATTCACATCAAACATCACGCTATCAGCATTCTCATCTGCCGCATTGACCGCGTCGGCATCGATAAGCGCCCCATCATTCTGTGCTAACGACGGCTCATCCAAGACGTTGTCAGCATCAGCTACTAGGGAATCATTTTTAGATGCATCCGCACCTTCTACGGTGGGGTTTGCTTCACTATTAGTATTGGTAGCGGTTGAACTGTTTTTCTCAGCGGCAGATGCGGTCTGCACTGGTGCTGCTGTGCTAGTCGTATTTTTGCTAACAGCCGTTTTGGCAGCTTGCGACGTATTACTAGTCGTGCTTTTACTCGCAGGTGGTACAGTAGCAGTCTTTTGCGGAGCGGCAGCCACACTGATCATGGTGTTGATTTTTTCGGGTGGATAGCACAGGCCTGCATACGCACAACCTTGCCAACCAATGACAATCGCCGCATTGTCTACGCCTTTGCCGCTATTATTGGTCAGCGTGGTGGTCGCCACGACATTGACCTGATCAAAGACAGCTACCTGTCCGTAGGTTGGATCATCAATTGACTTAGGCGATTGACTAAAGCTAAAAGGCCCAGCGGTCACGCCAGTAGGCAAGGTCAGCTTAATTTGATCTCTATAGACATAGTGCTCAGGCGTGATGTCGAAGTTAATTGATAAGCGCGTACCGGCAGTAACAGGTTTGCTGCTACTACTGACCTGAAAAGCTTTATCAACGGGTAAAAACTTTGATTGTCCCGCGCTTTGGTTATTACTAAACAAATCGCCTAAACCGGCGGCGTGAGTCGCTACAGAAGTAACAGACAGCCCCGTCAATAGCGAGGTGCTTGCTATAACAAGTGCAAGAGCGTAAGACTTTTTAGAGGTTCGTTTCTTTATTAAGGCTGTTTTTGCTGCTGGCGTCTCGATTGACATGAATAACTACCTTTAATTGCTAATATTTAAAACCAAGCATTGCTACTGATAATCTGATTGTTACGAGCAGTCTTATTGCTACACATAACCCTGTTACTACTGATATCGCAAATTTTTCTGAGTAAGGTTTTATATTTACCATATAAGTATAGTGTCTAAAAAATTGACTCAACATATAGGCTTATGCCAGCGAGATACTGATAAAAAAATATCAACCAATAATGTTTTATTGGTTGATAATTATCCGTTACCGAGGCAGGTCATTCCTTGCTAGGGTAATACCTTGACCTTGCTATAGTTTGACCTCGTTACAATTGAGCATAAATATCGGCATCTTGACCTTCGCCGCCTTGCTGATTATCAGACCCCAAAGAAAATAAATCATAAGGACGATTTTCACTGCCAGGTGCCACATATTGCATCTCGTTTTCCCAACCATCGGTCGGATAGCCACCTTTAATGTAGCCGCCTTCAGGATAGTTTCTGGCATCCGCCGGCGGTGTGGTAAGCGCATCCAGACCTTGCGCCGTCGTGGGATAACGCGAATTATCTACTTTGTACATATCAAGCGCATTGGATACAGTAGCCAGTGCCGTCTCCGTGGTTTTTACCCGTGCTTTGTCACTTTGTCCGACCACTTTTGGCACTACTAAGCCCGCAAGAATAGCCAAAATCACAATCACTACCATAATTTCAATAAGAGTAAAGCCAGATTGATTTTGATGTCCATATATTGGCGTTTGGCAGCTATCAGTGGAAGAGTTGAGTGGCGTTCTGTTTACATTGCACATTTTTATAACATTTAATTTAGTTTGAGTGTTCATAGTCATAGGGCTGTCGTCACTGTCAGATGCTAGCGCTCAAAAGTAAATACTAGCGCTTAAATGATTATCACTATAGACCATGATTTTGCATTTATCTACCATTGTACGCTGATTATTAATATCTAATTATTACCGTCTAAATTGTCTTCAAATAATATCAAACAAAACCTTAGCGCTATAGTTTAATAGCCAAGCGCTACCCTATTGTTGTTGCTTTGCTACTCAAAGGTTATAAAGACAAGAAAGATAAGAGGATTTTTAAGGGATCGTAAGCGAACGGCATACATAACAATATAAGAGACTATAGCTAAGCCGCTTTAAAACCCTCAACGACAACTGACCCCTGCTGTCAAATCCGTACAGTTAAACTTGGGAGATTTTAATTACGCAGCCTGACGATAAAAGTCAAACCACACCTGTTTTGGCGATTTATAGCCCAAGCCCTTTTGAATCCTAGTCTCACTGCGAGCACAGCTCTTGCCTTGCGTCGCTGCAAAGCAGTGCTTTGCTAATCGCCCCTCATATAATACAACTCAATATATCCAATG
>Ga0307487_1000004_pt1 | contig 196119 bp, 154 predicted proteins | sample CBIW12metaG_FD_203665 | JGI IMG/M metagenome (GOLD analysis project Ga0307487, IMG submission 203665) | Sea-ice brine microbial communities from Beaufort Sea near Barrow, Alaska, United States - CBIW 1.2 | ecosystem: Environmental > Aquatic > Marine > Coastal | place: USA: Alaska | collected... | reverse complement strand
AGTCATGCCGTTATCTAAGCTTTTGAGAACTTGTTTGCGATAATCTAGGGAGTAAGTCATGGTCGTTTACAGGAATAATCGTTTAGTTGGTTTGATTTATAACATTTTTGAGGTCAGGTGACTATACAAGCAGTTGGCCATTAAATATTCCTACTAAAAGAGAATTAGACGAATACTTAGGACAAGGATTTTCAAGAATTAAAAGTTCTGTGTTAAGTGGTGATTTTAATAAATATACTATGAGCGATGTTCATAAATGGAGCCCAACACCAATTAATGAGGGCGAACCTCAAAACGTTTATCAGCTTCAAGTACAGTTTGCCGAAAAAATAGAAGACACCACTCTTAAAGAAAAGTTTTTAACTTATTTAGACAAAAAAAAGACCAAAGATGAGACGCCATTAATATTTAATTTGGAAAGTTTTCAGAAGAACTTAAAAGGTCAGGGGACAACTGATAATGAACCAACAGAGTTAGATAGATTAAAAATTGAAATTAGAACATCTTTTTCAGATGATGATTCCGAATTTTTCAGATGGGTTATGGGACTTGGTAGAAGTGAGCAAATAGGTAATTTTAGTCGTAAATCAGCACAAAGATGGGTTTGTAAACGAGCTTTTGAACTAGGTTGGACAGCAGAACTTTTCGATGATTTCGAGCGCGATAATATTGGTTATAGTAGTCGTATGGAATCTAAGGTAGAACGAATTGGTAAAAAATACCAATGGATAGCACTATATGAGTTTTTGGCTCATTTAGCTGATAATTGCATCTATATTGGTGCGGGCTATGCTGATGTAGATGATTCTCAATACTATGGACCTTGGCAACTGTACAAACGTGATATCGACCCAACCTTTATTCCTCGTCAAACTAATAGACATACTTGGAATGACGAAGAGACCACCAGTTGGTGGCAACCTAATAATTTTAGATTGGAAGGTGGCAATTTAGATGAATTACAAGATTGGTTGTGGTCTGAAAACAACCTACCTGATTTTAAAAATTTATTAGAAGTTACGGATTCCAATAATATACAGTGGTTAGTTTTAAAAAATGAAACGCATCAACGTAGGGATCCTCTTGAAGACAATGATACGATTCCTTATCAAGATGTATGGTATAGAATTAACAGTTGTATCGTCAAAAAAACTGATATTAAAAAATTTAGAGAAATGATAGGCAATAGGCTTTTATGCAGTCCCTCTATACTAGAACATAACACGTCGCATCAATCTTACTTCAGAGAGTATTCATGGCATTGCGTTTACGATAATTTCGGTGGTTGGAAAACTGAGTTTGATTATGAGAATGCTTTAGATATTAAGCATCTGATACCTATTGCAGAATACGAGTGGGAAATGGGTGGTAGGGAGCAGTCCTTATCAGATTCAATATCTATTTATACACCAGCGAAGGAAATCATAACAGGATTAAGTCTTTCTCCAGGTTTAGGAAAATATGGTCATTGGATTAACAATAATAAAGAGTCAGTATTTTTTGATCCAAGCATGAATGAAAAGGGTTCTCCCTCTGCATTGATACAAACTAATATATTGTTTAACTGGCTAGAAGAGAACGATCTACAACTTATTTGGCTAGTAGGTGGTGAGAAACAGCTATTCACTAGCATGGCGTCTAACTTTTTCGGCAGATTAATATTTAGCGGGATTTTTACCTTAACTGAGAATGGTATTGAAGGAAATAATCTATGGTTTAATCGCGAAAAGCCTGAAGTGGAGTGGTAATCCCCCCAATAAAAAAGAACACTTATAAATAGAGAGTAACTGCTAAAATACATCAGCAGGAGAATCCTATGAAAAAGACACGTTTTAGCGACAACCAAATCGTCAACATCTTAAAACAAGCCGAACAAGGCGTTCCTATCACCGAGCTATGCCGTGAGCATAACATCAGCCAAAGCACCTTTTATAACTGGCGCTCAAAGTATGGCGGCATGGACGCCTCTTTGATTACGCGTTTAAAAGAACTTGAAGTTGATTTCTCACTACCGGCGCAAAGGGTCATACGCAGTCTCAATCAGCTCATTGAGTACCGAGGCAAACCTGTGCAGATAAGATGCGATAATGGCCCTGAGTACATCAGTAATGCGCTCAAAGACTGGGCCGAGCAACAAGGTATCACTATTAGTTATATTGAGCCTGGCAATCCACAGCAAAATGCTTATGTAGAGCGCTTTAACAGAACGATGAGGTATGATTGGTTAAATCAGGAACTGTTTGATAATCTAGAGCAGGTACGCGCACAAGCAGAAAACTGGTTATACCATTACAATCATGAGCGCCCGAATATGGGCAATGGTGGCTTTACGCCAATACAGAAACTGAATCAGGCAGCTTAATTCTATTTATTAGGTGTCTTAGGTTTGGGAGGGTTACCGAGTAATATTCAGTATTTGTAGAACATAAATCTAATTATGTAGGAAAATGAGGAAAGTAGGTTGCTAAAGCCATGATGTATATAGCTTATAGTGTTTTTCCCTTTTAGAAGTAAAAAGGCAAGTGGGGAAAGTTAGTAGCTCTATATCTATTCACTTTCCCCATTTGCCTAATGAGTTTATTTATAGGAAAGTTGGCTAGAGTGGATATAACAAGCGTTCTAGCCGTTGTTTTCCCACTTTATTAGCCATCCCCTTATCTAGCGTCTAATAATTCAGGTCTTATTTGTATGGTTCTAGCCTTGTCATTGGTTAAGATCTTAATGTAACCCTCGCTCTCTAATACCTCAGCTATTAACTCGAAGTTATGCTTTAGCCGTAGGTACTTAGGGTTTACGTTGCTTTGAGCCGCTGAATAGGTTAGCTTTTTAACCGATTGCCTATTACAATATTTGACTAGCCAGCCAATGAGCTTTTGAGCGTCATTATCACCAGCTTGGGGCTTATCGGTGTATCTTATGCGCTCACTCATTGAGTAGTCAGTTAATAGCGTGGCTCTATGTATATCATCGGCGGTTATAAATCGCTTGCCATTGAAGTAAGCGAGTATGGAGGCTATACGGCTAGCGTTCTCATGTAGGCGTTTAGAATATTCTGAATATTTTTCTAACTTACCGCCTTTTCTTGACTGACTCTCTTTAGCTGTTTGATAATCCGCTAATGCTTTTCTAGCTTGTCTATTCTCAAAAGGCGTATCAAAACGGATTATCCTACCTTCATCATCAGTTTTTATGCTGCCTTCGCTTGGGTCTAGTAGCTCTCTACAGCGTTGCCAGTAGGCTTGTAATCTTGAGTCTTTTTCTGGTTGAGCATCCAAACGCTCATCAGTATTAAAAACTAAAGTACCGTTTAGACTGTCAGGAAAAGAAAATAAGAAACGAGGTAACAGACCTTGACCGCTCATAACCTCATTATTTAACGCTGGGGCTATGATTGGCGGTTGTCCTTGCAAGTCTAAAGTAAACCTAACCCCATCCATGCTAATATCATCAATATCGTTATACCTTGGGGATAGCATCCTATCAAATTCCCCTCCGCTCCATATATCGCATATTTGGCTAATATTACTTTTAGCAGTTTCACTAGTTAAGCTGTGACTACTTAAAAAGAGAGCTGCCTCAGCGGTTGACCATGCCATATTATAAGTATTGCCTAACAGCATGTTATCCAAAAATCCTATAAGTGTTCCAGACTTTGCAAAAAGTATCTTTTGTTTGGGCTTAGGATTCTCAAGTAGCCATAACTCTAAATCCTTTTTAGGCATGCTGGCTTTGTGTGCTAACCATTCATCCCTGAGAGTTCTGTATTCTTTGCCTTTTTCTTTCTGAAACTTGATAAGCTCCTTATGGCTGTATTGCGATACCGTCTTACTTTTACCGCCTCCACTTGCTATTTCAGTGAGTAAAAATAGTGAGACTGGCATATAGCTATCTCTCTCTGAATAAGGAGCATTAATATATTGCTGAATGATAGTAGATAATGCCCCTAATATGCATTGCCCTCCTAGTGCCATAGGTATTTGTGAATAATATTTTATAGCGGTTATTGCATCGTAAAGTATGTCTCCCTTTTTCCCCCATGCCTCTAATGGGTACGGGGTCGCTTTACTGTCTGGGTCTGCTATATCGCCTAACTGCCCCCATGCATCAGCTAACAAGTCTTTTATAATCGTGTCAGATTCATGCAAAACATCATAAAGCGTCTGGTGATTATCAAATGATAGCAGCAAGTCAAAAGTCGTTATTATGGCTTTAACGTTTACACCTAGTAACGACTTAGTTAGCTTATCTCTTTGATCCAGGGTAGCAAACACAATAACTTGCTTAACCTCTGCAAAATGCCTAACCATGTTATTAAAATGATAGGGGTTAATACTTACTAAAATAGTGATGTTTAGCTCTTGGCTTATAAGCTCTCTATACAGTGCTATACCCTCAGCTAAGCTTTTTACTGCATACCAGTCACTATCTAAGTTAAGACTACCAATAACAAAAGCACTAGACTGGCTTGGGTCGGTTACCTCTATTGGGTCATTACTATTAGGCGTATAGATACATAAGTTTGCTGGCTGGTGCAAATTATTACTTAATATCATAGCCACCTTGCCAGCGGTGTTGATAATGTCGCTTTTTCTATCGCCATTATGAATAGTGAAAGTATCACCAAACTGCCTGAGCTTATCACCTTGACCTAATGATATAAGGCTGGTTAATATCTCATCATCTGCTATAATTTCAGTTGTAGTTTGCTTTGTACTGCCTAGTAAATTTTTAAGCCCCGAGTCATCAGCTTGGGGCTTTTTGCTGTTAACTTTTTTCATTTCTACCCCTACCAGTTCTTAGATTAGTGGAAGCGTTATTAGTATGGTTATTCAACCATTCAAGAACTTCAGCGTTTTTCCAAGCTATCATGGTTGGCGATAAGCGGATGCTTTTGGGAAATCTCCCATCGCGACTCCACTCATGTAAAGTGGTTCTCGAGAATGGTAAAAGTGGCAAAATGTCTTTTGCTCTACTCATACCCTGAGGAGGGAGAATGGGAGTAGCTTTATTTTTGTGATTAGTAGAAGCGTCGCTTATAGTCGGATCTGAAGTAATCACAAGGTTATCATTGCTGTGTATTGTCATATCTATAACTCCGCATTGGTTAGTTACGAACAGTGACGGTATGCCACTGCTTATATGACAGAGATTAATATCAAAAAGTAGAAAAGAATTGAAAGCTCAAAACTAAGTTTGAAAGCTCAAAATTTAGAGCATTTTAAATTTTGGAAAGCAAATACTGGTAAAAAAGTAGCGAACAGATTGAACCGATCCAGTATTGTTGGAGACTCAATATTCTGAGAGAATACGACAATGAAAACACGAAACTAAATACCTGAGATTAAAGCACGTACTGTTCGCATGCTGATTGAAGCAGCAAACGACTATCTTCTACAAAGCCATTGCTCCCAATATTAGCTGAGCGCCTGAAAGCCTGTCGTAAAAAGTACATCGATCAAACCATACCGGTATCAGTGTAAGTTCAGAATCAAGAACAACGTATTAAAGCGCTTGAAAGTGAATGTAGAGAATTAAAGCAAGCCAATGAGGTTATACGTAAGGCGGCGTTTTTCCTCCAGGCGGAGCTCGGCCGTCGAGCCAAGTAATGATTGAGTTTGTTGACGACAATAAACATTAATATGGGATTATAGACATCTGGTAGTACAGTAAATGCAGTTATGGCGTTCTTAAGGTTTGGCAGCAGATGAAAGCGAACGGCATTCATGTGGGTTGTTGCACTGTAGAGCGTTTAATCAGTGCGGCATACAAGGCGTTTGGCATAGCACGGGTGAAATAAAAACTAATAGCCGTGACGAATAGCAAAAAGTGAATGATTTGGTCAATCGCAGCGTCACTGCTCATTCCCCTAACCACATATGGGACTTCACTTATATAAAGGCATTGAGCGGCTGAGTGTATATCGATTTTATTATTGATGTGTTTACACGCGCTATTGTGGGTTGGACAGTATCTAATCTATGAATACCGATATGGTGATGGCCTCGTTCAATATCTATTCATTCTCTATAAGGATAAAATGGGTGACTGCGTCGCGATTGTTTCTGTTGGTAGGACTATAGTCAGTCCAATATGAAAAAGATACAGCGCGACTGGGGTGGATTTCTTGTAGTCTTTGTCGGCATAGGCACAGCAAGCCAGAAAAATTTATACCAGTTTCGCGTTATCAAATAACGTATCCATTTTATTTAGTATTATCTATAGAGGTTCATACGACAATGCATTGGCTGAAACGGGCAACGAGCTTTATAAGTTTGAGGTGATTGAGTATTTAAAGGAGGTGTGGATATGTGTCACTCTTTAAGTTTGAAAATCAATATTATGATAATTTTAACCTATTTGGCATAGCGGCCTGACTCAAGTAAAACAGTCTCCGATATACTTGGGGTGGTTCATGTTAATCTAAGCCTGAAATGAAAGTTTAATGCTTACGCACTAAGATGAGTTTAAATATAACATTTTAGTTTCTTAGGGTAGATATCTTAATCTCAACTGTTTCACTGCATAGGGTCTTTTTACTTGCGTATCGCGTTTATTTGGCTTATTCGCTTTTTTATGCTTATGATAGCCTAAATGATCTTCTATCTCAGCTTCAAAGGGAGTATTGATGAAGGATTGCATGAGCTCCTGCGGGAAGTCTTTGATATTCTGAAAACATCAGTTGAGTTTGTTATTACTTATTCTTCGGTTAGGGGGTATAAGTAGTTACACAGAATGTGAGACAATATTATTATATGTTAAATAATATTGTGAGCTATTTCGGTTCTGTATAGAAAAAATTTGTAAACTCATCAATGCATTCAGATATTCTATGGCTACATGATTTAAGTCCATGATCATGGTCATCACTTACGAAAAATTTTAGACTAATAAGACTTAGAATCTCCTTTTCAATAGCAGACTTATTAGGTTTCTCGCCCCATTTATAAGTTTTTTTTGTATCTGCTAAAAGTATAGCCATCATGGCGATTATTTTATAGTCTTGATTTCTTGTGTTAATATTAGAATACTTGTTGTTTTCCTCTACTAAACTTGAAGAGGAAGGGAGTTTATTAGATTTTTCGCATTCGTTATCTATTTCATCTAATAAGGATGCAATGTCTGAATTAGAAAATATTAATTTAGAAACTTTATTCAGCTTTATTTTTGAAGTGTTTACTTGGTCTGTAGAATAAAGTATATAGCCCAAAAACTCATAATCATTATTCTTGATAGGATCTTCAATAAATCTCTCTATATGAGCAACAGGTTGATCAGGTCCAAGCTCAACATTTATATCCACCGAAGTACTAGAAATGCTTAAAGGTGATAATCTAAAAATTGCATGAGTATTTATTTTTGACTCTAGTCTAACTGAACAATAGCTATGCTCAAATGTCTTTACTAAATTTTCTATAGATTTTAAAGTAGTGCCATACTTATAGGATTGAACATAACTTTTCTGGTTAACTGGAGGTGTATCTTTCTTTAGTGCCTCAAGAATAGCTTTAGTTACCTCGAATGAGGCAAAAGGAGTGCAGTTTTTAGCGATACTGACTAGACCCTTATATTCTAAAAATGGAGTAAGGTGATTATCAGTAATTGATTGAACAATGATTTTAATTAACTCTTTTTCATTTTGTAAATCAATATCCAATTTTCTGGCTATTTTTTCTTTTAATTCAGCTAAAGTATAAAAATCTTTAATTTCATCGCTCATAATTTTTTTACAACCTTTAAATATTTTCGTGAATAGAGTTGTGAATAAAATCCGCCCATTCATTCATCATGTCCTTACGATAATCTAAATGCTGAGCACCGTTATACGCTTTACTGATTTTGTTTTCTTGTTCATGAGCTAGCTGTAGCTCTATAGCCTCATGCATATAGCCTTGCTCATGAAGGGTGGTGCTCGCCAGCCCTCGGAATCCATGCCCCGTCATTTTGTATTTATAACCTATCTGATAAAGCGCGTTAATAAAAGCATTTTGACTATAAGGCTTGCGAGTGGATGGGTTATAGAATATATACTGTTCTGAGAAATTTAGCTCTTTAATTTGCTCTAATATATTTATGACTTGTGGCGCAAGTGGGACTATATGTGGTCTATCCATCTTCATCTTATCTGATGGGATACGCCAAATTCTATCGTTCCAGTCAATTTCTTGCCATTCCATAAACCTGAGCTCATTAGTCCTTACGAATGTATAGCATAAGAACCATAAGCCTAATTTAACCGTGATGTGCCCAGTGTAGTCATCAATATCTCTCAAAAGTTGAGGCAACTCTTTTGAAGTAATACGACTGTGATTTTTAGTTTTATGCGGTTTAATAGCTGCTGATAAGTCAGCTGCAGGATTTGACGTTGCCATGCCGGTGCGAATAGCATGTTTGAATATTTGTCCTACTTCTGCCATGATGCGTCGCGCCATCTCATTGGCACCACGTGCCTCGATACTTTTACCAATCGCTAAAATATCAGGTGACGTAATGTCATCGATTAGCTTATGCCCTATAACTGGTTTAACGTCACGCATATAGGCCGAATAGTTGCGACCAAACGTACTTGGGGCCAAAAATGTTTTACGGTCTGCATACCAAGCTTGAGCAATAGTATCAAACAGTCGTGAACCATCTTGTTCTGCGTTTTTTTCTTTCTTTTTATCTTTTGGGTTAATACCTTCGTTAATAAGCTGCTTTATTTCTAAATTACGCTGGCGTGCCTGTTGTAATGTGATTACTGGGTACTTACCCAAAGTGAGTGACTGCTGTTTACCTTGCCAGCGGTAAGCACTGACCCAAACTTTATTCCCTGTATGTCTTACCCATAGCTGAAGACCATCGCCATCACTGTGCTTATCAGGGCGGCTAGGGGTGCATTTTTCGCTTGGGGTTAGTTTGTTGATAATAGTATGAGTTAATGGCATGTTGGTATATCTCCGCGTTGGTATAATCTATACCAACAAATATACCAATATTCTATATGGTTCGCCATACACCGAGGTATTCTTAAATCTCGAAAAACCCCATAAAAAAAGGCTTGCCGCATCGCTGCGAACAAGCCTGATTCAATATGTGGTGGGCCCAGTAGGACTTGAACCTACGACCAAAGGATTATGAGTCCTTGTTTTTACAACAACAATACACAATAACCATCAATAACTATCTATGAATTTAGACTTAAATTCTTTTAGTATAAGGGTTTAAGTCTAAACTTCTCTATAACTAACAACAACCAAATATATCTAACAATAAATTCAGAGTATCAAAATAGTATCAAATTAATAGTATTGATAATATTTTAAAGTCTAAACAGTTATGGCTACTATCTATGGTTGATTAAAAGTAAGGGATAAATATTTAGTTCAAAGTATCAAGAAAGCTAGCTCATAGATAGCTTTCTGAGCCTTTCCCAAACTCTGTGTAACTGCTTATAATCCACTAACTGGAGAATAAGCAATGACTACTCAATCTGACATTAAAAAACTGGCCGAGCAAATGGCCAGCAGCATGAAGAGTTTTGATGATATCAAAGACTTCCAAAAGCAACTCATGCAATCGTTTATCGACACTGCCCTTGAAGCTGAGATGGAAGACCATCTTGGCTACTCCAAGCATGAAAAGGCACACAAGCTTGTATTGGCATGCTAAAAGGTGAGCAGGCGTTAAGTATCACCTTTGACAACGGTAAAGAGTTTGCTGACCATGAAACGATGGCAATAGCGTTAAAGGCTGATATTTACTTCGCTCAGCCTTATCATTCTTGGGAGCGTGGAACTAATGAGAATACAAATGGTTTAATTCGTCAGTTTCTACCTAAGTCGATGCGTCTGGATAATCTATGCACGCACTTAGTTCAGTCGATTGAAGACAGTTTAAATAATCGACCAAGAAAGCTGCTAGGGTTTAGAACACCGCTTGAGGTAAAATCTAGCTTCGGGTGCGTTGCACTTCAATGTTGAATCCAAGATACATAAAGCTGATCAGAGGCGATGGTGAACTCAACAGAGGACATCATCGCTAGCAATATCATTCGCGCAAGCCACTTCACAGCACTATTCAAAAATCATCACAATAAAGTTTCAAATATCTGCTCAATAGAAGCCTGTTCTTTGTGTACATTGACGACAGATATTCCCTGCATCGTGTAATAAAAACGAGCAGCTCTTATTTCAGCTTGCTCTTTATCATATCCTAAATTTTCAAAAATCATCGCAATAAAAGTCAGACGGTGAGTATCGACTTCATTTAAAATTTCCTGCACCGCTTTATCGTTTTGTGACCAGTTACGAATGGCAAGCTCTAAAGCCGCGCCATTGGTTTTGGTGTTGCGCTTATAAGGAATTAAGAAAAGCTTTCTCAAGCGTTCTTCAGGTGTCAACTCTATATCACTTAAACGCTCGATAATGGAAACGGTTGAGCGAGTGCGCCAGTTTGACAACAGCTTTTCGAACAGCTCTTTTCTGCTACTAAAATGCCAGTAAAAACTTCCCTTTGTCACTTTCAACTTTTTGGCTAGTGGCTCCACTCTGACGGCCGTGATACCAGATTTAGCCAGCTCAGATTCAGCGATATCCAACCAATCTTGCGCAGTCAGTTTGTTGGATTGACTTGGATTCTTTTCTATTAAATCCATACCTTTAAGACCTCTATTTATTAAAAGAGTCAACCATCGTTGATTAAATCTCAAACAGTTCATTCATTATGTTTGGTAAGCTTCAAGTACTTTAAATACCAGATACCTAAAGCCTGACGGTACGATAGCACTCATAGTAATTGATAATCGTACACCTACTGAGCCATGCGCTCAGTTAATCAGATAAGATTTTCCATATTTTATCATTTTAATCAATTTAAGTCTTAGTCTAATAAGCCATCAGCTTCATTCTCAACGACTCTTCACAGATATCTTCTTCATTCTGCTCAATAGCAATAAGCAGCACTTTTACCATTTTTGTCCTTGCTTCTTACCTAGATATACGGCTAGTTATTGCCTATAACATACGCTTTAGTATGTTATAAATTAATTTAAATTTATATCTATCTCTGGATTTAAATAAATTTTACCTAATAACTTTAGCTCGTTAATTACCCAGAATTTCCTTATAAAGCTTTATTTAAAAGGGTTATAAGAATAATAATATATGAAGTTGTTCTGATAAAAGAAGTGCGTCAAAAATTTTATTATATTTTAACATACGGTAGAGTATTGACATTAATGACAATCTACATTATTGTAATTGTCAGTGATAAATAATCATCTCGTGAAAACTGTTATCAAGGAAGATTGAATATGCAAGTAATTGATTCTGGCAAAGGCAAAACGATTGAGGCTTTTGGACTGCAAACCAACTATTTGGAAATGGGCGAGGGTGAGCCATTATTGCTATTGCATGGTTCTGGACCAGGTGTCTCTGCCTATACCAACTGGCGCAAGATTATTCCTGAGCTGGCCAAACACTTTCGTGTCATCGCACCTGACTTAGCTGGCTTTGGACACACGGAAAGAGATCCAAACTTCAGTTACGATATTAAGCACTGGGGCAAGCACTTACTGGCCTTTTTAGATGCGTTAGGTATCGAAAAAACCCATGTCATTGGTAACTCGTTTGGTGGCTCATTGACACTTGCAACGGCTGCCCGTTTCCCTGAAAGATTCTCCAAGCTCTGTTTAATGGGCACGCCCTGTGACAAGTTCTTTATGACGCCCGGTCTGCGCTCAGGATGGGATTACACGCCATCACGCGAAAACATGCGTCAAGCCATGTCACATTTTCCTCATAATCCAGACACTATCACTGATGAATTAGTCGAAGAGCGTTATCAAACCAGCCTTATTCCTGGCGCTCAAGAAGGTCTGCGCAAGTTATTGGTGAAGCCAAATGAGGAAGAGGAGACAGAGCTTTCGGGTATGCCTGAGCATGTGGTCGCCAAAATCAATCATCCTGCTATCGTTATTCACGGCCGTGAAGACAAAGTTGTGCCGACAGAAATGGGCTTTAAGTTAGGTCGTTCGATGCCCAATGCAGATTTACATGTCCTAGCCAATTGTGGGCACTGGGTCATGGCTGAAAGACCTAAAGAGTTTCTGCAATTGGTTATCAATCATTTCACGGCAGAATAAAATGAGGTTGTTATGTTTCATGTTGGCAAATTAGAAGACTTAGACATTGGCGAAGCAATCAAGCTAGACCAATTCAACCCGCCAATCGCCATCATTCGTGGTGAAAGTGGTGAGGTTTATGCAATTGATGATACTTGTACCCATGCCCAAGCCTCATTTTGTGATGGTTTTGTAGAGGGCGACACTGTTGAGTGTCCGCTACATATGTCAGTCTTTTGCTTAAAGACGGGCGTTCCTGATAATCCACCCGCGATAAAAGTCGTCAATGTCTATGATGTCGAAATCAGAGATGGTGAGATATACGTTGAGGTCGACAGATGAGCCAGATTGAGTCAGTCATCGTCATTGGTGCGAGTGCCGCTGGAGTAAGCGCTGTCAGAGCATTACGCCAACAGGGCTTTTTGGGGAGTATTACGCTGGTCGATAAAGACCAACATGGCGCGTATGAGAGACCACCGTTATCCAAGCAGATTTTGATGCAAGCAGACAGCACCCACCACGATATTGCTTTAATCAGCGATGACGAGCTCACGGCACTCAATATAGAAGCTCACTACGGTGATGGTATGTGTCAATTAGCTCCTACGACGCGCCGCATCATTCTAGAATCTGGTAAAGAATTAACCGCCGATGCCATCGTGTTGGCAACGGGTGGCGAGGCAAAACGACTACCTATAGAAGGGGCAGATTTACCGCAAGTATTGGTACTACGTCACTATGAAGATGCTCTAAACCTACGCCAAAGATTGACCGCTGATACACGCGTGGCGGTGATAGGTGGCGGCTTTATTGGTGCTGAAACTACGGCTTCGCTATCGAAATCTGGCACCGTAGTACAGTGGTTAGATGCCGCCGCGTTGCCAATGGCTCATCTACTGCCGACAGAATTATGCGAAAAAATCGTCGCAAATCACTGTGCCCAAGGTGTGACGCTGACCCCTCATTGCCGCCTCGATAAATTTATAGAGCAGGCGGATGGCAGTGTGTCCATATTGTTTGACGATGCCACGTCTATTGAGGTTGATGTCATTGTAATGGGTATTGGTATGGCGCCAAGCACCCCTTATCTTTCGGATGCAATCAGCGCTGAGCTACTAAATCCAGTAACTGGTGGTATTCAAGTAAATGACAATCAAGCCACTAAATTTGCAGGCGTTTATGCGGCAGGAGACGTTGCGGCAGTGACCCAAGCTGATGGCTCAACGGTACGTCATGAGCACTGGCAGTCAGCGCAACATCAAGGGGAGCGAGCCGCCGCTGCTATTTTAAATAAAGAGCCGCCAACAGCACCCATCGATTGGTTTTGGTCAGATCAAGGCGATTTGCATATAGAGATGGCTGGCAAGATTTTACCCACCAAAGAGCATTTGGTCGTGAGACTTGAAGGTGATTGGCCGGTATATTTTAGCGTTGTTGACAATCGCGTCGTTGGTGCTGTCAGCGTCAATAATCCAAACGCCGTTCGCGCTGCGATGCGCATGATAAAAAATAATGTAAACGTTGAGCCATCACAATTGGCTAATCCAGAGCTACCACTACGAAAACTGATGCGCGGCTAAATGCGTGGCTATATGTGTGTTGTGTGGTGAACGGATAAAACTCATAAAAGGGATTTTTAACATGTCAGAAATAAAAGCATTAGGCTATCTGGGCTTCTCCATTGCTGATAAAGAAGCGTGGCGAGATTATGCCGAAAACATATTGGGCGTCAGTGTAGATGACCATGATAACGGTGATATGTCACTGCGAGTCGATTCGTATGCATGGCGTATTCAACTTAAAAAATCAGATCATAACAATCTAGATTATGTCGGTTGGGAAGTCAGTGACAAGCAAAACTTGGAAAGTTTGAAAAGTCGTTTGCACGAGCACAGTATCGCTTTTGAATTAGGTTCAGATGATTTGGCAAAATCTCGTCAAGTAAAAGAGCTTATCATCTTTTATGATCCTGACGGCACCCGCTGTGAAGCCTTCTATGGCCCTTTGCAATTGACTAATAAGCCTTTTGTCAGCCCTAAAGGTTTTCGCTTTATCACTGGCGAGCAGGGGCTCGGTCATATTGTGCTTATTAGTAAAGATCACGCGGCGCAAGAGGCGTTCTATACTCAGCTTTTAGGCTTCAAAGTATCGGACTATATCAATACCGAAATCGTACCTGGTAAACCTTTAAGTATCTCCTTTTTACGTTGTAATGGTCGTCATCATTCTTTGGCGTTAGCGCCTGTTCCTATCCCAGCGAAAGTTGCTCATATCATGCTGCAAGTCGATAACGTCGATGATGTTGGTCGGGCGATGGATGCGGCGGAGAAAGCGGGAACTCACTTCTCGTTCACGCTAGGTCGACATTCTAATGATGAGATGTTGTCTTTTTATACCATGAGCCCTTCTGGCTTTGATGTTGAATTTGGCTGGGGTGCTATAGAGGTTGATGATGATAGCTGGCATGTCAAAGTTCATCATACTAATTCAGCTTGGGGACATAAGTTTCAGCGTCCTCCACGTAAATAACCTATCAATATACGACGCACATGAGAGCTTTATATTATGAATGATAAGAATACTGCTGCCGACCTAGCCATTTCATTATTTGACGCCTATACCAAAGGTGCGATTGCACCACTGCGTGACCAAGTTGATGCTACCGATATCGCTTTGGCTTATCAGATTCAACAAGAGAATCACAGCCGTTGGAGTGGGCAAGGTAGGGTTACCATTGGTCGTAAGATTGGTCTGACCTCAACCGCTGTGCAAGCACAATTGGGTGTGGATCAACCAGATTATGGCATGGTCTATGCCGATACTTGCTATTGCTCAGGGGCACAAATATCCGTTGGTCAGTTTTTGCAGCCCAAAATTGAAGCTGAAATTGCCTTTGTACTTAAGTCTGATTTAGATGCTGATAGTTTGACGATTATCGATGTCATTAATGCCATTGACTATGCCGTTGCCGCTTTAGAGATAGTCGATAGCCGTGTGGCGAATTGGGATATTAGTTTATTTGACACTATTGCTGATAACGCTTCTTATGGCGGAATCATCATGGGAACCACCCCCGTACCACTCAGTCAACTGGACTTAGAAAACTGCAAAATGCAGTTATCAAATAGTGATGCAGTCGTTTCTGAAGGCGAAGGTCGGGCATGTTTAGGTAACCCTTTATTGGCGACACTTTGGCTAGCCAACAGAATGATCGAAAACGGTCAGCCCCTCAAAGCTGGTGATGTAGTGCTATCAGGTGCCTTAGGTCCAATGATAGCCATCAAATTAGGCGATCAGTTTACCGCCAGCATAGATGGTCTCAATAGTGTGTCAGTGAGTTTCATCGAATAGTACACAGAATAGTAAACCCGAATAGGAAGTCCACTCATCGAAAAGGATGTCAATAATATGTCAACTAAAGCGAAAGTCGCCATCATCGGTTCAGGAAATATTGGAACTGATCTGATGATTAAAATACTAAGAACCTCTCAAGAGCTAGAAATCGTCGCCATGGTTGGTGTCGACCCTGAGTCCGATGGATTGGCTCGCGCCAAACGCATGGGCGTCGCGACCACTCATGAAGGTATCGAAGGTTTAGTAGCTATGCCTGCGTGGGAAGACATTGCGATTGTCTTCGATGCCACTTCAGCCTCTGCACATGCCACCCATTCTAAAATTTGTAATGAAGCGGGCAAAGTCATTGTTGATTTGACCCCAGCGGCGATTGGTCCGTTTATTGTCCCAGCGGTCAATGGTGAGTCTAATATCGATCAGCCTAATGTCAATATGGTGACGTGTGGTGGTCAAGCGACCATCCCAATGGTATATGCCGTATCACGCGTGGCACCTGTGCACTATGCAGAAATCATCGCTTCTATCTCATCAAAATCTGCAGGACCCGGTACTCGTGCAAATATCGATGAGTTTACGGAAACTACCTCGCAGGCTATCGAACAAGTAGGCGGTGCAAAAAAAGGCAAAGCGATTATTGTTCTAAATCCTGCCGAACCCCCGATGATTATGCGTGACACCGTACTGACCTTTTCTGAAGATGCGAATGAAGATGACATCGTCGCCAGTATCAATGAGATGGTACAAGAAGTCCAAAGTTATGTACCAGGTTATCGTTTAAAGCAGACAGTACAGTTTGAGCGCTATACCGAGCAAAACCCATTGCATATACCAGATATCGGTACGCTAACTGGATTAAAAACGTCCGTATTTCTTGAAGTAGAAGGGGCGGCGCATTATCTGCCTTCGTATGCGGGCAATCTAGACATTATGACCTCAGCAGCGCTGAAAACTGCTGAAAAAATTGCGGTAGCCAGACAAGCACTAGGGGGAGCATAAATCATGACTAATAAAAAGTTATACATCCAAGACGTCACTCTTCGCGATGGTATGCATGCCATACGTCATCAGTACGGTATTGACCATGTTCGTGATATTGCCAAAGCGCTCGAAGAGGCGGGTGTTGATGCCATTGAAGTCGCTCATGGCGATGGTCTAAGTGGCAGTAGTTTTAATTATGGCTTTGGTGCCCATACCGATTGGGAATGGCTTGAAGCGGTTGCTGATGTATTAGACAAAACCGTACTGACCACGCTACTGCTACCTGGCATTGGCTCTGTCAAAGATCTAAAGAGAGCTTATGATTTGGGCGTGCGTTCAGTGCGTGTTGCAACGCATTGTACAGAAGCTGATGTTTCAAAACAGCATATCGAAACAGCGAAATCGATGGGCATGGACACGATAGGCTTCTTGATGATGTCGCATATGGTGTCTCCCACCAAACTGGCCGAACAGGCGAAGATTATGGAGTCGTATGGCGCAGGTTGTATCTATGTCGTAGACAGCGGCGGCGCGATGAATATGAATGATATTGCAGATCGCGTCAAGGCACTAAAAGATACGTTAAATGCCAGCACTGAGCTTGGTATTCACGCGCATCACAACCTAAGTCTAGGTGTCGCCAATAGCATTGTCGCGGTCGAAAATGGGGTAACTCGTGTCGATGCTTCTTTAACTGGTATGGGCGCTGGCGCTGGCAATGCACCGCTAGAAGTATTCATTGCCGCTATCAACCGTCTAGGATGGGAGCATAATTGCGACCTTTATAAATTGATGGACGCGGCTGAAGACTTGGTGCGACCACTACAAGACAGACCAGTTCGGGTTGACCGTGAGACGCTGACACTTGGCTATGCCGGCGTTTACTCTAGCTTCTTACGTCATGCTGAGAAAGCAGCTAAGCAATACGATATTGACGTGCGAGAGATATTGGTTGAAGTGGGCAAGCGTAAGCTTATCGGTGGTCAAGAAGACATGATCGTTGATGTGGCTTTGGACTTAATCAATAAAGTGAAGGGGTAGAGGATATGGCTAATAGAGATATCGTATCTACATTATACAATCAGATGCGGCTGCCAGTTATCGTGGCGCCGATGTTCCTGATATCGGGCCCTGATTTGATTATCGCATCAGCGAAAGCGGGAATAATAGGCTGTTTCCCAGCCCCTAACGCTCGCACAATTGATGTATTAGAAGAGTGGTTAGACAAAATCGAGTCCGAGCTTAAAGATACCACGTATGAGGGTATGTGGGCGATGAACATGATTGTCCATAAAAGTTATGACCGTTTTGAGGCCGAGTTAGCCTTGGTTGAGCGTTACAAACCTAAGTTTGTAGTGACCGCGCTTGGTAGTCCTAAACGCGTATTAGATAGAGTTCATGCGTTTGGCGGCAAGGTTTTCGCCGATGTTATCAATGCAGAACAAGCAAAAAAAGCAGTTGAAGCAGGCGTTGATGGTCTAATTTTGGTCTGTTCGGGGGCTGGTGGTCATACGGGAAAATATACCGCATTTGCTTTTGTAGAAGAGGTTCGCCGTTTCTATGATGGGCCTATCATCGTTGGCGGCGCGATACAAAGCGCTAAATCAATCACTGCCTTGCTCGCTCTTGGCGCTGACTTTGCTTATATGGGAACTCGCTTTATCAGCTGTCCTGAGAGTTTAGTAAACGATGATTATCGCAGTATGTTGGTTGACTCAACCATGTCGGATATTGTGACATCAGATGTCGTCTCTGGAGTGATGGCCAATTGGCTAAAAGCCAGTTTAGAAAAAACAGGCTTTGATCTTAAGTCGTCCAAAGGCAGTACGGAAATTGATTTTTCTGATATCCACGGTGAAGGTAAAGCTTGGAAGGACACTTGGGGCGCAGGTCACGGGGTGAGCGCGACCGAGTGCGTTGAGAGCGTCGCCGATGTGGTTGACTCGTTAGCTGCCGAGCTTAAATTTCTAAAATATACACTGAACGATAAGCTTGCCGCATGGCCTAAAGCATAAGCAATGAGCAGTAAGTAATCACCAATAATTTCTAAGCCTTAATAATGCAGTAGCAAGGATTCTGCTAGGGTAAGGATTTATCGCTTTACTGCGAAACACCGTAGTTTCTATCTTTATATGCAATGCCAGTTGATGCGCACTGGATATAAAGATTCAAGTTAGTCTAACCATGGAGGGATGGGCAAAATGATTGAGTTTGCATCCACAACTGACCCACAAATAAAACTTGGTCGCCACGATGTGGTCACTGATGACAGTGCTCAAAACTATATTGTGCTATGTAATAAAGAGCCGCTTAATCTTGATGAGCATACGATGCTGGACTGCATTGATCACTGGGCTAAACGCTCTCCAAACACTGTTTGTATGCGTGAAAGAGCAGCGGATGGTTGGTCGGAGATATCTTACAAAGAGTTTGCCTCTAGAGTGAAGAGTATAGCGACGCATTTAGGTACTTTGGATATTTCAGCGGACAAACCTCTGATGATAATCGCACCAAACTCTATCAATCATGCTTTGGTTGCCTTTGCCGCGATGACCATCGGTGTACCTATTACTCCTGTGTCTATTGCATATGCCATCTATGGCAACTCCTTCGAGCGCCTGTCTAGTATCATCGATACGGTCAAGCCTGGTGTCATTCATTTTAGTAACACCAACCTTTTTAAAAAAGCTGCAACCTTTATCCTTGTCCATCATGACATACCTTGTATTGCTTTCAATTCAGATATGGATGAAATTCCTGCGATTCGAAGCTTGCCACAAGTGACAGAGGCAGAAGTTGAGGCGAGAAGAGCAACGGTTACTCAAGACACTATCTGTAAAGTGATGATGACCTCTGGCTCTACTGGCACGCCAAAAGGGGTGATCAACACCCATCGAATGATGTATAGCAATCAGGTTGCTCTTTATAAAATGTGGCCGTTTTTACAGGACATGACGCCAAGTTTAGTGAGCTGGCTACCATGGAGTCATACCTTTGGTGGCAACGTCTGCGTCAATATCGCCTTGTTTAATGGTGGCACTTTAACTATCGATGATGGCAAACCCGTTTCCGGGCATATCGGCAGAACCATTGAGAATATCTGCATGATTGAGCCTAACATTCACTTCAACGTGCCCGCTGGTATCGAAGCTTTATTGGCAGAGTTTGAAGAAAACCATCGCCAAGCGCGCAAGTTCTTTTCAGTGGTAAAAGTCATCTTTATTGCTGCCGCCGCTTTACCTGAAAAAACCAGAAATAGACTGGCTGAGCTTTCCATTGAGTTGGTCGGCACCAGTCCCAAGCTTTTAGCCGGCTGGGGCTCTACAGAAACCGCGCCTTTTGCCACCTGCCTAAACTTTGAGTCTGATATCGCTGTCAATATCGGTGTGCCCATGCCTGGAACCGAGATTAAACTAACACCAGTGCAGGATAAAATGGCGCTTGCCGTACGTGGACCTAATGTGACACCAGGATATTGGCGCAATGAGAAGGCAACTGCTGAAGCATTTGATGAAGAAGGTTTTTATTCGATGGGTGATGCGGGTCGCTTGATCAATCCAGAAAATCCATCTGAAGGCTTGATATTTGATGGCAGAACGTCCGAGAACTTCAAACTGCGCTCTGGCACTTGGGTTAATGTCAATGCAATTAGAGTGGGAGTCGTAACGGTATTAAAGCCTTACTTTTTAGATGCAGTTATCACAGGACATAATCAGTCGGAGATTGGTTTACTTATCGTGCCCAATATTGAGCGTCTGGCTAAAGAGTATCAGTTGACTGAAGAGCAACAAAATGCTGCTCATTTACAACAGCTGGATGCGGTTGTTCATCAGGTCATTGAGCTATTGCAAGAATATAACGACGTGTATTTCAGCAATAGTACCAGAATAGGTAGGGTGGCAATCATACCTGAGCAACCATCAATTGAAAAAAATGAAATAACTGATAAGGGTTATTTAAATCAACGAGCCTTATTAGAAAGTTGGTCAGAACTCATCGATAAGATGTATGACGAAGAAAGACAATCGAGTATTTACTTCCATTCTTTTTAAACCAAAATCGCTGAATTTTAATTACGGAGGAACACTAATGTCAATGAATATACGGTCAATGGTCGATCACGAAAATGGATTAATAGATAGACGTATTTTTTGGGATGAGGCTATTTATCAACAAGAGCTCAAGCAGATTTTTGCACGCTGCTGGCATTTTGTCGCCCACGAATCACAGGTCAAATCCTTTGGCGACTTTATCACCACTTACATTGGCGAAGATGCAGTTATTGTCGCGAGAGCAAAAGATAAAAGCATCAATGTCATGCTCAATGCCTGTCCACATCGCGGCAATAAAGTGTGCTTTGCTGGAGAGGGTAAAATTCGATCATTCGTTTGTAATTATCACGGCTGGGCGTTTGGTCTAGACGGCAAGCTCAATGGCATGCCTGCAAATGAGCTGTATGACAAAACCGAAGGCTTTAATAAGGAAGATTGGGGCTTGCATAGAGCTCGTGTCGAAACTTATAAAGGCTTGGTGTTTGCAACTTTTGATGAAGAAGCGCCGTCTTTAGGAGAGTATTTGGGTGATTTCCGCTGGTATTTGGATGCTATTTTGGACGTAGACGATAAAGGCACTGAGTTTTTACCTGGGACGACACGCTCACTACTAAAGTGTAATTGGAAATATCCTGCCGATAACTTCGTCGGTGATATTTATCACGCTTTATGGACGCATCTTGGTGCGGCAGAGGCAACGCTTAAAGATGCTGGCGGTATTGTGGTCAGCAATGAAAACTCTTATCAAGCCAGTGTCAATGGTCATGGTTGGGAGTTCTCATTAGCTAATAACTTCGGTAATGCCGCGACCATGGGCGACAAGGATATCATCAAATATCTACGCTCTCGCGAGCAGGAAATTACCAAGCGCTTAGGGGTAGCACGTGGAAAAATGCTAGGTTCGGTGGCATCGGGACTTATCTTCCCTAACTTTGCCTTTTTGCCGGGTTACCTAACCTTTAGAACTTTTTTACCCAAAGGGCCAACAGAGACAGAACTGCATAGCTGGACGTTAGTTCCAAGCGAAGCATCGGACGAGATAAAAGATAAGTGGCGACTGGGCGCTATGCGTACTTTTTCGCCAAGTGGGATTTTGGAGATGGATGATGGAGAAAACTGGGAACATGCCACGCTTGGCAACTCAGGGTACGTCACTCGTAATCAAAAATTGTGCTATGCCATGAATCCAACGAAGGGCGAAGCGGTTCCTATTGACTTGCCAGGTACGGTTACCAAGGGTCAGTTGAATGACGCCAACCAACGTCTGTTTTTCAAACGCTATACCGAATTTATGGAAGCTGGCAGTTGGGCTGATATTCCACTAGCAGAGTCAAAATTCTAAAAGGAGCTAACCATGACCAGAGATCAGTTATTAGCACTTGAAGCTAAAGGCGAACATGTGAATATGCAGACCTTTTTTGATATTCAAAGGTTTGTCAATCATGAAATATATCTGCTAAATCACGAGATTCTTGATAAATGGGCAGACAATTTGGAAGACGATTTAATTTACTGGGCACCTATTCGCGAGAACATTCTGCGTAGGAACCGTACGCCAGAGATTACCACTACTAGGGTGTCCTTGTTTGAAGAAGACAAAGATTCAATCATGATGCGCCTAAAACGCAATGATAGTGGCATGTGCTGGACAGAAGATCCGCCAACCCGTCAGGTAACGGCGATATCGAACCTAGAAGCCTTTCATACAGATAAAGCAGACGAGTTTGAAGTCCATACGGTATTTACTTTATACCGCAGTCGCTTTGAGCGTGATGACTCTACCTTGATGGGACGCCGTAAAGACATCTGGCGCAAAGTAGGCGATGAGTATCGTTTGGCTGGACGACTGATTCTGCTGCAACAATCTACGTTACTGACCAAAAACTTAAACGTATTTATGTAATCTAGAGGCAATATGATGCAAATGCTATTAAATAGACGGGTAATTGTCACTGGCGCCGGCAGCGGTATCGGTAAAGCTATTGTAGAAAGATTTCTGCAAGAAGGCGCTAAAGTGCTTGCTGTCGTACGCAAACCTGCACAGATAGAAGCTTTTTTAGCCAATGAAAACTTCTGTTATGTGGTCGGTGACGTCAACGATTATGCGACTAACCAATCTGCTGTAAATACGGCAATTGAGAAATGGGGCAGTCTAGATGCCATGGTAGCCAATGCTGGCGTGTGGGATTTTTTTAAAAAGCTACAAAAAATGTCGCCGCAAGAGTTAGAAGACGGTTTTGAGCAAATCATGTCAACTAATGTCAGAGCAGTATTAATGGCGGCGCATGCCAGCTATGCAGCCTTAGAAGACTCGCGAGGCTGCTTTATTACAACAGGTTCTAACGCCTGTTTTCGTCCGGGCGGTGGCGGGCCTTTATATACCGCTTCTAAATACGCACTGCGCGGAGTCGTTGCCCAGTTAGCTTTAGATTTTGCGCCTAACGTGCGGGTCTGCGGGGTTGCACCAGGCGCTACGGATACACCAATTGGTGGCACTGATGGGTTAAATCAGACGGGCAAATCAATGAATAAAGATCGCGAGCGCCTAGAATCTATGGGCAAACATATCCCTCTAGGCCGTGTCTCCTCTCCTGAGGAGCATACTGATCTTTATGTCACGTTAGCAAGCGCGAAGGGTGCACGCTATGTAACTGGCACTATTTTAGTCAGTGATGGAGGATTATCTGCCGGCCAATAGTATTTATCAAATGTGCTTTTAATTCTGACAATAAGCAATAGCTGTAAAAATAACCAAACCTAACTTTCATATTTATTTTGTACTCAAGGAAGAGTCTATGACAATCTCTGTGCCTAATGCTGTGCCAAAAAAACCTGCAGTAATGTATATGACATTATTCATGTGTTTTTGTATTGCCATTCTAGAAGGGTTTGATATTCAATCCATCGGTGTGGTGGCGTCATCTATTCAAGCGGAATTTAATTTAAGTAAAGGGCAGTTGGGCTGGATTTTTAGCGCCGCCACTTTGGGCATGTTTCCAGGAGCAATCGTTGCTGGACGTCTCTCAGATAAAATTGGTCGTAAAAAGATACTCATCTTTAGCGTCGCGTTATTTGGCATTATGTCACTTATGACGGCATTTACCACAGATTTTAATTCTCTAGTAATAGTACGTTTTCTCACCGGCATCGGTATGGGCGGTGCGTTACCTTTGATGATTGCGATGTCATCAGAATCTGTACCTGAACGTTGGAGTGCCACTGCAGTTAGCGTAATGTATGCAGGCGTACCCTTTGGTGCTGGTATCACTGCACTAATTGCAGGAGGATTTACTGGTATTGGAGAGTGGAAAAATATTTTTTACTTAGGTGGGCTAACACCGATTGCTCTTGTACCACTTCTCTTTATTTTCTTAAAAGAAACATATACCAAGAAAGAAGTTAGCCAAGATGCCGTGACAGAAAACACTGATTTTAAATTTATTTTATTTGGGGAAGGGCGTACAGCAACCACCATTCAAATCTGGCTAAGTTTTTTAGGTACCTTAATTGTTCTATATTTTATCTTAAATTGGCTACCTGTTCTGATGCAGAACAATGGCTTGAGTCTAAAAAGCGCGAGCAACATCCAAGTCGCTTATCAAGTGGGCGGAGTTTGTGGCGTGCTGATTTTGGGTTGGTTGTTATCTAATATCAAGCTTAGGTCAGTCGTTATCATGATTTATATTGGTATTTTGGTCGGACTTTCTGCCTTAACTTTCTCCAAATCCCTAACGGCACTTATATTAGCCTCAGGTCTTTCAGGATTTTTTATCACTGGTGGACAATCAGCTTTATATGCGTTAGCGGCTAGAGCTTATAGCAAGAACATGCGCGGTACAGGAGTTGGCGTGGCTGTTGCTATGGGACGTGTTGGTTCGTTCGTAGGGCCTCTATTAGCGGGTGTTATTTTCTCTTATAACTCAAACTCTTCATTTGTCATTGGAAGTAGTATTCCGGTGATTATTATTGCTGGTGTCGCGGCAATACTACTAGCAAATAACATCGCTCGGCGTGAAAAAGTAGATCAAGCTTTGCTTTTAAAGGCTTAGATACATGACGAATATTCGGTGTTAATTAATCTTATAAAACGGACTTTATTGATAGAACCATAGGGAATAAAACAATCATGCATAAACTCACAAATATATCTTTGGCAGTGATTGCTTGTGTGCTGTGTACACAGGCGCAAGCAATAGAACTGGTCAAAAATGGCGATACCACCTTCAGTGTTGGTGGCTATGTTAAAGCAGAAGGCGTATTTGCCTCTCCAGATAAAGGAGAGTCTGATTTTGAAGGCAATGCTCGTGAGTCTCGCATTAACTTCACCACTACGACGCTAGTAGATAATAGAAAATTAAAAGGTTTCATTGAAGGGGATTTTTACGGAGACTATGCATCAGGTGGCTCCAATTTGCGATTGCGTCATGCTTATTTACAGGTAGATAATGTGACGGTTGGTAAGACTTGGAATGGTCAGTTTTTTGCGGTCGCTCCGCGTTTGACTGAACAACTTGATTTCTGGGGCACTGGTTTTGGAACCATCGCTGGTAGTGGGATTTATGCTCGTCCAGATTTGACATTGCATTATGCTAACAAGGGACTGCGTCTGACGGCTCAAGACCCTGTTTATGAAGACGCGGATTTGCCAGATATGGTGTCAAGCTATAGTGATGACATCTCTAATCTTGGCTATACTTTAGCGGTTACTGCTCGTGAAGCTGGAACGGGAGTTGGAGATAAGTTGGATTCGGATTTAGGTCTTGGCGTCTCATTAGCGGGTAAGCTAAGCTTGGGCGACGGCTCGCTACATGGTAGTGTTTATACAGGTAAGGGCATGGGAGTCTATTCTGGTGTGTGTACGACGGGGGCACTAACGCCAGTCAGCCTAAATTGTGATGCTGAAAACGGTGACCTTGTTTCGCAAACTGGTTTTAGTATAGGCTATCGTCATGTCTTTTCACCAAAACTGCGTGGTAATATGCGTTACGGAGAGGTCAATGTAGATAATGAGGCAGATACTTCGATCGATATAAAGAGTGCTAACCTTATCTACACCTATTTACCAAATCTTGATATTGGTGTTGAATGGCGAGACCGTAGTGACACGACGCTTCCTTGGAGACAAGCGGGTCAGGAAGTAGAGGTTATGGCGAAATATACATTCTGAATAATGTCATTACTAGAATTTAAAATGGCTTAGGTTGTAAAATCCTAAGATGAATGCGGCAGTATTCACTAAGCTCGCTTTCGCTTAGGGCGGCAGTCTCGATGACAGTGGCAAGTTTGGTGTCACTGGTCCAGTTATCGGGGGTGTGGTTGTTGGTGGGCATGGGCTGACCTTGTTCTCTGGCGTGATTGCGCCAATTATACAGGGTCTGTAAGCCGATGCCTTCATCTCTTGATACTTGGGCAACGCTTAGGTTTAATCGGGGGTTGCAGTTTGCTGAGTATGGATTGTTTACGATCGTCACTATATCTTGGCATGATTGGTCCTTGTGCCCCCATTTGGATTAATACTTAGGGGTGACAACTATCCTGCCATAGGGGGTAATCATCCCAATCATAAGACACTTATCAAATAGAATTAAGCTGCGTGGTTTAGTTTCTGTATCGGCGTAAAACCGCCATTGCCATTGCCTTTAACAATTGCAAAGAGTTACCAATAGCTTAATCAGATACAGTCTGTATAACTAAAATCTTCTAAGTTATTTTCTACGCGATTGGCAGTATATATCAGAGAGTATTAGAACCATGATTTATATTCATCATAATCACTTGTATAAGAATCATTATTAGTATCAGACGGTGATACATTTGGCTCAGGCTCATTTACAGGTTCAGGCTCATAGTAGGGCTCAGGTTCGTAGTAGGGTTCTAATAATGATTCTGCAACCCAAGCTACTCCTCCACTAGTCAACTGAAAGCCCATCCATCTGCCTACGGATTTATCATAAGTTTCAAAATACATATATGGACAAACCCCGATATTAATAGCGTCACCTAAGAAAAGTAAATTTCATAATCCAGCCCTCTACACTATATAAATAATAGCATATAGAGCTTTTCCGACCTGTCAGAGTAAGATTTTTCCATGGTATATGCAGATATTGATGATGTTTTAAACACCATAATATTGAGGGGTTTACTAACTAATAAGTTATAGTTTCAATAAGAACTCAATCTACTTTAGCGTTAACTATTTCTAGTATCAATCTCGATTTTCAGCATAGCTCGACTATAAAACTGACTACATCAGTGTATTTATACCGACTCTAATGCTTGCTGGCATGCTTGAGCTAAATAAGGGTCAACACTGTCCTGTTTAAGTAGCCATTTAATATAGCCAGTACCTTCAGAGCTCGCAGCTAAATCCGCAATAGCCTCACCCTTATGCTTGCCAAAAATTAAATGTGTGGGTATACGTGCCATTTGGCTAAATTTATATAAGCTCTCCACATTACTTATTCCATGACCCTGACTATTGGCCAAATCAATTAAACTACCTAGCACCAGCTCAGTGAAGTAAATATCAGCAATGGCAGCATGTGCATCTCTTGCTTGAGCACGGGCTATATCACGGTGAAAGTAATAGAGAAGGGATACTAGTTTGTGGTTTTCAAGCGTAGGAAGAAGGAAGTTAGCCATTGCATTGGTGCAAATCAAATTAGGTATATGGGTCACGCCAGCATTTTTAAGAACTGCCAGATCAAAATCAATATTGTGACCAATCAAGTACTCAACACTACTAGGCAGTCTAAAATCTGTATGAGGTGGCTTATCTGCTACATCCTCATCACAGATATGTGATATCGCCATAGACCCCAAGCTGATTTCTTTTAGAGGGTTGAAACGCTTAGTTCTTGGTTCCTGCAACACAGTCACCTTGCCATCAATGATATCAACAATAGAGTAAGCCGCCTCAGTCATATGCGGTTCAGCAAGCCCTGTGGTTTCGGTGTTGAGTATATATGTGGTCATAATGAACCTTGATAAATGTGAGGAGCTTAGCAGTCTAATATAATTAGTTCTATTATAGCATTCTATTTTGAGTGGTCTATTAGTTGATGAATGAACCTAATTAGGTAGTTCCTTTGAGGTATACCCAAAAAAATATGTTCAGTACAGTCTAAGGACATGCCTAAATGATCTCGGCTCAATGATTTTTAATCAAGTCATTTATATTCAAAATAGTGTCAAAACTATTGAACAGCGATTAAAGGATGGGGCAGCTATCTCAAATGGTAAGTTATTTGAAGTTACCACCACACTTAGCAAAGGAAGATAACACTTAAGCGGCCTTAAGCCAGTCAACAGCCATCTGCCATAGCTCAGGTACTTTTTTATTCGTTCTACGGCTGAAATAAAGCATATGGCCTATGTTATCGAGACCAAATTCTTTAGGGCCAAAAAAGCGTTTTTCTACTGGCATCTGACTGAACACTCGTATCATGTCATCCATGTTTTTGCTGTTGGCAATGTCGTCATCGCTAAAGCCTAACCATAGTGCTTTCATGGCAATGTCATCATAAAACTGCGTGTGTATGCTTTTATCAAATGCCGTTTTAATATAACCTGTGCCATTGCACCACTCGCGCCATTGGCGAGCGACATGCTTAGGTAAAGGCTCACCCATGCCCACTTTATCTGAAGCGGTATAACCTAACATGAGGTTGTTTAGGGGAATAAATATGTCCATAAAAAACTTAGCTTTAAGCTTATGGGACATCCTCATGTTTTTAATGCGACCTGATGAACAAGCAACATTAAATACTGAGCCGATAGACTCATAATTCGGCATCAAGCCAATCAAATGATAAGAAGCGTCGGCAAATTCATCTTGCAAGGCATCGAGCACGGCTGGCATATCATGGCGTCCCCAGCTTATCAATGATGCGTCAGATTTTGCCAGATCGGTAGTAAGCGAGTCGCCAAGACCTTCATTATCATAGGTTAGGACACCAAAGCCATGTTCTGCTAAGTAGGTGGCAAAGTGATGATAAAACTGACGTTTAATACCTGTTGCGGGTGCCATCATAATCGCTTTTTGTACCGCACTTTTAGGACGATATAGGGTTGCTGCCAGCGCTTGACCGCGATCGGTCATGATGCTCAGTGAATACGTTTCTATCTCAGTCTTGATATCAGCGCCAGTAGTTGCTTCTATAATATCGCCTTGTGGCTTTAGGTTTTCAAAAGATGATGAGAGCGTGTCGTCCATAAATATACCTTACTATTCCTTTGTTTTTATTGATCCCCTTCATTAGCAATGATTGACTATGATTTGCGATGAGTCAGTAATATTTAAATCCGAAAATAGGGTGGCTGAAGAGTGATAAATAATTACTAATGCGGGGCAGCAGTTTTGTGATAGAGATAGTACAGTAATGGTCCTTGTCATAATTAGGAAAGAGCACAGTCTAAAACGCTTTCAACTCATGCTATACCGTTGCTAGTTAAGACCACTCTTTTAAAGCAGTCTCAACGAAACTTAAGCGATCTTGACCAAAAAACATCTCACCGTTCACGAAGAAACTAGGCGCACCAAAAACACCTCGTGCCACAGCTTCTTCAGTGGTACCTTTCAAACGCTCCTTAACCTCAGATTTGCTAATACGAGCCATGAAGTCAGTTGTATCAAGACCGGCCTTAGTCAAAACTTCAGCCACAACCTCGGGTGACTCCATGTTTAGCTTTTCAGACCATAAAGCGTTAAAAATGGCTGCTAAATAAGTCTGGAACTCAGGTTCTTCCAAGTAAGCGGTCGCACCTCTCATTAAATGCATCGTATTCAATGGGAAAAATGGATTGAAGTTAAACGGCACCCCATAAATATTTGAAAAACGCTGAAGATCCTTCAACATATAAGGGCCTTTAGCAGGAACCGCAGCTGGTGACGCATTACCAGTGGCTTGAAAAACAGCACCAAGCAGCATAGGCCGCCAAATGATTTTAGCGTTGGTGCGCTGTGCCATACTCTCTAATTGTGTCCATGCCAAATAACTGGCTGGGCTTCCTACATCAAAGAAAAACTCTACTTCTTTACTCATCTCAAAGTACTCCTGACAAAATAGATTAAAAAGTTTTTAAAAGGTTTCTGGAAATTTACTAAAAGGTCTCTAGCCATGGGCGTAGATCAAGCTCATGCGTCCAGCTATCACGCGGCTGACAATGTAATTGCCAATACTGCTCAGCGATATGCTCTGGATTTAAGATCCCGTCTTGATCTTTAAGCGCATAACGCTCAGGAAAGTTGTCACGAATAAAGGCGGTATCAATGGCACCATCAATAATAGGGTGAGCCACATGTATACCTTTTGGCCCTAACTCTCGAGCCATGCTTTGCGCCAAAGCACGTAAAGCAAATTTAGCGCCAGCAAAAGCAGAAAAACCTTTGCTACCTCGTAAAGAGGCGGTCGCGCCGGTGAAAATAATCGTGCCCTTTCCACGGGGGAGCATTGCTTTTGCCGCCTCTCTACCTGTGAGAAATCCAGATAGCGCTGCCATTTCCCATACTTTTCGGTAGACTCTTTCCGTGGTGTCTACAATGGAAAAATGGACGTTCGCACCAATATTAAATACCACCACTTCAATCGGCCCAATGTCTTGTTCAATATGGGTAAACAGCTCAACCATCTCTTGCTCTACACGCGCATCACAACCAAATGGCTTTGCTATGCCACCAGCGGCTTCAATATCACTGACTAGCGAGCTAAGTTTGTCGACACTCCTTCTGGTCACGCATAAGGTAAAACCTTCTCTTGCAAAACGTCTCGCAACAGCGCTGCCGGTGGCATCGCCTGCTCCAATTACAACTGCTACGGGTGCTCTATACATGTCTATTTCCTTATAGGTTCCTTTTTAGAACTAACAAAAATATAGCTTCCTTTTCAGAGTCTGTCAAGCTAATCTATTACTCACACATGTAGGAGGTAACATATGCGCTGGGATGAACTTGATAAACAGCCTTGCTCAGTAGCTCGCACTTTGGCAGTCATTGGTGATCGTTGGACGCTAATGATTTTACGTGACTGTTTTTTAGGTGTCAGACGTTTTGATATATTTGAGCAACGCTTAGGCATCACACGTCATGTCTTGTCTGACCGGCTTCGTAAGCTGGTTGAATATGACGTTCTGAAAAAAATACCCTATCAACAGCAACCACTGCGTGAGGAATACCGGTTGACAGAGCGTGGTTTAGATTTGCATCCAATCGTTTTGGCACTGGTTAGCTGGGGAGACAAACACATGGCTGATGAACGTGGTGCGCCGTTGCTACATAGGCATAAAGAATGTGGCCAAATAATGCATCCCGTAACGGTATGTTCAGAATGCCATGAACCAATTAATGCACGGGATATTGAGGTTGAAATAGGACCTGATTGGATAGGTGGGGATGAGTTTGGTATGTAATGGCATAATAAATTTAGAGAATAACTAAGAGATATATTTGGTGTTATCTTGTCCATGAATTATCACCAATATACTTCTAATTTCTTTGTACTGTGATTTTATGTCGAGCTTGCAAATCTAACGTTTAATTGAATGGGTAGTAGCGATCTCACAGCCGAACTTGAGAAGCTAGATTGAGCTATAATTATTGGCGTAACCAATATTTCCAACAGTGTCGCTACACTAAGAGGCTAAAAAAACGTAGGCGATCCCAACGCAGACTGGACTATCTTGGGAGGGCTTGAGCAGAGTAAATAAAGTAGATGATATTTGATTGTCTCCTTGTACCTCATTAACGTGGTTGATAATACGTCTAATATATCAGTCTAAAAAAATGTACCTTAAAAAAGATGACCTAAACTGAAGCCCTTTTACCAGTTTGAATCAATAGAACGCCACCAAGAATTAATATTAAGGCTATGATCTCTAAACTAGTGATATCCTCTCCAACGATAGCTCCAATAATAACGGCAACAACTGGCGCAATATATGTAGCACCAGCAGCCTTCACAGAACCTAACGTTTCAATAATAAAATAATAGATGAGATAAGCTGCTCCTGTTCCTAATACGCCAAGTCCAAGTACCGTTCCCCACATCGCCTGAGTGTTCGTTGCTACATTAGTAATACCCTCAAAATCAATCAGTACTGACAGCGTAATAACGGCTATACCCGTCTGCCAAGTTGCCAACGCAAGCGGCGGTAGTTTCAAAGGAGATAAAAAACGACGTGCATATACAAATGACGCACCAACACTCAGAGATCCTGCTAACATCCATAATACGCCTATGATAGAAACACCCATTGCTCCTTGCCAAGGTCGTGCACTTAACGCAATACCAGCAAACCCTAAAGCAACTCCTAGAGCCATTTGCTTAGTCGGTCGCTCTTCTGGCAAGAACAACGCAGCACCTAAAAAGGTAAAAATGGGAATTGAACCACTCAATAATCCCGCAATACTGCTAGGTAATAGCGCAGTGCCTGCAACAAACCCATAATAATAAAAGGAGGTTGCAAGCACTGACATCACTATAAAATGCGGTATGTGAGGAAACTGTTCACGAGTAATGACCTTACTGCGCCATGTGATTAGTGCCAACGGTAAAAAGCCGAACAGTACTCGCAAAAATACAGTTTGAGCGGGTGAAATCAAGACCGTAGCCCATTTCATAAAAATGAAATTTGACCCCCAGATCACACCCAGTAAAATAAGCGCTGCATATACTCTAAACATAAAAGCCACCTTAAGAACGCGAAAGCCATCTAAGCAGCTAGATAGAAAGTCAACTCACTTATGAAGCTCACAAGCTAGGATAGTATCTTTGTCTGATCTACCTGCTGTAATAAGAATGAGTTTTTCTATGGTCATCAGCCACTTGATTCATTATTGATTTATTCATAATAACTAATAAATGCAAATACCTTGCATCATATTAAAAGATGTTAGACTGTAGAAAATCTATTGTGTGGAAGATTGTTATGCCAAGTCATCATCGCTCTCTGCCTCCGCTAAATGCATTACGTGCATTTGAAGCCGCTGGTCGTAAGTTAAGTTTTCGTGCAGCCGCCGATGAGCTTTTTGTGACCCAAGGGGCCGTTGCTCAGCAAGTTCGCATATTAGAAGAGTATATTGGTTTTCCTTTATTCCAAAGACTACCAAGAGGCGTTGCACTTACCAGCCAAGGGGGAGTTTATTTTGCAGAGATAACACGGGCTTTTGACATTATAAATAAGGCAACATCACAACTGCTTAAGGAGCCTGAAGTTGTCACTATTAGCGTGACACCTGCATTTGCAACCAAGCTACTGTTACCTCGTCTCTCCGCCTTAACGACGGCGGTTCCTGGTGTCGACTTGCGCACGGTAGCGACTGAATCCATTGCAGATTTCGACCGCGATCAAGTAGATATTGCTGTACGTCTCACTCATCCGCCATTCCCTACGTCATTTGAAACGCAGCTGCTGTTTAAACAAAAACTTGTACCCGTTGCAAGCCCTCATCTTATCGGTGATATAGCACTTCCTATGTTACTCAAACACTTACGTGATATGCCATTGTTGCACGACTCGCACAATCATTGGCTACGCTTCTTTGGGATCACAGGTAAGTTGCCGGGTGCAGTATTTAACCAAACTGCGCTTGCTTTAGATGCTGCTTTGGCTAGTCAGGGCGTTGCTATTGCTTGTCAGGCTTTTGTACAAGCGGACTTATCTGCAGGTCGATTGATTCAAGTCAGTGAGTCGAATTTAGTAGTAGAACCAGATTATTATCTTGTCCGAAAACGAGTGACTACATCGAGGAAGAATGTTGATGCGGTATGGGATTGGTGTATTGAAAACTTAGTAACTGCCTAAATCTCTTAGCTATATTTAAAGCCCAAATGATTTTAATCAGTTGATGATCTACCAAGCTCTTTTCTACGTGTTTGATGCTATAAGTCAACGTGTATCAATAAAAAAATAGAGGAGGGGTAAGGTAAGTTTAAATTAATACGAGCTCAGGTTTAGCAGTATTTGACAGATGATCCTCTAGTTTTCTTTCCCATTTGTCTTTAGATATAAGACCCGTATTATTTGATTTCATTTCTTCTAAAACCGCATGACGAGCACTAAGTTGGTCGATGGCGTTGATCAGATTAATTTGTTGATACTTCACTTGCGCAAGTTTTTCAGAAATAATATTTATTTGTTTATCAATATCGAGAGAGCCGTCAAAATAGTCATTTAGGTAGTTTTTAACCTCATTAAGAGTAAAACCGTTTATTTGTGCGCTTTTAATCATTTCCACACGCTCAATGCATTCTGGATGAAATTCTGTGTATAGGCGTGAACCTGCTTGACGTTTTCGAGATCTTAGTAGCCCCATCTCATCGTAATGTCGAATAGTATCCTTGGTAGTATTGGCTTGCGTTGCCAATGCTCCTATTAATAAAAATGATGTATGAGATGTCATGTGTCGTAACCTCGAAAATGTAATGTTCACCTAGTCTTAAACGATCATATTCAATTTATATCACAGCTCCAGTCGCCTTTATCACACATCTCTTCGCGATAGGAACAATTAAAGCTGCTGCAGGAAAGGCTACTGTGAATCCTACAGCCCAAGCATACATCCACTTACTTAGAAAGTTAGGAGTAAAGCCTATATTTATATATAACATCACAAAAGACATAAAAAAACTCATGCCAAAAGAGATGATGAGTCCCATTAAAACACCTGCGTACTTGGGGTTAATTGTCACTTCTTGTTCTCCGTATTAATCTTAACCATTGTAGTCTTAACAAAGTAATTGTACTATATAAGGATGCTTATATTAATACAAGGATCCTTATATGTCTAGTGAAAATTATTTAGACCAAACCACGCAAAATTTAGGGTACATATTGAAGCGAGCACAACAATCGCTGAGGATAAGATTTGATACTCAATTAAAAGCTATGGAAATAACGTTGCCTCAATATGCTGTACTATCTAAAGTCGCTATATCACCTGGAATATCTAATGCAGATTTAGCAAAGGCTACTTTTGTAACGCCTCAAACAATGCAAGGCATTATCTCAATGTTGGAAAAAAGAAACTTGTTAGCACGTTCACAAGATCCTAAACATGGTCGAAGAATGATGACTCAGTTAACAGCTGAGGGGAAAGTTGCTATGGAAGCTGCGCGTATTGAAATGATAAAAGTTGAAGCAATGATGATGGATGGTATACCAGCTCACAATATCGAACAAACGACTCAAACTTTACTTAAATGTATTGAAAATTTAGCGGTAGAAAAATGACCTAATGATATTTAATATATGTATTTACTTTAGTGCTTTCGAAGTCTAAAAAGAGCGGCTTTAGGCCGATACATAAATTAAATCAAGTAGCATAACTTTAAAGGCTCAATGAGTGGTAAAGGCAACTGCTTCGATAACGTACCCATAGAAAGCTTTACTCTCCTTTGGTTTGATAGCCTCTATACCACCACTTTGGTATTGGTTAACCCATTTTTGTACAAGTTTCAGATTTACTTTGAATACTTCACTTGTGGCAAGTCCGGTATGTCCTTGCTGATAGTATGCGATGACTTCGATCTTGAAGTTTAGTGTGTAACGCATAAAAACACCCCATAAATTGTGTCCAACTTATGGGGATCAGTTCAGTTGAAGGGTTTCTAGCAAAATCAATGCTTTCTATCAACCATACAGAAAATTCGTGTACAGAGTAACAAGTTACACTCCAAATACTGACGTGAGTGTCTTGGCATACTCGTTTGGATGTGACACATAACCCACGTGTCCACCTTCAAGACTCACAGCTGGCTTGTTTAATCTTTCAGCCCAAATTTGAGCACAGCGGAATGCAAAACTATTGTCAGATAGAGTGCCTGCTCCAATTAAGAATACATTGTTTAAATTTTGCAAAGCCTGCGTATCAAACTCAGTCAATGGATAAACTGGCAATTCTCTTTCAAACCAATACGTGGCGTTGGCTTGCCCAAATTGTCCACGACTTCCAGCATTATGACTCATTGCCTTCCTATCTACCTCGCCCAAATGCGAAGCAAATTTTATTTGTCCTGCTATCAACCCTTCTTGACGGTATAAATCGTAAATACCAGCATGAAAATCAATGAGTTCTTGAGCATCTGGCAAAACTTGCAGAGTTGGCGGCTCATGGGCTATTAATTTTGCAATGCTTTCTGAATGTGATAACAATAATTGCATTGCCACAATTGCTCCACTACTACTACCAAATACATACGCTTTATCACCACTTCCAACTTCTGCAATTAATTTGGCAACATCGTCGGCGTCGGTTTGTAAGCGTTGGGTATAGTCTTGTGGTCCAGTCAGTATACTCTCAGAGAAACCACGGCGGTCATAGGTAAGAACTTGAAATTTATCAGATAATGCCTCAGCAAGTTTGGTAAAAATACCATGTTCTCCATTAGCACCTGGGATACATACGAGTAGTGGACCTGAACCAATTGTTGTATAGTTAATGTTTGCGTTGTCTAATTTTAGCGTTGCCATGCTCTTTCCTTTTAAAAAATTAAGGTATAAAAATGATTGTTTAGTAATGCTTGGATTCCCATAAATGTTGAATAGTATCCTTGGTAGTATTGGCTTGCGTTGCCAATGCTCCTATTAGTAAAAATGATGTATGAGATATCATGTCGTAACCTCGAAAACGTAATGTCCACCTAGCCCTAGATGAGTAATCTTTAATATCGTTTACTAAATATTAAAAATGCCCCATCTAATCAGAAGCAGTATTTTTAATATTATGGCAACCTTAAAGAAAAATTACATACTCATGATAGGAAGGAGTATGTAAGAGCTGTGCTCTCCTCCGGTATGAATAATATGCTGACCTTTATTTTCCCCTTGATACTCACGAATAAAAGGCATCAGCGTGCCAAGCAGATTTCGCGAGCTAATAACAAATCGCAATTGTTCCCCTGGATGAAAAACCATGCCAATTGGTTCAATATTTATTTCAATATCTACGATCTCACCATGAGACAGCTTTTCTACACGATCGAACGTATGGACAGGAAGCTCTGGTGTCGATTCCGACTCATCTAAGTGCCTAGCAGAAACTCTTAAACGTCCATCAGCACCTTTATAACGTAATATTGTTGCACCGTGATCGGTAAGGTCATGGTTCCTTGGGCTGCTATTCGGAACAGTAAACTGCTGTAGCGGTGTGCCAAACTCATCAAGCTTTTGAATCAACACAAAAACATCCATATCATCGGCATTGACTGCTTCCACATAAAGATGCGCTTTAGGGTATCCAACCATCACTGTTTCTTCCTCAAAACGGGTGATAAACGAGACCGCATTCGGGTTAGCGTTCACATCGTAGCTTACGGGAACGGCATTATCTGGCTGTGCTTTTAATAGCGAACGCGACACACCATCTAAATAAAACTTAGTTGATACCACACCTTTAGGCGGGAAGGAGTCAGCAGGGACATTGACTTGATCACCACCTTTAAAGTCATGAACAGCATAACGGACTTTAGGTGTCGACTCCCAGTCATTATCGATGTCTTTAAGGTAACGATCAAAGAAACGACGCTGATCTTCAATATTCTTTTCATCGTAATAATCAGGCCACTCTTGAGCATTATGAATACGCAACCATTTGTCTTCAGAGGCAATTTTTCGCCAAGCGCGGAACGTACCTGATGTATGTAACGTATTAGAGTAACTGGCCACAATAAATGCTGGGATTTGAATGCGATCAAAGTCAGGGATCTTATTTTCCCACAGTGGATTCATAAGCGGGTAAGCTTCGATTTCTGACATTATGTCTTCTTTTTGGTTTTTACCGAAAAAGCTGCCATTTTGAAGCTGTTCTGCAAATCCTGTATCTGGCATACCACCACGCATTATTAAATCTCGATATACATCACTAACCCCTTCCCATGGGTTAATAGCAGCAAGATGTTTAGGTTGCTCTGCCGCTGTGAACCACTGAGACACTGCTAGATAAGATGTACCGCTCATACCAACCTTTCCAGAACACCAAGATTGCACACCTAACCATTCAATCAAGTCATGACAGTCCCTACCTTCTTGGCGATCCCACAATACACTGTCGCCCTCAGAATCTAATACACCTCGAATATCTGGGTTACAGATGGCGTAGCCTTGTGCGCACCAATAGGCTGGGTCAGGACCTTCAAATTTTTCTAAACCTGAGACGATATTATTGTTTAGCCCTACTAAATCAAATACACCCATCACACTAAGCGATGTTCCTTGACCTTTGCCGTATGGACTCCATGCCAATAATACAGGGACTTTTTCAGCACCAGTTGGACGAAATATGTCTACGTAAATCGTTGTGCCATCACGGAGTGTGACGGCGACATCTTTTTCAAGAACAATATCAACAGGTATTGCTTTGAATTGAGGTGCTATCTTATAACCTGCTTCCAGTGTTTGTATCCCAGGATTAAAATGCGTAAGAAGACCCGTTCTACCTGGAGGCAATGGCTGGGACGGGATGTACATTTTTTTGTAATCGTTCATGGTAAAATTCTCATATTATTGATCAAAGGTAAAACCCTAATCAATAGTATAATCTATTTGATTATTATATCAACACCTGTTGATATAATAATTTTACTACATTTTATTGGAGATTATTTTGTCAGATCAAATTAAGTTAGAAGTTAAGCGGGGAAGACGTCCAGGAAAATATAACACTCGTCAAGAAATACTTGAATCAGCTCGTGCGCTTTTTTCAAGTCAAGGTTTTACTGGTACGACCATTCGAAAAGTAGCAGAAGATGCTGGTGTTGATGTGGCACAGGTCATGCAATTCTTTCACTCAAAACAAGAGTTGTTTTTAGCAGTTATGTCTATTCCGACTTCGGTACTGGAAAAATTTGATACTGTATTTGAAGGACCTTCTGAACAATTGGGAGAGCGTGTTGTACGAGCGTATTTTAGCGCTTGGGAAGGCGAACCAGAGATCTCAGAGCCGCTATTAGCTATGTTTCGGGGCTCGATGGTCAGTGAAGATGCAAGAAAGCAGTTAAGTGACTTTATTCAGTCTCGACTAGTCTCAAACAATAAAGCAAAAATTAGCTGTGATACTGTATTAAGAGCAGGACTTGCAGCATCGATGCTTGTTGGTGTCTTGACCAGTCGTAATGTCATTGTCGTTCCTACACTTGCAGAAGCGCAACAGGAACAATTGATTAGTATTATAGCTCCAGCGATCCAGCAGATTTTAATACCCTCGCAGTAAGCTGTGTATGAATTAATATTTAGTAATAGGGGTCTATCCTAGTTTATTTCACTTATCTAGGACAGCCCTATAAACTGTTATCATTTTACATAAAGTAGGGCTAATTATACCTAAGACCTTCTTACACCCTTAATAAGCTCATTCGTTATTGTTTCAAGATATTTAATCCATAACCATGTCGCTTTAGCAATTACCCCGTATTGCGTAGACCCGCTGCCAACGCATTGATACTACGTATTAATGGGTCCTCAACGGCAAGATCACCATGGTTGACATCACCTGTCGCATCTTTTTGCCTGGCACGTTTTAGTAGCTCTATTTGGATGTAATTAATCGGATCTAAATAAGCGTCGCGCCATTGTAGTGATGCGGCAAGGTTTTTCTGGTGCGCCAATAACGATGTTTGATTAAGCAAAGAATTTAAACCTGAACAGGTCAGCTGGTTTTCATCGATTACCGCTTGCATAATCTTTTCACGTAATCCCTCATCTTCACATAGCTGGCTATAAGCCTGAGCGATACTCATCTCAGATTTGGTAAACGCCATTTCAATATTGCTAATAAACACATTAAAGAACGGCCAGCAGTCATTCATTTCCTTCATCAATGCTTCATCATCGATGACGCTATGCAGGGCACTGCCCACGCCATACCAAGCAGGCAGTGTAAAGCGTGCTAATGACCAGCCAAATACCCAAGGAATCGCGCGCAAAGTCGTCTTACTTGGCAAGCCTTTGTTACGATGGGCGGGGCGTGAGCCGATATTTAATAAAGAGATTTCCTGTACCGGAGTCACTTGGGAGTAGAATTGATAAAATCCTTCGGTGTGGTCAGTCAGCTGACGATAACGCTGTTCCCCCGCATCTGCTAAACGCGCAAAGAGCGCTTCATAATTTGTCAATTTAGGCGGTTGCACCACAAACCTTGAGGAACAAGCTTTAAGCGTACCAGTAATGCCCATGGTTAGCTCAAACACAGCAGTATCGGTGTTGGCATATTTAGCATAAAGAACTTCACCTTGCTCGGTTACTTTAATTTGCCCATGCAGTGTACCCGCTGGCTGAGCGGCAATCGCGTTATGTGTTGAGCCGCCACCACGACTGACAGAGCCGCCGCGACCATGAAACAAGCGGGTCTTGATACCATATTCATCAGCGATACGGTTTATGGTCTGCTGAGCACTATACAGCTGCCATGCAGAAGTAATAATGCCGCCATCTTTCGATGAATCTGAATAGCCCAGCATGATTTCTTGGGTGTTATCTGAGTGTTGCAGCAGTCCGCGATAAAGCGGGTTATCCAAGACGGCAGGTAAGATCTTATCGATATTTTTAAGGTCTTCAATCGTCTCAAACAAGGGTGCGACGGGTAAGTCAGCAGATAACTGCCCATCACCATCAATCTTGCATAAGCCTGCAAAGCGCATCAGTAGTAAAACTTCTAATAATTGGCTGGCATTATTGGTCATCGAAATAACATAACTGCCAAAAGTGTCTTGTCCGACCAGTTTACGTAATGTTGCCACCGAGTTCATCAAGGCCAATTGTTCGCGTGTTTTATCACTCAAGTTATCGGTGTAAATAAGCGGTGTGCCTGGCTTTTCAAGTAAGCACGTCAACCATTCTAGGCGCTCGGTTTCACTAAGGGTTTGGTAGTCTGGCAAATTAGAGGCATTGGCAAAAATATCAGCTATCACCTCGCTATGATAAGACGACTCTTGACGAATATCGAGCGCTGCTAGATGAAAACCACAGGTTTTGACCAGACGAATCATATCTAGCAATAAGCCTTCGCCATGTGCCTTGTCATGAGTATTGACACTTTTTCGGATGATGCGTAAATCTTCTAATAACTCTTGTGGGTTGGCGTAAGCATCTTGTGCAGCTTCAAGGTCTGTACCTTTACTTTGAATGTGACGATTGGTCGCTTTTATTTTGGCAAGAATAATCGATAACAATCTACGGTATGGCTCATTGTTGTAATCATTGAGATTGTAATCAAAGACTCGTCTGTCGAGCTCACTATAACTTTCAATCTTGGCATACACATCAGGTTCGATAGTAACAATCGTATCACTATGAATAAGCTGACGACGTAGTTTCTTAAGCAACACTTGATAGTGACGCAATACAGTATCTGCATGCATCAATACGGCCATTTCTGTAGTGTCATGAGTGACAAAGGGATTGCCATCTCTGTCGCCACCAATCCAAGAGCCAAAGCTTATGAAAGCAGGTAGAGGGTAATCTGTTAGCTCAGGATAGATATCAATAATGGCGTTTTTAATATTACGATAAACCTTAGGAATGGCGTTGAATAAACTGGCATTGAAATAATGCAGACCATTATTTATCTCGTCATAGACCAAAGGCTTACGCGTCCGCACTTCATCAGACGACCATAATAAATCAATCGTTTGCGCCGTTTTTTCTTTCGCTTGCTCGTAGGCGAAACTATTTTCAGGAAGGTTGTTCAAAGCATCGCTATGCGTAAATAGACTCTGCAATAGATTCATGGTCGTACGGCGGCGCGCTTCGGTCGGGTGGGCGGTAAATACTGGGATAAATTTCAGCTGATCAATCAGCTCTTGCATTTGGGCAGGTTCAATATTGCGCTCACGACACTCAAGCAAGGTGCGGCGAAACGAGCCTTCCCAGCTGTGCTCCGATTGCATACGCAATGCTTGACGCTGTTCGCGTAAGTAGTTTTCTTCACTCAGATTGGCTAAGAAAAAATAGATAGAGAAGCTGCGGATGACATTTTTTAAGGCTTGATTGTCCAAAGAGGCAATAAAATCGATGAGCTTCTGCTTATGAGCTTCATTAGGCTCACGGCGCTGTTGAATAAAACCTTTGCGCAGCGTTTCAATCGTATGCAGCGTTTGTTCACCAGTCTGGCGAGAAATTGCATCCCCTAGGAAGGAACCTAATAAACTAATGCGTTCACGTAATATGTCATTATCTATTATCATCCTTGACCTTCTCCTTAAATTAATTAAAAAATATTCGTTCTGTTTTTAAGGATTGTACCTCTACAGTTTTATTAGCATACATTAAGTAAACTCATCTTTAGTGGAGCAGAGTATTGATAAAACAGAGACCTTATTAGATACAATTGAAATACTCTAGAACAGGCGATTTATCTAATAATAGTTACTGGCGTTTTCTCTTGTAGCTCATCGAAGCTAACACCATCTGCAAGCTCAACCAATTTTAGGCCATTATCAGTCACATCAAGTACGGCAAGCTCTGTGATAATACGATCAACAACGCCTTTCCCTGTCAGTGGCAACTCGCAATTGGCAAGGATTTTTGGCTCGCCGTGTTTATTGACTTGCTCCATGAGCACAATCACACGCTGTACGCCTGCGACCAAATCCATCGCGCCGCCCATGCCTTTGACCATTTTTTTTGGAATCATCCAGTTTGCCAAATCGCCCTGCTCTGAGACCTCCATCGCGCCCAATATTGCAAGGTTGACATGACCGCCACGAATCATCGCAAACGACTCCGAGCTACTAAAATAACTCGCACCTGATTGAGCAGTGACCGTTTGTTTACCTGCATTAATCAAATCTGCATCGACGTTTGCTTCAGTAGGAAACTCACCAATACCTAATAAGCCGTTTTCTGACTGTAGCCAGACATCGACGTCTTTAGGGATATAGTTTGCAACGAGTGTCGGTAGACCGATGCCTAAATTAACATAATAACCGTCTTGTAACTCTTGTGCGGCACGCTGTGCCATCTGCTCTCTTGTCCATGCCATGGTAGCTTCCTTAATGTTTACGATATTCTATTATTATTAATTTATAAATTTATTAATTATGCTGTAATCGCAATGACTAAGCGCCTTCGACCACTTTAGTTGTCGTCTTTTCGATACGCTTTTCAGGGCTGCTGTTCAATACGATACGCTGCACAAAAATACCCGGCAGATGAATCTCATCAGGATTTAAGGTACCAGTTTCTACAATTTCTTCAACTTCAACAATGGTAATCTTGCCCGCCATCGCACAGTCTGGGTTAAAATTACGTGCCGTTTTATTAAAAATTAAGTTGCCTGCCTTATCGGCTTTCTGCGCTTTGATTAAAGACACATCGGCGCGTAATGAATGCTCAAGCACATAAGTACGACCGTCAAATTCGCGGGTTTCTTTACCTTCAGCAACTAAGGTGCCAACGCCAGTTGCGGTATAAAATGCCGGAATACCTGCACCACCTGAACGCAGTTTTTCTGCCAATGTACCTTGCGGAGTCAGCTCAACTTCCAACTCGCCTGCCAAGTACTGGCGCTCAAACTCTTTATTTTCACCCACATAAGATGAGATCATTTTTTTAATTTGGCGCGTCTGTAATAACAATCCCAAGCCAAAGTCATCGACACCAGCGTTGTTACTGATGCATGTCAAATCTTCAACACCACTATCCCGCAATGCTTCGATTAACGCTTCAGGAATACCGCATAGACCAAAACCACCTATCGCCAGCGTTTGTCCGTCACGCACAATACCACTCAACGCCGCTTCTGCGCTGTCATACACCTTTGATTGACTCATGCTTATCTCCTAAAAATATCAATAACAAAGTACTGATAGTAAAATTATATTTTTTTAGTCTGAACTAAGGAGTGCTCTTGGATTCAAGCACTTCAAAGTGCATTATCTTAGAAATAGTATTAATCACTATTAGACTGTCAATGTAATTAACACTTGATGTTATTCAGTTGTATATTTTGTCCATGATGACAATTATATGTAGAATTTGATGGGCAGGTTATATTAAGCGGGTTATTGAGCTTGAGATAAAATAACTCGCTTAATATAATTGTGTATGTAAAGGTTGATAATACAACCTTAACTTAACTATTTTTTAAGCCAGGCTTGACCTTGTTTACGAATAAGCTTCTCTGCATCACTATTTTTGGTAGCAAATATACGATTGACAGGGTATCCACCAGAGTTTAATAGATAACCTAATGGTGCATAAGCCACCGGAAATTTCTCTACAATTTTTTGATCTATTTCTACCGGGCCTGCAGGATAGTTAAACGAACCAAAATCATAAAAAACTTGACGACGACTGATCTTCCATTCGTTATCTACTTTTTTAATCTGATCATAAAATCTTGCATGCACAGTCGATCCAAGTTTAATGCTGTCGTTATGTACAACGATCATAACGTCGGTTTCAGCAATTGCTTTGTCACCATGATATTCAATAACAGGATTGCTGATTAGATGTTTGGCAGATAGTTTTGAGGTCCCCATTTTTTTTGAAGCGTTAATAAAATCTGTTGCTTTTCCTTCAAACCAAGTGACTTCAATAGTCGCATCTGGAGTAAATATATTTTGCAGCTTGTCCCACTGGGCAGTATCACGATACATCCAACCGCTGACAAGCTTGCTAATATCTCGGTCATTGTCCAGTTTCCCCCATTTACTTACGGCTGACTGACTGTCTATTACTAAGTTATCTGCAGCATGAGATAGACTAAAAGTACTGATGGTTATTGCACCAATGAGTAATAACTGTTTAATAAAATGTATCTTCATCCTTGAAGCTCCTACCTTTAGAGTAAATTTAAATTAAATGGCAACCAGTTTTTAATTTCATGCATTCATATTTATTTGACGCTTAGCTAATGCTTGAGCTTGTCTGTACCTTAGCTCTAAGCCACTAAACTTATAAGAATGCATCAATATTAATAGTTGACCATATTAAGTTAGCATTAATTAAAGAGATGCATAATCTCATTTTTGACACATTTAATCTCATTTCAGGATAAGTTTTTGGTGGTGTTCCAAAAAGAATGCTAGCTATAAAAAGCAAATAGAAATCGTATTTAGCTTTCTGGTTTTAGAAGGCTTTTAGGATATTGAAATTAGCTGAGGTTATGATCAGTATACTTTCGAATCGCTATTCCAGTGCTGATTCGCCTTTAACTTATTAATTATAAATATTAAGGAAACTTGTTTAAGTGCAAAAATAAAATTTGTTAAAAATGATAGTACTATTGCCGAATAAGCGATTTTTTTTAAACATATATCATGATAGATTTTATGCATCAGAGAGTTAAATCGTTGGAACGTACTCTGCAATGTATTAAATAATCAATCTATCATGGAAGAAGCAATATGAAAAAGGACTATCAACAAACTGATTTCGATATTATTCAAATTGGCTATGGGCCGGTTAGTAAGGTCTCAGCACTTTTACTTGAACGTATGGGGTGGAAGGTTGGTGTTTTTGAACGGTGGGGTGAAGTATTCCCTTTGCCACGTGCAGTCTGTATTGATCATGAAGTTTTCCGTATGCTGCACGCGGCTGGGCTTGGCCCCATTGTTGACAAAGTAACCTCTGACGCTCCTCCATACAAATGGTTCAATGCTGATTGGCAAGAGTTGCTAAGCATTGATTGGCCAAAAGGTTCTGTTTCAGGTGGAAGTGAGGTTAACTTTGTTCATCAACCTACCTTAGAAAAAGAGCTGGATGCGGAAGTAAAACGCCGAAATAATATAACTGTGTTTTTTGAACATGAATTTCTAAAGATGAGTCAGACGTCTGAAAATGTCAGCGCTACTGTTAAAGATATGGTAAGTGGTAAGACTAAAAGTTATACCGCGAAATACCTTCTGGGTATTGATGGAGCGAATAGTACGGTTCGTGAGCAATTAGGAATTACCAGAACTGATTTAGGGTTTGATGCAGATTGGCTAGTAGTTGACTATGTTCTTAATGATGGATTAACAGCCAATGATTTAGGGTTAGTTCCCTGCGGTCAGTATTGTAACCCAGAACGTCCTACTACTATCGTACCAGGCGGTTATGCTGAGGGTAAGGAATATCGTCGCTGGGAGTTCATGCGTCTACCTCATGAAACCAAAGAGGAAATGGTGGAACTTGAAAAGGTAAATAATCTATTGGAGGAATGGATCAAACCGGAGCAAGGACAGCTCATAAGACATTCGCTATATAGTTTCCGATCATTGGTGACAGATAAGTGGCGGCAAGGACGAGTTTTACTTGCAGGTGATGCTGCTCATTTGATCCCACCATTTATGGGACAAGGTATGTGCTCTGGAATGAGAGACGTATGGAATTTAAGTTGGAAGCTCGATCGTGTACTAAGAAAAGAGGCTACTGATGTGTTATTGGATAGCTATGAGGCAGAGCGTAAGCCACACATTACGGAAGTGGTTAAGTTATCTATGTTCCTAGGAAGTATTATTTGCATACCCGATAAAGCAGAGGCAGCTAAGCGGGATGCTGAGTTTTTATCAGAAAATCCACCAAAAATGCGACCTTTTCCAAAGCTTACTGACGGTATTATTGCTAAAGACTCTGATGATCAGCCATTGGGGCTGGCAGGTCAGTTGTCTCCTCATGGGGTTGTACGTCATCAACGTCGTACAGGTCGTTTAGACCTCTTTACTAACAACGATAATTTCAAGCTTATTGTCAGCAATAGTTCTGTAATATCAGCTTTGAGCAACGAAGCTATAAATAGAATAAGCCTATTAAACATAGATGTGATAAAGATTGCAGAAAGATCTAATGCGACAGATGAAGAGTATGCTGATACCCAAGGGCAAATTCTATCGTTTATGAAAAGTAATAATGTGGAAACATTACTAGTCCGTCCGGATCATTATATATTCGGCGCGTCATCACAACCGGATGAGCTTGATGATTTATTCAGTCAGTTAGAGTATCAGCTTGAGGAATTAACCTAGGTTTAAATAGTTTCCTCACGGAAGAGAGGGTTTTAAAACACAGAGGATAAGTATATGTCAGATTTGTTTTTGAAGCATGTTGTGCTCGCTATACCGAATGCAGATATTGAGTCAGCATCCATTTTTTATCAAGCCTTTGGTCTTAACGTTAGACAAGGTACAGGTCCAATGATTGATATCTATTGTGATAATATCGATTATCCAAGCGTCAGGCTAGTAACAGGTACCGAACACAAGAAGCTGCACCATATACAGATGGGAGCAACGGCTACAACACTTAAAAAAATCAAAACTAAGGCGCAGTCTCAACAAGTTCGATTAGAGCAAGCCCCTCAAGGTTTTGAAGATGAAGGGCTATGGATAAAAGATCCGAACGGTATTTTGTATCATATTATCGAAGCAAAAGATGATTATAAGGTCAGCCCTGTACCGGCATTTACCATTAACTCACCTGGTAATGATAATCGTCTTAATAAAGGTGCTTTGGACCCTAAATCAGCGTTACCAGCTGTACGGCCTCGTCGTCTTGGGCATGCTTTAATATTTACTCCTGATGTTGATTCATCACTTAACTTTGTGGAGCAGATCTTTGACATGCGCTTATCTGATCGCTCTGGTGAAGTTGTCGCTTTTACTCATTGTGAGGGTGGCAGTGAGCATCATGTGCTTGCATTCGCAAAATCTGAAGGTATTGGATTTCATCATGCTAGTTTTTTAGTAGCTACTCCAGACGAAGTTGGTATTGGTGGTGACCGCATGTTTCAAAAAGGTTATACCAAGGCGTGGGGTTTTGGTCGGCACTCTATTGGTTCTAATTTTTTTCATTATGTTGCTGATCCATGGGGTAGTTATCTTGAGTACTATTGCGATATGGACTATATCAGTGATAGCGATAGTTGGGAGTCAAAGGACTGGCCAGCAGAAGACGCTTTGCATTCTTGGGGGCCGTTGCCACCACAAGATTTCGTGCACAACTATGAAGTAGAAATATTCAATAACTAACAAGGCTTTCTCTACAGATTAATCTAACCAATTAATAATGAGTATTCTAACAACTTAAATATAGGAATAATTAAGATGAAATTAGCCAGATTTAGTATTAACAACCAAGTGTCCTGTGGAATCGTGACAGATAATGGCATTATCGATTTCCAAAAGACAGCTTTGCCTTATTGTGACATTCAAGCGGTTATTGAGGCCGGTCCTGAGGCATTGGTAAACATAACAGAAGTTTGTGCCAATACTGAGCCACATTATCAGTTGGAGCAGGTTACTTTACTCGCTCCACTTACTCGTCCGGGGAAGTTTTTAGCTATTGGTATGAACTATAAAAAACATGAAGAAGAGTCGTTTAGATTAGGTGTAGAGAAACGTACCCATCAAACGTGGTTTAATAAACAAACTACGTGCATAAATGATCCTTATGGAGATATAGATCCAGGAGTGACTGAAAAGTTAGACTATGAATCAGAACTGGCTTATGTGATTGGAAAAACATCTAAACATTTGACCAAAGAAAATGCCAAAGATGCTATTTTTGGTTATTTAATTTCCAATGATGTATCGGCACGTGATTGGCAGTTCCACACACCAACGTTTACTATGGGTAAATCATTCGATACACACGGTCCCATCGGCCCTTGGATTGTTACTGCGGATGAAATAGTTGATCCTGAAAACCTAGAGTTGCGTTGTTATGTAAATGGTGAGTTAAGACAGTCAAGTAATACCTCACAGCTGATACATAATATTGACGATCAGCTCACTTATTTATCAGCTGCTTTTACTCTTGAGCCTGGTGATATTATCGCTACTGGTACACCCGAAGGTGTCGGCGTAGCTATGCAGCCTCAGGTATTTTTACAGCCTGGCGATGTGGTTAGATGCGAGATTGAAGGTCTTGGTTATATTGAAAATAAAGTAGTAAAAGCTAAGAATAATACTCAATAAATAGCCTGCTTTAAGAGTTTCGGTACTGCTTTCTATATTGTTCGGGAGTAGTACCTATCTCTTTTGAGAATGATCGATAAAAATTTTGAGTATGCTGATATCCTAATGAAAAAGCAATTTCCTGAACTGATAGATCGCTTTCACGGAGATAGCGTTTGGCAAGCTCACTTTTGACTTCATTTAAAATTATTCGAAACGACGTTTTTTCTTTAGATAATTTATAGCGTAGAGTGCGTTCTACCATATACAAGCTATCTGCAACTTCTGTAATGGATGGCATATTATTAAAACTATGACTTAATAGAAGATACCGAACCTTCCCAGATAAGTTATCCCTTGAATGCAAACCACCTAAAATCTCATCAATTTTTTTCTCGCATTGTAGATAAATAAACTCATTGCTCGTTTGGTTTGATACTTTTAACCAGTCCAAAGGTATGCATAACTGCATAACGGATGCATCGAAGTTCACTTGTCCTGAAAAATAATCTTGATATTGGGAGAAGTAAGTAGGTTTTGAATAGTTACAGTTGATTATACACTCTTGCCAATCTACTTCTACAGGTAACCTGGCTTTCATGAGTGCAATGCCACATAGAACAACTTGTTCCATTAAAGGAATGTATTGGTTTGAAATTATAGGGCTAATAGGTATGTAGCTGATATTTAGCATCTCACCAACAACATCATGACGAACAATTAATGGCTCATAAATAGCATTAAAGATGCGATCGGCAACTGAATTAAATTGATCTAGAGTTGAGCTTGACATCAAGGCATAACCGTAGATACCAAAGTTTTTGACAGATTTTATATAGCCTGTTTGCAAACCGAAGCCAACTAAATCTTCACAAGACGAGACTAAACCTAATAGGTATAAATAATCATTGAAAAGTAACTTTTCAATCGGTCTTTCCAGCATCTCCTTACCGAACTGCCACGCGCAGTCAAAGCTATCTTTATCTACTAAGGTACTATATTTATTATTATGATAGGGATGCAAAATAGCCATGACGTCTTGAAAGTAGCTCTGCAAAATCCCTTGTTTTTCTAAGACATATGCATCTGAGTGTGGTGTTTTTTTCATCTTAATAGTCTTTTCCGAATCCTTGGAAGTTTTATATAACATACTATCAAACCCTAGTATGGAACCCATCACCTAATTAAGAAAATACAATTTAACCTTTCTAAGTATTGGATGTCGTAGCATATAAGGGTTTGTTAGTAATATTAAGTCTTCCACATTATGAGAGTATGTTACTGACATTGTGAACCTCACAAAAGTGAAGCATTCGCTAACCAATGGTTTAGAACGTAGGTTAATATCCTAGTATCGTTCTGCGCTGTATCCAAATATTCATCGGTATTAATATAAGAGCATCAGAAGTCATTTACTTAGGTGTTAATTGTTATTCAAACGAGTCATTAGCTTTTGGTTGAAAAACTAGGTATAAGAAGTGTATGTCATGATTTATAGGTTTCAGATGAGTTGCCTGCTCTTAATATTAGCCAAATAAAGTTTATGATACTGACATACGAACAGTGTGAGTTTAAAGACTTAAGTCAACAATAATATGGCAACTACTTTTTAGCGACGCAAGATAAGGTTTTGCTCGTAGTAGGAGTAGGGTTTAAGCTATAAAGTGCCACAGCAGATATAGCTTGTTTATTATCATCCTAATATTTGACTAACATTTTCCAAGTAAATTTCTATGAATCTGATAATATAGTTAATATTAATAGTACTTTGATTAGTTAGTTCAGATAAGCTTTAAGTATTAATTGAGTTGTAGATATACCGTAAGTATCAGCTTACGGTACTTTAAATTGTTAAGGGCCTATTAGGGGCTAGCTTGAGTAAGTGGTTAGTTTAAGTTAGCTATACTTATTAAAAGGGCAATACTGTTTTGAGCCAAACCGCATCACCTTCAGTTTTATTCTTAGTCATAACTTCTTTTTCATACTTTAACGTTACAAACCAATCATTATTTTGATATTTAATGGATGGGCCGATAGAAAAACCTTCAGCCTTACTGTTGTTAATGGGGTTACCGTTTATACTATCGTTTTGCATCTGTTTTTGATAATAACCGCTAATACCATATGTCCATGTATTATAATTTAGACCTAATGCATAATCAAAATGCAATTCATCACCACTTTTATATTGAGTGTCATCATTTTTTCCGTTGAATAAATAACCAATTCTTAAGTCAGCATTAATGTCCTGATTCATATAAGTAATGGCATATACAGGTTCTATAGCCATACGATTGGTTCCAATATTTGCAATTTCACTTTTATCGTAATTGCCAGTCGGTAAGTATAAATCTAAGGCGATTCCAGAGTGAAGGTTAGTGGTGTGGTGATAAGCTAAGGCAGGACCAATCATGATATCACCAATTCCTTGATCGCTAAATGCCTCCGAACCTATTTGGGTTTCTAAGTTAACTAATGGTAGAACTATATCTAGGATAACATTTCCCCCAAGAGTTTTTGATTCAGACACCCAAGTAAATCTAGGCACAATAGCAGATGCCTTTACTTTAAAGTTAGGCACATCTACTTTATTACCATTGTTGTCATTTAAACGGTTTGCACTGTAGTACGTGCCATAAAGTAAGCCATGAAACCCCGGGGGTGGAGCAGCTCCTGCCATATAGTTTTCGGCGCCGTGACTATATATTGACTTTCCACCTTCGAGTGCGAACGTTTGGCTTGAAGTGCAGCAAACAAGTGTAATAGCTATTGTTTTTGAAAATTTCATCATATTCCCTTATGTATGAAATAAAATTGGCTGTTAGCTTTTACAAATCAAGCATGATAGTAAATAGAAAAATATTATCATGGAGTAATTTTTGCTAACTGTGTGATGAAGAAAATTGTAGTGAAAGTTAGATAAGTCATTTATTGGTCTATTGAATTAAAAACAGTCTATGCTAGAAGATATGACTGGCTCATTAATCACTCTATTTTCGATGTGCCCAATACCTTCAATGATGACTCGCATCACATCACCTACCTGCAAAAATCTTGGGGGTGACATAGCTAAGCCTATGCCACCAGGTGTCCCAGTAATTAGTATGTCTCCTGTATTTAAAGTCATTACTTGGCTTAAATAGGATATCTGCTCAGCAATGCTGTATGTCATCAATGAAGTAGAAGATGCTTGACGAACCTCTCCATTGACCGAGAGTTGAATGGCCAACTGCTGAGGATCAGGAATCTCGTCAGCAGTGACAATCCATGGACCTATTGGGCCATGGGTATCAAAGGATTTGCCAAGGGTCCAAGTCGGACTTTTGGCCTGCCAGTCCCTTGAGCTTACGTCATTGGTTACGAAATAACCGGCTACATGTTCAAGCGCTTCAGCTTCGCTGATGTAACGGCCTGGCTTTCCAATCACTACACCTAACTCAGCTTCGTAATCGAGTTGCTCACATATCGCTGGATAGTGGATATCATCATAGGGACCAGTTATGCAGGAAGTTTGCTTATTAAACCAAACTTGTGATGTCGGAATGGGTACGCCTGCATTGCGTGCCTCCTGCTCGTGGTCCTTATAGTTCATTCCCAATGCTAAAAACTTAGAAGGATTGAGGATAGGTGCACGTAACTGCACCTCTGCAAGTGACAGTTGGTTGCCACGATCTGCAGTCAGGGTGCGGGCAGCATTCATTAAATTCGCGCATTCTAGTACATCTGCAACATCATTTACGCTTGGAGGTAGGATTTGTGCCAGATCAATCAGCGTATCCCTTTCAATTTTGCCGATTGAAGTACGTCCTTGGTGACTAAATCGTGCAAGTTTCATATTCTTTTCCTATTTTATTGGTGTCTTACCTACAGAGCTAACTGTAGGTAAGGCACCAATTTTTATTTTTAGTTTATTAGGGTGCTGGATATCATGTTTTAATATGATAGCTTTAAGGTTATTTTATAAAATCCGGTGACATCGGTGGTGCCCACTGAGCAAGGGCATCGAGCGATAACGCTTCATGTGTAGTCAGTGTTTGATCGTTGACTAGGTCGCCGTCCGTCCAATGTTCAACTTTGTTCCCGAACGGGTCCTTCCAATAGTCAAAAATTTGACTGCCTTGTACATGTCTGCCGATCCCCCAAGAATGCTTGTAGCCATCCTTCGTCAGGTGATGATTTCCGTGAACTAGATCGTCCAAATCTAGTACTTCGAAAGCACTGTGATCGAATTCAGGTTCACTATTACCAAGGTTGAGTAACGCAACTGTGTGGTGATCAGTATAACGCTCGCCCAAATCGCAATGTAAGAATGCTCCGACCATGTTTTCTGGAGTACTATCATAATAACTATCTGAGACTCTGAAGCCCAAGGTATCCTGGTAAAAATCCATCATTGCCTTGAAGTCTACTGTCTTAAGTACCACATGACCCAGACGCATGATATGAGAAGTCCCAATGGGCACTCGATTGGTGACGCCAATACGCAAATGTGACTGGGCGTTATTAAGCTGTAAAGCAGCTCTGGTAGGTTCAGCTATCACAACTTCACCACCGTATAGCAGGTCAATTCGAAACCCATCAGGGTCGGTAATAGTGACAATCCAACCTTTCCCTAGTTCTTCATTAGTACAAACAGGTTTTTCAAATGCTGCAGCAATTATTTTAAGATCATCCAAGCTTTGAACTGAAAAGCCTAATCCTAAAGCTTTTGTTCTACCTTTATGAGAAATATGCATTGGATAACCACCAGCATAAGAGGCAGTGTATAGATTGAAATTATCACGGTGGTGCTCGCGTGCGCCAAAATCTTTCATAAATTTTGCTTGCGCATCAATATCCGGCACCTGATAACGCACATAAGCAATATCTTTAACTTTGATCATTTTATTACTCCTTAACTCTATTGCTTCTACCCTAGATCGACCCAACAATTGGTCGGATTAAGCGCGTGCAATTGTTTGTAAGTACCTGAAAAGAAAAGCAACGGACGTCCATCGTCCTCGTTTATGCTTTCCACATCCGCGATATAAATCAAGTGATCACCGCCTTCGTGAATTGCATTGGTCCGCACAGTCAACTGCACTAGAGAGTCTTGCAAGACAGGCGTCCCATAATAATCAGAGAAAGTTATTTCTAACTCTGGTCTAGGGCGACCACCGAAATGTTGACTCAGTAACTCATCTTCTTCACGCAAAAACGCAATACCGAAGCTATCTCCTGGCTTTACGCTTTGGGAGAAGCGGGACTGCCGGCGAACCGACACCAAAACCATAGGTGGATCCATTGACAATGACATGAATGCATTAGCAGTCATACCAGTTGGTTCCCCTTCATGTTTATATGTCATGATGGTGACACCGGTGGCGAACTTGCCCATTACCCGTCGAAAGCGCCTTGTTTCAACGGTATTCATTCTATTAGACATAGCTATCTCATTACTTTGGATTAAATAAAAGGAGTGCCAGCGTCCTGCCCACACAAAATTCGGCCATAAGTCTCAAAGTTAGTAGCTGGAGTCACAATGCCGTGCAGCGAAGCAATTCTTGCGTCCTGCCATATTTTCGTAAAAGGATTCTTGCTTCCAGCAAGCGAGCCACCAGATGCAGTAGCAAGCATATCCACGGCACTCCAGATCAAGGTCTCAGCATAACCCACGTCTCTACGCACCTTAGCCCGCTGATGAAAGTCCATATATTTTCCCGATTTAGCACAAGCATCTAGGGCATCAGCATGCTTCTCCATGATTGCACGTGCGGCTTCAATCTTGGCCGACGCCTCTCCTACTTGGAGGTGGGTAACCGGTGCTTCCGCCTGCTTAGCATACCCTGAATACTGAATGGCTCGGCGTGGTAAGGCTGCGAGGAAGGTTTCCAAAGCAGCCATGCCTACGCCAAGCGCTGGGAATGTGAGAATAATCGCTAGCATCGGCATACAAGCAACACGGTAAAGTGACTCACCGTCTAAATGGGTGGAGTTATAATCGCCATTAATTGCTTTAGTAAGAGAGGTTACACGATGATCAGGAACGAATAAATTACGGGCAGATACGCTGGAGCTTCCACTACCTGATATTGCGATCACATCCCAGTCATTAAGAATTTCAAGTTCTGAAGTAGGGACTAATACGATGCCTTGATCGACTATATCTCCCTGTTCATTTACTAAAGGAATACCTAACATGTCCCAGTTAGAGTGGTAGACCCCAGAGTTAAATCCCCAGAGACCTTCTTCTATAAGGTAACCACCTTCCACTTTCTTGACGACAGCTTTACGTGGTGACAGCACACCTGAAACTTTTGCCGGCTCTGTACCATTGAACACCTCCTGCGCTGCTTTTTCGCCGAAAAATGTTGCTGCTCCCCAGGTAGTTACGTTGATCAACGAGACCACCCAAGCTACGGAAGCGTCACCACGTCCGAGTTCAGCTGCCACGTCTAAAAAAGTTCTAACTGTTGTCTGTTGACCTCCAAACACTCTTGGAATCATCATGCTTAATAAGTCGCCAGTTTCGAGATCTGCAATAGTCTCAGCGGGTAAACGACCAAGAGTTGCGGTTTCTTTGGCGCGTTGTTTAAGCGTAGGTACTAGTGAAGCAGCATACTGAACCAGAGCCTGATTATAATCGTTAGATTCTAATTGTGTCTTAGTCTGATCGACTGTAGTAGGGTTATCCATAGTGGTAATTTCCTTTTCCATGTTAAAAGTCCTTGTGTACTATTTGATCCAGCTCTAAACATTTATGAATAATATTCATAATTGAGTATTATTCAATATATGATGATTGTTCATAAATGTAAACCCTCTATTTGAAAATTACCAAATACTTTCCAATCATGAGCGCCCGAAAATGGGTAATGGTGGCTCTACGCCAATACAAAAACTAAATCAGGCAGCTTGATTCTATTTATTAGGTGTCTTAGGTTTAGGAGGGTTACCGTATTAGAGATATGGCTCTTATTGATTATTAGAGGATGAAAAATTTCGGAGTTGGGTATGAAAAACAAAGCGTAAAATCTGGCTCATCTATGCTAATAACTACGACACCATTGAGATTTTCGCTTGCTACATACCTCCAGTAGGGAAGAGAAGAGCTGTGATCTTAGATATTAATCAAGACGAACCGTTAGAAAGTTTTAGTGTTTCTTTAAGAAGTTTGGTAGTTACCTTTAGGTGTTTGGCTTCGTGTTTTTTATACCAATTATGGCTATGTTTTATGCCAGCATTAATTTTAGAGTATCACCTGTTTTTATATAGAAATGCTCTGGAGGATTGTTCGCCAGCCAATACTAATCGTATTGTGGTTGCTACAAGTAGTAGCAGTACATATAAATATTCTCTTAAGACAGTTATTTATATGAATAGTTTCTCAGTAAATATATAAGCGTACCGCTGTTATTGAGGCTCTGCTGTATAATATTGACTATTTTTCTGAAGAAGATTAGCTTGCGTGAGGTCTGTTGATATCAGATTGTAATCAAAGGTTCTACAAGTTTGAGTTACCCTAGAACTATTTACAGTTATGATTGGAAAGTATTTGGTAGTTTTCAAATATAGGGTTTACATTTATGAATAATCGTCATATATTACATCAAGCTTATTTATGAGTATTATTCATAAATAAGCTTGATGTAATAGTTCTTAAGAAACACTACCTAGAAAAGTAAATCCTTGTTACGGATAACTCTAATGGAGTCGATTGGTCTAAGACGTAAAAAGACTGATTTATCTTGCCTTGGTTATTATTCTTTCTTTAGTTCCCCTGTATATTTTTTGATACGCTATCATTTTTTATAACAAAGCCATTTGAGAGAAATATTATGTTAGATTTACAAAAACTGCATGAGATTGCAGAACAACGTCGTTCAATTTACGCGTTGGGCAATCAATTGCCCGTATCGAATGATAAGGTTGTTAAATTAATCGAGCATGCCATTTTGCATACGCCATCATCATTTAACTCACAATCAACGCGCATCATTGTTCTATTTGGTGACGAGCATCAAAAACTGTGGCAAATGACGGAAGATACCTTACGTGATATCGTCAATAATGATGAGCAATTTGCGTCAACGAAGCAAAAAATGGACAGTTTTAAAGCTGGAGCTGGTACGATTTTATTTTTTGAAGATCATAACGTGGTTAGAGGTTTGCAAGAGAATGCGCCGCTGTATGCTGACAAATTCCCAGTTTGGGCGCAGCATACCAGTGCTATGCATCAGTATGCCGTTTGGACAGCATTGGCGAGTATAGAGGTTGGCGCCAACTTACAGCATTATAACCCTGTCATTGATGATAAGGTTGCTGCTGCTTGGCAAGTGAATGAAGATTGGGAATTGATGGCGCAGCTAGTATTTGGTGCCATTGAGCAATCAGCAGGCGAAAAAGAATTTAAACCATTGGATGAACGCTTAAAAGTATTCGGCTAATCGTTGAGTTTATTAAGCAAATAATAAAATAGTTAAGTTTTAGAGCACCACCAAATTTTAATAGCAAAAAAGCGCCATTTATGAACTGCCTGGCGCTTTTTCCTTCTAAATGGTCCCGTTATAGAAAATAATGATGTATCAGTAGCAAAAGTTAATTATATGTGCACCCAGGAACCGTGCTTTTATCTCACGAACTAGTTGATAGTTTTAAAAGCTGCATGAGTGATAAAGGTAATTACCATAGCATTAGTTTACCCCTCTAAAGCGTGCTAAGTAAGCAGTTGGCACATAGCCTCGACGCTATCTTACAAGAAAGTTTCGAGGCTTTTTATGTAATACGTTAGAATATTTTTTTACTCATTTTGATATTGCACTTAATGGTGGTAAAAGTTCAATAGCTCTAAGCGGTATTTGCCGTGGTGGTTGCAGATGGATTTTTCGTCGTGCTCGCTCTTGTGCTACATTGTACGCAACACCCAAATGCGTCAGAATTGTTTCTATTACTTTTGGAATTGCTTCTAAACCTAGCCTGCTAGCATATATATCCTGCATAACACCTAGGCAAATACCTGAAACTACTGAGATGGTTACAGATAGATCATCTATATTAAAAACGCTTTGCTGAACCCCAACCTCAAGATCTTTTTTGAGAAAATCGCGCATTCCTAGTACAAAGGGTTCCATTGATAGGTTAGTTTCAAACATCAAGCGTCCTACCATACTGCCAGGAGGCGTTGAATTCAAAGTTTGATTAATTGAGGCAGATATTATATCGATTGGGTCTGTCATACCACGTGTAACTTCTGCTACATCCTTAGCGCAAGCACTTACCAACAGTAAGCAGATATCAAATAATACATCTTCCCGAGTGAGATAGTAGTTATAAAAGGTACCTACAGCCAGCTCTGATTGTTCACAGATGCTATTTACAGTGAGGGCTCCAGCACCTCCCTCGAGTGCTAAACCTTGAGCTGCTCTCAGTAACTGGTTACGCGTCCTATCTCGTTTTCCTACAGACATGCTCTCTCCACAAATCGCATAAACAAAGAACTATAACACCTCCTGCTGTTAAGAATAACCTTAATCTCTAAATAAATTATTGAAAATAGTTCATTTATGATATATATTCATTTATAGATTCTAGTTCTTAATGAAAATAGAGAGAGAAAATGAAAAACTATAATTCCCTTAGGAGTATCTTTGTTTTGCCCTTCCCTTTTCAAAATATTGTTACTCGTAGCAATGTTTCTGTAAAGACAGGGTTTGCAGCTGGACTGATGGAAATAGTGAGTAAGTCCTTATGAAGCTTCATGATGCGACAGCAATAAAAAACTTCGAAAAACAACCGCTGATTAAGCGCGAGCTCCCTAACAGTACGTACGAGGTATTAAAGCAAAGTGCAGAGCAGTGGGGTAACGCTCCTGCCTTGCGTTTTTTCTTTACCGCTGATAGCTATCGGCAGTCATGGTATTGGAGCTACGCGCAGCTGCTTGAAGAGGTTACTCAATTTTCTAATGCATTTACAGCTTTAGGCTTAGGTTCTGAAGACATCATCGCATTGGTCTTGCCAAACCTACCGGAGACGCATTTTTGTATCTGGGGTGGAGAGGCTACTGGTGTAGTAATGCCATTAAATCCGATGCTTGAAGGTGAACAACTAGGAGCTCTATTACGTACAGCGGGTGTTAATGCCTTAGTAACTATGGATCCTAATTGTGCTCCGGATATATGGCAGCGTTTAGAGCCACAGCTTGAGTTTGTGCAAACTCTTGAGCATTTGATTCTTGTCGATCAAAGTTTTTATGATAATAGCCAAGTAACGGATAAGCTCCCAAGGACTATAGATACCTCAAAATCACCATACAAAGTGCATCAGTTAATCGACTTGATATCTGACCAACCGAAAGAATATTTAATCAGTCAGCGACAAATAAAGCCTCATGAGCCTTCGTCTTACTTTTGTACTGGAGGTACTACTGGGTTGCCTAAAATTGCTGTGCGTACTCATGGGGCAGAGGTGTTTGACGCATGGGCATTGGGAGCAGTGCTTGGGTCAGAAAATGTAAGTAATACATATTTTTGTGGCTTACCACTTTTCCATGTTAATGCACAATTAGTCACAGGGTTGCAAGTTTGGATGACAGGGGGAGAAGTGATTCTTGGGACTCCGAATGGTTATCGTACGCCTGGTTTAATTGAAGAGTTCTGGCGGATAGTCGAACATTATAGGATTAATGTGTTCTCTGGTGTTCCCACAATTTATGCATCCTTATTGCAGCTTCCTCGGAATGCTGACATCAGTAGTCTCGACTTTGGGTTATGCGGTGCAGCACCTTTACCGTCAGAACTTTTTCATAACTTCGAGCGAGAAACTGGTGTGCGAATACTTGAGGGGTACGGTTTGACAGAAGCTACCTGCGTTTCTTCCATAAATCCTCTGGAAGGTGAGCGAAAAATAGGATCAATCGGCTTACGTCTTCCTTATCAACCAATGCGTGCAGTGATTGTCGGTCATGATGGTTCTTATATACGCAACGCTGATTTGAATGAGGTTGGAGCTATAGTAATTAGTGGTCCGAATTTATTCCAAGGTTATTTAAACGAGAAACATAACTTTGGGGCTTGGTTAAATATTGAAGGGGACAGTTGGTTTAATAGCGGTGATCTTGGTTACCAAGACAAAGACGGGTATTTTTGGCTTACAGGAAGAAGTAAGGAGCTGATCATTCGTGGTGGACACAATATTGATCCAAAGCAGATTGAAGAGGCAATATCTAAGCATCCGTCAGTTTCTTTAGTTGCTGCAATCGGTAGTCCAGATGCTTACGCTGGTGAGGTGCCGGTTGCATATGTGCAACTGATTCCAGGTAGCCAAACCAGCAGCAACGAACTATTAGCTTTTGCTGCTAAGCACATACCTGAGCGTGCAGCCATACCAAGAGATATTCATATCTTGAAAAGTATTCCGACTACGGCAGTAGGCAAGTTGTTTAAGCCCGCTTTGCAACAGCTCGAAATAACTAACTTAGTGCGTCGAATTGCAGAAGAGCACAGTCTGAATATTGATGTCGATGTTACTCAGAGCGTGAGTAGCGGTTTAGTCGTCAAGTTAACAGGAGCAGATTGTGAAAAGATGCGAACTCATTTAGGTCATTATGCATTACAGATCGAATATTCAACATTGAAGTAAGATATATGTTGCTGTTCTCATTGAGAGCTAATTGGGCTATTCAAAAATATCTTTGTGTCTAAACCCTGATATTTATAAGGTTAACTAACAAACCCCAAACTTAATCTACTCATTTAGGCAATATATAGTTTATAGCTTGGCTCTTTACGCTTTGTAGGCAGTAGTTTGAGGAAGTTTAAGTTTACGAGATTGATGTCAGGGGTCAGATTGATAACCCCGCCTATGGGAATGAATAACTTCGTGATTAAAGCAATGTTGCTTCACATTAAGCTTAGTACTATGTTCAGAGCGGTGGGACCGTTCATTGTCGCTTTTTCGATTGGTTATTTTAATAGGATTCCCAGTTGTTTTCCTTACCTTGCTTAGGTAAGGGGTGGTGATGGCGTTACAGTCAAATTATAAATATTAACTTTAAAGACCCTATCAAACCCCAACTCTGAGCTACCCACCTAGTAAAACCCTAAAAAATAACAACCTCTTAGAGCTATATAAATTATGGCTTTAAGAGGTTTTTTTGTGCTTAAAATAATCTGAAATATTTAAAGTCTATAACGATTCTACAATTCTGAGCACCACAACATCAAAGTGTTTGACACCTAAGTTATTATTATATAACATGAATTATATTCACTAAAAAGTAATAAAAAATGAAAAATATTAATCTTAAGCCAAGACAAAAACTTATCGCCCCAGGTAAAAGTAATTTGCTTGTACATCGCTATGCTGAGACGGCTTTATCTGTTTGGCAGAGATTTAAACCTGAGCCTACCTACGTCAATATGGAATGTATTGATAAGTTCTATCGACCGCCACTTCGATTGATTAATGGAGGAGATAATGTTTTTTATTTCTGCAATGAGTTTCAGAGGATTAATCAGGTTTTAAGGTTAGAGAGCGATAGTGATTATCCGTGTTTAATTACGCCTGAAAGTATTAAAGACATTCAGCAGCTGGCATGGATGGAGGTTATAGATTTGATTTTCTTGAAAGATGCGCACCATCCTGATTTATTTAAAGCACTTAAAGGTACGGCACCTCAAAGTGTCATATGCCAACTCATGGGTATTAGATATCTGACTGTAAAAAGCTATTGCCGTTTTGCAGGCATTAGTCAAAGTAGTTATGAATATATGCAATGTAAATTTGGACTAGAAGAGCGTGTTCTAGGTATTCCTCAAAATATGAACTGGCTGAGTGATGTACCCTCATGAATATAAAGAAATTTGATAACAAGGAATTAAAAGTGGTTCTAGATCAGCTAGTACCATTTGACTCACCGCACTATATAAAAGTGCAAAATCTAATTATTAATCTTATTAAGGTTAAACCCAGCTTTTGCTTTTGCGTTGGTGAACATGCCAGCCTAGATATGCCAGTATTTACATCGTCTGAATGTGAAACTATCGTCAGGACAGTCGTCAAAGAAAAAAATATTGAGAATTGGGCAGTTACTTATATGTTGGTCTGCTTTTACCAGAAGTATGGAAAAGTACATACTAATAATGAAGCATGGCAGTTTATGAGTGTATATCTGCAAATAATTATTATGATTTCTATACGTAAGGATGAGCACTCCGCTAAAGTAAATCAGCTAAGTGTGCGTCTAAGGATGAGCTTAAAGGACAATAACCCACAATCTAAGATTGTTAAAAAATTGATTAGTATTCATGCTCAACATGCTTCACTGACAAATGTACTAGCGGTGTTACGTCAATATGAAGCCCAGATAAGGGATGATGAAGAGTCAGGCAAAGTTGTTAATCAAAAGTTGGCTGGTAAAATTGGCCAGATCAGACTTGCCTATGAAGTGGTTGCAGAGAACAAAGCGTTTGTAGGTAAAACCTATACCAACTCACAAAACAATGAGCTTAGTAAAGACCACGCTAATAAGCGATACCTTGATAGTACTGATGAGCCAATACGAGTCACAATATTTGGCAGGCCCCATAAAAATGATAACGTGGCGGACGCTGAGAATATTGCTGATGATGACCCGCCTGCGCTCTTAGATAATGATTTTAAGCCTTCCAGGACAACTGCTAAATCCTCAGAATTACAGCAATGGAAGCTAAAAAACAATTATCGACATGCACGCCGTAATCAGTTTTATTTTCCTACTAATCTACGTCAACTAAGCCTACTGAGTTATCAGATGCTATTTGCTCGGATGTGGCAGCTTTTTGGCGTTGTTAGCTATAAACAGCGTCAGGTTTATGCGGTCATATTACTATCACTATTAAGTGGTCGGAAGATTCAAGACGTGATTTATGAGCTGGCGTTGGATAAAAGACAGCGCAAGTGGTTGGGTCATGAGAGTGGTTCTGCTGCTGATAGCTATGCTATGAGTAATACTATTAACGTAACTTCGAATCGTAGAAGCCACTTATTACCGCATCGTCAAAGCCATGATAATGAATTTAAATTACCTCTGCCAACTAGACTACAAGCAGTTATTGAAAATAAGTTTTTGATAGATAGCAATGAGGTCTCTGAAGTGCTGGCAAGCTTAAAAACGCAACTAGAGCTACCAGTGTTATCAAATCAGCATATTGACGCTTGTTTATATACAGTTATAAAGAATGAGCTGCAAGAGCCTTTACATGCCGACATGATTACTGGGATTGATGTGAAGCACAGCTCGCCTTTATATTACACCAGTATTGAGACGATAAGCTTAGAGAAGACTTACTACAGCGCTATACAGCTATTGACCGAATACTGTACTGCGGACAGCCAAGGTGAGCTGCGACAGCTTAGTATGTCTAGCACGAAAAGCAATCGATATAAAAAATATGTCGGTAGTGACATGACTTTGAATACTGATATCTGTCAAAAGTTTTTTGATGAGCTCGCTGAGTCAGCTGAGAGTTATAACGGTCGATTAAAGCGGAACGTAAGCATAAGGCAAGACCGTTATATTGAGCAGTTTAATGCTTATGGTGTCTGGCTATGGCATATCATCTTTATTCAGACTGGGATTAGACCTGTAAAGCATGCGCCTGGGCTTTTAAATCAATTTGACTTTAGGCAAAGGCTGTTATGGGTGTCGGATAAAGAAGAGCGTCATGGACAAGGGCAGGGAAGGCTTATTCCTCTTAGTGATTTCTTAATCACAGCTATTCAGAATTATATTGAATATATCAAGCAATTTGCGGTCATGCATAATTCTATATATCCCAATGATCAATTTCCTATAAATAACGTTTTGAACTCTAGTCAGCCACTCATTCAGCTATTTAGTCAAAATCCCAAAGGGTTTGCCGATATTACGCCTAGTAAGGTTCGCTATCAGATAAAACATTTTTTTAGTCACCAAGATAATTGGCTAAGACATCAATTACGTTCACTACTAACGAATAGGTCTCCTGAGCATTTGATATGTGCCTTATATGGTCATGAACATCCAGATCAGGAGGCTATGCATCCCATGTCGTCATTATCCATTAATGAGCTAAAAGAATTATCCGCTGACTTAGATAAAGTTGCGGTTGAGCTTAACCTACGACAAGTTGAGGTGAATATATATGGATAGTGCCGTTGCTCATCAGTTAAGAGAAGAAAATAAAAGTAAAAGTCATGAGAGTATCAAAAATGAAGCAAAAGTTTTGATAGCTTCGTATGTTGATGACAATCACATATCCACAGGAACAGACCTAACTGAATACTATCAAACCATTGGTAGCATACTTGAGGTGCATTTTGATACTGCGCATAGCTATCACTTAGCCAGACAAGGATTTTTAGAATACATACGGAGTTACAACAAAGCTCATGAACTGAGTTTGGATGAACCAGTTGTGCCAGTCATAGCAGAGCGTGATCATTTAACAATATCTTATGATTGGATGGTAAATGGTGCTCAAGTAAGCCTTGCTAGCCAGCAAATGATTGAAATGTGGCAACGAAAAAGAAGGTTCTCAAACAATGATTTGATTGAGTCAGCGCTCTACTGTAGCGTGATGTATGGGGGATTGAATGACATAGATGTGTTAAAAGCACTGTATCAATGGCTCCTAGGCGAACGTGAGGTATATCAATTGCAGCTACCAGCAACTGATGAGTTATCAGGTTCAGGTGTCAGCAGCGAGAGTTTGGCGCTAATCTTGCTCAGTATTGATGATGACAGTTACGGTTGTTCTTATACGCAAGAATATACCTCAGAGGATGTATCTGCTACAAGCTTACAGCGCTATGTAGAATACATACCTGACGATATGACACTTTGCTTTTTATATGCACTGAAAGATAAAAAGTTAAAAAGAGAAGGGGTGAAATCGTTTGAAACCATTATTAGTGATATTTGTAAGAAGCTAAAATTACAGAATAAAGATAAAAGTAAACCACATTTATCACACTTAATAAAATACGCTGACTATCATTGGCGGCAGATGAAGGGAGGCGATATAGACACTGCGCTGTCTATTATTAGACAGGGAAAAATTAAAACAACGGGCTTAACCACAAATAAGTTTATTAATTATAATCAAGATGTGATTAACTCAAACCCACAGCCGCTTACTTGGTCAGAGTTGTTTGTATCAAGATTTTCAGGGTCAGGCAAAGAAAGTACCAACAGTAGGGAATATCCAAGCTTTAGTAAGAATCTTATTAAAGAGGTTCAAGACGCTCTTAAGGGCAGTAAAGCATCCGCTATTATACAAGTAGAGCTGTTACAACAGGAGTTAACCCAACCCAACGCCATGCGTCTTTTAGGATGGGTAAAGAGCTTATTGTATGATAGCAATAACAGGTTAGATACCATCAGTAAATATCTGGGATGTATTGGTCGGGATTGGCTGATGCTAACGATGGATGAGAATCTTGATGAATGGTCTGATGAGGACTTTGAAGCTGTATATGAGGAGATTATTCAAAGTAAAATTAAGGATGGAAGAAAGCAGTCTATTTTGCACAAAGACTCAGTCTTTAATGAAGACAATCTAGATACGGGTGATGATTTAGTTGGCTGTGCAGACGATGTATTAAGTCAAGGTAGTCTCAATGTCTTGAATAATGAGCATCTAAAGAAAAATAAAGTTTCATATCTAGATAAGCTCAAAGATACTCAAAAATTTACTTACGGCAGACTGCGAGCTTTCCATGATTATCAGCGAGCGCACTATAATGCGCCATTTGTGTATTTCCCATGGGGTAATAAACGTCAAGTTGTAAATGCGAACATGATATCACCTCGGACATATCATTCGATGAAAGAGTATCTGGTCACCTCAGATTTAGACGATGAGCAGAAAAACCTTTGCTTAGTAGTCTTAAGTCTTGCGTATCGGACAGGGTTGCGAATCAAAGAACTTATAGGTGTTAAAGTTGGTGATATATCTGACATCTATATTGATGAGCATGGACAACGAATAGAGCAGCCACAAATATGGTTAAGACCAAATCGCTATCGGAGATTGAAAAGTAGCAGCGCAAGCCGCCTTATACCGATTAACTGCTTACTTAAGAAAGACGAGCTAGAACAATTTACTCAGTTATATCGTCAGCAGAAAAGATTGAAGCGTCGTTACTTGTTTTCTCAAGGTTCAGGTGATCAGCCGTTACCCAGTGTGGTTTTTAGTAATCTCATTAAGTTAATTTGGGACAGATTACTAGGAGAGCACGACTTCACATTTCACAGCTTTAGGCATACTGCGATTAGTCAGCTGGCGTTAGTACTAAGTAAGTCGCCATTGGCACAGGTGATGACTGATTACGATAATGAGCAGTGCGAAAAAGTAATAAAAGGCGTCCTTGGCTATCACAAGGATCAAGGCTCCTGGTTTGGGCTGGCCAGCCTTTCAGGACATTTAACGTGCGACACAACCTTCGAGCATTATATTCATACTGCTCATCTGCTGGCAGGGGAGCGGCTGAGTAACGCTCGCTTGGAGCTACCTATAACAGTTTTAGAGCTAATAACAGGGCTAGATTACTCTGCTATCTATAGGCAAGACAAAACTGCTTATGATGCAACGACAAAGACTGTGCAGTTAAATAAGATAAGACCATACTTTCTTAAAAAAACAGCTGTTAATAAAATACCATTATTTAAGGATGCAGATGAACCTGATAGCAATGCTAGCCAGCAACTGTTAGACAGTAATTTGAATGAATTTAGTGAGTTAAATGCAAATTCAATTTTCATTCATCCTAAATATGCGGACGTCATAGGTTTTTTAGAGGAGCTGCAGGAGTTAAAAGAAAACTCTCGAGATGATCTGTTACCTGAAGTTGCTATTAGACATGGTATAAGTCTAAATGAATCTAAATGTTTATATCTGCGCGCTAGTGATCTGTTCGACGATGACAGGCTATTACTAGGTAAGCCTAAAGGTAGTAAAAACCAGGAAGTAATAATTAGAGCATTAGATAGGGCGTATCAGATGTCTATAAAGGATCCTGAGAAGTTGAGAATGTTTATTGAAATATTTGCACATAAACATAACTTAAATAACTCATCGATTCATTTTGGTATTAAGAAAACCCAGCTGGAGATGCTACAAAGTTTTATGCTAGTAGGTTGTCAGCTTATTGATGCCAGTCATTGGCAGGTTAGGGCATATAGCGAGCAACTTGTAAGTGATGTTAAAAAAAACTTGAGTCTGAACAGCTCAATACGTGTCGGTGCTCGTGAGGGTTTTCATGGCTATGAGGCAAGAGTGGTACAGAAAAAACGTAAACGCTCTGACAAAAATTTGGCCACCACTGATCACTATTATGCGTCATCGGGGGTGCTTAAATATCTAGGGTATTTATTAATGGTACTAACAAAAAATAAAGTATAGAGTTTAGAGCTGTTTATAGCTAGCTTGTTCAATTAACCTTGATGCTTCTAAACAATTCGCTTTGTTGTAGTGATGCACTACGTCTATCGCCTTGATCAATCAGCCAGTCAATAATTCTTAAGAGCTTTTGCCCAGTTTGCAAGTTTAGTGGATTGTCTCTTGCTGCAAAAAATTGAACTAGTTCAGCAAGCCTTGAATATAGCGTGCTACCTTGCCAGCCTACAAGCTTAGGTGTAGATATGACAGTTAAGACTTGATCTGCGAAAAGTTCAGCAGGATAGTCTTTTTTAGCGCTCTCACATAGTTGTACGAAATTTTGCATAACAACGCCTACCCAACCTGCTTCACGCACAAGCTTATCGATAATTGGTAATATCAAATTAATCTCAGACCAGTTTTCATTTGCAAACCGTTTAGCACCATTAAATTGGCTAAATCGAGTAAACATTAATGTTTCTAGTGTATTATTTTTGAGTTGTTCGAATCTGCCAACTCTGTAGCTATCTTTGTTTAGCTCTTCAATTTGTAAGAATCTATCCAAACACTTTTGCAAAATTTTTATAATATCTTCTGATATAAATATCTCGTCATAGAGATTGCTACTACAATAACCAATTAATGGCTCTATAAGCTTCCAACCTTCTTGAGTCTTTAGAGCCAGTATAGGTTCTACAAATCTATGATAGGTTTCACTAAAAGGTAACTTACTACAGATCATGCTTATGATATTACCTAAAGCGTCCATGAAGTCATAAAAGCTGCCTCGACTGCCTTTAAAATCATATTCTTCAGCCCAAGAAGGCTCAGTTAGTTCAATAGCCCAATTAATTAAGCTCTCTATAAAACCTAGAAGTTCTTCTTTGAAGTCGGTCTGTAGTAAATTTTTAATAGGTAGCTGCTTTAAGATATGACTCAAAAAAGTAGTATCCCATTGTTCATCAGATCTTTCCCACTTTATAGCGTCAAAAGACTTATTTAAGTGATAGTTCGAAGAAGGTCTATATTTTTCTTCTTCCAACTCAACCCATGGGCTTCTACAATTTGGTAATTGAATGAATTGTTTATCAGATTCATAGTAATCAACCAAGGCAGATTCTATACTCTTTAATTCCGCCTTTACTTTCTCTGTATCCTCTGAGTTACAATTACGATATTTCAAATAATTATAACTCATGGATACGGCCATAAATATAGCAGAATAGGTCAGTTTTCTATCAATGTCATACAATGAAAGACATGCATTTAAGGCTGATATTGATATCTCATTTACTGGACTTGCAATAATGCATAAGAGCTGAAGCTTTGTATCGTCGTTGTATGTGCTATTCTTGATTTCAGAAGCTAATGCCTCACTAACGAATTTCTTTGGATGAAATATAAGTTGTGCTTCTGGGGTGCTGCACTCATAAGAATTGAAGGGAACTGAAACAGCTCTATTTATAATGCTACGAGCCCATTCCAAATCTGCATCTGTCAAACCCTCTCTAAAACATATTGCCATAGTCGCTACTGCAACAACAGTATTTTGCTTCATGCGTTTACGTGTAGATTCTTCAGTCCAGCCTTCACAATTATCTTCAAAGAGTTGTAGCTCATCATGTCCTTTAATGAAGTTGATCGCTGAGCGTATATCTATATTCTTATTCAAAATATTTTTTGTTAGGCAGTCTTTTGCCCACATGGAAAGTATAGAGTGATTTTGGTAGATAGTAGCTGCTTCAATTTTTTTAAGGTTTTCTGGAGTATTTGCTGAAGGGCTCTGGTAAGTAATAGCTATTTGTTCTTCATCTTCAGTAAGCTTGCCCTGATAGTTTTTTAAATCAGATTGTTCAGCATAATATTGACTTTGTGCTAGTAATGCATTGGTTATATCTACATTCTCAATCTGCTCCTCATAATCGTAGGGTAGTCTCTCATTTAAACTTACCAGTTTAGTTACAGTGTTTTCTCCAAGATCAGATAATAGATAAGCTGGAATAAGATTGGCAAGATAGGATTTTTGAGATGTTGACGCTCCTTGTGCTTGTCTATCTTGAATAGACCTATAAAAGTCTAAATCAAGCAACTTTTGATTCGTCACCAAAGGAAATATGCTTTCGCTAATGCACTGTTGTTCAAGAGCGAGTACAGATACAACACTTAGTATGGCTACTGATTCATGATCTTTAGTTATCCTTTGAATTAACTCGTCTAGATCCGCATCCGCTTCTAACTGCTCAAAACACCACTTTTCTAAGGTCATAAATGCTGATGACAATGTATCGTTTATCCAGTATGGACATGACCAAATATATTCTTTTTCATTTCCCCAGAAGGTTTGAGAGGCCCAAGGAAAGTCTAATGTGATAGGAATTGGTGTGAGCTTTTCATCAGATAGCTCATGAAGCTGCCGCCAAGCCGTGTTAGCATGGTTTGATAGCGCTGTAATTAGTCTTAATCCAGAGTTGGGATCATGTTTTAACAGTGAGTGGAATGGTTCTTTGATTGAAGAGGAAGGATAGAAGCCAATGAAGTCACTATTAATAGCAAGACTTTTCCAGTCACTGTCGCTAATGGCTTCAGTTGGAAATGGGCTTAAAAACATTGCCCTACGTTGAAGTAGTTTTTTTTGCTTATCAGTAAGCTCTTTTTGTGGAATGTTATCTAATTCTAACCAAGACTCTTGAGACCGCTTTCGCTCTTCACAATCACGTTTATATTTATCTAATGGTAATTCACACAATAATTTTTTTAAGCAAAACTCAACAATTAGGTTAGCGTGTTTTTGGGCTATAAGTCCAGATAACTGGATTATGTATTTAAAAATCTCATTAGGTATTTCATCTAGATCGAGTAGCCTATTCAAATAGGTTTGAATGAAAGTTGGATTAGAATTCGATGACAGTATAATTAAATTACGTAACGAATCTTTAAATCCTGTTATGTCATTAACTAATTGCCAGTTATGAGTACTAGGATGGTCTTTTAGCCCTTCGACTTCAGATAGCCAACCTAAAGCTATTTGTAATATTCTGGATGAAAATTTAATAACAACCTGTGAAGGCTGTGTAGCGTTTTCAAAATTTATTGCTAGGTTTTGAAAAACTTTAAAGACATCGACAACTCTTGGATATATATTTTCTGGCAATGAAGGAATATCTTCTAATATAAAAATAATAACTTGAAACCATAGGGTTAAGTCAGTCGGCCACGCAAGAGAGGTAGCAACTTTGATATCTTTAGAAGTAGCAAGTATCAGCGGGTTTGGCTGTGTCTTTTCTGCTTGAAACCAAACCAATAACTTCTCATAGAGATCATAGTCGTTTTCAGCCAGTTTGCCTCTAAATTGACCACTGTATTGTGCTATATTTGGATGGCTGACGGCTCCCAATAACCACGCACGCATCCATTGAGAGCGAAGCTCATTAAATTTAGGGTTGTTTATATCATTAGACCATTCATCGCCTTCAAGTTTCTGATGAGACAATAACTCAACGACTCTAGCAATAGCTGGAGGTTGACCGAACTCTTCAATTTTATTGAGCCATTCATTATCAGCTTCAAGTAAATTGTACAACAATGACCATTCAAAAAAGATGTCATGAGCGAAATCTACTGTAGGTTTTTTACTATCGACTCTAATCACACCGTCGCTGTTTAATTCATCTAATTCCGAATTACTATTAAGCGATCTTCTTTTTACGGGTTTACTAAGATTTTTAACCTTATGCTCAGCTAATTCTAGTAAAGCGTTCTGTCTATCTATAACTTTTTGACTCGTCGCACTATATCCGCCACGTTTCCACCATTCATGTATCAAATCTAGTTCAGACTCTGGGGATGTATCATCTGATAGACTTAGCGTAGATAGAATTTTTGCAAAAAATGGGGTTCTAGTGACATGCTTTACATTTTCAGAAGAACTAAAAAGTAAGCTTCTTAAATTCGGAAACTGTGTTGAGAGAATATTTGCTTCATTATCATCTAATTTATTGACAGTGACGTTGCCAATTGAAGCCTGCTTAAGAACAGACCCAAGCCATGTTCTTAGCGGCTCTAGCCCTGTCTCACGTAAGGTAATGACTATTTTCCACTCTGTTAATAGTGAGTCATTTAAAATCAAACTTATTAACTCATCGATAATTGGTCTATTCTGACTGTCAACACGGTCAATACCATCAATAAACAAGATGGGTGTGCCTGCTGATTTAATTTCAATTAATAGCTCTTTTAAACTATGATTTGAAGGTAATCCAGAGCTTTGAGCATATTGAGCCCAGTTTTTACCGACCAGTTGATCGGATTTTAAAAACAATACAAACGAGCTATCCAAATAATCCTCAATTACTTGACGTAGCAGAGCCGACTTACCTGTACCTGGCATACCAGTTATTTGAATAAAGCGTTTTGCTTTAAGCATTTCAGAAAATTTTAATTTTAAGCCAATTCTATCTAAACTATATCCATCAATATCCTGTTGGATTTGATACAAGTAAGTATTCGTAAGCTCTCTTATCTTTGCAATCTGTTCCTCAAAAGTTCTACCTTCTTTAAGCTTAACCACTTTACATAACTCATGGACTAACCGAACTCTATCAAACTGACCTGCTTTCCCCGCAGACTCTCTTCCTAACTCGTAAATACGAGACCAGACCAATACGGGCGATACATTATTATCACTCGGTAATTGAGAGTGAATATGTTGTTCTGCCACATGAGTCTCAACTTCACCATCATGTAAAAAATCAAACCTGACGATAATAAAATGTTTTAGAAAATCATGTTTTTGAGTAGGTGTCAACGGGGTAGCAGAGAATTCATCCAATAGCTGATATACTACTTCTTTAATAGCTTTAATATCCGCACTGGCATTCCCATTAGTGCTAAACCGTTGCTCAAAGTGTTCAATATCGCTACTTTCAACAGCTATTTGACAAAGAAACCCTAAATCACGAAATTTAGCAGAGGATATCTCATTAACCGCCACTCCGTACTTATCTATATCATCATTAAAACTAGCATCTTGGTAGCTGGCAAGACTGTCACGAATAATATCTCTAAAGTTTTTATTGCTTTCAGCAGAGCTAATCGTGAGGTCACGTTTGACCTGTAAGCTAGTTGTTCCAATTCGATCTGATGCATCTCTCCACTTTATAATAACGTCATCTAAAGGGTAGCCGAAGTCTCTTTGCTGGCTAGCTACATTTACTACTGTACCATCACAGCCAGGTGCACTCGCTTCAGCTAATAATGCGGTTAAATAAAAGGCCGTGACATGACCTTCATAGGTAAAGCCATCACCACCGGCAAGCTCTGGAGACTGCGAAGTATTTTTATTTTTCATTTATGCGAATCTTACTTCTGGTAGAGGGTCTGTTTTGGCTTCTTCAGTTATCCTTTTTAACTCACTGTTTGAATTGTTTTTTAGTAATTCACGAGCAAGCTTTATACATTCAGATCTAACCGAAGTGAAGTTAATGGCCAAATGGCTGGTTGGATTTACGTTTTCATAGGTAGTACCATCAAAAATGATTGGAACGACTTCAATTAGTGTTGATATATTTTCGCTACTTAAGTATTCGAGAGAATATAACTTTTTTGCAGTATATATCAGTGTTGTAAGTCCATTAGTACGGTTCAAATTTATTGAATAAATTAATTTTGAAATCAATGGCTTTAATGCATCGTTAAAGTCAAACTTACACCAGTTCAGTAAAGCATTTGCTGACGATACAACTTTTCTTATATCTTCTTTATAGAAGCCTTCACGTATATCTTTTATAAGGATATTAAAAGCCGTATCAAACTTCTTAGCGAAATATATAAACGAAGACAATACTTCGAAAGTCTCTGTTTCCTGATAAAACCCAATTAATTTATTTAAGTTATCTTCAGTTAATTTGGATTTCCCTAAATAAGGTGTTATGGCATGGTTCAAAGTGTATGCAATTTCTTTGGCCAAACGTTCTTCCGTATCATCTATAAAAAACTCAGGAATATCAGTGTCTTTTGTAGTGAATCGCCATGCAGTTAAAGTATTGAATATCTTGTTAGACTGTTTTTTTGTAGGCAGTTCTGTGTATTTTTCATTCAAAACAAGATTTTTAATCGCTATAAGTGTATGGATATTAAGTAAATCATTGCTTTCAAAAAGATGTTTTCTGACAACTAAAGCCAACGCTTGACTATCATTACTAGATAGTCCTAACAAAGCATGGTCTAAAATACCTAGTTTAGGAATGAAATTGTAGTTAGCTGGATTTCCCCATATTTTCAATTTTATAGATTCTAATTCGTTAGCATTCAAATAGTTGTTTTCAATCAAAGGAAATAGCTTTATTAAAGCATGAACGCTGTCCTCATTATTCGGAGAAATATGGTTTATGATTTCATCCAAACGTGAACTGATTTTAAGACTATCATTTCTTACGGGAGGTGATTTTACAACAGGGTTTGGCCATCTCTGACCAAAATCATTATCAATATTAACTTCGGTAGCTAAAGGAAATAAGAGGGCATCTTCAAATATCTCTGATTTTCGATTATCTGGTATAGCTAGTAAGCTGGATTCTATGAGATGACTATAAGGTTTCGACAGCCAGAAATGCCTTATTTCATCTATGATTGCAATACTGCAACCCCATTTAAACACTTCTATAGCCTTGTCTGGCTTTGCCCGTATAACGAACCTAGCTAAAGCCTCCATAAAAACTTGTAATCTACTAAAATAATAATGTACAGACTTGTTGCTAGTTTGAATAATTTTTTCTAGCCAATAAATATAACCTCTGTACGTCTGATCTAATAGATACTGTAAATCCTCTTCTGTTAGCTTTGCAATATTAATTCTTGATAGAGCTGTTTTAAGTATATCTGCAGTATCTGAGCTTGCTGCCCTTATGGCATATATGAATCTTTGTTTATCCTCTATAGTCTCTAACTTAGCTAAATCTTTTATGATATCTACAATAAGGTTTACATTTTTCCATCTGATAGGAATACCTACCGTATTAGTTAACCCCTCTACAAGTAGCAAAGGATGTAACGTATTACTGAATGAAATAGATTTAGAGTGATCTGTATAGCTCCCAGGCTTAAAAGAAGGCTCTATACTATTATTCTTGGCTTGTTTATCTAGTGCTTCTGTTAATCTCTTTCTGATATGTTCAAGATAATTCCAAGGATTTGAATCCATATAGTCAAAATCATTGGGCTTAACTTCTAAATCATTACGATTAAAGAAATCAGCCCCTTGAAGAAGAAAACTAACCCAAGCTAAACGTGATAAGACATAAACTGACGTTGGATCATTTCGAGATTGTAGTTTGAGATTTTTAAAAGCGTCCTTTAAAAGCAACTCACCTTCATCAAATCTTCCCATCTCGGCTAGAAGTGATGCTTTTTTCATGTTCCATAATGGGTCTATGGCTTCAATATCTTCAACTAATTCTTCTAAACCAGAGTAATCGAAGCTTTCTCTAGCTAAAATAGCTTTATGATAGTTTATTTCGTTTTTTACTTCTGAAGAAGTCAGTTTAGCTATGTCTAAGATATGAGCTACTCTTGAGTTAATCTTTTTATAATCGTTATCATCAAACCAGCGTGTACTCCTAAAAAGCCATAATGCTATTTCAATCTGCTGTTTGCTAGTTAGTCCACTAAGTTGAGAAGGATCACAAATTTCTAGAAGTTCTTCAGCTAAATGAATAGCATCCACACTAAAGGTAATGGTGTTACGCCATACGATTTCGTAAAGCATCTTTGATCGCAAATCAGGTTTCATTTCAGCTAAGTTTTTAGAGTTTGGAAAAGGATCGGTAATTTGATTTTGTAAGCTCCACCGTATATTAGATGGGCATACCAACCATACTGGATAAGATTCCCTATCTTTAACAAGTTGATCTAACTGAGTCTCAAGTAAAGCTGCTGCGTAGCTATGCTCCTTATGTACTTTACCTATTTCGTTTTCTGGAATAGTTTTACGAGTAATCGAAGTTGGTTCCCAATCCCAGCTATCTTTAGGCTTAAGTATCTGAAGAGCGTTAAGAAACATTTTTGTCGCTTCACGATGTCTTTTATCTTGGTTGTCCAAGTGTTTAACTAGACTTGATAAATCAATAGGTGCCACATTGATCGACTCTAAGTATTTGCGCTTAGCTGGACTCAGATCTAAGGCGCCCACTAAGTAAATTCGACGAGCATGACTAGCTAAGTGATCTCTTACCCATCCAACCCATTGTAAAAAATTAGGATCATCACCTGAAAATCCTAGTAAGCAAAACTCATTTTCGATAAATATTTGACGAGCTAGGTTTACGAATGCTGCATGAGTCTTTGGATATTGTCGATAATCTTCTTGAGTAAATATCAGATTATGAGAAATTTGTACTGTGCCATGTAATTTCACAATTCTAGGAGAGCGAGAAGAGGATAGATCTTCAGGTTTGTTAACAATACTATAGATAGGTTTATAAACATCAGATGCTGCGCGTTCTAACAGCGTATCCCAATTAGTTGTAAGCACTTCTGCCCAAGGTAGCTTTAACAGTGAGTCATACAAGTCACCTGGTATCCATGCAGGGTCATTAACAGTTTGCTCTATTACATCCTTCAAAGCTTGTTTACCGAAATAAGAACTATATTCCTCAGCGATTCGTAGAGGATCGCCCCATGGGTCGGATCCTAAATCTTTTGATAGTACCTTTAGAAGGTCATTCCACAAAGGTAACTTACTATTTATATCACCACTACTAGCAGCGCTTCTACTAAAGCCAGAGCCTACCATTATAGCAGCGCCTTGATATGAAGTTTCATTTCGCCAAAGAGCTTCGGCAAGCTTTTTTAGTAATGGATAGTCGGGTAAGCTTTCAATACTCATAATGGCTACTCGTAAATAGTTAAATATTTATTATTATATTTAGTCAAACACAGCGTACCCGAAACTGAACGTAAAGCACGATCAAACAATGACTGCTCTCACTGCTATGACAGTCCAATTTATCATACTAAGAAGTATACTGCTTAGAAAATAGAGTAGTAGTAAAACCCATCACAGAGAAGCGCTAATTGCGTTGGTTAAACTCTTGTAAACGACAGTAATAGAGCTATTATAAATGAGTATAGGTAATGGGACTGGTCGCCATCACGGCTTGTTCTTACTAAATCAGCTGATGATATTTTTATAGTGATCTTCTTAAGGCCTTATTAAATTAGTAATATTTAATGATGATTTCATCTTGCGTCATGCCAGCATGCTTACAATAAAAAGCTTCTATTGAGTTTAAAGCGTCTCTTAGTTGCCGCTGTGACACCTGCACATACTGTAAGGTAACATCATCACTTGATTTAGCTTCACGATGATTGAGCAAGCGTTTAAGGACTGGATAGCTAATATTTAAGCTATTAGCTACCGTTCCGAAAGTACGGCGCAAATCATGTGGCGTAATATATATGTTTGCTTGATTACCTATAGCCTTATAACTACCGCTTAAATCTTTTATATGGTCATCGCTGGCTTGCAAGTCACTTGGGAATACCCATTGCTTGCCTGAACTCAACCTCCGCCTTTCCTCAAGTAGAGCCTGTAGGATATTACTAGTAGGCATATGATAATCAGAACCGTTTTTTGTATCTTTAAATACTATCCGGCCAGCTTTAAGGTCGATGTCAGACCACTTTAAAGACTGCGCTTCGTTTAAACGCACACCAGTAAACATAAAAAATAGCATGATATCTCGTGCATTATTGCTATGGGGCGCTTGCATGTGTGAGCTTCTATCAACATAATTTAAAAGCGTTTTAAGGTACATACCTATATATTCTTCTTCAATATGTTTGGTACGTGGCTTAACTCTATTCCAGTCTTTCTTAGCATTGAGTATACGTATAGGTTGCTCTTTTATTAAAAAGTCTTCGTCATCATCTAAAAAGCTATCACGGCAATAATTCCAAACTGATCGAAGAGCTCTCATCGTTGCATTAGCCTGAGCTTCGCTATGCTTGCTTATCTCCTTATGTTTATCACTTATCATTGACTTGGTAATATCATTTAGAGAGATATTTAGCCAGTCTTTCAGCTTATGTAGTATTTGACGGTCATAAGTGGTAATAGTGCCTTCAGCTAAGCCAGTCTTCGTTGATTTGAAGTAGTCATAAGCTTCTTGCAGTGTTGGCACATTATTAGTCTTATCTTTAGGGTCTTCTAGGTTCTCATGAAGCCCATCATAAACATGCATACCTTTTTTGATATTTGCCATCATTATGCTTGCTTTTTCACGTGCTTCGGTTAGCGTAATCAAGTGCGTTTCTTCTACTTCATCTCGATACAGATTTCCATTTATACGTTTATGTAATGTATAGCGTTTAGACTGCTTACCTACACGTAGCGCAAATCCAGTTAATACATCATCCATATAGATATCGGTACCTTTAGCGGTATAGTCTATTGAATCAATAAATTTTTTGGTAAGTTTAACTTTCATATATCACCCATGCAGCAGTACATAACCATATTGTTAGTAGTCATCATACTTTAATTACTACAAGGGTCAAAGTATCAAGATAGTATCAAAAAATTAATTACATCAGTGTACTTGCATAAAGTTTAAGCAATAAAAAACCCTTACAAGTCAATGACTGTAAGGGTTTAAATATGGTGGGCCCAGTAGGACTTGAACCTACGACCAAAGGATTATGAGTCCTCTGCTCTAACCAACTGAGCTATGGGCCCTAACGGTAGACGCATCATGATACCTGATTTTTTTAGTTTTTCAAGTAAAAGATATTAAGTAGTTAGTATTTTATTCAAATATGATCACCTGCCCCTTAAATATTACTACCAGCCAAAGTCAGACTGCGACCACCATCAACGGTAATAATCTCGCCAGTGACATAATTGGCTTGTGCTAAATAGAGCACGCTATGTGCAATGTCATCAGGCGTTCCTATCCTTTGCATGGGGATGGAGGCGATAATATTTTGTTGTTGACTTTCATCGAGCGCCTGATCACTATCCGTTTCCGGTAATACATTTACCCCAGGGGCGACCCCATTGACGCGGACATGAGGTGCCATATCCAGCGCGAGAGACTTGACCATCATCCGGTGCGCGGCTTTTGCCATATTGTATACGGCATAATTGCTAAACGGTTTATCATGAGCATGAATATCAAGTAAGCTAATAATACTACCGCCCTGAATCTGCAAATAGGGGTGCAATGCTTGGCTAAGGAGCAAGGGTGCTTTGGCATTAGTCAGAAACAACTCATCCCATTGCTCATAATCAATGCTGCCTAGGGGCGTTGGATAAAAACGCGAGGCGTTATGTACCAGTACATCAAGCTGACCAAAAGCCTCCACTACGGTTTCGGTAAATTGAGCCAAAGCATCGCAATCATTGACAATTGCTAAGTCGGCGGTGATTGCGGTAGCACTGTCGGCGCGAATCTGATTGAGCTCATCTGCCAGCGCATTGGCCTCTAACTGGCTATGGTGGTAATGAATGATAACGCGATAGCCATGGTGATGTGCGGCACGAACGATAGCCGCGCCAATACGTTTGGCACTACCGGTGACTAGCATCACAGGTGCCAGAGTGTTGATTGATTCGGAATGGTTAGATAACTGATTCATAACGATACTACTTATTCAAGATTACTTTATTCAAGATTACTTTATTCAAGATTACTTTATTCAAGATTACTTTATTCAAGATTACTTTATTCGGATTGTTTATGAGTTGTTTTATAGGGTTTGTTTTTTATAGTCTATTTTTTAGGTACATTTTACGTTTGCAAATGCTCAATGCGCGCGTGACGTAGTGCTTCTCCAATAGCGGGGCCTTGAAGATTGGGCGCAATGTCGCCTATACCAATGGCATAAAAGCTATTGAGCGCCAGCATCATCTGACGGTGCTGCTGTGCCAATTGTAATACGTGACTGGTCACTAGCAGTTGCGAGAGCTTATCAGGCTCTTTATGAGCGCCACACACTTGGATAAGATCAATTTTTTGCGCCGCTGTTAGCTCGTCTATTGCGCTTAGTTTTTCGGCTTGCTGAACGAATAGGGCAGCAAACTGGGTTTGCGCTTTAGGTACCTTAGCGGTGTTGCCTATACTAGCAATATTTTTGGCGGCAGTATTTGTTGCATTAGTGCTACCAGTGTCGTCAACATCAAGTAACGACTGATCAAGACTCGCCATCAACAATGCCCAGCGCTGAGATAGGTTCAATTGCATTTGCCCCGCGAAATAGAGCGCGGTCTGAACGGTTTCTCGTACTTGCCCTTTGTTCCAAACATGATGTAGAGGGGCAAAGTAGACGGCCAATACGCCGCTCTCAAAAAGCTGCTGCCAATACACATGAGGGGATGTCTGCATCATCGCGCGGCTCGACTCTTGCCAAATACGCTCAGCACTCAAATGCGCAAGCTCACCAGAGCTCACTAATTCACGCATTAAAGTCAGGGTTTCATCAGCGATGGTAAAACCTAAATCATAATAGCGACCATAAAAGCGTGCCGTTCTAAGAACTCGTAATGGGTCTTCGCTAAATGCGCTTGATATATGGCGTAATGTTTTGCTATTGATGTCATCTAGTCCGCCATAATAATCAATCACTTCACCGTTGCTAGGCGTGTCATCGGTGAGGCTAATCACTTCAATTGCCATTGCATTGATGGTCAAATCACGGCGTTGCAAGTCTTCCTCTAAGGTGACTTCTGGGCTGGCATGGACACTAAAGCCCTGATAGCCATGGCCAAGTTTACGCTCAGTACGCGCCAGCGCATATTCTTCCTTACTAGTGGGGTGCAAAAAAACGGGAAAGTCTGCGCCTACTTGATGAAAACCTGCTGCTAACATCTCGGCAGCGGTTGTACCGACCACTACAAAATCTTTATCCTTGATAGGACGTCCTAACAGCTGATCACGCACTGCACCACCAACGAGATAGACTTGCATCGTAACCTCTTTTATTTACTGTTATAAATTAGTGTTAAAATTTTAATATGCTAAATCTTTACTATGCTAAATATTGGCCCAAAAAAAACCAGTCAGCGCCCTTATTACAATGGCATTGACTGGTTTTAGTATAACAGACTGCTACCATTAATTAATAATAGTAGCCAATCAGCATGTTACTTATATGTTTAGATTATACATTATTGGCCGACGCTGCTGCTTCTTCTAAATCTTGTGCTTCAGTGACGGCAAGAGCGGTCATATTGACCACACGACGCGCTGTCGCTGATGGCGTTAGGATATGTACCGGCTTATTAGCACCTAACAAGATAGGACCAATAGACGCGCTACCCGTAGCGGTTTTGAGTAGGTTAAAGGCGATGTTCGCCGCATCAAGCGTTGGCAAGATGAGTAGGTTCGCAGCGCCCTTAAATTGACTTGATGGTAAGTCTTCTATACGAATACGTTCGTCAAGAGCCGCGTCGCCTTGCATCTCACCGTCAAAATCAAAATCAACATCCATATCCGTCAGCAGCTGATACACTTTGCGCATTTTCACGGCGCTCGCGCGATCAGAGGTACCGAAGTTTGAATGTGACACTAAAGCCACCCGTGGCGTAATGCTAAAGCGGCGTAATTGATCAGCAGCTAGCACCGTCATTTCAGCCAATTGTTCGGCAGTAGGGTCTTCATGGATATAGGTGTCGGCAATAAAGATATTGCGGTCTTGCATCAAGACGGCATTCATCGCATAAAAGTCGCTGACGCTGTCTTTTTTGCCAATGACGTTTTTAACGTATTTTAAATGCAGTTGATAGTGACCAAACGTACCACAGATCATGCCATCCGCATCGCCATTCTCGACCAGTAGTGAGCCAATCAAAGAGGTTTTGCGTCGTACATCACGACGGGCAAGCTCAATACTGACCCCATTGCGTTTGTTTTTATTGTAATAGCCCTGCCAGTAGTCTTTATAGCGTGGATCATCATCAATGTTAACGATAGTCATATTTACGCCATCCTTTAGACGTAACCCTAGCTTTTCGATGTTGTTTTCGATGACGGAAGGACGGCCTACCAATATGGGTTGAGCCAGCTGTTCGTCGACGACTACTTGTACGGCCAGCAATACGTTACTGTCTTCACCTTCGCAATAAACGATACGTTTTGGATTTGATTTGGCACGGGCAAAGATAGGCTTCATCACAAAGGCTGAGTTATAGACAAACTCTGATAGACTCTGACGATAGACATCAAGATCTTCGATTGGCAACGTTGCAACGCCTGAATCCATAGCGGCTTTAGCGACGGCAGGAGCAATTTCAATGATAAGGTTTGGCTCAAGTGGACCTGGGATTAGGTACTCTCGGCCAAAGCTTTGCATGCTTTCAGTGTCTTTGACGTTTTTAGTGGGGGTCGCCTCAACATGCGCCATAGCAGCAATCGCACGGACACAGGCAATTTTCATCTCTTCGTTAACGGTTGTGGCACCGACATCTAACGCACCGCGGAAGATATAAGGGAAGCATAGAGCGTTATTCACTTGATTGGGATAGTCTGAGCGACCGGTTGCCATAATGACATCTGAACGTACAGAGTGCGCCACTTCAGGCATAATTTCGGGTGTTGGGTTGGCCAATGCAAAGATAATAGGGTCTTTGGCCATACGGCTAACCATATCCGCGGTCAAGGTTCCCGGCATAGATAACCCTAGGAACATATCCACGTCATCTATGAGCTCATCAATGGTGCTGGCTTCAGTATCACGGGCATAGAGCTGTTTTGATTCATCAAGATTTTCACGGCTGGTAGTAATAATACCGCGTGAATCCGAAACGAAGATATTGTCTTTTTTGACCCCAAGCGCGCAAATAATATTCAGACATGAAATAGCCGCTGCGCCTGCACCTGAACAAATGATTTTTAGATCTTCAATCTTTTTGCCAGTAAGCAACAATGCATTGAGCATCGCGGCAGCAACAATGATTGAGGTGCCGTGTTGGTCATCATGAAAAACAGGAATGTTCATACGTTTGCGCAATTCGCGCTCGATTTTGAAACATTCTGGGGCTTTGATATCTTCTAGGTTAATACCACCAAACGTCGGCTCAAGAGCAGCAACGGCTTCGATGAATTTGTCTGGATCATTTTGTGCAATTTCAATATCAAAAACATCAATACCCGCGAATTTTTTGAATAAAACCCCTTTACCTTCCATCACTGGCTTTGACGCCAAGGGACCGATATTACCCAAACCCAGTACCGCAGTACCGTTAGTGATAACGCCAACCAGATTACTACGCGCCGTATATTTAGCCGCTAAGGTTGGGTCTCTTTGAATCTCAAGACAAGGTACGGCAACGCCTGGCGAATAGGCCAGTGCTAGGTCGCGTTGGTTGGCCAACTGCTTGATAGGCGTGACTGAGATTTTACCCGGTCGTGGGTGTGAATGGTAATGCAGAGCCGCTTGTTCGAACTGCTCTTTTTCTGTATTAGGGGTATCCATATTCAAATTGGTATCGTCATTCATAGTAATTGCCATGGTTGGAATAAATTAAAATAAATTGGAATAAAGCAAATGGTAGTAAAAAAACTAACGTCTAAACCTCAAAATAATCGTTAAATATGATGATTAGAGGGGGCCTTTAAACTAAGAGGGCAGTACAGTGCACCGCTCCACGATTAGATGTCAGCGTAAAAGACAACAATCTTGCAAGAATGGTTATTCTAGCATTTTGGTAAATCACTGCCTAGTCAAGCGCAATGAAATAAGCAAGTTATATAATAAATTGATATTCATTATTTAGCCAGTTGATAATGCTAAAAAATGCGTTTTTTAAGTCGTCATTAATAAGTTAGGTCGAATATTCATCATCACCCTTATGATGAACAGCTGATTGGCATTTGTGGTGCATTAGGAGCAGGTGGGCTACTGTCAAGTTCGGTGGCAATATCTTGTACGCGGTAAGGGCTGGCAAGTAGAGTGTATAAACGGGCCACTTCCTCAAACTGTCCTTGTTCAGCGGCGTCAATGGCGTGCTGAGCCATACTATTGCGTAAGATATAAACCGGATTATTGGTCTGTAGCTCATTAATAACTTGGTCGTTTGATAAACCCTCTTGCTGTTCGATTTGTGCAAGATAGCGCACACTCCAGTCTTGCCATACTTGTAGCGGCTCGCCGTCAAGCTCAGCGATCATCGTTGTCAGTAGTTGCTGCTCATAAGGATGCTCATTGGGTGATACTAAAGCCAGTAGCGCACGGAAGCTGTTGGTGTAGTCGAGCAAATTATCTTCTAATAGAGTTAACCATTCAAAGGCTAACTTTAAACTTTCAGGCTGATGGGGTAGTCCAAGTTTGCGGCACAGTCCTTGCTGATAATGCTGCATAAAGGTGGGCTCATAAGGGGCTAGGCACTCCGCCAAACTATCACGAGTAACGCCAGCTTGGGTCAAGCGCATAAAGTGCGGGAGCCAAACATTAAGGTTCCAATGTCCGATAGCTGGCTGGTTTTGGTACGCATAGCGCCCCGTATGATCAGAGTGATTGTTGACCCAAGCCGGATCAAAGCGCTCCATAAAGCCAAACGGGCCAAAGTCTAAAGTGCTGCCAGTAATAGACAAGTTATCGGTATTCATTACCCCGTGAGCAAAGCCAATCAGCTGCCAGTCAGCAATCATTCGAGCTGTACGCTCTACCACTGCTTGCAAAAACGCCAATACCGGTTTTTCACTGTTACGGCACTCTGGATAATAAGTATCAATCATATAATCGGTAAATTCACCCAGTAAATCAGGGGCAAAGCTGGCAATCCACTCGACATGACCGAGGCGAATATGGCTGTCAGCGACGCGCATCAATGCGGCACCAGCTTCCATACGCTCACGACGTATAGGCGTATCAGATACCACGAAGCCAAGCGCATTAGAGGAGGGGATATCGAGCTGAGTCAGAGCATGACCGCACAGATATTCACGGATTGTGCTTCGTAATACTGCTCTTCCATCACCCATCCGCGAGTAGGGCGTCAGACCACAGCCTTTTAGATGCAAATCTTGCAATTGATCATTATTATCGAGGACTTGTGCCATCAATAAGCCGCGGCCATCACCCAATTGTCCAGCCCACTGTCCGAACTGATGACCGGCATAGGCCATGGCCAATGGTTCAAAATCGGCAGGCACATAATGACCACCGACAATATCAACCCAGCGCGCCATTAAATCGCTATCTTCTGTCCAGCCTAATTGCTGCGCGACTTGGGTATTAAAATGACCAACACGTGGGTTATTAAGTGGCGTCGGTGGCTGCTTGTGATAGAGGCGAGGATCTAATTTGCCATAGGTATTTTGATAGCGCATATAAGCGGTTCCTATTAAAGTATAAGTATTGATATACAAGTGTTGATTTATGAGTATTGATATATGAGAAGGTAATAAAACCACTATAGCATAGCATCCGTGCTACACCTGTTTGCTCTGTCCGCGTCTTGTAAACTATTTCTTCTTAACTTATTTTATACTTACGCTGAGATACTTTTATCAAAACGCAAAGTTTGTAAAATCTAAGCCAAAAAAATCCCCTCATCTATAGAAGATAAGAGGAAGGATAAAGGTCGTAATAAATATATTCAGCTAGTTTTAAGTAGCAACGTTTTTAATTTCAAATAGCGTTGCTTTAAGCCGCTTTGCTGCTATGGCCAATAGAGCGAAACGCAGTTTTTAAGTTGTCGTTATGCTCAAATATTTTTTGTTCAATCTTGGCATACTCTAGCTTAAGCTTATCATCAACTTCATGTAGGCGATCCGCAAATTCGGTCTTTTTTAGCTCAACAGTTTTTGCTTTTAGCGCTTGCCATTCTTCTACGGTCTGCGTAAAGGCATCATATTCAAATTTAATACGATCTTGAAAGCTTTGCATCGCATGAGGAATATCAAGACCAATCGCATTGACAGTATCAATTTGTTGCTGTGCTGTTTTGAACTGCATTTGCACTTCAGCATGCTTAATGGTCGTATCGTCAATGGTACGTAGCTCAGTGGTTAAACCCACTTTTGATAGTCCTGCAATCAGCCATTTAGTTGGGTCATATTGCCACCATTTCACGCCGTTACGATAGTCGTATTGGAAGAAGTGATGATAGTTATGATAACCCTCACCCCACGTAAATATCGCTAATATAAAGTTGTCACGTGCGCTATTGGTATCGGTATAGGGACGCGTGCCGAACATATGGCAAAACGAGTTGATAAAGAAGGTAAAGTGGTGAGTCAGTACCAAACGTAACAAACCGACGAGGACTAAAGTACCCCATACATCACCTAACAACCAACCAATGGCAGCTACTAAGCCGACGTTGGTCGCCAATACCCAAAGACCATAATATTTATGCTGAATTTGTAAGGTTTTATCTTTGGTCAAATCAGGGATGTTCTTATAGTCGAACTTACCACTGGGATAGTTGCGTAGCATCCAACCTACGTGGCTAAACCAAAAGCCGCGCTGCGCTGAATAGGGATCATCCAAGCGGTCATCAACATGACGGTGATGGCTACGGTGACCCGAAACCCAATCGAACGCTGAACCTTGTACTGCTAAGGTAGAACCAAGCAATAGAAAGTTTTTGACTATAGGATGCGCTTTATAGGCACGATGTGACAACAGACGGTGATAGCCTGCGGTAATGCTGATACCTGTCCATACCATAAAGGCACCAAATACGCCCCAAACGGGTGCGCTGACTTGGTGAGTCAATAGATACCAAGGGGTGATGACTGCAGCAGCAATCGGCGTCGCTACTAAAATCGTTGCCGGTATCCAGTTAATCGGTGCTTTTGTAAACTCAAGCTCACGAATATCAATGGTCTCATTTATAGAAACATCGTTATTCTTGTTAGAAGCAGATGAGTTATTGATATATCCACTCGTCGCAACACGCTCCTCATGAAGCGCACTGTTCGCTTTATTAACATCGAAACGTGTTTTAATACGTGTCACCTGAGTGGTCGCAGTTTGTACCAATGTATTACCAGATTTGATAGCGAAACGTAAGCCTTTAAGCGGTAAGCCAAGTGCTTTTTTTGCAATCATATAATATCCCTAACGGTATTAATTTAAGCCTCTATATTACAGTAAAAAGATAGTAAAGTGAACACCTATACACTATAAAAATATTGCTAAATAACAATAACTTGTATGTGTTATTGAATATATTTCTATGAATAACTCGTTAGCTATCAGGCGGTAAGCAAAAGTGTAAGTAATATTGAATATATGTTGGTTTTTTAAGACCCTGTTGAGGCGTAAATATAAAATGTTTAACAGAGTAATACTTGTTAGTTTGTCCCTGATAATTTGATGTTAGTGACGTAGTTGTAACTCAGGTAGCACGCACCAGATCTTTATAATAATTGGCTTGGAATATCAGTAATAATCACATCGACTTGCCACTTTACCAGTTGTTTAATTACTTCAATATCATTAACCGTCCACGCACTCACTGGTAAGCCATAACGATGACACTGCTGAATCACTGACTGACTAAGTAGTGGGTAATAGATACCAAGCTGGGTACAGCCAAGTTGCAATGCGGTATTGGGTGCGGTCACCAATAATTCTGGCGTACGTGCCAGCAGGCCACGCGGGATGTTTGTCAATAATTTGTTGCGTTGTAGCTGAGCAAGGAGTTGCACATCAAAACTGGTGAGTACAATAGGCAGGCTGGCAAGCGGGCTGTCTATTAAATAGCGGGCCAACGCTTTAATCAATTTTGGATGGTCAGTACGGTTGTGTGTTTTTATCTCCAGCTCAATGTGGGTAAACTGAGTCAACGCATGGTCTGATGGCTCTACAACAGTGGTCTCAGCTGAAGATGGCACACTAGGCAGACCCAGTAAATTGTTCTGTGCGCGTTTCTGCGCTGTTGATGACCGTTTTGAAGCGGATGACTTTAAAACGGATGGGTTGTCAGCAGAGGCGCTCATTGCCTGTGCTAATTTATCTAAAGTGATGATCTGATGGCCCGACTGCAGATGACGCTGAATCTCGATAAGACTAAGTTGATCAATACGGGATGGTAGACCGCATAGCCGCTGTAGGGTCTCATCATGAAAAATGACTAAATGCCCGTCAGATGTTAGCTGTACATCAAACTCAATCCCCGCCAAACCGCGCGGTTGTAGACTGACCGCATGTTGAAAGCCGAATAAAGTGTTCTCTAGCGCTTCATTGCGAGCGCCGCGATGACCAACGAGACGAGTGTTTTTAAAATTTATCATAGACCTTTATCATCAATAGTTTTATTCGATATTTCTCATATATTTTATAAGAGTTGTTTTATAAATTTTTGTGAAAAATGTACGCACTTATGAGTGGTTTAGCATTAGCTTAATTTACTATTACCTTAAACATTTAATAGCAAGTTTAAAGTCTAAATCCTAATTTTAACGGCTGTAAATCCTAAGTTTAACGACTGATTGTGTCGTGATAAGCAACTTATACCCTGAAGTTTGTTATGTTTTTGCAACTAAAGACAGGTTTTAGGGTCATTGATAGATTTTATTTGTATATCAATGGGCTACACTAATGACCATCTCATTCAAACCCCGTATAATAATGTGATTTTCAAATCTATCACGGCTATTGTTACGGTGTGAATGGCAAATACTGTCCGTTGACAGTGGTAAGTATAAGTAAATCGGGAGCAAATTGAGTATGAGCGCAGCGAATAAAAAATGGATTAAATGGCCACAAGTGGCTGGTATCAGTCTGATATGTGGCATAGCTGTTTCTGGGTGTAGCCGCTCAGATGATGCAGAGGATAGCACGGAGACTGCAGATGCCACCATCGAGCAGCCGATCACTAATGATAGTGCGGTCGCGCCTGCCATCAGTTGTGATGACCCGATGGTACAAGATCGCCTCAAGAATGCTCTCAGTAACACGCTCAATCAGCAAGCGCAAACTTTAGCGGCCAGCTATGCTAATGAGGCAGAGATTAGCCTAAACAGTGCTACGGTTAGTAGCAAAGTCAACGGTATTTTAATCGATGTGCAAAATGCAGCAATACTACAAGAAGCCAATGATAATGGACTGACAACGTGTCAGGCGAGCGTTAGCATGACCTTGCCCAGTGAAGACTTGTATCAAGCCAGTCAAGTACAGGCAGAAAACAATCAGCCCAGCTTACAGACTCGTCTAGCCCAAGACAATATTCGCATTAATAATAATATGCTCGTTGATGACACCTTTACTTATGTCGTTGGCACCCAAGGTGGTCAAGTACGAATACGTATTGCCGGCCAGCCCGCACTGATTACGGTAGTATCAGATGTCATGGCAGGATCAGTGTTGAAGTCCTCTATGGATAGCCAGCGGGCGCAGCGCTCAGCTGAAGAAGCTACCCGTCGCCGTGAAGCGGCTCAGAATAGTAATGAAAGCCAGACTATTCGTCAGCCTAAACCTGCAACGCCATCTGCACCTGCTCAGCCTGCAACGCCGCCTACTATTAATCAAGGCAATAATACTAGCGCAACTCAAAATGCCGTGACGCCAAGTACTGAGGCTAAAATACCGGCTACGCCGGCAGCACCAGCATCTGTCCCTAAAGATGAAAGTATCGATATGGTAATTATTGAAGATGAAAGCGCCACTTACTAAGTACTTAATTTGCTCTTGGTTTAAAAACTTGTTCTTAGTTTAAAAAGTGCTATACAAACACAACGCTCGCAGCCTCATCAAGGTTGCGGGCGTTCTACATTCAAATGAGTGAGTTCTAGCCAGTTACTTTTCAGTAACGGCATCAGTAACGGCATCAGTATCTGCAAGCTTTTGCAACACTTGGCTGTCCCATAATACTTCAGAGACTTGTTCAGGATCAGTACAGAACCGCGCTGCTACAAATAGCCAATCAGATAAGCGATTGACTAAGCTCACCGCGGTACTACGAATCGCTTGTGGGCGTTGCTGCTGTAACAGTACTGCTTGACGTTCGGCACGGCGGCAGACACAACGCGCGACATGCAGCTGGCTGACCAGAACCGAGCCTGTCGGCAAGATGAAATCTTTTAGCGGCGGCAGAGTGGTATTCATCGCATCAATCTGCTGCTCCAACCAGTCTATATGGCTGGCGTGCACCGCTTCATATTCTGGCATTGCAAGCTCGCCACCGATGTTAAATAATAAATGCTGGATAATAACCAAGGCTTGGGCAAAATCCTTATCTGCTTGTTGTAGACGCTCAGGTAGCTTTTGTATATTAGCAGCAGACGCCACTACGGCTTGTGCGAAGTGGGCGCGTACCAATCCGATATGCGAGTTAAGCTCGTCGATATCACCCATCACGCTGAATAAGTTATCTGCTTTGCTAACACGGCTGCCATCGGCCATACCAGTGCTACCATCGTCTCCAGTACGGGTATATATTTTACTTAAGCGATTGCCCATGATCATTCCTTATTTTTTGAACAGTGATTTATATTTGAGTTTTATAATTGGCTATAAATTAGTATTATCATCAAGTATTGCTGTCTGAGGCGACCATTGTAGTATTTTACGGCCGTTTTCGCTAAGATACCTTTCTTCAAGACAAACTTTAAAACAAAATAATCATCAAATCGTGAGTTGGTCGTTACGCTGGAGATGGCTAATGAGCCATTTTTATACACTTTATAAATTATATTTTTATCAAAAGGCTATTTCATTATGACCACACCTCTTGCCGATGCCATGTCTCAGCTGTCCATTTATAATTCGATGACAGGACGTAAGCAGACTTTCACACCGCTTAATGCTGGCAAGGTGGGCATGTATGTGTGCGGCATGACTGTCTATGATTATTGTCATATCGGCCATGCACGAGTGTTGGTTGCCTTTGATTTGGCAGTACGTTGGCTCATGCAGTTGGGTTATGAGATCAATTATATCCGCAATATCACTGACATTGATGACAAAATCATCACCCGTGCAGCAGAAAATGGCGAGGATATTAGTGTACTAACTCAGCGTTTTATCGAGGCAATGCACGAAGACGCCGCTGCTCTTGGTTGCTTAACCCCTAATGCGGAACCGCGCGCGACGGATCATATTGATGAGATGCAGCAGATGATTGAGACCCTAGTCACCGGTGATTATGCCTATCCTGCTGATAATGGCGATGTCTATTATGCCGTTGATAGTTTTGCTGACTATGGCAAACTATCTAAGCGTAATTTAGATGAGATGCAGGCTGGCTCGCGGGTAGAGGTTGAAACCGTTAAGCGTAACCCCTTTGATTTTGTACTATGGAAAGCGGCCAAACCCAATGAGCCGCAATGGGCGTCACCTTGGGGTCAAGGTCGACCGGGCTGGCATATTGAATGTTCGGCAATGTCAATTAAATGTTTGGGCAATACCTTTGATATTCACGGCGGTGGACATGACTTGCAGTTTCCGCATCATGAAAATGAAATTGCCCAGTCTGAGGCCAGTACAGGTTGTGAATACGCACGCAACTGGATGCATGTGGGCTTTATTAACGTCGATGGCGAAAAGATGTCCAAGTCTTTGCATAACTTCTTCACCATTCGCGATGTGATGGCAAAATACCATCCTGAAACTGTGCGTTACTTTCTGTTATCTAGCCATTATCGCAGCCAAGTAAACTTCTCAGATGTGGCTTTAGATGAAGCACATAATAGCCTAAGCAGACTATATCACGCACTCAAAATTGCTGAACAGCAAAAAGGTCAAACGTTGGACGTTGACGATGAGTTGGTAAATAAAGCGTATGCCAGTGCCGCAGGGCAAGAATTTATTGCCGGCATGAATGACGATTTTAATAGTTCCGCTGCTATCAGCGTCTTGTTCGGGCTGGCACGTGATATTAATAAAGCGATTAAGGCAGAAGAAGTAGACAAGGCATGGCAATTGGCGCAGCAGCTAAAAGCACTGGCACAGGTACTCAATATATTACAGCAACCAGTATCGAAGTTCTTACAAGCGGTGATTGGTGATGAGCAGGATTCCGGCTTTACGGATACCGCTATTGATAATTTAATTATTGAACGCGCCGATGCCAAGGCCAATAAAAACTTCGCTCGTGCCGATGAGATTCGTGTGCAGCTAAAAGACGCAGGCATTGAGCTAGAGGATAGCCGTACTGGAACCACATGGCGCCGCGCTTAGGATGTGGCTGTGCTTAAAGGTTGTTATCGTGACTATAAGGGCTAGATTTTCGCCATTAAGTACGAATGCTTAATATTAAATACGGACACTAATAAATTAAGTCAGCTTACGCTGGCTTTTTTTTGCGGACTGTTTTAAATTGGCTTAATATTCAGGCCAATAAATTCAATGCTATGAAAACCCATCGTAAGCTTATCAATACTAAAACTGGTCATCCCTGTACGCATCATGCTGAATTAAAAGTAGCGGATAGTAACCTTTATGCTTGCCACATTAATGATCTTATTAATAATAATGGCCGTGGTATAAAGTTATTGATTGGCTTTTTAATAGCATTGTTCAGTATTTTTTATGTGCCTGCCAGTTTTGCTAGTGCTGCCGATGCTACTAGTGAGACTTCTCAACAAACTGTTAATCAACCAAGCAACTCGCAAGCGACAGTAACTGCTAAGCCAGATAATTTTGCTGATTATACCAAGCAAAAAATTGAAACTATTAAAAACAAAGATATTGATCTCTCTGAGATAGCTCGTGAAACGATGAATCCAGTTGAACAAACTGCGGTACAGCAAGCAGGGCATTTGCAAGGGGAGGCGAGCCTAACAGGAGAGTATAATGAAAGCTACTATCCGCTAGACGCTCTCAACAGTGGGTTACCGTCATTAGCAACGCCGCCTAACTTATCGACGCCATTAGCCACTTTGGAATTTTTTCAGTCGGCCATTATGAAGCAACAGTTTGATTTGGCCGCTTATGCGCTGAATATGAATTTGATTGATAGCGATGTGCAGCTTAGTCGCTCACTTGAATTATCCAAGCGTTTAGATTTTTTATTAACCAAAAAAAAGCTGTATGTCTTTGATAAGTTGCCCGATCGCCCCGATGGTTTGATTGAACCCCCTCTTGGTAGTAATAATAGCGTGACAGGCATTCCCAGGCGTTCTATTCAGCTCGGATACATGGAATACCGTGAGCGCCGCGTACCGATATATTTACAGCGTGTGCGCGTTGAGGATGATGCGCCGATTTGGGTGTTTTCTGCGCAAACGGTCGGTAATATCGACAGTCTTTACGATCAGTATCAACCCACGCAGTTTGAGCGTTATTTACCTACTTGGATGGGGCTGCGGTTTTTTAGTATTGCCGTATGGGAATTTTTAGCGCTCGTTTTATTTTTCTCATTTACTCTGGGCGTGGGTTGGTTACTGAGTAAAGGAACCGAAAAAATTATCAACCGGTTTGCAGCCGATAAAAGCTACACTATCGATGTTGGCAGTAGCAATAGTGTGGCGGACTTAGTCAGTAAGTTGACCGTGCCGTTGACGTTTACCGTCAGTTTTTCTTTAGTATTCACTCTAGTCTCCGGTGGCTTTCCTTATTTAGATGCCGTGGCGTCCTCCACCCGTCCGATTATTTGGATTGGCTTGGTATTCAGCGCGCTGTGGCTCGGAATACGAGTCATCAACTTCTTTGCCAATCGTTATCAAGACTTACAAATTGAAAATCTAGGCGTTGAGCAGTTCGATAAAGTGCGTCGTCGTCGTACTTATGCGTCAGTATTTCGGCGCATGTTTATTTTTGTGATGATTCTAAGCAGTATTTGGATTGGCCTCAGTGAATTTACCAATATTGATGGGCTTGGTAATACCTTATTGACCTCAGCAGGTATTGCCGGTGTGGTTATTGGTATTGCCGCGCAGCCTAGCTTGGGCAATATTATCGCGGGCATACAGGTGGCGATTACTCAACCGGTACGGATTGGCGATACGGTGATGATGGAGGACAACTGGTGTATGGTTGAGGATCTACGCTATACCTATGCAGTGCTGAAGACCTGGGATGAGCGCCGCTTAATTGTCCCAATGCGCAATCTTATTACCGAAATTATAGAAAACTGGACACATACCGAAGTGCATCAGACTGGTGTGGTGTATTTGTATATTGATTATGGTGCTGATATTGATGCCATTCGGCAAAAGTATATTGAAGTGGTCAAGGCGAACGAGTTATGGGATGGAGAGTCGGATCCTGAATTATTTGTAGTATCAGTCAGTGAAAATAGCATCAAAATAAGGGGCAGTCAGGCCGCCAATAGCCCTTACGATGCTTGGGTATTAGCAAGTGGCGTGCGTGAGAAGATGCTCAGCTATATTCATCAGGAACAAAAAGAGTATCTGCCAACGGAGCGTTTTACCCTCAAAAACAGTCACTAGTAGATAGCACTGTGACAGTCGCTATTTTAAAAGTCGTGCTAATAGAGCGGGTTATAGACGTTGCTTATTTGCGTGGTTGTTTAAGTGTGGATTGATGGAATATAAAATTTTGCAACTGAATACAGGTACGCTGCTGTAAAATAAGCTGACAAAACTATTATGCGAGAGGCGGGGTTATTTGTTATAATGTGGCGTTATTTTTAAGGGATAACTGAGTCATTAAGAAGTGGTCGATGCTACATTTGCATCATCCTACTGATGATCGCTCATTGAAGCAGCATTTGACTCTAGTAAGCGCTTGTATTTAGAATCCATAGCGTTTGCTGACTGTCATACTGTTGATTGAGGTCCTTAATACTGAGCTCCCACCCATCAAAATAACCACTGCTAGGGGTATGTATGTTACGTATTGTCCATGAAGCCTTCACCTTTGATGACGTTTTATTGTTACCAGCCTATTCTGAAGTCCTGCCAAAAACGGCTGATCTGTCTACTCGTCTGACTAAAAGTATCACTCTGAATTTACCGCTAATCTCTGCTGCTATGGATACGGTTACTGAGTCTGAAATGGCCATTACTATGGCACAGTTAGGTGGCTTAGGTATCTTGCATAAAAGCATGGACATTGACAAGCAGGCTACTCAAGTGCGCCGCGTCAAAAAATTCGAAGCGGGTACAGTAGTCGATCCTATTACGGTCCATCCAGAGATGACTATTGGTGAACTATTGAGGTTGACCCAAGATAATAATATCTCAGGTGTGCCTGTAGTAGAGAAGGGTACCGATAAAGTTGTCGGTATCGTTACTCATCGTGACTGGCGTTTTGAAACCAATTTATCATTGCCAGTTAGCCATATCATGACCCCAAAAGAACAGCTAGTCACCGTTCATGAAGGTGAAAGTAACGAAAATATTAAGAAACTACTGCATGAGCACCGCATCGAAAAAGTCATTGTTATTGATGATGACTTTCGTCTGCGCGGTCTGATTACCGTTAATGACTTTGCTAAAGCTGAAAACAACCCCAATGCCTGCAAAGATGAGCAGGGTCGTCTGCGTGTTGGCGCTGCTGTTGGGACTGGTGCAGACACGCAAGCGCGCGTTGAAGCATTAATCGCTGCTGACGTAGATGTTATTGTTGTTGATACGGCGCACGGTCATTCAAAAGGTGTGATTGATAAAGTATCTTGGATTAAGAAGAACTTTCCACATGTTCAAGTCATCGGTGGCAATATCGCAACGGGTGATGCGGCAAAAGCCCTACGTGACGCCGGTGCTGATGCTGTTAAAGTGGGTATCGGTCCAGGATCTATTTGTACTACCCGTATTATCGCTGGTATTGGTGTGCCACAAATATCAGCTATCGATAGCGTAGCTAGTGCATTGCAAGACAGCATTCCACTGATTGCTGATGGCGGCATTCGCTATTCAGGAGACATGGCAAAAGCTATCGCTGCTGGCGCCTCGTGCATCATGGTCGGTTCACTAATGGCAGGTACAGAAGAAGCGCCAGGTGAAGTTGAGCTGTTCCAAGGCCGCTATTACAAAGCCTATCGCGGTATGGGCAGCTTAGGTGCGATGTCAGGTCAGAACGGCTCATCAGATCGCTACTTCCAAGATGCCAAAGATGGGGTCGAAAAACTCGTCCCAGAAGGCATTGAAGGTCGCGTTCCTTATAAAGGTCCAGTGGCAGGTATCGTTAACCAATTGGTTGGCGGCTTGCGCTCGTCAATGGGCTATACTGGCTGTGCGACTATTGAAGAGATGCGTAGCAAACCTCAGTTTATCAAAGTCACCTCGGCTGGCATGAAAGAATCGCATGTCCATGACGTGCAAATTACCAAAGAAGCACCAAACTACCGAGTCGACTAAATAACAGTGGTAAAAGCGTGAATCTTTATATTCCAGAGATTTTAAGATACAAACAGCCCACAATGCTCGTTCATTGTTGGCTGTTTTTTTTGTAAAATAAGACAGCAGTAGATACTCTAGCCTGCGAGCATGTCTGGCCTTTCACTTTTAACATAAGGATTATTAATAATGAGCTACTTTGGCACCGATGGTATTCGCGGCAAGTTTGGCAAGATGCCTATTACGCCCGATTTCATTTTAAAATTAGGCTATGCGACTGGACAGGTGCTAATAGCAAATAACGATAATCCTGAGCGCAAACCCAGTGTAGTCATCGGTAAAGATACTCGGCTTTCAGGCTATGTGATTGAAGGGGCACTACAAGCCGGCTTTAATGCGGCAGGCGTAGATGTACATTTGCTAGGACCTTTGCCGACACCCGCTATTGCTCATTTGACCCGCAGCTTTCATGCGGATGCTGGCGTGGTCATCTCAGCGTCACATAATCCATATTATGATAATGGTATTAAATTCTTTTCAGCGGATGGTAAAAAGCTGACTGATGAGATGCAAAATGCAATAAACGATAAGCTAAAAATTATCATGAGTGCGGTGGATGGTGAAGGCGATAGTTTATTGATGCCTATACTCGATCCGGCACAATTGGGTAAAAATTACCGGATTGGCGATGCCAAAGGCCGCTACATCGAGTTCTGTAAAGGCAGTTTTCCTTATCAATACGACTTAAGCCAGCTGAAGATAGTAGTAGATTGTGCCAATGGCGCTGGCTATAGTGTGGCACCAAGAGTGATGCGTGAGCTGGGCGCTACGGTGATTGCTATTAATAATACACCGGATGGTCTTAATATCAATGCCGACTGTGGCTCCACTCATCCCGAAGGGCTACAACAGGCAGTCTTAGATCATGATGCGGATGTTGGTATTGCTCTTGATGGAGATGGTGATCGTATTGTTTTAGTAGATGAAACGGGGAAGTTGGTGGATGGTGATGGCATCTTGTATGTGCTCGCCACTCAAGGTCAAACGCCTGCTGCTGGTGTGGCGGGTACACTAATGAGTAATATGGGTTTAGAGCTGGCACTACAAGCAGCAGGGATTGATTTTGTTCGTGCAAAAGTAGGAGACCGCTATGTGATGCAAGAGCTTGAAGCCAAAGGTTGGATCTTAGGTGGTGAGCCGTCAGGGCATATTCTCTGTTTAGATAAGAGCCGCACCGGCGACGCGATCATTGCAGGACTGCAAGTACTGGCAGTAATGCAAGAACGAAATAAAGCCCTCAGCGACCTAACCGAAGGCTTCGAAGTATTACCGCAAAAGCTGGTTAATATACGCCTAGCTCAGATGCAAGATCCTTATGCGCATGAAGAGCTGGTTGCCGCCTTTGATAAAGCTCAGGCTGCCTTAGAGGGACGTGGACGTTTGCTTATTCGCCAATCGGGTACTGAACCCATGATTCGGGTGATGGTCGAGTCAGATGATGAGATAGAATGCGATGTGATGGCCAATGATTTGGCAGATCATATCAAAGCGGTATTGGGCTGATATAAAGTGTAGTTATGAAAAATTAGCAGCTCAAGAAATAACTTGAGTCTGCTAATTTTTTTGTCTAGCATTTCTATGATGCTGAATTCGAAGCCCACTTGATCAGAATTGGGTAGGATAGGACGGAATTTTTTATTAAAAAGCGTACTTCACACGATACTTTTATAAGATATTTCATCAAATACTTCATCAAAGCAGGCTTTGCTGCTTTTGGCGGTCATAGAGTCAAAGCTCACATATATACCGTTATCCCCTAATGTTGCATACCAATGGTCATCATTATCGGCCGTTAATACCTGAAAATATTTGTTATTGACGATTCTGCCTACGGTATAGATTTTACCTTCCGAGTAAAAGTCGTTGCCTTGAGTACATAGTAGTTTGTCGCCAGTGTTTATCATGTGTTCCTTCTTTACCTGTTTAGAATACCTAGACTATCAATTCAACGCCTTACAATAAAGATGACTTTAGATGCAATCTATTATCGTTATGTACAAATTACTCAAGTGCTTCCTCACAAAGCCTTGCTGGGTTATATTAATGTGACGCATTTGCGGAGATTAAGAAAGTCGAGAAACTTCCATTCAAAATCTGATTTTTTGATGAATGAGGCAAACTGGCAATAACTTGAAAAATTAAAGTCTTTTTATTTCAGTTAAGAATACGTCTTCATTAAAACAGCTACTTTATAGTTTGTCCTAGACGGATGGCAGACGCAATATTGACGGCAGTCGTTTCGATATTGTCATAAGCATTTTTTAGTATGTTATGGATAGAATCTACTTTTTGGATGCTGGGCATAACGACATCAAACTGAGTGGTTTGGGCGGGTTTAAGCCCATCCACACTACCACAGATAGCAATAACAGGGGTCTGACTTAGCTTAGCAAGTTGACTGACGCCGCCAGCAACTTTACCCATAGAGGTTTGCGCGTCAAGCTTACCTTCCCCAGTTATTACCAAATCAGCATTGGTAATATGTTGGGGTAGACCAACTACTTCGGCAACCGTATCAAAACCTGATTGCAACTGTGCTCCAAAAAATGTCATTAAGGCATAACCAAGGCCGCCTGCTGCGCCTGCACCTGAAATGTGTTGGCAGTCGATATTATTGCGATGGCTACTATACTGATGAGACACCGTCGCAAAGTGACTTAGAGATTTATCTAGAAGCTTAACTTGTTCAGGACTTGCCCCCTTTTGCGGGCCAAAAATAGCGCTGGCTCCTAACGGACCACATAAGGGGTTGGTCACATCGCATGCCACCTCAAAAACAGTATTCAAAATATTCGGATTAAATGTTGTGTCGTCTATCCGCTTCAAGCTGGCAAGTTGACCACCGCCTTGCTGTAGATGGTCTCCCTGATGGTCATAAAGCGCCATTCCTAAAGCGGTTAGCATACCAAGACCAGCATCGTTAGTAGCACTGCCGCCAAGGCCTACGATAATGCGTTTTGCCCCTTCCTCTAAAGCATCTTTGATAAGCTCACCAACCCCGTAGCTACTGGTAATGCTAGGGTTACGCTCTTCCAAGGTCAATAAATGTAGACCGCAGGCTTGGGCAATTTCAATCACAGCAGTAGCGTCGGGCAACAGCAAGTATTTTGCAGTAATGAGCCTCATCAGTGGATCGTGCACGGTGACTTCTTTCCAGCGCCCGTCAAGTACATAGGATAAAACGGCGGACGTACCTTCACCACCATCTGCCATCGGTAATAAAGTATAGTCCGCGTTTGGAAAAACCTGAGCAAATCCAGATTTGACGGCATGGCACACATCGATGGCCTCTAAGCTTTCCTTGAACGAGTCTGGGGCGATTAAAATCTTCATTAAGCTCTCTTAATATATTTAACAAGTATCTAACTAAAAATAGCTACTATCAACGTATTTCAGCGGCATTTATTGATTATCACGGGATTAGGTTTATCTAACTTAACGTAATAAAAAACGAACTATTAACTAAATAAACACTAAGGTTAGCAACCAGATAAATATAATACTGGTGACGCCTTGAATGCCTGTAGCAACTGAATGGGCTTTATAGGCTTGTGGCACGCTCATACGACTGAACTGACTGACAATCCAGAAGAAGCTATCATTGGCATGCGAGATGGTCATAGCGCCGGCACCAATGGCCATTACACAAAATACACGGCCAAGTTCACTATCAAGTCCGATTTGTCCTAATAAAGGCGCGACCATCGCTGACGTGGTAACTAAAGCTACTGTAGTAGAGCCTTGGGCTGTTTTTAGAGCAGCTGAAACAATGAATGGCATGAATATGCCCAGACCTAATGCCGATAAGGTCGTGCCTAAGTAGTCGCCTATTGGCGTTACTTTTAGCATTGCGCCGAATCGAGAAAACGGTTTGACCATAACCAGCCTGCCAATACCGCAACGATGGTTACCACCACCCCAACCATGATTACCAAACCCAAGTTTGACTCCAATCCCAAATTACCAGCCGCCGCAATAGGGCCAGGAGTAGGGGGAACAAAGGTGTGGGTCGCATATAAACCAGTTGCTAAGGCAATACTCATCGCCACACTTGATACCTGCAAGCGTTCAGCCAAAGACTCTTTTAAAGAGTTTAAAATGATATAGCCTGAATCACAAAATACAGGAACCGAGACCACCGCCCCAACGATAGACATGGTCAGCGTAGGAAAGCGCGGGCCAAGAAAGTTAATAACCGTTTCGGCCATAACAATCGCCGCGCCTGTTTTTTCTAGTATAAGTCCAATAATCGTGCCGAATACAATCACCAGACCAATATAACCTAAGATACCGCCAAAGCCGTCAGAGATAGTTTTTGCGACGGTATCAAGAGGGACTTGATAAAATAATGCCACTAAAAAGGCCGACAGTATTAAGACTAAAAAAGGGTGCCACTTTAACTTTGCTGTGGCGAAAATAATAAACAGAATGGTCAGCAAAAGCCAAAATACTATCATCGCGATCTCTATATGGTTGATATCTTAGTTAATTATCAATGCGGCTGATTCTCAGTTATGCACCGATACCAATGTACTTTTTAAAGGGGCGTATTCTATAGTAAATACGACTTGCTAGGAAAGGGTATTTGTTTAAGGGTCGTACATAGGGCTTGTTATTCGATAGCTGTTTAATATTGGAAATTGCAATATTAAACAGCCCCTTTTATGGTTTTTATAAGGCATATTTATTCAGTATGAGTTGTCTGTTTAGACAACAAGCTGATCATCTGAGCTAAAAAATCCCCTACCTGTTTATGCAGATTTTCTCGATATGCCCAGTGATGCTTCACTTCATAACTTGCTTCTTCAGGCAGTAAAATTTTAATGAGCCCCATTCCCTCATAACGTTTTGCCAAGTCATTTGGCAGGTAGCCGACGTGATGTCCGGCAAGGATGAGCTGTGCAGTGGCGTCCATATGGTAGGTGGTGGCAGTTAACGTTCTGGGACGAATATGATTGATCTTATGATCTACAACATACCCTCTTTTAACCCAAGAGTATTGTTGCTCTAATGCCTCAAACGTTAATTCATCTGTTTGATGAAATAGCTCATGGTCTCGTCCACAGCAAACCACTTGCTTTTCAGTAAATGCCGGTTTAAAAGTCAGCAAAGGCGGAAAGCTACCGAAATAACCGACCCCAATGTCACTTTCATTGCTAAGTAGGTTCTCTAACATACTTTCTGGGCTTTGCACGTCAATAGAAAAGTGTATGAGAGGATTTTTACGATAACTTGCAGATAGACATTGACGTAAAGCCTCATAAAAAAACGTTGGCAGTTGATCAGCCAAACACAATCGAATGTGGCCACCACGAACAGAATCTAATTGACGAATATAATGCAGCTGATGTTCAAAGTTTGCGACCGCTTCTTGAAAACTCAAACACGCCTCATAAACAGCAATACCATTTTCTGTTAGTTTAAAACCACCACGGCCACGTTGGCACAGTGTCATCTCTAACCGATCCTCTAAGTGAGCAAGATGGCCACTGATAACGGAGAGCGTGATATTTAATCGAGATTGAGCGGCAGTCACACCTTGACATTCCACAATAGCCATAAAGCTACGTAGAGTCTTAACGTCTATTTTTATTAGTTCATCGAACATAGATTGTCACGCTATATAAAAGAATAAATTTATTAAAAGAGAGAGTATTCAGTTTAATCCGTACTGTAAAGGCTTCTAAGACTCTTGTGCTGTAAGTGCGAGTCAAAGCAGTGCTTAATAAAAACTGTTTAATATTTAAATCAAGTAATAATGTTGATTTTTAAGCCATCAATATATTTATCTAAAGGTATTCTGGTTTTTTGGCAGTTAATACACTTCTGATTATAAGTAATAACCAACACTCACTACGAAATATTAGAAGTTTACTTCTGAATTTTAACATGGCTTGAGGACTTATATTTAGGTATTGTGAACGTATGTAAAAGGATTGTTTATTCCAATGAACGGTACGATAAATATAATCAAGGATGTAATCTATGAAATTTAATCAACCTTTAAGTGGTAACGAGATGCCAAGATTTGGCGGTTTTGCTACTATGATGCGCTTGCCTACTCAGGGTGATGCGCAAGGGCTAGATGCCGCATTTGTAGGCGTACCTCTAGATATTGGCGCGTCAAATCGCAGCGGAGCAAGATTGGGTCCTAGACAGATTCGTGATGAATCAAGAATGATACGCCCCTACAATGTCGCTACTCGCGCAGCCCCTTTTGAGTCATTACAAGTCGCCGATATTGGTGATGTGCCTATTAATACGTTTAATTTGCTCAAAAGTATCGATATTATCGAAACGTTTTATACCGATAAAATTGTCAGTCATGGTGCAATACCGATGACATTGGGCGGAGATCATACCATTGCATTACCAATCTTGCGGGCACTGGCAAAGAAACACGGCCCTGTAGGCATGGTACACATAGATGCCCACGCTGATATTAACGATGATATGTTCGGTGAAAAAATTGCTCATGGCACGCCATTTCGCCGCGCTGTTGAAGAAAATTTGCTTGATGGTAATCGGGTAGTGCAGATTGGTTTGCGTGGTACCGGTTATAGTGCTGAAGAGTTTGATTGGTCAACTCAGCAAGGCTTTCGCGTTGTGCCTGCTGAGGAATGCTGGTACAAGTCGCTCGCCCCTTTGATGGCAGAAGTGAGGGAAAAACTAGGAGACGGTCCGGTCTACTTAAGTTTTGATATCGACGGTATTGATCCGGCATTTGCACCTGGCACCGGCACTGCTGAAATCGGTGGCCTAACCTCAACTCAAGCGATAGAAATCATCCGCGGCATGCGTGGACTCGATGTGGTTGGCTGTGATTTGGTAGAAGTATCCCCTCCGTACGATCCGTTTGGCAATACGTCAGTGCTAGCGGCGAACTTGCTGTTTGAGATGCTGTGTATCTTGCCGGGTGTGCGTTACGACGAAAAGGTTAAAGCAATCTACTAATAAACGCTTATTAGTAGCCCCTCGTCACTATAATAATAAGCATAAGATAGAGCGAACCTTTAGAACCTTTTTAAAGGTTCGTTTAGGCTTAGTGTTTGATAACTATTACAAACTAACCATTAATTGAACATTCAGTGAATTCTTTTAGGATGACTAACTCATGACGCAATCGATACCTACGCCAACAGCAACCACTCCGCCGACTATTCCACCATTAACTTGTGGAGAGCTGTTAGTAGAATGGCTGGAATATTATGGGGTAGAGACCGTATTTGGCATTCCTGGCGTGCATACCGTAGAGCTGTATCGTGGCCTACCGAATACTAATATTCGCCACGTTACGCCGCGTCATGAGCAAGGCGCTGGGTTTATGGCTGATGGCTATTACCGCGCTTCTGGAAAGATTGGGGTTTGCTTTATTATTACCGGTCCTGGCATGACCAATATCATGACAGCTATGGCGCAAGCAGCGGCTGATTCTATACCGATGCTAGTCATCTCTAGCGTAAACAAGATTGATAACACGGGTAGCGGTGAAGGGCACTTACATGAATTGCATGACCAGCAAGGCATGGTCAGTAAAGTTGCACTGTTTAGCAAAACCATCTGGCAACCTGAAGCTTTACCTAAAGTCATCGCTGAAGCCTTTGCTTTATTTAATGGCGCGCGTCCAGGCCCTGTTCATATTCAGTTGCCTATTGATGTAATCACAGCAGATGCCAGTCATGTCGCCAAGCCACCTACAAAAGATGATACCGATTCAAATAGTTTAATGCTGCCTCAGGTGATGAGGCCGCTGCCCAATCCAGTGCAGTTGGATTTGATTATTGAGTGTCTAAAGACTGCAAAAAAACCAGTCTTACTCTATGGTGGCGGCTGTGTTGCTGTCGATAGCGATGCGCAAAAACTCGCAGAACTCATAGATGCGCCAACATTTTTGACTATTAATGGCAAAGGACTATTGCCGCCTGCTCATCCGTTGAGTTTGGGCAGCAATCAGTCGTTGGAAGCAGGCAGAGCGCTTATTGCTGAGGCAGATGTGGTGCTAGCAATTGGTACTGAACTTGGCGAGACCGATTACGATGTGGTGTTTGATGGTGGCTTTCGTATTAATGGCACGCTCATTCGTATTGACTGCGATGCGCAGCAGCTACAACGTCCGTTTAGAGCTGATATTGCTGTATTATCCGATGCCCAAATGGCGATTACTGGATTGTGCGAGCGCTTAGAAAATAAAGGTTTAGATCATAAAGCCAAAGAGCAAGTAGCTCAGGTAAAACAGGCACTGATAGAGTCTATGCCGGCAAGCTTTGCCGGTCAAAATGCCCTACTTAAGCTGATTCGAGATGAGGTGAAAGACGTCATTATCGTTGGTGATTCAACGCAGCCTGTCTATAGCGGCAATCATGGATTTGAGTCCTTAGGTACCCGCAAATGGTTTAATTCATCGACCGGGTTTGGCACCTTAGGCTATGGCTTGCCTGCTGCCATCGGTGCCATGCTAGCAACGAATGCTCCGGTGATTAGTCTAATAGGCGATGGCGGTATTCAGTTTACGATAGCTGAGCTCATCTGTGCCACAGAGCTTGAGCTGCCATTGATTGTATTAGTGTGGAATAACCAAGGCTATGGAGAGATTCGTCGCTATATGGAAGAGCGGGGGCTGCCGTTAATTGGGGTTAATATTAAAACCCCCAACTTTGAGCCATTGGCTGCAGGCTTTGGAGCCGGCTATCGCAGAATTACTGGAAAACAGCAGTTGATAGAGGCGTTGCAAACAGATACTAAAGGGCAGCAACCAATTATTTATGAAGTCGATGAAGCCGATGATTTCATTGCCGAGATGGGCAAGACCTTTACTTATTTTAGCTAAAGATGTCTTAGCTGGAAGTGTTTTAGCCAAAAGCATCTAAGTAGGCTGAGCAAGCATTAATATCGGTATTAACCTAATAAGAAAGGTTGTGATGTTTCATTCTAAAAACTTGTCTCGCTTATTAACTGACCTTACAGATATCGTTGGGCGTAAAAGTGTGCTAACAAAACTGAGCCAACAACAAGCTTACGTTCACGGAATGATTAATGATGACACTGTGCCTCAGGTACTGGCGGTGATCGTTCCGCACTCGCTGGTCGCACTTTGGCGAGTTATTAATATCTGCGCGGCGGCCGATACTATTATTATTGCTCAAGCGGCCAATACCGGTCTGACTGGAGGCTCAACGCCGTTCGGTAACTATGGCCGACCTGTGGTAGTGATATCTATGCAGTCATTAGGCGGTATTCATCTCTTTAATGACGCCACAGAGGCAATTGCCTTACCTGCTGCAACTCTACAACAATTAGATTCTATCCTAACCCCTATGGGCCGCGAACCGCATTCGGTGCTAGGTTCTAGTTGTGTCGGCGCTTCAGTTATTGGTGGTATTTGCAACAGCTCAGGAGGCATGCTGGTTCAGCGTGGTCCCGCGTATACCGAGATGGCACTATACGCAAGACGCAATGCCTCAGGAGAGTTTGAGCTTATTAATCATTTAGGGATAGCGCTTGGTGACAGTCCAGAAGATATCCTAAATAATTTACAGTCTGGTCAGTTTGATCCAGTTAACAATAAAGTGGATGAAATCTCAGATAATCCTACAGTTGATAAGAGAACCTGCGCAAATCATTACTATCAAACCAAAGTCCGAGACTGTGACGCTGCGACGCCAGCAAGATATAACAATGATCCTAGCGGTCTGTTTGAAGCTTCTGGCTCAGCAGGGAAGCTTATAATTTTTGCCGTCAGAGTGGCGACATTCGCTAAGACCACTCAAGAACAAACGTTTTATATCTCTACTAACAGCGCAGATACTCTGACCACGCTCAGGCAACAATGGCTAAAGAGCGAATTAAACCTGCCAGTCTTGGCAGAATATATGCATAAAGATTATAACGACATCACCCTACGCTATGGTCGAGATACTTGCCTTAGTATGAGTCAACTACCTGCCAGCAAGATAGGAGCCTTGTATCGACTGCAAGCTAAAATCGGCTATTACTTGGACAAGTGGCGACTACCAAAAACTTTGCCAGATCGCCTACTACAGCTTGTATCTACCTTTATGCCTGCGTCGCTACCTAAGCCCCTTGCTAGTCAGTCACTTGCCTATAGCTATCATTTAATTATCAAAGTGGCGGATGATGATATTGATGCGGCCCAAACATTTTTGCAGGCTCATACGCAGCAACATCGAGGTGCATTGCATGTCTGCACCCCAAAAGAGGGTGTAGCGCTGTTGATATTTCGCAGCGCTGCAACGGCTGCCATGTTTCGCTATCACAATTTGAATCACACAGAGTTTGGAGCATTGGTATCTACCGACATCGCGTTGCCTAGAAATGCAATAGATTGGGATGAGGAATTGCCAACTGCCTTACAGAACCAAGTAAAAAGCCGCTTTTATCTCGGTCATTTTTTTTGTCATGTTATGCACCAAGATTATTTGTTACACCCTTCTATTGACGCAAAGACGTTCAAAGAAGAACTACTGAGTTTTTATGACCAGCGCCATATCGAATATCCCGCTGAGCACAATGTGGGGCATGCTTATAGCGCTAAGTCTGCATTAAATAAGTTTTATAAAAAATTAGATCCGACTAATTCGCTAAATCCAGGAATTGGTCAGACAGCAAAATGGAAAAATTGGCGATCTTCGCCTATCATGGAGGAATAAAATGACGGTTAATATCACAAAATCACAGCAGCCAGTGTTAGGTACCAATGCTGTCGACCCAAAAACGCCACAAGGAGAGCAGTGGCGAGCGTCGATGTGGAAGTTTATGTTATTTTCAGCGCTGGGCATCGCGCTATTTATCATTCCATTTCAATGGGATGGCAAAGTCACAATCCTACTCGGGGTGTTAACGGATACCTTACAAGGACTGATAGGCGGTTATGTCGCTTATGTCGCGCTGGGAATAGTGACGACCTCCTTTATAGGGGCACTAGCGATGAAAGTATTGCGACCTAACTTGCCTGAAGATTCTCTATTAAAAAGCATGTTCGACGTCGATTGGTTCTGGCTAGCGGCGCGCTTTTTAGGGACGCTATTTATTTGGATGATCTTTTTACAAATAGGTCCTGAATTTATTATTAATCGTAATACCGGTGGGGTCATCCTTGAAGATCTAGTTCCAATTTTGATTCCGTTGTTCTTTTTTGCGATTTTGTCTTTACCTTTCTTAACTGATTTTGGCTTGATGGAATTGTTAGGAACATTAGCCAGTAAAATGTTTGTCAAATTATTCAAACTACCGGGACGCTCAGCCGTTGATGCGATGTCTTCTTGGTTTGGCGCAGCCTCAATTGGTTTACTAGTCACGATGCAAGAGTATGACAAAAGTTACTATAGCCAACGTGAAGCGGCCATTATTGCCACTACCTTTTCAGTGACCTCAATTGCCTTTACTTATGTGGTGGCCAAAACAATCGGCGTGGATAATAACTTTGTCTTTTTCTACTTAACTATCGCTCTGACTGGTTTTATCGCAGCTATTATCATGCCGCGCATACCACCTCTGTCATTGAAGCCTGATACTTACCATTCTGGTAAGTGTATGTTAGATGAAGAAATTCCTGCTCAGTATAGTACGCCCCAATGGGCACTGAATCGTGCCGTGACACGCGCATACTCTATGCCAAGTTTGGGTAGCGTGTTCAAAAATAGCGTGAAGAACTTATTCGATATCTACTTTGGGCTTATTCCGGTTATTTTTGCTATTGGTGTACTCGGTTTAGGATTGGCAGAATATACCCCCGTTTTTGATTGGTTGGCCACACCTTTAGTACCTGTACTCGAATTATTACAGATTCCTGAGGCGGCAAAGGCTGCACCCGCTATGATTATGGGCTTTGCTGATATGTATTTGCCTGCACTGGTTGGTAAAAGTATTGAAAGTGAGATGACGCGATTTATCGTCGGGGCGGCATCCATCACTCAGATTATTTATATGTCTGAAGTGGGTGCGCTGATTTTAAAGTCAAACATTAAGCTTAACGTATTAGAGCTGTTTGTCATCTTTATTATCCGTACAATAATCAGCTTAGTCGTTATCACCTCAGTTGCGCATTTGCTGTATTAGTCATTAGTGCATTATTATGATTAGTGTAATCGCAATAACGAATATAATCGTGGCAGCATTAGTAGAGCCGGTCTAATTTTTATGAGCCATAGATATAGATTATAGAGTGAGACCGGCTACTAGCGTATTGGCTTTGATAACGAGCAGAATATTCTATTAGAAATAATTAAAGGTAACCTCCCATCATGGCAATTACAAACCCTGAAAATATAACGAGAGCCGCAGCAAAAGAGACGGTTCAAAATGAGGTGGTACTAAATTCTGCCTATATAGATGGTAATTGGGTAAATATCGTACCGTTATCCACCAATCGTGACGAGGCCAGCCTCCATTCTTTGTATGACCCAAGCGTAGGCGATGTCATTGCTACCACTCAATTGTGTAGCAAAGCGCAGGTAGATACTGCTGCTATTGCGGCCTCTAAGGCCTTACTGTCATGGTCACAAACGACAGTAAGCGAGCGAGCTGACTATCTGAACGCTATTGCGAATGCTATGGAGCAACAGTTTAATAAGCTGGTCGGGTTGTCAGTATTGAATAGCGGCAAACCAATCGAAGAAGCAAAAATAGATGTCGGCGATGCCATCGCTTGCTATCGATACTATGCCAATTTAATTGTCAGTCAATCAACTTTGACTGAGGTCACCACCAATGAGACGGGCATTCGGTTACTCAAGACAGTAGCACCTATTGGCGTCTGTGCGCTCATCGTACCTTGGAACTTTCCTATGGTGACCACCTCTTGGAAGTTAGCACCCGCTCTAGCCGCTGGATGCACCGTGATTCTGAAGCCGTCTGAGGTGACCTTGCTGCCCGAGTTAATGCTGGGCAATATATTATCCGCTATCGGCCTACCAAAAGGGGTGGTAAATATCATACCAGGTGCTGCTGAAGTAGGGACTGCGATGACCAGTCATCCACTGATTGATAAAGTGTCTTTCACTGGTAGTAATGGGGTCGGTGAAAAGGTCATGATCCAAGCAGCAAAGGGTATAAAAGACATCAGTCTTGAGCTGGGTGGCAAGTCTGCTATTATCGTTCGCGCTGATGCCGATATAGATCACGCCTGTGATTTAATCATTGGCGGTATATTTACCAATGCCGGTCAGATATGCTCTGCGACCTCACGGTTATTAGTGCATAGTAATATCGCTCAGAACCTGTTTGCACAGCTAAAGATCAAAACAGACAGCCTGCAACTTGGTGACGGCTTTAATCCCGATACCCAAATGGGGCCGCTAGTCAGTCAGCAGCAACTAACGCAGGTAAAAAGATATCTTGATATCGCTGCTGAAGAAAATCTTGACTGTCTCACCGGTGATAACGTGTTGGATAGTCAAGGCTATTTTGCTAGTCCGGTGATTTATACAAATGTGCCAACTACTAGCCAGCTGTGGATTGAAGAGGTATTTGGCCCAGTGCTCGTGAGCACAACCGTTGGCGATGATGCCGAAGCCATTCGCTTGGCGAACGATAGCAAATTTGCCTTGGCAGCGACTATTGTCAGTGCTGATGAACAAGCAGCGATAGAAATGGCATTGCAAATTAAGGTCGGTCATCTCTGGATTAATGAGCAACAAATCGTCCTTCCTGAAGCAGGTTGGGGTGGATTTAAGCAAAGCGGTATTGGCCGCGAGCTGGGCCCTGATGGTCTGTCCGCTTATCAAAGGAGCAAGCATATTCTCTTACCCAACTAAGCGAATTAAATAGAATTAATAGTCCGTCGCTAGGTTCTGCTGGTGAGTCTACGTCGTCAATCAACGCTATCCTGAAACAGGCTTGTATGCCATCTTTCGGATAGCGTTTTATTTTGCGCTCTGTTTAATAGGCTTAAATCGCCACTCGCGAGAACTTATCTTGATATTCTTTGGGCGTCAGTTCTGTGGCGCGTTTAAACAGGCGTGTAAACGATGAGATATCACTATAGCCGACCTGATCAGCGAGAGATTTTATCGTCACATTCCCAGATTCGAGTAGGCGTTTGGCTTGTTCTATTCTCACGGCTTGAATATACTCGACAGGACGCATAGCCACACAGGATTGAAATCGTCTATTTAATGTTCGCGGTGTGATATTGACCATCGCCGCCAAATCGCTGATGGTTATAAGCTGATTAAAATTGTCCTCGATGAACGCTTGCACACGTTTTACTAGGTGGTCTGAGTGCGGTTTATATAAGGTCACGTTGGTATAACTGTTTTGACTGCCTCTTTTACTGTCAATAATTTGCGTTTTTGCTACTTGGGTCGAGATCTCTCGCCCGCAATAGCGCTCTATTAACAACAATGCCAATTCATAAAAAGCACTACCACCCGCCGCGCAAAATATAGTGCCTGACTGCGTCACAAACTGATTTTCCTGCAAATCAACGAGTGGATAGTCTGCCTTAAACTTACTTGCATATCCCCAATGTGTGGTGGCAGTCAAGCCATCGAGTAGTCCTGCTTCTGCCAAAAAAAATGCACCGCTACAATTACTGGCAATATCTGCCTGTGTATCCGCTAGGCGTCTTAGGTGCGGCAGCAAGCTTAGGTTTTGCATCAGTACCTTATCGATTGAATCCCCAATAGTGGGAATTAATAATAAATCACAGTAAGTCACATCCTCGATAGCGCAGTGCGCTTGCATGATTAGACGGTTGCTACACCTGATGTCTGAACCATGCAAACTGGCAATTTGTACATCGAACCTTGGTTCTACCGCTTGACCCAAAAACCGTTGCCAACTGACCCCAGTAAATGAAAACAAGTCCAATGCACCAGACAACACACTGCTCAGTACCCCGTCAAATCCAAGAATGATGACCTTAAAAGGCTTAAAGTAGGGCATAGGTTCTTTTATCTCCCTTTAGCTATTATTAATGGTATGTCAGACAAATATAATTAAGTAAATATTGAATAATATATAGTGTGGCTGGGAAGAATTTTTGAAGCCTTTGGAGTGACGAAGTCACACAGCAAGCTAGAAAATTTTTTACCAGCTACACGAGACAATATAGATATAGTTTCATCTTATTGGCTATCGATGTCTTATTTCACCATAATTATGTCATAAATGACAATACGGTAAAGGTAAAAAGTAGACTAGTATTAATTCACCACTTATTTATGAGTGCTGAGTTATCTCTACTGTCTCTTGTCGGCAAACAGATATGACTCATAAAATCATAAATATGTGACCCTATCAGCATAACCTATTAGCCCCATTAAAGAGAAAATACTATGGCAGCAGATACGCTTATCAATAAATTTGAGCTTCCTTTTCAATTGTATGATGTATTGGATGCTGAAGGCCTTTGCAATAGCACTAAGTTTGAAGAACACAACCGTGCTACTTTCGATGCCGTATTGGACACCGCAAACAAGATGGCGACCAACCTATTTTTGCCGCACAACCACATCACAGATCAGAACGAGCCACAGTTCGACGGAAAAAAAGTCAGCATGATAGACGATGTCAAAGTCGCTTTTGATGCGTTTCGTGAGTCAGGTTTTATCGCTGGTCGTTACAGCTTTGAAGATGGTGGCATGCAATTACCTGAAACCGTGATGACGGCAGTGGCCGGTTATTTTATGGCAGCAAACCCCTCAACTACGGCTTATCCATTTTTGACATCGGCTGCTATCAACGTCATCTCACACTTCGCGAGTGATGATATCAAGAACGCCTTTATGCCGCGTATGTTGACTGGTGAATTTACGGGGACGATGGCTTTGACTGAGCCGCACGCTGGCTCGTCGTTATCAGATATCAGAACCACAGCAGTCGAACAAGATGACGGCTCTTATCGCATAAAAGGCAGCAAAATCTACATCTCAGGCGGCGATCATGAATTGTCTGACAATATTATCCATCTGGTATTGGCTAAGATTCCGGGCGGACCTGGTGGTGTAAAAGGCATCTCCCTTTTCGTCGTGCCTAAATATCGCTTGGAGGAAGAAGGGTCAGTAGGCGCGCGCAATGATGTGCATTTAACGGGGTTGTTGCACAAGCTTGGTTATCGAGGTACCACGTCTACGGCATTGAGCTTCGGTGATAAAGACGAGTGTTATGGGTATTTGGTTGGTGAGCCACACTTCGGTTTACGCTATATGTTTAAGATGATGAATGAGGCTCGAATAGGTGTCGGTTTTGGTGCCGCGATGATCGGTTATCGCGGTTATCAGTATTCTTTAGCCTATGCTAAAGACAGAACACAAGGCAGAATTGCACCCAATAACAAGCCCGAGCACGATGCCACCGCCATCATCAATCATGGTGACGTGAAGCGTATGCTGTTGGCCCAAAAAGCCTATACCGAAGGCGGTATGTCTTTATGCTTATATGGCTCAAACCTTATTGACCGTATCAATACCAGTGATGACGCGACGCTCAAAGCTGAGCTATCAGAGTTACTCGATTTGTTAACGCCAGTCATCAAAGCATGGCCTTCTGAATATGGACCTAAAGCAAATGACTTGGGTATTCAAGTATTGGGCGGTGCAGGCTACACGCGTGAATATTATTCGGAGCAGTTTTGGCGTGACAATCGCCTCAATCCTATCCACGAAGGCACGAATGGTGTGCAAGCGTTAGATTTGTCATTTCGTAAATTATGGCAAAACAAAGGTCTTGGCATTCAAATTCTAAAACGTGAAATCACTCAAGATTTGACAAGTATCACGACGCCAGAATCTGCGAAACTCGCCGCTAAGCTCACCCCTTATATGGGTCACTTACACGAGGTATTGGTGCATCTCAGTAAAGTGCTAACGACTGAAGAGGCAGTAACGCTAACCGGTAACGCGCAAGCACTGATGAATATATTCGCCTCAATTGTGGTGAGTTGGATATGGATTCGTCAAGCCAGTAAAGCTGAACAACTGCTAAGTGATACGCAAGACAATGAAAAACAACAGTTCTATAAAGGCAAGATACAAGCTGCAAAATACTTTATCGATTGGGAACTGCCTAGCATCCAACGCGATATCGACATTTTAATCAACACCAACTCTGTTTGCACGGATATGCAAGCTGACTGGTTCTAAGGAGAGACACATGACAACAATGAATAAACAATGGCGACTCAAAGCAAGACCCGTTGGCGAACCTAGCGCTGATACTTGGGATTATACTGAGTCTGAAATACCGACCATTAAAGATGGCCAATTGCTCATCAAAATTGAGTACATCTCGTTAGACCCTGCAATGCGTGGCTGGTTAAATGATGCAAAGTCTTATATAGAGCCTGTGCAGATTGGTGATGTCATGCGCGCTGGTACGGTAGGCAAAGTCGTTGAGAGTAAGCTCGATGGTTTTGTAGCGGGCGACTATGTCTGTGGTCATAATGGCGTACAGTCTTATGCTGTTAGTGATGGTAATGGCTTGTACAAAGTTGATCCTAATCTAGCGCCATTGCCTTACTACTTGGGCGTTTTAGGTATGCCTGGCATGACTGGCTATTTTGGCTTATTAAAAACGGGACAGCCAAAAGCTGGAGACACCGTTGTGGTATCTGGTGCTGCGGGCGCGGTTGGTGGTCTGGTAGGACAAATTGCTAAAATCAAAGGGTGCCGCGTTGTGGGTATCGCAGGCGGCCCAGAAAAATGCAAGTTCTTAGTGGATGAGCTTGGTTTTGATGCGGCTGTAGATTATAAAAATGAGAATGTGAAAAAAGCGCTAAAAGAAGCCTGTCCAAAAGGGGTTGATGTCTACTTTGACAATGTTGGCGGTGATATTTTAGATGATGTACTCACGCAAATTAATCTGCATGCTCGTATCGTTATTTGCGGCGCTATCAGTCAATATAACAACACCACAGCGGTTAAAGGCCCATCAAACTATTTGGCGTTACTGGTAAATCGCGCTCGTATGGAAGGTATTGTAGTATTTGACAATATCAAAGAATATCCCGTGGCGATGAAAGAGATTGCAGGTTGGATACAATCAGGTGAAATGACCGTCAAAGATCATGTCGTAGAGGGGATAGAGACCTTCCCTGATACATTAATGATGCTCTTTAAAGGTAAAAATTTCGGTAAACTGGTACTTAAGGTAGAGGCATAAATCATGACACTGACCACAAACGGAATGGCATCAGATGTAGCTAGTAACGTAGTAGGTAAACGGATTTTAATTACCGGTGGTGCTTCTGGCATTGGCGCGGCAAGTGCGCTGTTGCTGGCGAGTCGCGGTGCTAAAGTAGTGATTGGCGACTTGGCAGAGGAATTAGGAGCAGCCGTTGCCAGGCAAGGGCAAGATGCTGGCAATACTATATTGTTTAAAAAGGTCGATGTCACCAGTGGTGATGATGTGCGAGCACTGTTTGCTTTTGCCATGACGGAGCTAGGCGGCCTTGATGTGGTAGTGAATAATGCCGGCATTGATCACAAACCTGCGCCTATGCATGACCTTAGCGACGACGACTTTGACCGTAATATAGCCGTTAATCTAAAAGGCGTGTGGCACTGTATGCGTGCTGCTGTTGGTTGTATGGCTCCGAATGGCGGCGGGCACGTGATTAATGTCGCCTCTATTGCGGGTCTGCGTTCTGCGCCTTTGCTTTCGGCTTATAGCGCTGCTAAGCATGGAGTCATGGGACTCACTAAGTCTGCCGCCCATGAATATGCCCGTGTAAATATCCGCTTTAATGCGGTATGTCCAAGCTTTATTGATACGCCAATGGTACGTAACACCATGGCAAATATGGATAAGCGCGCTCAACAAGCGACCATAAAAGCGAGTCCGTTGCGTCGTTTAGGGACTGTTGATGAAGTTTCAGGTGCGATTGCATGGCTGGCGAGTGACGAGAGCAGCTTTATGAATGGTCATGCCTTCACGCTTGATGGTGGTATGCTTGCTTAACGGCCTATAGATAGACGTAAACAGACGATTAAAAGCCTAATTAGTGATTAGGCTTTTTTTACAAAGGTACTGCTTAGTAAAAATACTTTTAACAGAGATGCTTTTAAAAAAAGACACAAGGAATAGTCATGAAAGATTTATTTGATTTAACGGGTAAAATTGCCTTAGTCACTGGTGCAAGCCGCGGTATTGGTGAATCTATTGCGCGCTTGCTTGCATCAAGAGGCGCACACGTTATTGTTTCTAGCCGCAAAATCGACGCTTGCCAAGCGGTCGCGGATAGCATTATCGCGGATGGGGGTAAAGCCAGTGCGTTCCCTTGTCATGTGGGAGAAATGGAGCAAATAGCCGCCATTTTTGAACATATCAAAAGTGAATTTGGTCAAATTGATATCTTAGTCAATAACGCAGCAGCGAATCCTTATTATGGGCATATCTTAGATACTGACTTAGCTGCTTTTGATAAGACCGTTGAAGTGAATATTCGCGGTTATTTCTTTATGTCGATTGCGGCTGGCAAAATGATGCGAGAGCAAGGCGGTGGTGTCATATTAAATACCGCATCGGTCAATGGTGTGGTGGCTGGCGATAAGCAAGGTATCTATTCAATCACCAAAGCCGCGGTTATTAGTATGACTAAGTCGTTTGCCAAAGAGTGTGGCCCATTAAATATTCGCGTCAATGCTTTGCTACCGGGCTTAACGGACACTAAGTTCGCATCTGCCTTGACCAACAATGACAAAGTATTAAATATGGCGCTCAGAGCCATTCCATTAGGGCGTGTTGCAGACCCTGATGAAATGGCAGGAACGGTTTTGTATTTGGTATCTGATGCATCCAGTTATACGACCGGCGCAACTATCATAGTTGATGGCGGCATGTTGGCTTAGTTAGTATCTAGTCACCTAGAAGTAGATTTATTACTAAAAACCGTATGCTTATAAATAGCATGCGGTTTTTTATTTAGCTATAGTAAGTATTCATATTTAAGAACGGAGCCCAGCATGCAATCACCTCTCGACAATAACAATGACATCAACAATAGCAATAATACAGCCGTTCCTAAAAATGATTTTACGAATACCAAGACGTGGTTATTTGTTCCTGCGACTAGGATGGATCGGGTGGCAAAGGCATTCGCCAGTGGTGCAGATGCGGTCATTGTTGATCTGGAAGATGCGGTTGCCCCAGAAGAGAAGAAAAAATCTCGCAAGGCATTACAAGAATATTATGACAGTCAGGACTATCACCCTATTTGGGTTCGAATCAATCAAGCAGCCAGTGCAGATTTCGAAGAAGACTTAAAAATCTGTCAGCAGATGCCCAATCTTGCTGGAGTCATATTACCTAAAGCACAACAAGCTTCAGACATTGAATATGTCCATAATTCTACTGGTCTGTCAGTAATTGCACTAGTAGAAAACGCCATTGGTTTGTATCAAATTGATAGTATGGCAAAAGCATCAGGACTGGTCGCATTCAGCTATGGCTTTCTAGATTTATGCAATGATTTACAAGTACAGGTAGGCACGGCAGCAGCAGATATTATTGCCAATCAGATTCGTTATCAGCTACTGCTTACCTCAAAGGTTCATCAGTTATTCGCGCCTATCGATAGCGTCTATACGGATTTTAACGATGACAAAGGTCTTGGGCAGCGAGTGCAGCTGTGGTCACAGATGGGTATGTCCGGCATGCTTTGTATTCATCCTAAGCAAGTGGCTATTGTCCAGCAAGCTCTGCAACCATCAGATGCCGAGATTGAATTTGCTAAGCGTGTAGTAGAGGAATACAAGCGCAGTGGACAGGCAGTATTTAAAATCAACGGCAATATGGTCGATACTCCCGTGATTCAACGCTGTTTTCGTTTGTTAGATAAGTCAGTATATTAAGAGGTAAGACTTACTATGTCTAAGCCAACATAAACCACTGTTCGTAAGATACACGAGTCCATAAAACAACCAGACAATGCTAAGCCGTCTGGTTGATATGAGTTATCCATTATTCTTAGCTAGCCATTATCCATATGACCTTTTCAAAGTTACCTTTTAAGAAACTCCTTAAAAAAACCTCACACGTCACGCAAAGCCAGCAGCACTGAGCCGTATAACTGGGCCCGTATATAAGATAGGTTAGCAGGAGATCTTGCTCTAGAAACTTACGCCCTAGGAGTATTCGTCCTTTTTTATAAGTTGTAAAGCGACTAAGAACAGTGATAATATATTAATAGCTGACTAAATAGTCAGCTATTATCTCGATATAACAATTTTTAGTGAATTACTCGCAAAGTAGAACGCTAAAATAATGTGCCAAGGCGGGAAGAGCGCCGCTATATATCCGGTAGTACACCTATAGGACCTTTTTTAAATAAAGATAATCTGTCTCATTGGACAATTATTTCGCAGATAGCGAAATAATGAGCCATCATATATAGACTATAAAGATGGAATGTTAATTGGCTTACTTCCAAATGAATCAAGGATGATTTACCAATGTCTAAACCTTTAAAGTCACAATATAATTCCGAGTTAATGTATCAACTGAATGATAAGCCTAGCTTTTGGCCTGCTAGCTTTGCCGCTTTACAACACCTATTGGCCAGCATCGTCGCTATTGTCACTCCTACCTTAATTGTCGCTGGAACCTTGGGTTTAGGTGCCTATGTCCCTTACCTAATTAGCTGCGCTCTAATTTCTTCTGGTATTGGCACCTATATTCAATGTAAAAAGATAGGTCCTATAGGTGCTGGGATGTTGAGTTTACAAGGGACTAGCTTTGCTTTTTTAACGGCGATTATCTCTGCTGGACTGATTGTTAAAGGGCGTGGTGGTTCTCCGGAAGATATTTTGGCTACTATTTTTGGGGTCAGCTTTTGTGCTGCATTTGTTGAAGTTATTATTAGTCGCTTCATTCACAAGTTGAAAAGAATATTTACTCCCGTTGTTACTGGTACCATTATTATTCTCATTGGCGTGCCGTTGATTGAAGTAGCCATGACTGATATTGCAGGTGGTTTTGGAGCAGCAGACTTCGGTAGCCTGCAAAATCTTCTTTTAGGTATGATCGTACTGGTGTCAGTGATTGTATTTAATCGCTCAAAAAACCCATTATTCAGATTGTCTTCAATTGCTATTGCCTTAGTTTTGGGTATGATAGCCGCCTTTTTTATGGGCAGGTTGGATTTTTCCTCATTAAATAATGTTGGTTTTATTACGATTCCAATTCCATTTAAATTTGGTTTTCAATTTGATATCACAGCGTTTATTCCGCTAGTCATTCTGTACTGTGTCAGCGCCCTTGAAACGACAGGAGATCTAACGGCTAATGCTGTTGTTTCTAAAGAACCAGTCAAAGGCCCTATCTACCTTAATCGAATTCAAGGCGGCGTATTGGCAGATGGTGTTAACTCTATGATTGCTGCTGCCTTGAATAGTATGCCATCGACGACCTTTAGCCAAAATAACGGCGTTATCGCCCTAACTGGAGTGGCCAGCCGTCATGTCGGTATCTATATTGCTGCTTTCATGATTATTATTGGACTATTTCCTATCTTTGGCGCCATATTGCAAACGATGCCTCAACCTGTACTTGGCGGGGCAACATTGGTTATGTTTGGTACGGTGGCGGTGGCTGGTATCAAAGTATTGGCCAGCGCTAAGCTTGATCGTCGAGATATGTTGATTATTGCTACTTCTGTAGGCATGGGTGTTGGCGTATCTATGGTTCCTGAAGTGTTGTCACAGCTGCCTGAATTACTGCGTAATGTACTGATCTCACCTGTAGCAATAGGCGCTATAACGGCAATAGCACTCAGTTTATTTCTGCCCATAGACGTACAAACCATCGATGAACCGTAAATAAAAGGTTGTTGACGTAAGGGCTATATGATATTAATTAAATATTTACTGGCCGACTGACTGATGCTATTTACCAAGAGCCTGCGCTAAATGTTAAAGCCTTCAGATTTTATTAAGCGCAATACTTATTATTCTACTTTAGCCGAGTCTTGCTATGATAAATTTCTATCTGAACGGAAAGCGCCACGAGCTAGCCCACCTTAACCCTAATACGACGGTACTTGAGTACCTACGGTTACACGCGCGCCAAACGGATACCAAAGAAGGCTGCGGCAGTGGGGATTGCGGTGCTTGTACTATTATGGCGCAACGCTTACCTGTTAATGCTACTGATAGCTCTAGTAGCAACGCTAGCAATAGCAGCGAACCTTTCTATACGTTGAATTCTTGTATTACTCTATTGTCGTTGATGGATGATCATCATTTAATGACGGCTTCTTATCTGGCAGACAATCCTGATAATCACCCAGAGCGTGCGCTGTTGCATCCTGCCCAGCAAGCGATGGTTGAGTGTCATGGATCGCAGTGCGGCTTTTGTACGCCTGGGTTTGTCATGTCTCTAGCAAGCGTTTATGAAAACAATCGTATAAAAAAAAGGCTGAATGAGCCAAGCGAGAATAATTTAAGTTATGACGACCTAAGTTATGATGAAATCGTCGCCTCAATATCAGGTAATCTGTGCCGATGTACAGGCTATCGACCTATTATCGAGGCAGGTCTGGCGATGGAAGGAATTGGTCAGCAAAGAGACGCGGATCAGACGGCAGTGAAAGATTTAACGATAAACTTAGCGACTGACGCGATGGCAAGTAGCAGTATAAGTGCTGACACAAGTATAAGTACTGACACAAGTAATAAGATAAGCACAAAAGAGTCATCAACCGCATCTATAGAGCCTGCACTGACTGAAGGATCGCGGAAACTATTTATTCCACAATCTATTGAGGACCTTAATCGGGTTTTAGCTGCGAATCCAAAAGCGACTATTTGGGCAGGTGGTACAGATTTGGGACTGAGCGTGACTCAGCACTTGGTCGATCATGAAGTGATTATTCAGCTATCGGCTATTGAGGAGCTGAAATCTTGGTCGCTGTCTGATGTAAATGAGTCCATTGACAGTGATGCTAAGCAAGCAGCAGTTCAAACAGCGAGGCAAGATTTGGTGTTTGGCGCTGGCATGAGCTATAAGGGAATGCTGCCGGTACTTGAACAGTATTTTCCTGAATTTGCGCAACTGTTTGAACGGATTGCCTCCCCGCAAATCCGTAATATGGGTACCATCGGTGGTAACGTTGCCAATGCCTCTCCAATCGGTGATTTACCGCCGATTTTGCTGGCATTAGAGGCTCGCATCCATTTGCGTCATTGCGACACTCATATTGATGAGAATGCTAACGGTCATGCTAATAACAGTGCTGACAGTAAGCGTAACGAACAGTCTTGTACTGATGAGATCATACCTTTATCAGAGTTTTTCCTAGATTATAAAAAGACCAAGCTGCTAGCTGGTAGTTATGTAGTCGCCATTCATATTCCACTTATGCAAGACCATCAGCACTTATTCATTCATAAGATTAGTAAGCGTTACGAAGATGATATCTCAGCCTGTCTAGTCACGGCAAAAATAGAACTCTCAGCGGATGGTACAACCATTAGCCAAGCAAGATTCGGTCTAGGCGGTATGGCAGCGATACCCTTATTAGCGGCACATTGTCAACAAGCACTTATCGGACAACCTGTTGCGGTTGCAAGCTTCTCGATGGCGGCACAAGCGCTATCTTTAGACGTTTCACCATTAACGGATGTTAGAGCCAGTCGTGAGTATCGCTTGCATGTGGTGCAGCGTTTATTAATTAAGTGTGGCAAGCAATTAGTAAGAAATTTGCAAACTGAGAATGCCTAACGGGGTACAGTTGAGCCACTTTGAAAAAGTCAGTATGGCTGGGAGAAATTTTCGAAGCCTCTGGAATGACTCAGTCACACAGCAAGCTAAAAAAATTTTTACCTGCTATATGAAAAATTTATTGGCATCCATTTTATTTAGTACTAATTATAATCTGCCCACTATAAAACTGCTACAGCATAAATTTTATTAAAATAAAAGAGCATCAATAAAAGAGAGAGCCACTATGAGCCATGAATCTTCGTTATTTGACAGCTACAGCATCCGCCGAGTGCGTCCGGCCAAAAATAAAATCGGTACTTCAGCCAAGCATGACAGTGCAATTAGTCATGTCATGGGTACGGCAACTTATGTGGATGATATTTTAAAGCCGCAAGAAACCTTGCATTTAGCAGTGGGTAAAAGCAATCACGCTCATGCACGGGTATTGAGTATGGATCTAAGTGCGGTGAGAGATGCCGATGGGGTGGTGGATGTTTTAAGTTTTAAAGACTTACCTGCCAAGACCGATATCGGTGCGGTGTTTGACGGTGAGCCATTAATGGTGGATGAAATCACTGAGTATGCAGGTCAGACGCTATTTGTGGTGGTAGCCACCAATCACCGCGCCGCAAAAAAAGCCGTGCTCAAAGCCGTTGTGGAGTATGAGCCATTACCAGCAGTGCTTAGTGTTGATGAAGCGTTAGAACAGAATTATTTTGTCCGTCCTAGTCATACTATGCAGCGCGGCGATACTGAAGCTGCGCTTGAGAAATCGCCTATTCGCATCAAAGGGCACATTCACATGCTGGGCCAAGAACACTTTTATCTTGAGGGTCAGGTGTCGTACGTAGTACCTAGTGATGATGGTGGACTTGAAGTGTACACCTCTTCCCAGCATCCAAGTGAAGTGCAGCAGCTAGTCGCTGAAGTGGTAGATTTACCCTTTCATGCAGTCAATACCGTAGTACGCAGAATGGGCGGCGGTTTTGGCGGTAAAGAGACCCAGGCAGCAGCATGGGCATGCATGTGCGGTATCGTCGCCAAACGCCATAATGTGCCAGTCAGTATGCGTTTAGATCGGCAAGATGACATGGTGGTGACCGGTAAGCGTCACGAATTTGCCAATCGTTATGAAGTCGGTGTGGATGAATCAGGCCAAGTACTTGGGGTCGATATGCAGTTAGCAGGATTGTGTGGTTATGCGCCAGACTTATCCGATGCGATTGTCGATAGAGCGATGTTTCACTGTGATAATGGCTATTATTATCCTGCCGCCCATGTCGCAGGACATCGTTGCAAGACGCATACGGTATCTAACACTGCTTTTCGAGGTTTTGGTGGGCCGCAAGGTCTTATCACTGCTGAATATATGATGGACGATATCGCTTATACGTTAGGAAAAGACCCCTTACAAGTGCGACTAAACAACCTGTATCAGAATGGACAAAGCACGCATTATGGACAGCCGATTGAGCATTTTGATTTGGCAACTATTATTAATACACTGGCAGAAGACTGTGATTATGAGAGTCGCCGTCAGCAAATTATAAAAGCCAATCAGCAAGCCGAAGCTGAGGGTAGTGATAAGCGCCTTGGTCTTGCTTTAACGCCTGTGAAGTTTGGTATTTCATTTACAGTGCAGACGCTTAATCAAGGGGGCGCTCTAGTACATATTTATACCGATGGTAGTATCCACCTCAATCACGGTGGTACTGAGATGGGACAAGGGCTCTATATCAAAATTGCCCAAATCGTTGCGAATGAATTCGACGTTGACTTAGACACCGTTAAAGTTTCAGCGACGCGTACGGATAAAGTACCCAACACCTCACCGACTGCTGCCTCATCGGGTACGGATATTAACGGTAAGGCGGCGCAAAATGCCTGTCTAACGATTAAGGGGCGCATAGTCGAGTTTGCCGCTGAGCGTTTTGAAGTAGCAGAAGAGGATATACGGTTTGAGCGTAATCATGTCTATATCGGTGATAAAGAAAACTTTACCTTTGCTGAGATGGTTCAGCTGGCATATGAGCACCGTATTAGTCTGTCTTCGACTGGCTACTATAAAACTCCGAAGATATTTTATGACCGCTCAGAAGCTTGGGGTCGTCCGTTCTTTTATTTTGCATTGGGTGCGTCGTGCTCTGAGGTTGAGATTGATACTTTGACGGGCGAGTACAAGGTATTGCGCTGCGATATCTTACATGATGTGGGGCAGTCAATTAATCCTGCCATTGATATCGGTCAGATTGAAGGGGGCTTTGTTCAAGGTATGGGCTGGCTCACGGCTGAAGAACTTACTTGGGATAAAAAAGGCAATTTAGCATCCAACAGTGCGGCCAACTATAAGATTCCTACGGCCCATGATTTGCCGAAGCAGTGGCAGGTTAAACTGTTTGAGCGTAAAAATGAAGAGCAGACGATTTATAATTCTAAAGCAGTTGGTGAACCGCCATTGATGTTAGCCGCTAGCGTCTGGTGCGCTATCAATAATGCGGTAGCAAGCTTGGGTCATTATAAGAAAAACCCAGAGCTTACCATGCCTGCGACCCCGGAAGCCGTGCTAAAAGCAGTGATGCGTATGCAAGGGCAGGAATGGGAAATTAAAGCTAAGGTAGACGTTGACACTATTGATAGCTTGACTCCGGTTGATGATGATTGTGGTATTGATGATGATCGAGTGATGCCGCAGCAAGTACCTCATGGTAAAGATATCAATCCACCAGAGGTCGAAGGTCAGCAAGTTGACGAGCAGCCTGATGCGATAGAACATCCTAACGTATCAACGGCCAGAGGTCCTGCGCACAGTGAATGATTCATCATGCACTCCGACAATGCCGCCCACACGTTGGTATGAAGGTCTAGCCCAATATCAGCAGCAAGGTATTGCGCATGTTTTGGCTACTGTGGTTGCCATTAACGGGTCAGCCCCGCGAGAATTGCAAGCTAAAATGGTTATTACTGCTGATAGCTGTTGCGACACGCTGGGCGGCGGTGGTCTTGAGCATGACGTTATGACTACCGCGCGGCAATTGCTCAATGGTGAGATAGAGGCAACCGTATCAAAAACCTCTAAAAAAGAAAAGATTTCTAAAAAAAACCTCAACAGTGAAATGGAATCGAAGCCAGACAAAGCAGTACGCCGCGATACGGTTTATACCAAGCATTATCCTCTTGGTGCCAAATTGGCACAGTGCTGCGGGGGTAGTGTCACGGTCATGTTTGAGTGCTTTAATGTGACACCACCGCTGTCGATATTGGTATTTGGGGCAGGGCATGTGGCCGCGGCTTTGATGGCTGTACTTGCTGAATTGCCTTGCCAAGTAGACTGGGTAGACAGTCGCCCTGAGATGTTTGAGCCTTATTTAATAGATAAAGCGAATCAAACCGATCAATCTACTGTCTATCAACTTCCTGCGCATATCCGTCCGCATGTTAGTGATGATCCTGTTGATTTTATTCGTCCGTTTATTGAACCCTTTATAAAACAATGCCCTCAGCGTTTTATTCTTATTATGACCCATGACCATGGTCTTGATTTTGAGCTGGTACGGGCGGCTGTAGAGGTTAGTTTAGCGACTACTATAGATAGAACTAATGAAGATACGGACAAAGCCTTAATAGACAATGACAGTGCAAAACCTTCGGTGCCTTATATCGGTTGTATCGGTTCGGCAACCAAAGCAAAGCGTTTTAAAGACCGTCTGCTTCAGCGTGGTTATAGTGAGCAAACAGTCGATAAATTGACCATGCCAATTGGACTGCCGATCGGTGGCAAAGAACCTATGGCCGTTGCCATATCTATCGCTGCCCAAATTTTACAAAGTTATCATCAGCAATAACTTAACTGTTTTTATGAGTATTAACTTCTAACTCTACTGTTAACTTTTGGCTTAAATGTCCTGTATTATTCAACAAGATGAGACCTATAAATGACCCTACATATTTACCAAGCTCAGTTATTGCATTATCTTACCGAAGATGACAAAGATAGGGCTGAGCACTCATCAAAAACTACGACGGTTGATAAAAGCATCTCACTAATGCCTGTCATTGCAGGCGTGAAAGTATATCCTGAATACATTGCCGATGGCGCACTGGTCGTTGATGATACGACGGGTCTTATTGTAGATTATGGTAGTAGTCAGGCAGTGCTAGTAGATTATGCTAGTACAGCTGCCGAAGAGGGTCGAGAACCGGTACAGATTCATGACTATCAGCATAAGCTTATTATGCCCGGCTTTATTGACACCCATGTGCACTATCCGCAGATAGATATGATTGCCGCTTTTGGTGAGCAGCTGCTTGATTGGCTCAATAACTATACCTTTGTCACTGAGGCCAATTTTGGTGATCCAAAGATTGCACATGATACTGCAAAGTTCTTTTTAAATCAGTTGCTCGCCAATGGCACGACCAGCGCAATGGTGTTTTCTACCAGTCATCCGCAATCAGTGGAGGCCTTTTTTACTGAAAGCCATCGCCTTAATACCCGTATGATTACGGGTAATGTACTGATGGATCAAAATGCCCCTGCGCAGCTGTGCGTTCCTGCCGAGCAAGGTATTCGAGACACCCAAGATATCATTGATAACTGGCATGAGCGCGGGCGTCAGCACGTGGCTATTACGCCAAGATTTGCCATTACCTCGACTCCCGAGCAGCTGCGACTGGCAGGCGAGCTATATGCCAGTTACGATAGCGTTTATCTGCAAACACATCTGGCGGAAAACCGTGATGAAATTGCTTTTGTGCGCGAGCTTTATCCCAATCATAAAGGGTATTTAGATGTTTATGATGATATGGGTCTGCTGGGTCGTCGCACCACCTTGGCACATGGTATTTACCTTGAAACCTCAGAGTACGAAAGGCTGCGCGAGACCGGCACGCAAATAGCGCATTGCCCAACGTCCAATCTATTTTTGGGTAGTGGACTGTTCGATTTACCGAAGACCTTAAGCTACACCGGTGTCAGTATTGCTACTGATGTGGGCGCGGGAACCAGTCTATCGATGCTGACCACTTTGTCAGAGGCATATAAAGTTCAGCAATTACAAAGTAACCCGTTGTCAGCGCATCAAGGGCTATATCAGATTACTTTGGGCAATGCTCAGTCGCTAGTATTAGATAAAAAAATCGGTAACTTTATGCCTAATAAGGAAGCAGATTTTGTGATTATAGACATGGCAGCCACTGAGTTACTTGAGCGCCGTATGACGCAGACCAAGTCGCTTGATGAGCGTCTATTTGTGCTGATGATGTTGGGCGATGATAGAGTGATTGAGCAGACGGTAGTTGCGGGCGTAAGCCGCTATCTTAAAGCTGTCGCGTCTTAAGATAAGGTAACAAATAATCGGAATAGTCCACTTCGATATGATTTACTAGTTCTTAGGTCAAAGAACAATTAACCAACTAAGCTATTAAATTGACAATAAGATGACAGAGTACCTTACTAATTCTTGCCACAATAAATTATCTATCATGAATAAGGATTTATTATGAAAGTTATTTCTAAAAATAAACTGAACTTATTGATAGCTTCAATACATTATAATTCTAGCTGCCCTTGCCCGAAATGTGACTGTACCTGTCCTGCAACTTGTAAAAAATGTGATATGTGTTCGAGATGCTGTCAGTGTGGCGAATCGTAATTTATCAAGAAGCGTTGATATGTCGTTGACGACTTTATCGCAGCCTCTAATGTTATGGCGTGCTTTAAGCACCCTACATTAACGCACCAAAATTTATAAGAATAATGACTGAGGGAAATTACAATTCGCGCCATTGTAACCATAATCGAGTGTCTAGCTCAAATTGATGATAATCAGGTTCCATATGGCAACATAATTGATAGAACGCTTTGCTATGCTCCTTTTCTTTAAAATGTGCTAACTCATGCACGACAATCATACGCAAAAACTCAGGCGGCGCTTCTTTGAATAAGCTGGCCACCGTGATGCTGTTATGTGATTTCAGCTTATTGCCTTGCACTCGAGATTGAAAGGTGTGGATGCCCAAAGCGTCTTTGAGCACCTTGAGTTTACTGTTGTAGCTGACTTGAGTAAGAGAATCACTTTTACGCATGTATTGATTTTTTAGCTCATTTATATACTGGTACAGCGCCTTATCACTTTGTATCTGGTGCTGGCTAGGATAGCTTTTTTCAATATAATCTCCCAACTGGCCACTGCTGATCAGCATTCCTGCTTGGGTTTGAATGTGTTCGGGGTAATGAGCGATATATCTTAGGGTAGTCACCGGTTTCATCCTTTGCATTTATAGTGATGTATATGGTCACTGTCCATAGACATTAACTTGAGAGCTTTCAAAATCGCGTCAAGATCATTTATTGTTAACTCATTTATTATTAAATAGAAACAACCCATTTGTGCAATTTTTAACCTCATCATCAATCACTGGGTAAAGTAGCACGTGCCGAAGTCTTACCTTGTAACATAGATTCAGGCGACTCAGGCAAATTTTGCACCCCTAAGCTTGCGGCCTCAATGGCACCAGCCGTATAACCAGGAAACTGACGCGACCATTCGCTACCGATTCCAGTTAGGCTGTCTTTCCATACACCAGATGCCGCTTTGGCAGTAGGGGCCGACGCATGCTGTCCATCGCTATTAGCATCGGCAGTTGTTGCTGTAAATGGATCTTGGGACCAGTCTTTAAGATACTCTGCCTTTGGTGAGTCTGCTTGTGTACCGAATAGGCGCACTAATTGTGCGCGGCAATGTGTTTTTAGCACGTCTTCAGACACGCTTTGACGTACTTGCGCTGGCACTCCTAAGAAGCCAAACAGCGCGCCACTGCCGTCTATTATAGAGGCATCATGAATCTCATTAAGTGGCCCTAGCGCACTTCTAGCTTCTCCTGACAGACCTTGCTCTCGCCAAAAAGGCGTATCGTAAACTGCAAAATACTTAGCATGGGGCGCCATCCATGTAGCCGTCTCACGCCATTGATTGCTTAGCTCTGGTGGTAAAGCCGGCGTAAACTCTATACTAGATTCTGCCAAACGCGGCGGTAATGCGAGCAGCACGTGTTGAGCTTGCCAAGTCATCACTTGTCCAGAAGAGTCTTCGCTGGCAAGCTCAATATGTTCACCTTTATTATTCAGCCGACGTACTATTTGGCCGGTGAGAACGCGCGTGCTATCTAAGCGACTATATAAGGCATCAATCAAAGCTGCCATCCCACCCACTAAGCGCATTGAGGGAGGGGAACTTTTATAGCCTTGCGTACGGACAGGAAACTCTTTAACAGAGCGCTCAACCATCATATCGCCCTCTTCAAACTGGGCGAAACTCTCTAGTTTCAATTCTTCGATAAGATGACCTAATTGCTGCTGAAAATCAGGCCAAAACCAAGAGGGTCCCAAATCAAAGCTGTCGGTTACTTGCCTTTCTATAGTTTTAGAATCAGGGGTTTTAAAAAACTGGTTTTTAGAAGCCAAATGTCCAGAAGGTTTGCCAGCGACAATGCGACCACCCAAAGTAGCACGAGCTTCTAAAAGTATATAGTCTATGCCTTTTTTTTCTAATAGCAACGCTGCATATAAACCACTCAAACCGCCGCCTATAATTGCAACCGGTATATTTTTCATATTAATCTTTTCCTAATAAACGGATAAAACATCTTTTTATATTGCTGTGCCTTAAATTTAGAAGTTTTCAAAATCGATAGTGTCTATTTGAGCAAGATGTCCAGTCTTAAGATAGACGGTAACGCCTTCTCTACCGGCATTTAATTGTACTTGAGCATCCACGGGCAGGCGTATCCAGTCCCCACGCTTATAAGTTTGCCCTGCATCTATCAACTCGCCTTCTATCACTAACAGTTCTGCGCCTCCTACTATTTCAGTAGGGAATAATGCTGCGCCCGCATTCAGCTTCTGCAAGCTAACTTGCTCGTTAGCGTTCGAGAATAAAGGACAGACTTGACGCTCTCCTTGTTGTTGCCAGTTTGCTGTATCTTGGGTATTGATAGCCACATGTTGGTCTTCCTCTTCCAACATCTGCCAGAGTTTAACGAAGATAACAGCACCCTCACGACTATAAGGTTTGTGGCCTGATTTTGGCGGATTACGTAGATACCAACCGGCCGGATAATCCTTGTTGTCTGCGGAAAAAGTGCCAGACAATACCATAATCTCTTCACCACCGGGATGTAAATGGTGCGGAAAATAAGAGTCGGGCGCATAGCGTACAATGCTAGTGGCACGCGCCTTTTCTTCGCCCACGCGATCAAGCATTACGCGCTCAACGCCATTTTGCGGTGAGTTAACCCATTGATAGTCCTCAGGCGCTCGCATCGCGGCAAGTGAAAAATCTGCATTAATTAACATAAAGTATCTTCCAGAAAAATTTATAGAGTAACTGGCTGGTTTGTATGAGCTGGCCTTATATCAGCCGTGTTCTCTCTCAGTAGCGTTGAATTATCAACTGATTTACTTCTTTTGACAAACGGCCTAATCACTCTAAAAGAAAATAGTTGTGGCTGTAAAGAAATCTGTTTATTTAAATGCCTTACGTGCTGTAGAAGCCAAAGAGAATGCAGGTAGCACCTATTTGATATAGTCGAACCCTTATAGATCCGCTATAGCGTCACCCTTGCTAGATGTACTATGTGTACCATCTGTGCTCGGCTTCCTTGTATCGAAATTATGTAGATTAGACTATAATAGTTTATGATAAACCCTATACATTGATTATTTTATACAAAAGCAGACCATGATTTTTATAAGCAATGCCATCAGTCTTAACGACCACGAAGTAGACATTAATGCCATCCGCGCTCAAGGTGCAGGTGGACAAAACGTGAATAAAGTGTCCTCCGCCATTCATCTACGTTTTGATATCCAAGCTTCAAGTCTTAGCGACTCTAACAAACAGCGTTTATTAGAAAGCAAGGACAGCCGTATTACCAAAGAGGGCGTGCTGATCATTAAAGCGCAGCAATTTCGTACTCAAGAAAAGAACAAGAGCGACGCCTTCGAGCGCCTTCAGCAGTTTATAATAAAAGCCACTTACGTTAGCAAGACTCGAAGGCCCAGTAAACCGAGCAAAAATGCGCGGCGCAAACGTATGGATCAAAAAACGCAGCGGGGTAGGACAAAATCATTACGAGGTAAGGTCGATTTCTAAGTCGGCTATAATGTGAAAATTATCGTAAGCCGTTATAGATTTGTTTTGCTAAGCGCTAACCAGTATTCCTATAGTGTAATACTAATACCTAAATAAGCTTAAAAAATAGCCGATACATCCTGAATTTAACAGGGTAGGTCGGCTTTTTTATATGGGTGTCGATCCTATCAAAATTACTCTTCTTAGAGACTGATATACGTCCGTCTGATACTGGCTCTGACCCTGTTTTATTCTATTTATCATCAGGGTCACGCATGATATCGTAAATTGCTGGAATAACCAGTTTACCTTTGGTAGTCATTACGAGTACTTTATAGTTATGAACTAGTCATAAAAATCAGCAATCAAACTTGCTCCGTTGGGGCTCATCCCAGTGTGATGTCACGCGTATTAACCCAAGCACGCGAGCGCGGTCTGCTGCTCATGCCAAGTGGTAAATATCGGCATATTATTCGGCTGCTACCTCCACTGACTATTGAGCCTGAAACGTTGCAAGCCGGACTTGATATTCTAAAAGAGGTGCTGAGTGCCCTTCCAGATGAAGCGCCCATGACATAGTTATCAATCTTATATAAATCGGCTTTATAAGGCTATTTTATTGCCCATTTCTATTATTAATTTAATACGTTAAAATTTTTAAAAAGGAGACCTATCTGTGAATAGTGCTATGAATAGTGCTATGAATAATGCTATGAATAATGCTATGAATAATGAATTTATGAGTAGTAATGATATCCGGCATGAGTTTTCTGTTGCCATGTCAGCAATGTACCAAAAAGAAGTTCCTTTGTATGGGGATCTTATCGACTTAGTGACTGAGGTAAATAGTGAGGTACTAGACTCTCAGCCTGATATTAAAGCCCAGCTTGAGCATACTGGCGACATTGATAGGCTAAGTATGGAGCGCCATGGGGCAATTAGATTGGGGACGGCTGATGAGCTCAGCATGATACGCCGGCTTTTTGCAGTGATGGGTATGTATCCTGTCGGCTATTATGATTTAGTCCCTGCTGGCGTGCCAGTACACTCTACGGCGTTTCGAGCTATTGATTCAAGCTCATTGAATAAAAGCCCGTTTCGAGTATTTACCTCTTTACTGCGGTTAGATCTGATTGGTAATAAAGCGTTAAAACAAGAGGCGACAGCGGCATTGGCAAACCGTCATATCTTTACTGATAAGGCCATCAACCTTATCGAGCATTTTGAAACGCAAGGCGGATTGACAACAGCAGAAGGTAAAAACTTCGTCCTTGAGGCTTTAGAGACCTTTCGCTGGCATGATAAAACACCGATCTCAAAAGAATTGTATGGGCGATTATCCAGTCAGCATGGTTTTATCGCTGACGTCGTTGGTTTTAGAGGGCCACATATTAATCATCTGACGCCTCGAACATTAGACATCGACGCTGTGCAACAAGGCATGCAAACAAGAGGTATACCGCCAAAAGCCATTATTGAAGGACCTCCAAGACGAGCCTGTCCCATTCTATTAAGACAGACCAGCTTTAAAGCACTAAAAGAAGCGGTTAATTTTGAAAATAAGGCAGGCAGCTCTGAAATAAACGGCTTTGAGCAAGGACATCATACCGCGAGGTTTGGAGAAATTGAACAGCGCGGTGTGGCACTAACGTCAAAGGGTAGGGCGCTGTATGATAAATTGCTCAGTGATGCTCGCAGCCAGCTGAATGCGAGCCCTAATGAAGACAATGCAGCAGAATACTATCAAATTTTAGAGAAGACCTTCGAGGCATTCCCTGATGATTATCAGTCTTTGCATGAGGCAGAGCTGGCTTATTTTTATTATGAATTTATCGATAATAGTAATGCTAGTCCAAAGGCAATTGATTTAGCAGTAACTGATGCAAAATTGAATGACTCAAAACAAGCTTTAACGAACTTGATTAGCCAGGGCGTTATTCGTATTGAACCTATCGTGTATGAAGATTTCTTACCAGTGAGTGCGGCCGGTATCTTTCAGTCCAACCTTTATCAGGATAAGGGAGATGATTCAGAAAGTAGTTTAGGAAGTAGCTCGCAAGACAATTCCGAGCGCAATTCAAGCCAACAAGCGTTTGAACAAGCGCTTGGTACAAGTGTCTATGATGAGCTTACTTTATATGAAAACATGCAGTCTCAGAGCCTCAACAGCTGCTTTTTTGCAATGAAAAAATATATAGATAGCAAACTTATTTAAACCACATTCCAAAAAGGAATGACAGCAAGAATTTTATTATTTTGCAACTTAACGTCTTGCAAGGTAGCTTTGAAGGCTATTAAGGACGTTATAAATTAATATACAAAGGATTGATTATGATTAAGCAATACATGTCTGCCATGGGCGTCAAAGAAGAACAATACCAAAATGGCGATTTTGAGGTTAATAGCCTAATAGATGGCGCCGTTATCGGTAAAGTTACCTTAGATGGCGTTGATGATGTCAACGCTAAAATAAAAAATGCCAAAGTAGCATTTAAAGAATGGCGTACCGTTCCTGCGCCCAAGCGTGGCGAGTTAATTCGTCTGCTGGGTGAAGCGCTCCGCGCGCATAAAGAAGATTTGGGTGCTTTAGTCTCATTTGAGGCCGGCAAGATCAAAGAAGAAGGGCTTGGCGAAGTGCAAGAGATGATTGATATCTGTGAGTTTGCCGTTGGTGTTTCACGCCAGCTGTATGGCTTAACGATTGCCTCAGAGCGCCCCGGCCACCACATGCGCGAATCATGGCATCCCCTTGGCGTAATAGGCGTGATTTCTGCCTTTAACTTTCCAGTCGCCGTTTGGTCTTGGAATACGGCACTAGCTATCGTTTGTGGTAACCCCGTTATCTGGAAGCCTTCAGAAAAAGCCCCTTTGGTTGCATTAGCTTGTCAGGCATTGTTCGAAAAAGCACTAGCAAAGTTCGGTGACGCACCAGAAAATCTGTCTCAAATATTATTAGGCAAAACGGACATCGGCAATGCTTTAGTCGAAAATAAAGACGTCGCTTTAATCAGCGCGACAGGCAGTACCCGTATGGGTAGAACGGTTGGGCCCAAAGTTGCTGAGCGTTTTGGCCGGTCTCTACTAGAGCTGGGTGGTAACAATGCCATGATCTTGGCACCCACTGCCGATTTAGATCTTGCATTACGTGGCATTTTATTCTCAGCAGTCGGTACTGCTGGTCAACGCTGTACTTCACTACGCCGTCTGTTCGTCCATGAATCAGTTAAAGACGATATTTTGCCACGCGTCAAGTCAGCCTATTCAACGGTCAGTATTGGTCATCCATTAGAGGGTAATTTAGTGGGGCCACTCATTGATGAAGACAGCTTTAATAATATGCAAGCCGCATTAGAAAAAGCCAAAAGCATGGGCGGTAAAGTTACTGGCGGCGAGCGGGTGTTAATGGATAAGTATCCTAAAGCCTATTATGTAACGCCCGCCATTGTCGAGTTTGATGAGCAAAATGACGTTGCTAGAACTGAGACTTTCGCGCCAATCTTATATGTTATGACTTATAAAGACTTTGATGATGCGCTAGAGATGCAAAATGACGTGCCTCAAGGATTGTCATCTTGTGTCTTTACCAATGATTTGCGTGAAGCCGAAATATTCCTGAGCGATCGCGGTAGTGATTGTGGTATCGCCAACGTCAATATCGGGACTAGTGGTGCTGAGATTGGTGGTGCGTTCGGCGGTGAAAAAGAAACGGGCGGTGGCCGTGAGTCCGGATCAGATGCTTGGAAGAACTATATGCGCCGTCAGACCAACACCGTCAATTATTCAACTGAGCTGCCACTTGCTCAAGGTATTAATTTCGGTTAATACAAAGTGATTCAACGTTTTATTTAAGATTTAGTTCATGCTAAGTATGCCCCGCGTATGCTTAGCATCCTAAACGCTGTTAGGCCGTAAATTACTATCAGCCAAGGATTGGTTGCTACGATTACTGATGGCTAAAGTTATCAGTTGCTACTACTAAGGAAGGTAGGTATATCATGATGGACAACAAACCGCACGACTCTGCTAAGGACGGCTACGAAGCCTCTTCTAGCTTTTTACTTGATATTGCTCCCCTAGTATTGGCTGCCATGATTTTGATGGTTCAGTTTTTCGTATTCAAAGACTTCACTCCTCACATTCCTTTGGCTTGCGGCATCTTAATCACCGGCTTATTTATGAAGCTGCGCGGTCGTGATTGGGACGGCATGGAAAATCGATTTTTAAAGGTGGTCAAGATAGGCCTTCCTGCTATGATTATCCTAATGGGTGTCGGTATGCTGATTGGCTCATGGATTATAGCTGGGACAGTGCCGACTATTCTTTATTATGGGTTTAGTATCTTTTCGCCGTCCTCCTTCCTATTTTCCGTCTGCGTCATTTGTGCCATTATTTCTGTCGCCACTGGTACATCGTGGGGTACGGTAGGCACAGTTGGCCTTGCGATGATGGGCATTGGGGTTGGACTGGGCATTCCTCCTCATTTGACAGGCGGAGCGATTGTATCTGGCGCTTTTTTTGGGGACAAAATGTCGCCGTTATCTGACACCACCAACCTCACACCGGCAGCGGCGGGGGTTGATCTTTGGGATCATATCAGAGGAATGCTACCCACGACAGTCCCTGCAATGATCACTGCATTGGCTATCTACGCTTGGATTGGCATGGGTTATGGCAATGACAGTATTGATTTGTCCTCTATCAAAGCGCTACAAACGACATTAGCGGATAATTACAGCCTAAGTATTATTACTCTATTACCCGCCTTAGTAGTGGTTGGGGCTGCGGTTATGAAAATGCCAGCGATACCAACTGTACTAAGCGGCGTGGTAGTGGCGTCCTTAGTCGCCTTTTTTATGCAAGGCGTTGGGGTCAGTGAGATTTTTAAGGTCCTCCAAAACGGCTTCGTCAGCGAAACTGGGTTTGAGGTTGTTGATCAGCTACTGTCAAAAGGCGGCGTGATGTCGATGACTTGGGTAATCACTTTAACCATTTTTGCCTTGGCCTTCATTGGTTCCCTTGAACATTACGGCACGCTCAAAGCCATCATGGTAAAAATTGATAAAATAGTGAAGTCGCGTTTAGGCTTGATTTTGACCACTTATGCCAGTGTTATCGGCGTGGGCACCATTATTGGTGACGTCTATACCACCTTAGTATTGCCAGGACGTCTACTCAAAGATAAATATAAAGAGATGGGTTATAAACGCACCACATTGACGCGCTCTATTGAAGACAGTGGTACGTTATTGTCCCCACTTATTCCTTGGAATATGGGGGGGTAGCTTTGTAGCTGCAACACTTGGAATAGCAACCTTGACCTACGCGCCTTTTGCCTTTGCCTGTTGGTTGTCGCCCTTATTTGGCTTGCTATGGGCCTTCCTTGACAAGTTTATACCACGTGAAGAGCCTTCTGCCGAGACGCTCGACACCGTTTCTTCTGACCCTTCTTCTATAGATAAAGTGTGAGATAAGGGGAGTATAAGATGTTGCAAGAGCAATGCTTGTGGAGCGCTACTGCGCCTAAAATGAATCATTATGATGAGCTCAATAGCGACACTGAGGCTAGTGTTTGTATCATTGGCGGTGGCTTTACGGGACTGTCTGCTGCGATACATTTGGCTGAAAAAGGCATCAATGTGGTGTTGTTAGAAAGCCAGACTATTGGAAGTGGCGGTTCGGGAAAAAGTGTCGGACTGGTGAATGCGGGTACTTGGGCACGGCCAGATGATTTGAATGTCGCCTTAGGAGAGACAGACGGAGAACGCTTGACTGAGGCGCTGGGACACGCACCAGACTTAGTATTTGATTTGATCAAACGTTATGGGATCGATGCGCAAGCGACTCAGGCCGGTAATATTCACATGGCACACAATGCCAAAGGAGAAGCGGATGTCGATATCAGATATGAGCAATTACGCCGCCGCGGGGTCAATGTCGAAGTATTGACGGGCAGTCGCTGTCATGAGTACTGCGGGACAACTAGTATTAATAAAGCGCTATTGGACTTGCGTACTGGCACCTTAAACCCTCTTGCTTATGTCAATGGTCTTGCTGAAGTGGCCGCTAAGCTTGGGGTCATTATTTATGAGCATTCAGCGGTGGATACTTTAGAAAAAGCGGATGGGCAGTGGTTTGTGAAAACGCCCAAGGCCAATGTAAAAGCTGAGCGGGTCATTATTGCTACTAACGCCTATACTGAAGGTGAGTGGACAGAAGTGAGCAAGACTTTTTATACCGTATCCTATTACCAGATTGCCTCTGAACCATTAAGTGGTGAGCTGGCAGATCGCATTTTACCTCATAAGAATGGCGCATGGGACACGCGTCTAGCGTTGTCTAGTTTTCGCCGTGATAAGGAGGATCGTCTATTACTTGGTACTGTGGGCGGTAAAGCTTGTAAGCCTAAAGCATTTTATCAGTCGTGGGCTCATTATGTCCAAAAGAGCTATTTTCCTTATCTACCTAAGTTTAGCTGGCAATATGAGTGGTATGGCAACTTTGGCTTTACCCAAGATCATATTTTTCGCGTATTGGAACCTGATGAAGGCATATTAACCGCAACTGCTTATAATGGGCGCGGTATCACTACCGGAACGTTAATGGGTAAGTGCTTTGCCGATTATATTCTAACTGGAAATAGAGACAGCATCCCATTACCGTTTAAGACCTTAGAGGAATCAAAAGTTGCTTTGCCAGGGATAAAATCTGGATTTACGGAATTGGGTCTTACCCTGTATCATATGGGTCAATGCTTAAGAATTATTAGGTAGAAAGCGCATTGAATAGAAAAATTATAGATGTCATGAAAATTCTTACAAACAGTTGTTGATATAAAATCATCTGCCAATAATATCTCAGTGTTCAATATACTTTAAGCCTGATATAGTCGATTCAATCTAAAACCTATATAGGGCTACTGGGATGAATTTTTTGCAGCCTCTGTCCCGCTTGCGAACAGCACGCAAGAAAAATTTATACCAGTAGCACGTTGCTATACACGACTCTCTTTTATTGTGAACTGACTCTAAGCTAATAAACAAGGAAGGCTCTATGCAGTGGTTAAACCAACAGGCCGTCACCGAACATCTTAATATGCAAGGCGCTATTGATACCATTGAGGCGTTGTTACATCGGCAAGCTGAGCATCCCAATTGGGTGAAATCACCTGAGCGTTTGGTCATTGAGACTTTTAGTGATGAGCTTTTTAGCAGTAGTAGCAATAGTAGTAAGCCCAGCTCAGGGTCGCACTTATCGATGCCAGCGACCATTTATGATGGTAAGCAAGAATATACAGCAGTGAAGCTGGTCACTATTTGTCCTGACAATCCCAGTCGTGGCTTGCCGACTACTACGGCGATTATTACCGTATCGGACAATGCCACTGGTGAGGTGTTAGCCATGATGGATGGCATCTATATCACGCAGGTACGGACAGCAGCACTATCAGGTATCGCGACCAAATATATGGCCAAGCCTGATTGTCACAGCGTGGCAGTGGTCGGCTGCGGTGGTATGGCTTATGAGCAATTAAATGCTGTGCTCACGGTGCGTCCTGAGATTAAAACCGTTTATCTTTGGAATAGAAGTCTCAAAGGCGCTGAGCAGTTTAAAATGCAATTTACTCGTGATTATAAGCAGTGGGACATTGAACTAAGGGTTTGCGAGCAAATTGTTGATGCTATTAAAGATGCGGACGTTATCAACGTGGCGACCAGAGCTGAGAGCGGTCTGTTTTCGGTAGATCAAATCAAACCTAACGCACATATTAATGCGGTAGGGGCCTATCAGCCAGCAATGAAAGAGATTAGCAACGATGTCATCGAAGCCAGCAGCAGGGTCGTTGTGGATGATTTGGTGGGCAGCCAACATGAAGCTGGCGATTTGATCCAAGCTAATGACGCGTCTGACTGCGCATGGACATGGGATAATCTTAGCGGCGATTTACAAGGATTAGTAACAGGGGCGTTAAGAGAAAAAGACACCAACCACGAGCAGACAATTACCTTCTTTAAGTCTGTAGGGGCCGCCAGTTTCGATGCCGCAGTAGCGTTATATATTACGCAACTTGCGGTACAAAAAAACCTTGGTGCTGCACTCTCCTAAATGTTCAACAGGCTCTCATAATAGGCTGTGATTATTGTCGACAAAAAAGCATTAAAAAACCTCCCGCTCTATTACGAACGGAAGGTTTTTTTACGTGAGTCTAAAATTCAACTACCGACGTTTATTGCGCTCTTCTCGACGCTTTTTCCGGCCTGGACTGGTACGATACGTTAAATATCCACCAAGCGCTAAAACCGCAATAAAAGCCAAAATGTATAAAAATATTGAAGAGCCAATAAGAGGAGAGGGGTTCATGTTCATTATCTCATTAAAGTTATCCAATAATTATGCAAGCGCCGCTGTCGATTGTAAAGTAAACAAATTTAACTGAGGTACTAGCGATAGCGAATGTAAGCGTGCTGCTTGGTCATAGACGTTGGCAGTGACGATCAGCTCATCAGGCTCATACTTCGCAATGAAGTCAGCAAGTTTTGGCTTGACGGTTTCAACTGTCCCAATAAACGATACCGACAACGCACTATCGACCATCTTCTTTTCTGCAGGACTCCAAATACTGTCCATATCATGGGTAGGTTTTGGCATCTGTCCAAGCTCATTACGACGTAGGCGCACAAAGCTTTGTTGCGCTGAAGTAAAGTGATAGTGTGCAGTGGCATCGTCATCAGCGAGCAACAGGTTCGCCGCTAGCATTACATAAGGCTTATCAAGATAAGCGGAGGGCTTGAACTCTTCACGATAGGCAGCGATCGCCTTGCTAAGCATTTGCGGTGCAAAATGGGAAGCAAACACATAAGGTAGACCTAAATGCGCGGCTAACGTGGCACCAAATAATGAGGAACCCAAAATCCAAATAGGGACGTTTGATTTTGCCCCAGGGAAGGCTTGGACGGGACTATTATCAGTCTCATCGCCTAACAAATACATCAATTCTTGTACATCCTGCGGGAATCGCTCAGCATCACTCATTTGCCGACGTAGTGCTTGGAAGGTTGCGCCATCGGTGCCAGGTGCGCGCCCGAGTCCCAAATCAATACGGTCGCCATATAACGCTTGCAAGGTACCGAACTGCTCAGCAACCATCAAGGGTGCATGGTTGGGTAACATGATGCCACCGGAGCCAATGTGTATACGATCGGTTTGACTGCCAATATGCGATAACAATACCGAGGTCGCTGCGCTGGCAATACCGGGCATATTATGATGTTCCGCCATCCAGTAACGTGTTAGCCCGACTTTTTCTGCTTGCTTCGCCATCTCAACCGTTTGGGCAATGCCATCAGCGATGGTTTTGCCAGTAGGGACGGGCGCTAAATCTAAGAATGATAAAGGGATTGTGTTACTCATAAGTTATCCAACAAAAGTGTAAATTAGTTCCTATTAATATGCTTATATTCGGTAGTAGTTTCAAGTAAAACTAGCAGGTGTTAATAAATCATAACAAACCGAGATGAATCTAATCTCAAACAATTTTAGCAATTAACAATGTTTATTTATGGGGGTCATCAGGTCATAAAAAAAGTAGGTGACCTAGGTCACCTACTTTTTTGATTGAATAGTAATAAAATAAAAAAAAGAGCAGGGCAATTAATTATTGCTCTTCAACCGTTAGGTTTAGTCGGTAAGTTTATAAGCTAAGACATAATCTCCGATGGTCGTGCCAACTGAGCCATGCCCGCCAGCAACTAATACTACCATCTGCTCACCTTTAGAATTCAGGTAGGTCATAGGCGTGGCTTGGCCGCCTGCTGGAATGCGAACATTCCATAACACATCCCCGTTCTTTAAATCATAAGCACGAAAGTTGTTTTCAGTAGCGGCTGATAAGAAAGCCACGCCACCTTTGGTGATGATGGGTCCACCAATACCGGGCACGCCCAGCTCAAATTTCAACGGGAGAGGTGATAAGTCTTGTACCGTACCGTTTTTACGTTGATAGGCAATCTCACCTGTGCTTAGGTCAGCACCTGCTATTGTGCCCCAAGGTGGCTGCTGACACGGAACGCCTAGAGGGGATAAAAAAGGCCCTAATTCTACAGCGTAATCTGCGCCTTTATTAGCATTAACCCCTTGTTCTCCTTTATTAGTTTCCGCATCATCTATCTTGTCTCTGGGGATAAGCTTTGAGGTAAATGCCAAATAAGTAGGCATCCCAAACATTACACCATTTTCAGGATCCACGGCGATGCCGCCCCAATTGAAGGTTCCGAAATTACCAGGATAGATTAAGCTACCTTTGACTGACGGCGGTGTATAACGACCATCATAGTTGAGTTTGTTAAATTCAATACGGCACATCATCTGATCAATAAGGCTCGCGCCCCACATATCTTTTTCAGTTAATGGCGCGGGCTCAAAGCTCAAAGCAGAGTAAGGTTGAGTAGGTTCTGCATATTCCCCCTCTATTAGATAACCTTGCGGCGCAGGGCGTTCTTTAATCGGCAAAATGGGTTCGCCTGTTGCTCGGTTTAATACGTACACATCGCCTTGTTTAGTGGGCACAACAAGTGCAGGCTTAACACCCTCAGCGGTGTTCAAGTCAATCAAACTTGGCTGAGCGGGGGTATCCATATCCCAAAGATCATGGTGAACAAACTGCTGAACCCAGCGAGCTTTACCGGTTTTGAGATCTAAAGCGACAACTGACGTCGCATATTTTTCTTCAGCAGGGGTACGGTAGCTCCCTAGCTGATCGGGAGTACGATTACCCATAGGAAAATAGACCAAACCAAGTTCTTCATCGGCACTGCCTATCGCCCAAGAATTTGGTGAGCTGACTTTGTAGGTTTGAGTCGGATCATTGACATCAAAAGGTTCAGTATTATCAGGATCCCCTGCATCCCAATTCCACATGAGCTTACCAGTATTAACATCATAAGCACGAATAACGCCAGAGGGAGAATTAACATCGTAGTTATCATTGACGGCACCAGCCACTATAACCACACCGTCTGCCACTACTGGAGGTGACGTTGCATAATAGTAGCCCGCCTCTTTGAAAGGCATATTATGCATTAAATCTAATTCACCGTTGTCAGCAAAACCTTGACAACGTTGCCCAGTCTCGGGGTCGAGTGCATATAATTTAGCATCAGAGGTTGGAATAAATATTTTAGCATCGCATTGGGTAGAGGCGCTCTTAAACGTATTTCCAGCAATTTTTTGAACAGTTAAGTTGCTAGTCGTCGCTGCCTCGTTATTAACACCGCCATTTGTAGCGGAGTTGGGGTCTTCAATAGTATTATTAGCGCTGGATTGACCGGCATAATAAGACACTCCTCGACAGGTTTGATGTTGACGTTGAAGGTTTTTTCCCACTTTAGGGTCGAACTTCCATAATGTCTGACCGGAGTCGGCATCCAATGCCAATACCCAGTTGTGAGGGGTGCAGATATATAAGGCATTACCCACCTTTAAAGGCGTTGCTTCATAGGTAGTCTCACCAACATCATTAGGACCTTTTACATCCCCAGTTTGAATTTGCCATGCCAATTTTAAATCTTTGACATTACTGGCATTAATTTGATTAAGGGGAGAGTAGCGTTGCCCATAGTCTGATCGGCCATACGCACTCCATTCACCCACTGGCGTTTGCTTACCATCTGATAATGGGTCACCAAGATTTACAGAAGTAGTTATTGCTAAGGGGTTGCTCGAGAGAGAAGGATCGGTTGAGGTAGCATCATTATTGACCTCATCGTTAGCGATTAAGTTTAATTCACCAAGTTTGTCGGTTGCATTGTTTGCTAAGCTTCCCAAAGAAAGCAAAGCGCTAAAAGCGACACTCGCAAGCAATCCCCAATAATAGACGGGATTTCTTACGTTCTTTTTGGATTCATTGATGGAAGTCGTGGTAGCGATTGTGACTGGTTTATCAGAGTTTAAGTGTGATGCACCGTTATCAATAGGATTTTCATTAACAGAGTCTTTATTAACAGAGTCTTTATTCAACGTATTGTTAGCAGGGCCCGTCAATACTTGGGTTTTCTGTCTGCCCATTTTGTTAGAGACCCACGGCAATAGCATCAATAAACCAAATATCAGCGGAAAGCCTACTCGAGGAGCCAGTGCCCACCAATAAAAGCCAGATTCCCAAAGTGCCCAAGCGATAGTTGCTATAATAAAAATAGCGTAGAGCCCGTAAGCACCCCAATGCCTTTTAAACAATAACCATGCTGTAATCAGCATCGTAAAGCCAGCGATAAGATAATAAGGGCTACCACCTAGCGAGAGCAGATAAGCACCGCCAATGAGTAGAGGGGCGGCAAAGATAGCCATAATAATAGCGACAAATTTTTCCATCAGCGGTGTCACCTGTTTAAATGCGAGTAGATTAACATGCGCTGAAAGAACGACTGGCTTAAACCAGTCATTTAAAATGTGACCAGCGCATACATCAATATGAAACAAAACGCATTCCAAACAACGCTTTGTTTCATATTTTATCACTTATATATATAAGTCAGGTAAAATTTGTCAAAGTTGGCTTTCTTTGTATAAATTGTCTTAATTAGCAATCAAATTGCTGCTGGCATAGCTCTATAAAGGCACGACCGTATTGGCGAATTTCTGCATCATCACGTACCGCCATCCAACTGGTAAAGCGACCAAAATGATCGATTGGAATGGCCGTCAAATTATGATAATGGCTCGGCTCAAAAGCCATCTCTGCGATAATACCAACGCCCAATCCTAAGCCCACATAGGTGCTAATCACGTCAGCATCTAGTGCTGCTAATACGATATCAGGCTCAAGCCCCGCATCACTAAAGGCCTTGTCAATCGTTCCGCGTCCGGTAAAGCCGCCGTGATAAGTAATCAGCGGGTAGCTGGCAAGCGTCGGCAAATCAATAGTCTCTTGACCAGCAAGCTCATGATCACTCGGTACAATAACGCGGTGCGTCCAGTCATAATAACGATGGCAACGCAGATAGTTATTATGTAGTAATGATTCGGTAGCAATGCCAATATCAGCTTGGCCACGAATGACCATCTGCGCGATAGTCTCAGGATCCGCTTGCTGAAGAATTAAGTTTACCTTAGGAAAGCGTTCTTTGAATTCTTTGACTACTTGCGGCAACACATAACGAGCCTGCGTATGCGTGGTGGCAATCGTTAGCGTACCTGTATTTGGATTGTTAAAATCTAAGCTCAAATTCTCAATCGTACGGATTTCAGCAAATATAGACTCGATATGCGGCATGAGCGCAGTGCCCATGGTCGTCAGTCCGGTCAGTCGTTTGCCTTGACGAACAAACACTTCAGTCTTGAGCTGGTTCTCAAGCGCAGCAATATGCTTCGATAAGCTTGATTGGCTAGTGTGCAGCACCGTTGCTGCTTGGCTTAGATTATAGCCATTCACTACCGTATGCCAGACAGTTTCTAACTGCTTCAGCTGAATTTGTAAATGCCGCTGGTTGACCACTACGTCAATTGCCATAACCTAATTCCTCGTAAATATAAAAATAGTCACTGTCTGTATGTAAGAAAATCAAAGCCTACAAAAATGCAGCAAGAACTCAGTGTAAAACAAAGCCATTATTCTTGTATATAATAAATAGGTATCTGTTTATATTATTTAGGAATATAAATTCGACTATTTAAAAGATATTGCTGATTTAAGATAGGCCTTTTGGTTTATCTTGAGCCATAAAAAAAGCCACCTTCGTAAGATGACTGTTTTGTCTGTTGCTGAATAATGGTAAAAATTAAGATTAGCCAGTCATATCAATCAATTAGCCAAAGCGATCCGCAGTCATGACTTTACTCCAAGCATTAATAAAGTCATGGACAAACTTCTCTAAGTTATCATCCTGCGCGTATAGCTCAGAATAAGCGCGTAAGATAGAGTTGGAGCCAAATACTAAGTCTACGCGAGTCGCTTGCCATTTTACATGACCCGTAGCACGCTCACGCACTTCGTATAGATTTGAAGTATGCTCTGAGTCCTCATTATCATTAATGGGATGCCAAGTAAGATTCATATCCGTCAAATTAACGAAGAAATCATTACTGAGAGCGCCAGCACGGTCGGTAAAGACACCGTGTTGCTTATGACCATAATTGGTATCAAGAACACGCATACCGCCGATTAATACCACCATTTCAGGGGCGCTTAGTCCCATCAATTGAGTGCGATCAAGCAGCATCTCTTCAGGTGATACCGCATAGTTGTCTTTAACCCAATTGCGATAGCCATCATGACGTGGCTCTAGATCAGCAAATGATTCCGCATCGGTCATCTCGTCCGTCGCATCGCCGCGTCCCGCATTGAAAGGTACAGTCGTCTTAACGCCAGCATCAGCGGCTGCCTGCTCAATAGCGCTATTACCAGCGAGTACAATCAAATCAGCCAAGCTAATGGGTTTGGCAAACTCAGTTTGAATACGAGTCAGTGCCGCAAGCACACGTTGCAATTGCTCAGGCTCATTACCAACCCAGTCCTTCTGCGGGGCAAGGCGAATACGCGCACCATTAGCGCCGCCACGATAGTCAGAGGCGCGGAAAGTACGGGCGCTGTCCCATGCGGTGATGATTAATTCACGACGGTTCAAACCACTGTCTAATATTTGCGCTTTTAACGTGGCAATATCATCGGCAGTCAAGTCAGCATGGCCTTTAGGGGTTGGGTCTTGCCATATAAAGTCTTCTGCTGGTACATCAGCGCCCAAATAACGTGCTTTAGGTCCTAAGTCGCGATGGGTAAGCTTAAACCATGCTTTGGCAAATACTTCATCAAAGTATTCTGGATTTTTATGGAAGTTTTCTGAAATTTTGCGATAAGCAGGATCTTTAATCAACGCCATATCGGCATCGGTCATGATTGGATTGCGGCGTACGCTTGGGTCATGTGCATCTAAGGGACGGTCTTCCTCACGAATATCGGTAGGCTCCCACTGCCATGCGCCTGCTGGGCTCTTAGTCAGCTCCCAGTTGTGATTGAGGAGCAGCTCAAAATACTCATAATCCCATTGGGTAGGATGGGTGGTCCATGCGCCTTCAATACCACTGGATACTGTATCACCAGCATTACCGCTGCCATTAGGGTTGCGCCAGCCTAAACCTTGCTCCGCGACGTTGGCGGCTTCTGGCTCGTCTTCTAATACGGTCGCATCACCATTACCATGACACTTACCAACGGTGTGTCCACCCGCGGTCAAAGCAACGGTTTCTTCATCATTCATCGACATGCGGGCAAAAGTAGTACGTATGTCTTGTGCTGTTTTTATGGGATCAGGATTACCATCAACGCCTTCAGGGTTGACGTAAATCAAGCCCATTTGTACCGCGGCTAATGGATTCTCGAGTGATTCGCGTTCATTATCATCGTCATAGCGATTTTTAGTGGCAGCAAGCCATTCACGCTCAGAGCCCCAATAGATGTCTTTTTCTGGATGCCAAATATCAGCGCGACCGCCTGCGAAGCCTAAGGTTTTAAAGCCCATAGACTCATAAGCCATATTACCGGCTAGAATCATTAAGTCAGCCCAAGATAGCTTATTGCCGTATTTTTTCTTCATTGGCCATAATAGACGACGGGCTTTGTCTAAATTCACATTATCAGGCCAACTGTTTAAAGGTGCAAAGCGCTGGTTGCCTGTGTTAGAGCCGCCTCGACCATCAGCGCCACGATAAGTACCCGCAGAATGCCAAGCCATCCGAATCATAAGACCGCCATAATGCCCCCAATCCGCTGGCCACCAGCCTTGCGATTCAGTCATTAGGTTCTTCAGGTCTTGCTTGACGGCTTCTAAATCTAGTTGCTTAAAGGCAGCGGCATAGTCAAAGTCAGGGTCCATCGGATTGGTCTTATTATCCTGCTGATGCAAAATATCCAAGTTTAAGCTATTAGGCCACCAATCTGTTGCGGCAGATGCAGTGGTGGTATGGGCTTGATGCATGACTGGACAGCCGCCCATACTAGGACGTTGCGGGGCATGTGACTCATCAGCATTTTCACTATGAATCGTTGGACCTTGACCATCGCCTTGGTCGTAAGTGGTATTGCTATTGCTATTGGCAATATTGTCGTCATGGCTACCGTGACCGCTATGGTCGACAGGGCCGCCATTGGACTCTGAAGTTGAGTTGCTGAGTGTTGAATCTTTGGGGGTTGAGTTGGACATCGTATAACTCCTAAGTGCTGATAATATAAGTAAGGGCAATGAATGATGAATAACATCGCTCAATGCTATTGTTGCTAACTTTACTGTTTATGATTCCAGCATACAGTGTTATTCGTGATTTAAAAAACTATTAAATGAGGATGATGTGTTTTAATTAATTAATCAATATATAGGCAATGATTGGTTTGCTTTATAGTAGGTGTCTTCATAATTTATGGTGTGCGTCTTTATAAAGAAGAAGCAGACATCGTAAATGTGGTTACTTCCTCTATATGTTACTTATCCTACATGAGATCATTTTTTTATAAAATTGCTTTTAATCCAGCATTTTTAGCGTCTAGCTGACTCTAGGATGTTGCTTGTCTGATACCGATAAAGATGAAGAATGGCTCATTACTAGTGATAGGTGCTGATAATAATAAGCATCAGAGATTCGCCTTGTCATGCGCAAATAGACACAACCTAACAGTTTGGTAAGTTTATGATACATTGGGTTACGGATATGATATATAAAAGAGGTGGGTGCGCACTATAAGCCAGCTAATGCAAAAATATCACCATAATGTCTAGTCAAGATAAGCGTTCTGAAGTACCATAATTCAATTTTGTAGCAAGTGTTATTTTCTTTGTGCAGGGCTAGGCGATTTTTTATCCTTTTTATACCGAATGGTATTGTTATTATAAAACCGTTTATTATGAATTTCAGCTAAAAAATAGCGCACTGTGGTATTTTCTGTCTCAAGTTTTGGTGAGTTGTTATGTCTGCTGTCCAACCTGTACCACCCAATCCTCCAGTCGCTAAAAAATCATGGGGTGATGCGGCAAAAGCCTATCTTGATCGGCGCGCTATTATTATGCTGTTCTTAGGGTTTGTCGCGGGCATTCCTATTTTACTAATTTTTTCGAGTTTATCCTTATGGCTGCGTGAAGCGGGTATCGATCGCAGCATTGTAACGATGTTTAGTTGGGCAGCACTCGGTTATTCGTTTAAGTTTATTTGGGCGCCATTGGTCGATGCAGTGCCATTACCGATATTGACTAAGCTACTCGGTCGCCGCCGTAGCTGGATATTAATTGCGCAGTTAATGATTATCTTAGCGATTTTTTTGATGGCCAGCGTCAACCCGATTGATGACAGCAGTTTGGTTTATATGGCGGTTGGTGCTGTGTTGCTTGGATTTTCTTCGGCCACCCAAGATATCGTTATTGATGCGTACCGGATTGAGCTTGCACCGCCAAGCCTCCAATCGGTGTTATCGGCTATGTATACTGCTGGCTACCGCTTAGGAATGATCGTCGCGGGTGCGGGTGCGTTATATTTGGCTGATTACTTCGGATCTACCGAGGCATTATATAGTTATGAAGCGTGGCGTAATACTTATTGGGTTATGGCAGGCGTGATGGGCATTGGGGTTATCACCACTTTAATTATCCATGAGCCGGTCAGTACACAGGTGCGGGTCGAACGTAAAACCTCAGACTACACTCGCTTGGTAACGGTATTTGCCTTATCAGTCGTCGGATTTGTATTTGTATTTGCCAATGTTGGGGCGTTGTTACCGGAGACCGAGAGTGCAGTGCTGGGCTTTTTAATTGAAATTGTGCATTTGGCCTTAAGTTTAGTAACGGCTCTAGCTATCGGTTATGGCTTGGTAAAAGCGGGTCTAGTACAAAAGCAAGTGGCCATTGCAACATGGGTTGAACCTATTGCGGATTTCTTCCGTCGTTATGGTAAAAAAGCATTATTATTACTCGCGCTAATCGGTCTGTACCGCATTTCTGACATTGTTGCTGGCGTTATCTCTAACGTCTTTTATTTGGATATGGGCTTTACCAAGACTGATATTGCCAATGCCGTTAAGTTAGTCGGGGTCATTATGGTGATTGCCGGTGGTTTCCTAGGCGGCCTGATGGCGCAAAAATTGCGTATGATGCAGGCTATGATGGTCGGAGCAATATTAGCTGCTGTAACTAATTTATTATTTGTATTGCTGACTTATCATCAAGGCAGTCTGCCCTATATGTATTTGGCAGTGATTTTTGATAATCTGGCAGCAGGGCTTGCCAGTGCTGTATTTATTGCCTTCTTATCCGCGCTAACATCGATACGATTTACCGCCGTTCAATACGCGATTTTCTCATCGCTCATGACCTTATTACCTAAAGTTCTGGGTGGCTATTCCGGTACTATCGTTGACAATATGGGCTATCCGTTCTTTTTTATCTTCACTTTTGCCATTGGTATTCCTATTTTAGTGCTGATTTATTTCGTTGATAAGCATATTGTCATTGGTGATAACGATGATATTTATGGCGATGGTGACGACGATAATGACAGTGGTGGTAATAAAGGTGTTGAGTTAACCAAAGCCAATCCTAACTTATCAGACACCAATGAGCCGCCACGTGCTACAGAGTAGCGTGCGAATTACAATGAATAAGACGCATATAACCATTAAGAGTTGTTTATGACCGCGCCCAAAGCACAAGACATGACCGTAAAGAAAATCAAACAGCAAGTAGCAAACACGGCTACAGATGCTGGTATTCCGCAATTTTGGATAACTGATTGGCTGCTTTATGTGCTGGCTAAGCCATCTACATTTCTTATTATGGAAGAGAGCTACCAGCTGACGGATAGTGAGTTTGAACAATTCAATGTTGGCGTGACCAAGATGCAGCAGGGCGTGCCTGTAGCGTATTTGACCGGTCAGCAAGAATTTTGGTCATTGAAATTCAAGGTCAATGAGCATACTTTAATACCTAGACCCGATACTGAGATATTGGTGGAACAGGTGTTAAAGGGGATAAATGCACATAATAACCTTGACTCTATCAATCAGCAGTCTAATATTGCAACCAGCAAACGTTTACTTGATTTAGGAACGGGGTCAGGCTGTATAGCGATTAGTCTGGCGCATGAATTGGCTCAAAATAATGGCCATAATTTGAAAGACAGTTGGCAGTTGATCGCTGTTGATGTGTCAGCAGAGGCGCTTGACGTCGCACGTCATAATGCCACTGTTAATAATATTACCAATATTGAATTTGTGCAAAGCAGCTGGTATAGCGCGTTATCCACTGATACTAGCCAGTTGTTTGATGTGATTGTATCCAATCCGCCCTATATCGATGAATCGGATGAGCATTTGCAGCGCTTGCAAGCGGAACCTATTAGTGCCTTAAGTGCAGCCAATCATGGCTTGGCTGATATTGAGCATATTGTTCAGCAGTCATCACAATATCTACGAGCAGGCGGATTATTAGCGATTGAGCATGGCTTTGATCAAGGTGATACTGTACGCCAATTGTTTTTAAATAATGGCTTTTGCACGGTACAAACTATGCAAGATTTTGGCGGTAATGATCGAATCACTTTCGGTCAATTATAGGGCAACTTTGCACTTTCTAGCTATGTTTGGCTCAGCAAAATATTCTAAATATGAGCGGCGCATTTAAGTGTTTTTTTACAAGCCGATTTCTAAAAGTCTAAAAGAAAGCTTCTTTGAATAACCGCTTTAGATAAAAAATCTTCAACGATAAAATTTTTTAACGATAATTTTTGGTAATTAATATGAACCAATTAACAGATGCAGAGCTGTTACGCTATGCTCGGCAGGTATTGCTCGACGGCTGGGATATTGATGCCCAGTTACGGTTAAAGTCTGCCTGTGTGGTCATGATTGGTGCTGGCGGTCTTGGTTGCCCCGCTTCTGAGACCCTCGTACGTGCAGGTCTTGGGCAAGTACATCTGATTGATGATGACCTGATTGAGGCCAGTAACTTGCAGCGACAGACGCTGTTTCTACCAGACGACATTGGTAAGCCAAAAGCACTCACTGCCGCCCATATGCTACAGCAAATTAATCCGTTGATTAGTGCGCGTGGTACGGTTGCTCGTTTGAGTGAAGACAATGCTTATGAGCTACTTGATATGGCGTCCGGTAAGCCTGATTTGCTATTAGATTGTACTGATAATTTTGCGACCCGCGATGTCATTAATCGTATCAGTGTCCGTTACCAAATTCCACTCTTGTCTGCCTCAGCAATTGCGATGCAAGGTCAATTGGCATTGTTTGAACCGCAGTTAAACACGGGCTGCTATTATTGTGTGTTCGGTGCGCCTGATACTGATGGCAATTTGGATGAGCGTACTTGCGCCAATTCAGGGGTACTGGCCAGTACCACCGCCATTATGGGCAGCTTACAAGCCAATGCCGCCTTACAATATTTAGGATTAACCAAAAATCCACTGACAAATAAACTACTAGTATGGGACGGTAGCCTGATGCAGCAGCGGCTAATGGGCTATCGACAAGATAAGCAATGTCCTATATGTGCTATTTAGTTTTCTAATCATTCTTTGTTTACTGACAACAGTTGTCCTTTATGAAAATTCATCGTCCTCATTTATTAAAGCATACCTTCAATGTTGTTAACCGTGTTCGTCAAACGGCCAGTATTGCAGGGCTGTCTGCGTTAAGAGTTGCCAAAGGTGAGAAGCCTGATGCTAAGCTGCTAAAAGAAACCTTTGAGCAGTTGGGTACTACTTATATCAAAATTGGGCAATTTATTGCCAGTACGCCCTCTCTATTTCCACGTGAGTATGTCGAGGCATTTCAAGATTTTTTAGATCAAACGACCCCCTTGTCATATGATTATATCGAGCGGGTATTGACGGCTGAGCTGGCGGTGAATGGCCAAACGCTGAGTGATAAGTTTGCACATATCGATGCAAAACCATTAGCCTCAGCTTCTATTGCGCAAGTCCATGCCGCGCGTCTACATAATGGCGATGAAGTGGTATTAAAGGTGCAAAAACCTGATGTTGAAACCATCATGCAGACCGATTTAGGCGTATTGCATGCGGTGACTAAATTGCTAGAGCTGCTGATGCCATCGATGAAGTTTGCCAGTATTGCCCCGATTATTGATGAGATTCGGCTAAGAATGTTGGCAGAAACAGACTTTATCGCTGAGGCACAAAATATCCGCGATTTTCAGCAATTTTTGGCAGTATCAGGTAACACACGGGTTGTTGGCCCTAAAGTCTATGATGAGCTGACGACGAGGCGGGTACTGACCATGAGTCGCTTGTACGGGGTTTCTATGGTCGATGAGTCTGCTATGCGTCAGTATTGTGACGACCCGGCGCAAGTAATGGCAGATACCTTAAACACGTGGTTTGCAAGTTTGATGCTGTGCAATAGCTTTCATGCAGACTTACATGCGGGTAATCTAATGCTGTTGACTGATGGCCGCATTGGCTTTTTGGACTTCGGTATCGTGGGTAAGCTCAAAGCCGAAAGCTGGCGCGCTTGTATGGGTATGATGCAGGCTTTGCAAGATAATGATTATCAAATGATGGCGCACCATATGATCGATATGGAAATGACCAACACACGTAATCAGATAGACGAGGTTGCCTTAGCCAAGGATTTGCAGCGCATGATGCGGTCTATTATGGCTGAGGATAAAGCCTTTACTAGTGGCATACCTTTTAACACCAAAGATCAAGCAGATGATCTTAATAAGATGATGCTGGAGATTGTCGATGTGGGTAAGCGTCATGGTATCCACTTTCCGCGTGACTTTGCCTTATTGACTAAGCAACTACTATACTTTGATCGGTTTATGCGTACGCTAGCGCCTGACATGGATATGTTCAGTGATAAACGAGTGGCGATGCTAGGGCAAGCGGACACAAGGTCAATAGCGTAATTTTTAGCAGCATTATTTATTGTGTCATTGTAGCTTTGCATCACTGGTTGCCCACCATTTTTAAAGACTTTTAATACAAATTTAAAAACTTTTAACACAAAGGATTGTGTGCCAAGTGCCACAAATTGGCTCTGTCATGATGACTGAATCTCGCCACCGTACGATACCCCGCATTACCAACGAAACCGCCATCGCAGCGATAGGACTGTATTGCATGGCGGTGGTGATGGGCTATGGACGCTTCTTATTTACGGCCACCCTTCCTGATATTATGACTCAGCTGACGCTATCGACCACCATTGCGGGCTGGCTGGCGTCGGTCAATTATATAGGCTATTTTATTGGCGCGCTCATTGCGATGTTTGTTCCTCACCGTTTGACGTGGCAAATGCTAATGGTGTGGACCAGCGTTAGTATAGTCACTACTATGCTGTTAGTCGTGCCGGAGATGTCTTTGAGCTGGTGGTATGTCATTCGTTTGCTGTCAGGGATAGCCAGTGGGGTGGCGATGATTTTGAGCTCGTCATTGGTCATTCAGCGCTTTAGTGCCGAGCGTCGATCTGTACTATCAGCGTTACATTATGCGGGTATTGGGGTCGGTATTAGCGCCTCTGCCATTCTAACCTGGTGGCTGTTAACATTAGGCTACCATTTTGATATTATTTGGTTGGTGGCAGGTATCAGTAGTCTCCCGGTTATCTGGCTGCTCTATGCCATACGTCCGGAGGCTGCACTTACGTCAGACACTTCAGCTAACACGACATCTGAACCTCTAGACTCGCACCGTGACGATCAGCGCTCATCAGTGCATCAAACCTATATCAATTTCAAAAGATCACTCTACGAAGCGGCACTCGGTCATACCAAAGCCATTGTATTATTGTTAGCAAGTTATGTGCTGGCCGGGTTTGGCTATATTACCTCAGCGACTTTTTTGCCAGTAATGGCGGCGCAGCGATTGACCACGCAGACATATGCTGGGTTGCTAATTTGGTTGGTTGTGGGTATTTTTGCGATGATATCCAACCCAATCTGGGGCGCACTTGCTAAGCGTATTGGTGAAATAAAAACCTTAATAGGCTTAACCTTACTGCAAGCGTTGGGGATGTTTTTGCCGTTATGGTTCGATGGGGCGCTGGGCTTATATGCTAACGCAGTCATTTTGGGATTAACCTTCGTCGGTATGGTCTCGATGACGCTTACGCTTATTAAAAATATCAATCCAGATTATTCTAATTTACTGATAGGACTGGCAACTTTAGCTTATGCGCTAGGGCAGTTTATTGGGCCTTTAGTGACTGTTGCGCTGGCAGGTGATAATGATAATTTTAATGCCGGATTACTTGTCGCTAGCATTGGACTGCTTATTGGGATTGTTCTATTGTTATTCTTTCGACGCCAGCCACAGTGTACGGCATAGCCTATAAGTCAGTATTTAATAAGCGTTCTAACCTTGATTTTTAACCCTATAGTCGATTCAACATAAAAGAGACGCACGTTGTACCAGTAGCCCATTCGTATTGTGTCGTTCGCATTGTGTCGTTTCTAAATTGGCTTAGCTATATAATCTTAAACAGCTTTATTATTCAAAAGTTAAACAATAATAAAACTAAACGATGCTACGGTTAAACACTTCGCGCAGCTCAAAGCTAGTATGAACTTGCGCCACGCCTTCAATATGATTAAGCCTGTGTAATAAAAACTCCTCATAATGCGCCATATCGCGCACCCGTACTTTAATTAAGTAATCTTCAGTGCGTCCAGTGACAATGCTACAGCTGACCACTTCATCGAAGCTTTGCACTTTACGCTCAAATTGCTCAAAGCGCTCAGCAGTATGACGATCCATACTGATAGCGATAAATATTGATAAAGGATAGCCCAGTTTTTGCGCATCGGTTTGAGTATGATAACCGGTAATAACCCCAGTCTCTTCCAAACGTTTAATCCGGCGCGCGCAGGGCGTAGCAGAGAGATTAACGCGCTCAGCAAGCTCAGTAATACTCATGCGTGCCTCTAACTGTAATAAGCGCAATAAGCACTTATCAATCTCATCGATCTCAACCGTAGAAAGGGTGTTAAAATGACTATTTGGCATGTTTTATCTAATAATTAGTGAATTAATCTAATTATAACTATAAAAATAGGTTTTATCACTAAATTAACAATAATATAGATAAAATAAAGCTGCTTTTCACTCTATAAAATTTGCTATTATAATGACATAAACTTCTGTTAACTCGTATGATAAACACTGATTTATTTATCAGTCAGTTAGAAATATAACTCGTTAAAAATACAAACTGCTACCTTATCTAAGGATTGATTATGTCTGACAATGCCACACGTAATGCGACCACAAAAACTGCGCCTGCCAAAATAACACCGAAGCATGCTGCTTTTGATTATCAAAAATATCGTCCATTTGCTTTTGCACCTTCATTGTCAGATCGCACGTGGCCAAGCAAAACGATTGAGAAATCACCGATATGGGCCAGTGTAGATCTGCGTGATGGTAACCAAGCCCTCATTGATCCGATGACCATTGAACAAAAAATGTGCTTTTTTAAGACTTTGGTCGATGTAGGCTTTAAAGAGATTGAGATTGGTTTTCCCTCAGCAGCGCAAGTCGAGTTTGATTTTGCCCGTAAATTAATCGAAGAAAACCACGTGCCTGAAGGTGTGACCTTGCAAGTATTGGTTCAAGCCCGTGAGCATTTGATTGCCCGTACCTTTGAATCACTAAAAGGCGCAAAACGTGCCATTGTTCACGTTTATAACTCAACCTGTCGTATTCAGCGTGAAAAAGTCTACGGAAAGGATAAAGTTGAGATTAAAGAAATTGCGGTTACTGGGGCTAAGTTGTTGGTTGAGTATGCTGCCAAATATCCTGAGACGGAATGGGTATTTCAGTATTCGCCTGAGAGCTTTAGCCAAACTGAACCAGAATATGCGGTAGAAGTTTGTGATGCGGTTTGTGAAATCTGGCAGCCACAGAACGGTCAAGAAGTGATTCTTAACTTGCCCGCAACGGTTGAAGCCTCTATGCCCAATATCTTTGCCGATCAGGTCGAGTACTTTTGCCGTAACCTTGCTAAGCGAGAACATGTGACCGTCAGCTTGCACACTCACAATGACCGTGGCTGTGCCGTAGCTGCTGCTGAGCTTGGAGTACTTGCTGGAGCAGATCGTATCGAAGGTACGTTGCTTGGTAACGGTGAGCGCACGGGTAATATGGATATTATGGTCATGGCAATGAACTTGTTTAGCCAAGGTATCGACCCTGAGCTTGATTTTAGTAATATGAGTGAAATCGTACAAGTGGTCAGCGAGTGTAATAATTTACCGCTACACCCGCGTCATCCGTACGTTGGTGAGCTGGTCTTTACCGCCTTTAGTGGCTCGCATCAGGATGCTATCAAAAAATCTCTCGATTACAATGAAAAAAATGTCGAGCAAACCGAAAACGTTTGGGACGTGGCTTATTTGCCCATTGATCCGGCGCATATCGGTCGCAGTTATCAAGATGTGGTACGTATTAATAGCCAGTCTGGTAAAGGAGGCGTTGCTTATATTCTCCAGCGCAACTACGGCTTTAACTTGCCGCGTTGGATGCAGATTGACTTCAGTCGCGTCGTACAGCAGCAAGCTGAAACCGCTGCGCGTGAATTACAAAACGATGAGGTATTGCAGACTTTTGAAGCTACCTACTTACAGCAAGGTAGCTTTGAGTTATTAGATTATAGTGTCAATAATAAAGGCGGTGAGGTTTACTTTAATGGTCAGGTGCAGATGAATGGCGAGACCATCACCATCGAGGGCACAGGTAACGGTCCATTGTCATCTTTCATCGATGGCCTAGCACAGCATACCGGCAAGTCATTACATGTCATCAACTATTCTGAACACGCTATCAATCCGCAGCACAACAATGTTAATAGTGATGGCAACGGTATCGACGATGATACTAATAATGATAATAAAACCAATGCCAATGCAGCGGCCTATATTCAGCTGAATGTCGATGGCGAGGTTTACTCGGGCATTGGTACTTGTAGCAGCACCGTATCGGCGATGCTAAAAGGAGCGTTATCTGCTTTTGCTCAAGCGCCCAGTACAACAGCCGCTTAAGATGAAATAGCTAGATAAGTTATCGAGCATACTTAGCAACCATACCGCCATGTCTCCTTGCGTTAAGCAAATCAAAGTCATGGCGGTATTTTTTGATGCTGATTTTTAGATATTTTTCGATGCCTCGTTTCCAGTAATTATTTTTAGCCATTAATACTATCGGGTAATCTTGAATAGGCCATCAGCTAAATGACAAGGTCGGCGTCATTGAATGACGTGTTAACTCATTTTTGGCTATTTATAGCATAATGTTACTTGTGTTTTTGGTGTCCAAGACTTACGCTAATGTACATATTGCTCATTATTATAAATAAAAAGGTTAATTATGGAACCTCTCTCATTTGCTTCAGTTACATTAGCATCTATTTTAGCGTCACTGCCAGCAAACGGTAAAGTCATTAGTGAGCCGACGATTACTACGCATATTAGCCCTGCCATCGCTGGACAATGGGAGATAGATCTGAACAGTACCGATGCTATGAGTAAGCCTACAGCGGCAGCTGTTGATTCAGGAATAGCTAGTGATGAGCCTAATGTCATTGCAGGCCGGAAAGGTGGAGTGCTGGATCAAAGTGAACGACGTATTATCAATGCCGTACCCAATATTAAGAACACTGCCAATCAAAATATAAGCGCGTCAGCAGCGAAATCTACCCAGTGCCGTGAGTTATATAACTTCGGTGCGGACAATGAGATGTGGGCAGTCAGTGGTAAAGAATGGACCTATGGTCGTTATTTGGTGACCCACCGTGAAGAGGGGCTACCAATTATCGCTATCAAAACCATTTATGATAATAATGAAACAGACTGTTCAGGCAACCAGATTGATCAGACCGATGAAGCCTTAATTGCCTTTTTAAATCATGACGGTAATAAAATGCAGTGGTGTGCAGATCCTGATGGTAAAGAGTGCTATATGAACTTTCATAGAGTGTTACCTTAGCCTACTAGTAGCTTACTAAGGGTTGTCTTATCCAGTCTCATTAAAAAACCGCTATCAGCAACGATAGCGGTTTTTTTTGGTATAAATATCTATAAACACCCAGCATCATTATAATGTATAGATTATGACGCCGCTTTTTCTTTATCAGCAGTCAATAATTCTTTTTCAAGATAATGGATATTTTGTGCCTCATTGGCAAAATTTTCATCGGTTAAAATGACATCACTATGCAATGCAATATTGGTTTTTATACCTTCAATAATTAACTCATCCAGCGCATGCAAAGTTTTTGCAATGGCTTGTTGGCGTGTTTGGCCATGACAGATAAGTTTGCCAATCAAGGAATCATAATAACTAGGAATTTCATAACCAGGGTAGAGATGCGAGTCAAAGCGAACGCCAGCACCACTTGGTGCAAATAACTGTGTTACCGTACCTGGTGAGGGTATAAAGGTTACTGCATCTTCAGCATTGATACGACATTCAATAGCGTGACCTTGAACTTCAATCTCGCTTTGGCGATAGGACAGTCCATAACCTGCAGCGATTTTTAATTGTTCAACCACCACATCAATACCCGTAATCATCTCGGTGACCGGATGCTCAACCTGAACGCGTGTGTTCATTTCAATAAAGAAAAATTCGTTATTTTCAAATAAAAATTCAAACGTACCAGCTCCGCGATACTTAACCAGCTCACAAGCTTTGACGCAAGCATCCAAGATTGGCTGACGTACATCATCAGGGATATCAGGGGCAGGCGCTTCTTCCAATACCTTTTGATGGCGGCGCTGTAGTGAGCAGTCACGGTCGTATAGATGAATGGCATTGCCATTCCCATCACCCAGCACTTGAACTTCAATGTGGCGCGGGTTCTGTAAGTAGCGTTCCATATAGACAGTGTCATCACCAAACCACAGCTCAGCTTCTTGTTTTGCGGCTTGTACTTGGCCGATAACTTCTTCGAAACGTTCGACGACGCGCATACCGCGGCCACCACCACCAGATGCGGCTTTAATGATCAGCGGAAAGCCAATATTGTGCGCTTGTTCTTCAGCATTATGTAGGTTTACCGCACCAACAGATCCCGGTACGGTGGGGACGCCTGCTTTTTTCATGGCATTAATAGCGGAGACTTTGTTACCCATTAAGCGAATATGATCCGCATTGGGTCCAACGAAAGTTAACCCTGCTTCTTCAACGCGCTCAGCAAATTCAGCATTTTCAGCTAAAAAGCCATAACCAGGATGGACAGCATCAGCACCAGATATTTCAGCAGCGGTTAAGATAGTATTAATATTTAGATAGCTCTGATTGGCATTAGGCTTACCGATACAGATGGCTTCATCAACGAAGCGCAGGTGCATTAGGTTTTCATCGGCAGTGGAGTAAACACCGACAGTCTCGATACCAAGCGCTTTACAAGCGCGGACAATACGTAGAGCAATCTCACCTCGATTGGCGATGAGCAGTTTTTTTATCATGGGGTCATCCTTGTCAAAGCGGCGTTGATTGATTAACTTTTTATAATCAATCATAACAAAGTAAAGTGTGGCAGATACCGTTACGCTTTATAGCGTATGACGGGCTGGCCAAACTGTACGACCTCAGAGTTGTTCACTAATATTTCTTCAACGACACCGCTTTGAGTGGCTTCGAGCGGGTTCATGATTTTCATCGCTTCGATAATACCCAGCGTATCACCCGCTTGTACTTTTTGTCCGATTTTTACAAATGGAGGATCGTTAGGGCTAGGCGCGGAATAAAATACACCCACCATTGGTGAAGTCTCAATGCTACCTGCTTTTACGTTTTCTTTGGCTTCAGTAGCGACAGGCGCAACGCCAGCAGTAGGCGCAGCCATCATCGTTGGGGCAGGGGCATCGTAATGACGAGTAAGACTAATATGCTCATCGTCTGAACTGACTTCTAGATTGACCAGTTCGTTTTCTTCCATGAGGGCTATTAGGGTGCGTATTTTTTCAATATCCATAATTTTAATGAGGCCTTGTACTAGAATTCAAGTAATAGTGTAACAAAATATTGTCTAATTAGATGCTAATGATACCTATATTCAGCGCAATGAGCAATCAATGTACAGTTGTTAACTGGGAATTTTTACATATTTTGACGTGAACATACTCATCGGTAAGAAATACCCAGTCATTCATCATAGTCTATGTCGCTAGGTAGCGCTAGTAATGGTTACTAGACGCTACGACAGAAAAGTATAATAGAAAAATAAAAAAACTATTTAAAAAATGCTGAAGGACAAAATTTAGATGACAATCTTTGGCAGCACATCCACGCAGCTTAGCTTAGTAATACAGTTTGTGTAAAAACGAGTGGTCAATTAAGCTTAGCTCACTAAGCCCACATCGCTCTCAAGCGTTTCTGTTGATAACGCAGACGCAGCGTGAGTAGAATGGAAGATAAGAATAAGCCAGTAATTAGCGCCATCCAAAACCCTTGTGCCCCAGTATCCGTAAAGCGTACTAAGTAAATACCAAGCGGCAAAGCGACGATCCAATAACAAAACAGCGTTACCCACATTGGCACGTTAGTGTCCTGCATACCGCGTAATATACCGGCAATATTGACCTGCCAGCCATCAAACAGTTGATAAGCAAGCGCAAAAATTAATAGGTGCATGGCTTGTGCGCGTACTTCTAGGTTATCAGTGAAAGCGGCAGCCAGTTGTGGTCTGAACAGCCAAATTCCCAGCATACAAACCATAGCAATAAGTACGGTCCAGATAAGCCCCGTGGCTTGAACCTGACGCACGGCGAGCAGATTCTTTTGGCCAAAACGATTGGACACCATAATAGTCAGTGCCATTGCTACCGAGATGGGTATCATAAACAGCTGCGAGGTTACGGCTAGTGCCACTTGATGCGACGCTGTTGCCAATTCACCTAACGGACTGATCACCAGTGCGCCTAAGCTAAATAAACTGGCCTCAAAAAAGATAGAAACACCAATCGGTATCCCCAGCTTAAGCAGTTTTGTGATTTGCTCGCGGTTGGGTTTAGTGAAGCTATAAAAAAATCGCGTGCTGGCAAATTGCTGGCGCTTAGTAAAAGTGGTGTAAGCAGCCAATAGTAAGACATTTATCCATAACACCATCGCCGTTGCCACCCCGCAACCCGCACCACCCATCTCAGGCATACCGTACAAACCATGGATAAAAATGTAGTTGAGTGGAATATCGGCTAATAATCCAATGACACTGATAATCGTCACCGGCTCAGGGCGACCGAGCGCCTCGCAGTAACTACGTAGTACTGCATAGACTGCTAAAGCAGGGAAACCAAAAGATACCCCATGTAAGTATTGAGTCGCTATAGGCTGAATGTTTTCAGGGACGCCCATCAACCCAAGTACGTTTGGCGCTAGATTAACGACAACAAAACCAATAATACCAATAACCCCTGCGGTCCATAGCGACTGTTGGGTAATATGTGGCACTTGGTCGTGTTTGTTCTGACCTATTGCTTCTCCAATCAGGGGGGTGGTAGCGATCAAAATACCCGTTGCTAATAAAAACAGTGGTAGCCAAATACCAGAACCGACCGCCACGGCAGCTAAATCGAGTGCTGAAATTTGGCCTGCCATAATGGCATCGACAACACCAAGTGCTGCTTGGCAAAACTGAGTGATTAAGATAGGCAGTGCTAGCACGCCTAGGCGCAGGCTGTAGCTCTTAAAATCTTTAAAGGATAACGGGGAAACCATAGTTAGCAACTTGTTAATTATTCACGGTGGTTATTGTTGATGGACAAATCCTGCCATCAACAAGTCAATAGCGAAACAATAAGAGGGGGATAGTGCCGGCAATCATACTCTGGTAATCATGCTAAATAAAATTAATACGTAGATAAATGCGTGCCGCTGGTAAAATTCTCTAGCGTGCTTTGCTGTGCGCTTCGCCAAACAGAGACTACAAACTCTACCCGCCACACGGTCTCTATTTTAAAGTGTACTGACTATAGTAAAAAATAGAGAGTCATTAAAATACAGCCAGAAAAATACGGACACTAAAATAAAAATAACCCGTCAATTCAAGATATGAATGGACAGGTCAAAAGTAACTAGAATGGTAAAGAAGCCGTGCCGTGATGTCAATGTTTTCTGCAGGCATTCATTGAATAGTAATTATTATACTTGAGTCACCGTAACGGCAATAAGGAGTCCTCAGGATCTGACAATAGATCTAGCGTCTCCGCCATATTTATAATCGTTCGCCAATGCTTAGGTTCAAGCGGTATGACGGTTAATTGCGCACAGCCTTTTCTGAGTAATAAAGAATCCTCAAGCGCGGGCAAGAATTTAAGTTGGGATAGCGGCAGTGTATCGATAAAAGCTTGTTCAAAAGTGACATCAACCATATACCAGCGCGGCTGCTCTTCTGTCGCTTTGGGGTCATAATGTCGATGTTCAGGATGAAACTGGGTCGGGTCGGGGTAGCCTGCTTTACTGATGGTCATAATGCCTGCAACCCCAGAGGGCTTAGCACTTGAATGATAAAAAAACACTTTGTCGCCCACTTTCATATCATCACGCATAAAGTTACGGGCGCGGTAATTACGCACGCCATCCCAGCTCTCGGTTCTCATACGTTGTAAGTCATCAATCCCAAAAAAACGGGGATTAGACTTCATCAGCCAGTATGCCATGTGCTTTATCCTATCATTTATTGTGAGCTGCTTATTGTCGATTATTATGCAAACTCAGAAAACTACTGCTAAAAAAGGCGAATTTTTTGAGATAAGCCTAAAATAATACTTGATGGTTATTTTGCCTGTATGGCCCCGTAGTTAACATGAGCGTTTGTTATTGGTTTTGTTATCAATAGGAATGGGTTTAAGAGGAATAATTTTTGATGAAGTTAGCGATATCAGTGCTTTTCTTTATGGCGCGTAGCCGTTATCCTAGCAATAATTTTGCGGTTTGCCGCTGTCTTTTACCGATAAGTTTACGTTATGCCGATACCTGAGTCTGATAATTCTGTGAATATCAGTGATTACAATACCCTTGATGTCATTAACAGCTCTAATAATGCCATCAATAGCTCTAATGATGCCATCAATAGCTCTAATATAGATGCGATGAGCATTCCGCTTGCGCTATACATACACATTCCGTGGTGCGTAAAGAAGTGTCCTTACTGCGATTTTAACTCGCATGAGTTAGGGGTTGATATATCACTATCAATGTATGACGAGTACGTGGACGCGCTGTTATTAGATGCGCGTATACAGCAGGAATTAACCCAAGGGCGAGAGATTAGTTCGATATTTATCGGTGGCGGTACACCTTCGCTATTGCCAATTGCTCAGTATCGGCGCTTATTTGTTGGATTACGTGAGTGTTTTGATTTTGCTAGCGATATTGAAGTCACTATGGAAGCCAACCCCGGTACGCTAGAGCATGCGCCATTTTCTGAGTATTTAGACGTGGGTATCAACCGCTTATCTATTGGCGTGCAGAGCTTTGATGCTGATAAGCTTGAGACACTTGGACGTATTCATGATCCAAAACAAGCCTTATCAGCGATTAACTCAGCGCGCGCTGCAGGATTTGAGCGGGTAAATGTTGATTTGATGCACGGCTTGCCGCAGCAAACTATGATTGAGGCATTATATGATATTCAAATCGCGCATGATGCCGGAGCGACCCACATATCTTGGTATCAGCTGACCATTGAGCCTAATACGGTATTTTATCGCAATCAGCCAATCTTACCGGACGAAGACAGTTTGGCCGATATTGAGCAGGCAGGGCAGGCGTTATTACAGAGCTTAGGTTATGATAATTATGAGGTGTCGGCATGGGCTGGCGCGTTAGATAAGCCGTGTCGTCATAATGTCAATTATTGGCAATTTGGTGACTATCTGGCGATTGGTGCTGGCGCTCACGGTAAGGTCAGTATTGGGGGAAATGTTAATATTCCCAATATAGAAGACATCAAGAATACTGATTCCAAAAATAATGATGACTTAATAGAAGCAGGTATTTATCGCTTTAGTAAATCACGTATGCCTAAAGACTATGTTTCCTGTCAGGATGCCCCAAAAACGGTCGGCTGGCAAGCCATCCCTAGTGATGAGTTAGTCAGCGAATTCATGCTCAATGCATTACGTTTGCATGAGGGCGTCACTTGGGCGCTGTTTGAGGCACGAACGAATTTGCACTACAGTGATATTTCTGAACAAGTGGCTAAGCTGGTTGGCCAAGGTTTATTAATAGACAGTAAAGACACGCTACGACCTACTGCATTGGGACGGCGTTATCTCAATCAAGTATTGCGAGCGTTCTTATAAATTGTCGCGATAAAATTTTTGTGAGATACGAGCGCTCAACTATACATACAAAGTTTAGAGTAGCGTAAAAGAAAAAAGGCTTACCAAGTAAATGGTAAGCCTTTTAAACATTAAATATAAGCACTTAAAACTTAGATTTTTTGTTTTACGTCTGTCGCTGTGTTGCTTACAGCATCGCCAGCACTTGATACGTCTTGGCCTAAACCTGCAAAAGTATTACAACCCGTTAGTACAAACATTGCAGTCATAGATGCGATAATTAATTTTTTCATAATACTGTCCTCAAAATAGGTACGATCATACCAGTGGAATAAATCACGTTAAGCGACTTGCTGTAACGCCATCTATTATATGTAGAATAAAAAAAGCAATACTGTTGACTCATATGGAGACATATCAAATATGCCATTCTAATGGCGTAATATTGCTTCGTTATCCGTCAGGGACATCATAATAAAAGTTAAAATAGTTGCCCAGTATCAAAGTGTAATTATTGACAGTAAACTGTAACTTTTCATTACGCTGAAATATAAAACGACTTACTTCATTGTTAAATAGTAATGTTTATATGTAGACATATTGGCTGCTAAGCCATAAGCAAATTGTAGTCAAACCACTCGTTATTTAGTTATTTATTAACCTATTTATGGAACCATTATGACCATTCACATTGTGCTGGTAGCCCCAAAAATACCCAGCAATACTGGAAATATCATTCGTCTGTGCGCTAATAGTGGCGCGCAGCTGCATGTCGTGAAGCCTTTAGGGTTTGAGCTTGATGACAAGAAGCTGCGCCGCGCTGGCCTTGATTATCACGAATACGCGCATCTACAAGTACATGACGATTGGACAGCTGCCAAACAGGCCTTAGTAAATGCGGATTGTCATATTATCACCGCAATGACCACTAAGCTTAGCAAACCGTTTTACGATTATAACTTCATGGCTCAAGCAAGTGCTGACTTAGAAACCCATTCACAAAGCACTTCTGATGTAGCACCTAATGTAGCACTGGTATTTGGTTCAGAAACAGCAGGTTTAGCAGAGGATATTCGTGAGGATATTGGCGCAGCTCATTGGCTTAGACTACCTATGCTGCCTGATTCGCGTAGCCTAAACCTATCGAATAGCGTGGCGATATGTCTGTATGAGGTATGGCGGCAGCAAAACTTTGGTGGTGACAAAGGTCGCAGTGTTGGTTATGAAACGCTTACGGTTTATGACCCAAAGTAGCTTTATTCAAAACCGTGTTTTTGACGGTCAGTTCAAAACAAAATAGGCACAGGACTAATAATGTGCTACTGGTAAAAATTTTACTCGCTTGCTGTGCGACGTCGTCACTCTATCTAAAGGCTTCAAAAAATTGATTAGAGCAGTACTGTATTCTTTTTAAAATGAATTGGCTGTTGTCAAACAGTCTGAATTGTAAAAACTAAAATCTCGGCTAACACTAATGCGTTGTAAAACAATGCACTACAAGCAATTAGGTGGCTTCGGCAGTCCAGCGAGGCGATTAACATGGCGGGCGACCAAACCAGTATTAAACAGTTGCTGTAGCTTTTGATTGCTTATGTCCTGCTCAGGTAAAGTTTGTTGTAGCCATTTAATCAGCGGGCGAGTGGCAGGGGCGTGATTGAATTTACCAAAAAACGCGCGTACTTGTTGCAGAACCTTTAGATGCTCAGCGCTCAAACTAACGTCTAGCGTATCAGCGAGCTGCTGGGCAATATCAGGGGTCCAAAGCGTATGGTCACATAAATGACCGTCTTGATCCAATTCTATGCTGGCAGTCGCGGTAGACATTGTGGTGATAGCAGCTGGAATAGTAGAAGTCGGAGTAATAGAAGTCATAAGGCAATCGTCACCACTTTGTCGAACTTGGTTTTATTAACATTGGCATTTTGAGTCATCTCAACCCACTCACTATCAGTTAAGAGGGCGGTTAATTCGGCATTTAGGTTTAGCTTAGCAGTAGCGTCGGGTGATAGCTGGGCGACATCATCGGCAAGCGCGTAGATACCTACGATACCTTGTATCTCATTCTCATCCAAATAAGCGTTTAGCCATGCAATAAAAGCGACCGTTGTGCCCAGCAAGAGGATACTGTCGCCGGCACGCCATGTTAGCGCCATCTCTTCAATGCCGCGACTAAGTGTATCCATTGCGCTGTGTAATTGATATAACGTTGCCATAACGGTGTCCGATTGCTAGTAGCTATAGTATATAGAATGATGTGTAAAATTTTAGGATTTAAAGCGATTAAAAATAAGTTGATGAAAACTAGAAGGTTAAAATCTGCTCAAATTCTTGTGAGTTAATGACTTCTGGTATAAGTGTCAGTTGCGTGGCTAGATCATTTGGCAGCATACCTGTGAGCCAGCCGCTAAACACATCATCAGGTAGCCAAGCTGCTGGCATATCATACAATTCAAGCGATTGAATCATACCGTGCAAACGAGACTGGGGCTGCATTAATAATCCAAAGACAGGGGCGTCTAAATACAACTGTACTTCATGGCCGAAGGTCGCCAGTGTCAAGGCAAGGGCACAGCCTTCGTAACTTGCCATCTCAGTAGGCGTGCGCAGCTGAATGAGTAACTTCATGATTGATCCTTAATTAAGCCGTCTCAAAACTGTATCAGGCGGCAGTTACCTTGCATCATCATCGCAAGCTCACTTAAACCGACCAAATGAAATCCAGCCGCCATGTTTTCGCCATTGAGCTGATGGCGCGCGCTATTGTCTGTATCACTGATACCACGACTGAGCGCGGTACTGACGCAAACAGATAGCGATAGCTGATATTGCTCAGCGAGTTTCTGCCATTCCTGTGTCAAGTTAGTTTGATCAGCAGACTGCCAGCGTAACCGATTCGCAGTATGCGCGGCATCGGCGTAAAAAAAGACGTGCAGTGGCTGCTTATCGTTTTCGAAGCTGTTAGCGTTTTCAGACTCATAAGTACGGTCATCGACCTCATGCTCATGAGTAGATGCTGCTTGCTGAAGAAAGGCACGAACATAGCGTAGCGCTAAATGAGCAAGTGGGTGACTGGGGTCGGCAGTTATCAGTAGTAGCTGGCTGGTGGCTGTCATAGAAGGTCTTATCGATCAGTGTGCTAGAGTAGTATGCTACCTCGACTTACCTATCGAGGCAAGCTGTATGCTGGTAATTATTATCCAGCTGCCGCTTACATTAGGGCAACGCTCCTTTTTCTCAAGGCGCCGCGCTGATGCAAGGCATCATTGATATTTGCCTGTCATCAAATTGTCAAATGACTCACGTAAGGTAACGGTATAAATCATACCAAAATTTGCGATTACGAGCCAACACTCATGATGATGTTTGATGATATGGCGACAAAAGCGTATGTTAACGCACCCTCTGCAGCGGCGGATGGCGGTGTATATTTATCCGACCGTGATAAGCCTTCAATCATCGATGAGTCAACGTCATGGCAGGCATCAAACCATAGCCGATCTGATACGCTGCATGTTTTATTGGTAACTGAAACGTGGTGGCCTGATGTCAACGGTGTGGCCATGAGCTTGCAGCGCCTTATGATGCAAATGGCGCAGATGGGCCACAGAATCAGCTTGGTTCGACCCAAACCAAAACAGCTCACCTATCAATCCTCGACCACGCCGCACGCACTAAACCCGCTGCCAGCTCAGCTGTCAAAAGCAGACGACCTCGCCATGGCACAAGCATTTGTGACAAATGAGCTTCAGGTTGGCGGTATGTCTATTCCTAAGTATTCAAGCCTACAGTTTGGGCTGCCCTGTTATTTTCAGATTAAAAAAGCGTGTCGAGCGCTGGCGCCTGATATCGTGCATGTGGCCACAGAAGGGCCGCTTGGCTTTGCCGCTCTACTGGCGGCCAAACACCTAAACATCCCCGTCACAACGGGCTATCACACACAGTTTCATAATTTTAGTAAACACTTTGGCTTAGGCGTGCTATCAACGCCACTGCTGGCTTATCTACGATGGTTTCATAATGCATCGCAGGCGACTTGTGTGCCAAGTGAGCAAACCCTAAACGACTTAGCTGATATCGGCTTTCATCGGTTGTATGAAGTGGGCCGAGGTGTCGATTTGGTACAGTTCAATCCCGCGCACCAAAGCGCCACGCTAAGAGAGCAGTGGGGCGCACGGCGTCAGCATACGGTATTAATGGTGGTCAGCCGATTGTCTCCGGAAAAAGGCATCGATTTGGTTATCCAAAGTTTTTATGCACTACAGCGCACACAGCCAAAGCGCGCGGTAAAGCTGGTGGTCGTCGGAGATGGCCCTGATCGCGCACGGCTAGAGACACTGGCAAAAAAAGGTGGTGAGGATATTGTCTTTGCAGGTACTCAAACAGGGCAGGCGTTATCACACCACTATGCCAGTGCAGATGCTTTTGTGTTTGCCAGTCAAGTCGAAACCTTTGGCAATGTGGTGGTTGAGGCGATGGCCAGTGGCTTGCCTGTTTATGCGTTTGATGATGCCGCGGCTGGCATGTTGGTGACAAAAGATAAAGGAGGGCTTGCCGCATTAGGCGCGCAGCAAGCGTTTATAGATATGGTGGCAAACTTGCCTTCGATGGCGGTATTACAACAGCAAGGCAAACAAGCAGTGAGCGGTGTTTCTGGCTTTTCGTGGCAACGCCCTGCCAATCAGATGATCGCCATGTTTTATCACGCCATTGATAAGCGCGCCGTCACTACAGGCGCTTAGCGCAAAAAGACTGGACTAGTAGCATAATAGGCTAGCAGATTAACAGGCTAGCAGTTGGTCACAGACCTATTGAGGCCAAACCCATAAACAAACGATAAATCCAGTGATCAATAACCAGTGTGCAATAAGGAGTGGTAACGCAAGATGCATTGTCTAAGCCCGTTGTATTCGCCAGTAAACGGGCACGATCTGATTTGAGGGGATAAGCTGTGAAACGCAATCGTGTCAAGCCATCAAAAAACAAGAAAACCAACTCGTCAATCGAGCCAAATGCTTTGTTTCCCAAAAACCCAACGTTGGCCATTTACCTCAACCAATTTATCGTGTGGGATACCAGCTTATGTATCCACATAAATCGTTACTCAACAAATCACATGATTGCCGCCTTTTTTAAGGGTATCAGCCGACTAGGGGATGGGTGGTTTTGGTATGTGATGCTACTCACTGCTTTGGCTGCACATGGCGCCTCAGCGATACTACCACTGGTGGTGACCATGCTGCTTAGTGCAACCGGCCTTGCAGTCTACAAAATACTAAAGCTCAAAACCGTACGCCCAAGGCCTTATCAAGTGCATCAAGTGATTGTGCTGGGCGAGCGACCATTGGACGTTTTTAGTTTCCCATCAGGCCATACGTTACAAGCGGTACTGTTTACGGCAACGCTTGGCAGTTATTATCCAGAGCTGCTACCGATTATGTTGCCGTTTGCCATCTTGGTTGCTTTGTCTCGCATCGTACTGGGTCTGCATTATCCAACAGATGTCTTGGTGGGTGCTGGCATCGGCTACGTGCTGTCATTATGGATGACCAGTTTGCATCAGCTGATTGCCCAAAGCTTGCTGTTTTTGAGTGTGTCGGTTGTTTATTAGGGGTAGGTGTTATCGGTATTGATATTATACGCACCATAAAACCTATAGAAATAAAGAGGTTTAGCCCCTCACCGTTGCGCTCAGTTTTGTACCAAGTATTGACATAGGCAAGATAGTTGCTTGATACTGTGACTGCCTCGTAAGAAAAAACAATAAACTTAGGGGTAAAGTTCACGTAGTCTTATGACTCTATTTAAGGAGTTTTGTTCCCTATGTCACCTGCTATGTCCTCACGCGCAACCCATGGTACAGACGATCAGCCCACAGCAGCACAACTACTGGTCTTGCAGAGGGCCAGTGAGTTTGCGTATCAGATTTGGGAGACCCGGACGGTCTCGTGCCAGACATTTTTGCGTAGCTATCCATTAGAGGACACCTTAACGCGTCAGCAAATTGATGATCTTATTCAAGATTATACCCTAGATGACAACTATCAGCTTGCTGACGAAGCCAAGGTGATGAGTGGGCTGCGGCATTTGCGCATGCTAATGATGATGCGCTGGATTTGGCAAGATGCATTGGGCGTAATTGCGCTTGAACAGTTGACTGATGAGCTATCTGAATTTGCAGACGGCTGTATTCTCTTTGCCAAGGATTATACCTACCAGCATCTCGTTGCCCAATATGGGCAGCCGACCTTTATTAATGACGCAGGCAACTTACAAATTGATGATATGGCAATTATGGCGATGGGTAAGCTTGGCGCTCATGAGCTGAACTTATCTAGTGATATTGATCTCATCTTTGTGCATCAGGCGCGAGGTGAGACTGATGGCGATAAGGAACAAGGTACGCGATGTATTGATAACAAGCGCTTTATGACTCGACTCGGTCAAGGCATTATTAAGTTGCTTGATAACAATACGGCCGATGGCTTTGTTTTTCGAGTAGATATGCGTCTGCGTCCATGGGGAGATGGGAGTGATTTGGCCATTCACCTGTCCGCATTACAAAAATATTTTACCCAGCATGGCCGCGCATGGGAGCGCTTTGCTTGGCTAAAAGCGCGCGTGGTTGGTCAAGTTTCGCCCTCTTTTTATGATGACCTACAGGCAATTCTTAAACCTTTCGTCTTTCGCTATTATGTTGATTATAGTGCGTTCTCAGCCCTGCGTGAGATGAAATCCTTGATTCAAAATCAAGTTGCGCAGCGTGAAGACCTTGATAACATCAAGCTTGGGGCTGGCGGTATTCGTGATATAGAGTTTATCGTGCAAGCTTTTCAGCTAATCTATGGCGGACGGCACCCGCAGCTACAGGTTAAGTCTTGCTTGCAAGCCATGCAAGCGTTGTGTGAGCGTGAGTACCTGGCGCCTGAGACTTATGAGCAATTACAAGCGGCCTATCGGTTTTTACGTCGGTTGGAACATGGTATCCAAGCCATCAATGATCAACAGACCCAGCGCTTGCCACATGACAGCCATTGGCAGCATAATCTCGCCCTCACGCTTGGGTTTGAGGACTGGGCGGCGCTACTCATTACGTTGAACCAGCATCGGGACAATGTTAACGTGCCGTTTGAGCGTATGGTGACCGAACGGCAGATACCTGCGCAAGAAGATACTGCCTTTGAGCCGGCTCATCTCGATGAACAAATTGCCCAGCTTGACACGGTATTGACTGAACAAAATCGCGCTCAGTTACAGCTGTTTTGGCAATCAAAAATGGTAGCCAATCTCAGTGATGAGGCCAGAGAACGCTTGGACGACGCCTATCCGGTCATTGTGCATGCGCTACTGGCACACCAAGAACAGCAGCAACTTGCTAATACGGCATTGCCACGCCTGATTGCTCTGCTGGAGGCTATTTGTCGCCGTTCTATCTATTTGGTGATGATTGCCGAAAATCCTAATGCGACGGTTGAGCTGATTCCAATGCTGTCAGCTAGCCCTTGGATTGCCAAAGAATTAGCACGTTATCCAGTACTACTCGATACTTTTTTACAGCAGCGCTATCGTCATCTGCCAGACAAGCCGGAGCTACGTGATATCTTGCGTCAGCAGCTATTACGTGTGGAGCCCAATGATGAAGAGCGGCTACTCAGCGTATTGCGGCTATTCAAAAAAAATCAAGTATTGGCAGTGGCAGGCAGCGATGTGCTTGCTGAGCGGCCTATTATGAAGGTGTCAGACTCCTTGACTTATATCGCTGCTGTGGTATTAGAAGCGGCGCTTGAACGTGCTTTTGCAGAGCTAATCAAGCGTTATGGCTATCCTATCGCTCAAGATGGCGATCCGGTCACTGAGGCTGATTGCGGCTTTGCTATCATCGGTTATGGCAAGCTTGGCGGTCTTGAATTGTCGTATTCTTCCGATTTAGATTTGGTGTTCTTGCATAAGATAAAAGAGCAAGGTATGACCACGGGTGATAATTCGGTAAGTGGTATGAAGTTTGCGGCGCGCCTCGCTCAGAAGCTAATGACCTATCTAAATACCCAAACTCGTGACGGTCGTGCTTATGAGGTTGATATGCGTCTGCGACCTTCTGGCAATGCAGGTATGATGGTGGTTTCTTGTCACGCCTTTGAGACCTATCAGCTTGATAAGGCTTGGTCATGGGAGCATCAAGCGTTAGTACGGGCGCGGGCAATCTGTGGCGACAAGCGTGTGACCGTGCGTTTTTGTGATATTCGCCGAACGGTTTTGGCATTGCCGCGCACCTTAGAGCAGGTACGTACAGAGGTGACTAGCATGCGTATTAAGATGCAAAAACATCTGGGTACCAGTCAGTGGCAGCAGCAAGCCGGTAAGTTTCATTTAAAGCAAGATGCGGGTGGCATTGTGGATATTGAGTTTTTGGCTCAGTTTGCCGTGCTGGCTTATTCACATGACTATCTGAGCTTGACCAAATGGAGTGATAACGTCCGTATATTTGAAGAGATGGCCACGCTTGGCATATGGGAGGCACAAGTGTGTCAGGACTTGACTGATGCTTATCTGCGGATTCGTGCGGCAACCCATCAACTAGCATTGGCCGAGCAGTCGTTACTGGTTGACGAGTCGCTATGGACAGAGACTCGCGCGCTCGTGCAAAATCAATGGCAGCGCCTTATGGGCGTAGAGTCGGCAGAGGAAGACTAAAATTAAAATTGATCAGAAGTCTATTTTTATGACAGTAGAATGTTTTATTAGCCAACGCTTGATATAAATAAAAACCATCTAACAACCCACTAAAATACTTCATTTGCTGCCTCTGCCAGTGATATACTCATCCGCACACTATAAAGTATGAAAACTGGTAGTCGTATGAAATAAGCATTATAGGTATCTATAATAAATATATATAATAATAAATAGGTATGCACGATAGATGGTTCGATTATAGTTTTATGACGGCTATCAACTCTATATTGTAATTATATAATTTTAACTAACACTTACTCAAAAAAAGTTAGACGCCAGCGCTAACATAAGGATTATTGAATGAACATGGCAACAGATGAAGGCAAGCTTTGGATGAATGGCACAATGATTGAACAGCCCGATGCCAAAGTTCACGTACTCACGCATAGTTTGCATTATGGTATGGCTGTGTTTGAAGGCGTGCGTGCTTACCAAACTGCTGACAAACGTACTGCAATCTTTCGTCTAAAAGACCATACGGAACGCTTATTAGGTTCCGCCTTTATTTTTCAGATGGAGGTGCCTTTTGACGCGGCTACCCTTGAGCAAGCGCATAAAGACGTGGTCAAACAGAACAACTTAGAAGAAGCCTATATTCGCCCGCTGATATGGATTGGCGCTGAAAAGCTGGGCTTAGCTGCTCATGATAATAGTATCAATGCGATGGTTGCTGCGTGGCATTGGGGTGCTTATTTGGGTGAAGAAGGTATCCAAAACGGTATCCGAGTAAAAACTTCATCGTACACGCATCATTTGCCTAACGTCACTATGTGCAAGGCTAAAGCCTCGAGCAACTATCCGGTCTCTATAATGGCCAATCGAGAAGTGACTCGTAATGGTTATGACGAAGCGATCATGATGGATTCACAAGGCTATGTCTGCCAAGGTTCAGGTGAAAACTTATTCTTGGTCAAAAATGGCGAGCTACATACGCCAGACTTAGCAGGCGGGGCCCTTGACGGTATTACTCGTCGAACTATTATCCAGTTTGCCGCTGATTTAGGCATCAAAGTTACAGAGCGCCGTATCACTCGTGATGAGTTTTACTTAGCAGATGAGATCTTTATGACCGGTACTGCTGCTGAAGTCACACCTATTCGTGAATATGATGACCGTAAAATTGGTAATGGCGGCCGCGGTGAAATTACTGAAAAATTACAAACCTTATATTTCGATGTGGTTCATGGCCGTAATGAAAAATATATGGATTGGTTAAGCTTTATTGATTGATAATAGGGTTATTTAGAAAGCCTTAAAAGGCTGAACATAATCGTTCAGTCTTTTTTCTGCTAAAATTAGCCCCTGATGTTTATAACAAGTGTATAGCAATTCTAGCCAATGCATCTTAATCAACTGCGTTATCGTCTAATTGCGTCTTGTCTGAAACACCGCTTTGATAAATTAGCAGCTATCGGCAGTGCTTATTTGTGAATGTTCAACACGGCCTAGTATGACTAACATACGTAGAGAATATGCCTAGGAATTCAGATTAGAAGCCATCACCAATGACCGTCATAAATAATCAAATCGAGAGAGATTATATAAGAAAAATAGCTGACGCCTTTGTCCCCGAGTATCAAAACTACATTATTTACATGGGCAGCTTCAAGCGGGTAAGCGTCATGATGCATTACTAAAAGCTTATGCGCAGACCGATCAATCTATGCCTTTATTACTTTTGGGTCAGGGAAAATATAAAAAGAAAAAATTATTTTTATCAAATCTTAGATTAACAAATGAAGTGCAATATCAAAGAGTAGGTGAAAAAAAGACCTAGATGCGCTAGCATCAAGGTTACTATCCACCGCCAAAGTGAGATTGCAACCATGAGCTATACACATCTAAGCCTAGGGGAACGATATCAGATTTATGCCCTTAAAGGGGCACAAGATAGTATTAAATTTATAGCAGAAGCGTTAGGCAGAAGCCCAAGCACCATATCAAGAGAGCTTAGACGCAATAAAAGCCTACGAGGCTACCGACCAAAGTATGCAGACGACAAAGCTAAAGCGAGGCAGGCAAACAACGCCTTCACTATTGTTTTAAACGTCTGGAACTGGGTTGTTGATAAACTTAAGTTACAGTGGAGTCCTGAACAAATAGCAGGCGTCCATGGTGGTATTAGCCATATGAGTATCTATCGCTACCTATGGACAGATAAGAGACAAGGCGGCGGACTGTGGCAGCATTTAAGACGCAAAGCCAAACCTTATCGTCAAAAGCTTACTAACGAGACTCGTGGACGCATTAATGACAGAGTCTCTATTCACAAGCGTCCTCAAGTGGTAGAAGATAGATCACGTATTGGTGATTGGGAAGCCGATACCATTATTGGTCAAAACCACAAACAAGCTATTGTGACGCTAGTAGAACGAAGAACAGGCTTGGTTAAAATGAGACGGGTGACCAAGAAAACGGCGCACTTAGTAGCAGAGGCTATGATAGATCTACTGACACCCATCAGACTGCAAGTTAAAACGATAACCTCTGATAATGGCAAAGAGTTCGCTGATCATAAAGAGATTAAACAAACCCTCTTTAGCCTGTTCTACTTTGCTGATACCTACGCCTCATGGCAGAGAGGAACAAACGAGAATACCAATGGTTTGATCAGAGAGTACTTGCCTAAAGGCTGTGACTTTAGACAAGTAGCTAATAATGAAGTACAAGATATTGAAGACAGATTGAATAACAGACCAAGAAAACGACTGGGATTCAAAACACCGAATCAGGTTTTCTATGACATCATTTAGTGTTGCACTTGGTGTGTTAATCTAGGAATTTTAAAAATAGCTCCATTGTTAATTAATAGTTTCCGAGGATTTAATGAAAAAGCTTATTATCAGTTTAGAAAATGCTCACGATAGAAGGCAGCACATCAAAGAACAATTTGAAAGTAATAATATTTCTTATGATTTTTTTGATGCAGTTAATACCACTGAAATTGATACTGTTGCAGAAAAATTAAATATTCCGATTACTAATACGCGATTAGGCAAAAATGAAATCGCCTGTTTTTTGAGTCATGCTAGCATTTGGCAGTTAGCTGTAGACAATAATTATCCTTATGTTTGCATTTTTGAGGATGATGTTTATCTTAGTGAAGATTCAGAATATTATTTGAATAATATCTTGGAATTGAAGCCTGATGATACTCATATTTTGAAACTTGAAGTTTATAATAAAGTCATTAAAGTTAACGGAAGCTTTAAAAGCCTTAAGGTTGGCGACAGAGAAATTGTGAAATTGGCGACAAAACATACGGGCTGTGCAGGGTATATGATTACACTTGAAACTGCTCGTATTTTACTTGATATAGTAAGAGATTATGAGAAATTAATTCCTGTTGATCATATTGTTTTTGGTGATTTTTTACGCGACTATGAGGCTAATATATATCAAGTTATGCCTGCAATATGCATTCAAAGCCAACATTACAAATATGCTAAACCAATGATTAGTTATCTTGAGTCCGAAAGAATAGATAGGTACGGGATGCCTACAAATAATAAGCGATTTGTGAGTAAGGTGGTTAGAGAAGGAAAACGATTAATCAAACAACCTAAAAATGCTATTGAAAAGATTAACCTTAGATTAAAAGGGATTAGAGAGCTAAAATTAACCTTTAGATAAAAATATGCTGTTGGATTTTGAGGCCTTAATCTAGAAATAAGTCATTTAGTTGATTATCAAATAGGTTGTCATAATAGTCAATTCTATTCCTAATTCACCCAAAACCCTATTGCGTTTTATTATATTTTGGCACCTGAGCTTAGTCTGACCACGCTTATATGTGAATACGATAATCGCTAAATCGGTAATGGTGGCTGCGCTGAGATCACTGGAAAACTGCAAGCTTTCTATTTCGACGTGGTGCAAGGGTGTTAGCTTTTTTATGCTAATATACTGAGCATAATATTTATATACTTAATTAGAATGAGCTTTTTATGAGTAAAAATAACATAACCGCTAATAATGACAATATTAAACAAATCATTTGTATTAAATGGGGTACGAAGTACGGTGCGGATTACGCCAATAAACTATACGGCATGGTTTCTCGCAACATTACCCCACCGTTTCGTTTTGTGTGCTTTACCGATGATACAACAGACGTGCGTTCAGAGATTGAGTGTCAAGAACTGCCGCCTTTAGACATTACAATGCCAACCAACACACTGGGTAAATGGCCAAAATCACGACTTTGGGGCGAAAAGCTGGGTGATCTAACAGGCAACGTTCTATTCCTAGATTTGGACGTTATCGTGGTAGATAGTCTTGACCCTTTCTTTGAATATGGCAAGCCTGATGACATTGTTTTGTCTTACAATCCCAGCAATCCGTTAGAGCGTTTAGGGCAGACGTCCTGTTTTAGATTTCAAGTAGGGTCACTGATATCGCTACAAGAAAAATTTAAAGCAGACCCACAAGGTATCGCTGATGAATACCGTTTTGAGCAACGCTTCGTCACTCGCAATGCACCAGGCGGCGTAAAGCTGTTTCCAAAAGCATGGGTGGCACACTTTAGACGTAAGTGTCGCCAACCGTTTCCACTCAACTATTTCAAAACGCCAAAAATCCCTAAAGGGGCGCGCATCATTATATTTCCCGGTGATTTGTATCCCACTGATGCCATTAGTGGACGATACAATCCTAACGCCGCTGACAATATAAAAGACCACTTAAAAAGAATAAAAGAACCTAAAAACCTTAAAAAACCGCTACGCCACTTGCGTCATTTCATACTACCGGTAGATTGGATAGAAAAATACTGGAAAGAGTAAGCTCAATTTTATACTTAAGTATTGTGACAATAGAAAAAATTAGTATTTATGTTTTATGTCTTAACCTGTGTGAGACCTAGAACATTCATCAGTTAACGGATGTAATTATGAAACCAAATGATGCTATTAGAGTCTTTGTTGGTTGTGACCCAAATAACTGTGATCTAGAGCAGATGATGGTATTGGATTATAGTATTCATAAACATACTAGTGCACCAGTGGAAATAGTATGGATGCAGTTATCGCGTGATGCCAATAGCTATTGGTACTCTAATCCTGAGGCTGGCGAAGGCTGGGATACTACGAAATGGTCAACACCATTTTCAGGATTCCGATGGGCAATCCCAGAGTATTGTAACTATTCTGGACGTGCAATTTATATGGATGCTGACGTTGTTGTATTAGATGATTTAGCAAACTTATGGAATCACCCTATTGAGGGAAAATCTATAGTAGCGGCTAAAACAAATGCTGATATGACGCGGCTATGTACCTGTGTCTGGGATTGTAAGGCCGCAAAGGCGGTTATTCCAACAATTGAACAACTCAAAAAAGATCCTGATAGTCATAAGCAAGTGATGAAGCTGCTTAAAAAGAATAAGAAGCTTATTGAACCCTATCGTAATAGCTATAACTGTGTAGATGGTGAAAACCTAGTGCTGGAAGACATCAAGATTTTACATTATTCGGATATGGGAACGCAGTTTAGTCACAAATACACAATACCCAGAGTAAAAGAAGAACAATTTGAGCATTGGTTTGATGGTAAGATTATGCCGCACCCAAGACAAGATTTGTCTGAAGTTTTTGATGAGTATTATAACGAAGCACTTGCTGCTGGATATCATCTAGACAATTATAGAGTTGAACCTTTTGGTAGTTTTCCAAAAAAATCCCAACAAAATTATGTCGGTAATAAGGTGACTCGTCCGCGCTCCTCTAAGTCATTGTTTTCGAAACTGTTTAGTGGCTAATTGTTTCCATAAAATTATTGTATATTTTTTTCAAATGGGCGAAGATTCAATCCATAGGTTGTCGTTTATGAAGCAGCATAAAAAAATAGCGGTACTCGTTATTAACTGTCTACAAGGCGGCGGTGCGGAGCGTGTAGTATTAACGTTAGGTCAAGGATTTCATGAGTTGGGCTATGAGGTACATGTTTTAAGATTCAAACCGTTAGTCGAGTACGACTTGGGTCCAAACCTTAATTACCATGTACTTAGATTTAAACCTTATAAGCTTATACCGGGATCAGAACGGCGTGATAGAATTTTTGCGCGTGCGGTGGATAAATATATTTCACAAAATATCGGTCAACCTGACATAATATTGTCTAATCTTGATCGTGCAGATAGTATCCTAAGTAATAGTAAACTGCCTAATATTACTTATATCATCCATAATACCGTATCACTGCTCTACAAGTTCAATAAAAACTACGATGCTGAACAGTTGAAGAAACGAATGGTTGAGATATATACAAGGCATCCTTGTGTATGTGTGAGTGAGGGAGCGGAAAAAGATTTTGTCAAAAGCTTTGGTAAAATCACCCCAACGACGGCAATCCACAATCCAATTGACAGAGATAGTATTCAAAAACAGGCTGATGCCTTTGTCCCGGAATATCAAAACTATATAATCCATGTGGGCAGCTTTAAAGATGCAAAGCGTCATGATGTATTGGTAAAAGCCTACGCAAAAACGGATCAGTCTATGCCGTTGTTGCTTCTAGGCCAAGGCAAGCATAAAAGTGAGATAGAGCAGTTGGTTAAAGAATTAAACCTAGAAAATAAAGTGGTGTTTTTAGGTTTTTGTGAAAACCCTTTCCCTTATATTAAAAATGCAAAATTTAAGGTGCTAACTTCTGATTGGGAAGGATTTGCTTTGGTCATCGCTGAAGCTTTAGTGTTAGGTGTTCCCGTTATAAGTACTGATTGTCCGTCAGGTCCAAGCGAATTATTACCTGAAAACAATTTGATGCCAATGGGCGATATTGAAGCTATCGCAGAAAAAATGCGACAAGCCATGAATAACCCACAAAAATTTCATGCACCATTTAATGAAGCACTTCTTCCAGTTAAAATTGCAGAACAATACCTAGCTTTCGCTCAAAGCGTAAACGCTAACAATTGATAAAATCGTATATTCTTTATATTAAGAACTCCCTGCAGTTCTGAGAAAGCCTAGAAAATGATTAATAAATTCATAAAAATTAAAGAAAGTGCATGCAAAGAAAATAAGAAAAAAGTGCTCTTAGTGATAAATTGTCTGCAAGGTGGTGGTGCTGAGCGTGTTGTCCTTACTTTGGGACAAGGATTTTACGACTGAGGATATGAAGTACACATTTTGAGGTTTAAACCTCGGATCGAATACGATCTTAATCCAAACCTCAATTATCATTTACTTAATTTCAAGAACTTTAAGCTCATACCAAAATTAGAGCGTCGTGACAAATTTTTCGCGTGCGTAGTCGATCGTTATATTTTAAAGAAAATTGGCAGGCCTAATATTATCTTGTCAAATCTTGATCGAGCCCACAGTATTTTTGGCTACAGCTAACTGCCGAATATTTTTTACGTCATACATACTACGATATCACTATCATGTAAGTTTAGAATTTTAGATAATAATCAGAAAGAGTTGGCTTTTACTAATATCTATTCAAAACATCCTTGCGTATGTGTTAGTCATGGTGTTCAAAAAGATTTTATTAAAAGTTTCGGTAATATTACACCGATGACTGCGATTCATAACCCAATTGATAGAGATGTTGTCAAAAATTTGGCTGACGCCTTTGTTCCTCAATATCAGAATTATATAATTCATGTTGATAGTTTTAAAGAAGCGAAGCGTCATGATGTGTTATTAAGTGCTTATGCTCAAACTGATCAATCTATGCCTTTACTGCTTTTAGGTAAGAGCAAGTATCAAAGAGACATAGAGCAGTTAGTTGTAGCGCTTGATTTGGAAGATAAGGTAGTATTTTTAGGTTTTCAAGAAAACCCTTTTCCCTGTATCAAACATGCACAATTTAAAGTTCTGACCTCCGACTGGGAAGGATTTGCTTTAGTCATTGCAGAGTCTTTGGTGCTGGGTACACCAGTTATCAGTACCGACTGCCCATCTGGACCAAGCGAGCTTTTGCCAGAAAATAATTTGATGCCAATGAGAAATATCGAGGCTATCACTGATAAACTAAAACAAGCAATGAGAGATCCGCAACAATTTCATGCGCCTTTCGATGAAACCCTTCTTCCTGTTAGGATAGCTGAAAAATATATTGCATTCGCAGCTAGTGCCTAGTAAAAATTACTTTTCGTCTATCCACCATTTAGACCAATCGTCTCTATGTAATTGTCGTAGGGTAGCAAAAGCGCTGTCATTATTTTGTAGTCTTTCGAATACGGACAATAATATAGTGGTAGCGAGTTTGTCGGTCTTATAAAATTTCTCATAGCGTCTACGCATGTTTCTTAAGCTATCGTCAGTACCAATACGGAAGTAAGTCAGTCCGTCATACAAAGGTAAGTCGCCGCGATAGAGTATATCTGTTTTATCATCCATCAATGGCATGGTTTCAGAATCAGCAGGTAGCTGTAAGAAATTTTTAGTCTCATAAGCCCTTAAAGTGTTCATCAACGTAACGACATTCATCAAAATCGCTGCTCTATTTCTATCTTTTGAATAATCAATAAACGTATCGCAAGCAGAGACAATCCAGCGTATTGAGAGATGCTCTAATAAATAATCGCTTTCTGCGGCCCATAACTTCTCAAGTTCGGCAAACGTTTCGTCTATTTTATATTTGCGACGCAATAATATAATTAACGTATTGTGATAAAAATAGAGTTCTGAATACCCTACCATTTGGTATTTTAAATTATTTAAATGACCTTCTAGATCTTTGGTTTTACGCTCATCTGTTAACGCATCAACATCGCACATGGACTCGGTAATAATTGTTGCTTTCATCTCATGAAAACTTCTATGGTCATAAGCCTTAACAATCTTACCTGCATTTAATCTTTTTTCGCTTTTGAATATTAATAAAAGCTTACGTTGCCATGTTGAAGATGTAGTCATGTCGTTGAAATCCTTTGAGCAAACATAGTGATGCTAGGGCTGGGACGTCTGGCACAGAGGTATTATAATTATCTACAGGTATACTTGTTTTGTGCTCAAACTGAATAATACTCTCTATACCAATCCACAAATTTTGTAATACCGTCTTCTATAGTCGTTACGGGTTTGAAGCCAACGTCGCTGACAAGCTCATCTATATCAGAATAGGTAATCGGTACATCGCCTGGTTGCATCGGTAGCAAATTCTCTTTTGCTTTTTTGCCGCAGGCAGTCTCAATGGCAGTAATGAAACGCCGTAAAGTCACCGGCTGGTTATTACCGATATTATAGATCTTATAAGGTGCGGTCGCTGTCGTGATCAGAGACTGCTGAGGAGTAGGTACTTTGTCTATAATGCGTATGATACCTTCTACTACATCGTCGATATAGGTGAAGTCGCGTTGCATCTCACCATTATTAAACACATCAATCGTCTTACCTTTAAGTATCTTTTTAGTGAAAGAAAAATAGGCCATGTCAGGTCGACCATAAGGACCATAAACGGTAAAAAAGCGCAAGCCTGTAGTCGGAATGTTGTATAAATGACTATAGCTATGCGCCATCAATTCATTAGATTTCTTAGTCGCTGCATATAAGCTAATAGGAAAATCGACACAATCTTCAGTGCTAAACGGTTGCTTGATATTCATACCATATACCGAGCTGGAGCTGGCATATACTAAATGCTTGACGTCAGTATGCCTACACCCTTCAAGAATATTCAAAAAACCCACCATGTTTGAGTCCATATAGGCATTTGGGTTTTCGATAGAGTAACGTACGCCAGCCTGAGCACCAAGATTAATAACAATATCAAACTCATACTCAGAGAATAGACTCGACATTGCGTCACGATTGGCAAGGTCGAGCTTAATAAATTTAAAAGTATCTGCTGTTGAATGTTCACTCAATATTTTTAGGCGAGCATTTTTTAACTCAACATCATAGTAATCGTTAATATTATCGATACCAACGATAAAGCAGTTTTTATTTAATAGTGCTTTGATTAAATGGAAACCAATAAAACCTGCTGCACCTGTTACTAAAATTTTCATTAGTCGCTTCCAAATAGGTCTCGAGTAAACACTTTATGTGACACATCTTTTATATCGTCAGACAATCGATTCGCTACAATAACATCACTCATCGCTTTAAAGTCCTCTAAATCTCGAATCACACGCGAGTGAAAAAACTCGTCTTCTTTTAGTACGGGTTCGTAGACCACTACCTCAATGCCCTTCGCTTTAATGCGCTTCATGATGCCTTGAATAGCAGAGGCTCTAAAGTTATCTGAACCGCTTTTCATTACCAGTCGGTGTACACCCACTATTTTTGGTTGTTTTTCTATGATTTTATCTGCAATAAAGTCTTTACGGGTTCTATTAGAATCAACAATAGCCCTAATAAGATTGCTTGGTACCTCGTCATAATTTGCGAGGAGCTGTTTGGTGTCTTTGGGCAAGCAGTAACCACCATAACCAAACGATGGGTTGTTATAATGATTTCCGATACGGGGATCTAGGCCAATACCTTCGATGATTTGTTTGGTTGAGAGTCCAAATGTCTGTGCATAAGTATCCAACTCATTAAAATAGGCGACACGCATCGCTAGATAGGTATTCGAAAACAGCTTAATGGCTTCGGCTTCAGTAGACTCTACAAACAACTGAGGCACATCTTTCTTGATTGCCCCCTCAAGTAACAAATTCGCAAACTGCTCAGCACGATTAGACTGTTCACCAACGATTATTCTTGAGGGATAGAGATTATCATACAACGCTTTACCTTCTCGCAAAAACTCAGGAGAAAAAATAATATTGTCCGTTGAATAACGCTCTTTGACTTCCGCAGTATATCCAACAGGTACCGTTGATTTAATGATCATGACCGCTTTTTCATTCACTGAAAGGACTTGCTCAATAACGTTTTCGACACTTTTAGTATTAAAGTAATTGGTTTTTGAATCGTAGTCAGTAGGGGTTGCAATAATAACAAAGTCAGCGCTTTCATAAGCAGTTTTAGCATCTAGCGTTGCGGTGAAATTAAGTTTTTTGTTTAACAGGAAGTCTTCGATGTCTTCATCTTCAATAGGAGATTTTTTTGCATTTAGCAATTCAATTTTTTCTGGGATAATATCAACGGCAATGACTTCATTGTGCTGAGCAAGCAACATTGCGTTGGATAAACCGACATAGCCTGTACCTGCTACTGTTATTTTCATAAAATATCCGAAGTTGTATTCAATTTATTATTGTGAGTTTGTTTTTATTGACTGTTATTTGATAACAGCGATGATGGTAGATGCTCTGAGAATTTCTCAACCATAGCATTGGCAATCTTTTTATATGAACCTGAGTCAAGCAGGTCTAGGCTTTGTATACATCCATAATTGATCGATTCTTGTTGTAAGTCTAGTATGAAATCAATAACGCTGCTTTTGTTCTTTAGATAATTTACAGACACGTCAGGCTTCAAACAGGCTTCATTTTTTTGAATCTTTAGATGATTCATTAAGGTAATGGGGTTTACCTGAGCAACATCTCTAAACTTATACTTAATTTGCTTGCTCAATAACTGAGAGTTGTTCAAAAGATGCTTTTTTAATATATTTTTATCCACAATATGTGGGTAATGGTGAACTTCGAAAAACCGATCCATACCGAGAATGTTAGCGCTTAGCATTTGGGCAACGGTATGCTTTGGTTGAACTTTTTTCCCTGATAGCTTTTGTAGAGACTCTCGATACTTAAGTTTGGCTTGTATCAGTGTGTTTTTTCTCCAATGACCATGGATAATAATCTTTTTATCGTCTATAAAGTCTTCGATAACTGCGGGTTGATTAAAGAAGAAGTCATCATTCATATAGATAAAATAATCAGACAGCTCAGGTATATTCCATAGCATGGTTTCAATAGATCGAGTATTGAATGTAGGCAAAAATTGCTCATAACCCGCAAATATATCTTTATGATCAATAATGCGTATTTTGTCTTTTGCACAGATATTTTGTTCAACGAATTCGGCTATAAATTCTGGCTGCTGTTGATCAGTCACGACATATATATGACGGCAGAAGGGCACGTACTTTAGTATGGAAGCAATATTGTAATATATTTCATGGTTACTTGCGAAGCGTGTTGAGCTAATAGCATCAGATGCAGCGCTAGTCGTTTTCTGATAACGCGCTCTTTTTTGTTTAAGCAGTGACTCATCACCATCTACCCAAGCAATTACGATATCTAATTCTTGCCCACCCTGACACTTCATGACTCATCCTATAATTTTATTATCAATAATTTTTTAGCCACGGGCTTGGCTCAACGATACTGTTTATTAGTATTTATTTATTAGCATTTACCACTACAAATTTATTAACACTTGCCACTACAAACGCTATCTGGTGGGTTGGTTGTTCCACAGGAGATAACAATTTTTGCATTGGCTGGTAGATACAGTCCGCATATACTTTATTATATCATCGGTACCAATATGAAAGTAGATGATACCATCATATGAGGCAAGCTCGCTGCGACAATTAACGGATTGGTTTCTTAATGATAAACACACTCAGCATACTAACTATAAATATGCATGAAACAACGATATAAAAACGACCATACTAAGACTGCTATGAACCAACCTATTATTTTACTGATATTAAAAGCGCTAGAGGGCCGTGGCGCTGAACGTATGGTAACCACGTTGGCGCGTGCTTACCTAGCAATGGACTGTCGCGTTCACGTACTTTGTTTAGAGAATACACAAGAGATGCCATTAGACTCTCAGGTCCAGTATCATGTGGTGCCATACGATCAGACGTTCTCTAAGCCAGATTTTTCACCAGATTCTGACCAAGCAAGCGCCTATAGCGCAGTGGCCAAGCGTATTGATCGTTATGTGCTAGAAAACATAGGCGTGCCAGATCTGATAGTGGCCAGTATTTATAAAATCAATTGGATAATGGCTTATAGCCAATTACCAAATATCGTGAATGTATTGCATACAGCACTATCCAGACAATTCCAAGACCAGCTATCAGATGCACCTCAGCAAACCATCGGCCATCTAAAAATGGTATATGGTGCCCATCCTTGCAGTTGCGTGAGTGATGGCGCCCACCAAGATATGCTCACTCTTATTGGTAATCTGAATAGAACAACGACGATCTACAATCCATGTGATGCGAATGAAATTAGAAAAGCTGCGGCACAGCCGTTAGCTATTGAGAAATTTGGTCTAGCTGATAAGGGATATATGATTCATGTGGGGTCTTTCGATACTATGAAAGGTCATCAGGATTTGCTACATGCGTATGCTAAAACAGAACGAAAGCTACCATTGGTATTGGTAGGCAGAGGCAGACTTGAAGATGAGATTAAACAACTGGCTGTTCAACTTAACATTGGCGATTGTGTCAAATTTTTGGGGTTTCATACCAATCCTTATCCGTTAATTAAAGCGGCAGCTCTACTCGTACTTACGTCTAAGTTTGAAGGGTTCGGCTACGTCATTGTCGAAGCACAAGCATTAGAGGTGCCCGTTATTAGTACCGATTGTCCGTTTGGACCAAGAGAGCTATTGCCTAAGAAAAACTTAATACCTGTCGGTGATATCGATGGACTGGCAATGCTCATGAGTCAGGCAATAGAAAATCTAAAGCACTATGCAGTACCATTGAATCAGCAGCTATTACCCAATCAAGTCGCTCGGCAATATTTAGATTTTGGTGAGATGTTAGAGAGAGGGGAATGACAGGATTAATCCAAACCGTCGAATAAGAATTTAGAAACAGGCGAGTGATTGATAACGGGAACACCGTGTTTTTTATAAGCTTTACCCAATAAATTAAACGACGGCACAATACGCTCGCTGATGACTTGGTTGAGCTTAGTTGGCGCGGTATTAACTTCATTTTCGTAAAACCGCGGCTTATTGCTATTAAGCAAGTCTATGCCATACAGATGAATGGTCGAAGCATGGCGTGAGAATGCTAATTGGGTAGCCACATAAGCAACAGTTCCCGCTTCTACAAAGCCATAAGTAACATTAAGAGAAACGCCAATATCAGCAGACTTACGGCTACCATCAATAATAAAGTTTGGATGATTCATAAAGTAAGATAACGGCTTTTTTTTGTTCAGTAATTTCTTTTTAAACGTTAATTTACTAAATATCAACTTATTTGATTTGACTCCCCATGGTCTATCTACTGGATATATCACACGCATAGCACAATGATAATTACGTATGATGTCAGGGTGCGTTACTGCCATCGCTTCAAATACGGCCAAGGTCGCATATAAGGGCTGACCCGTATAATGCTGTCGTAAAATCTCAGGTTGGTGGTTGATAAAGTGGGCGTCGCTAATGACATATCCGATGATGTCAGTAAAGTCGTACTGCTCAGTGAGACTGATGCTACCGTTGACAAAAATAGTGGGGCTGTCTTGTAGTTCTAAGAAAGCTACATTAGCAATGGAAGGGCCGGAGGCGATGATATTTACAGCTCGTTTATGTAGATTTTGCTTTGCCTCAGTGGCGTCAAAAGCATTGATACTGATAAGCTGATTGCTAATATTAAACTCAACGGCAGAAGGCAGTCGCAAATTTAGCAGCATATTGTTTTCCGTTAGTTGTTTTTACCTATTACTTTTGGCTATCAATTTCTAATGATCTGATTCGATTATTTCTTTGCATTGTAAAGATGACAATAGATTTTGATACTACTAAATGATGACTCGCTGAATTGTGGGGCAGTAGATAGCCTGAAAAGTAAGTGCTCAAACATGTTATTGCCAATATTGCTTGAGCCAAGGACTGGGTTTGACGTGACGATACCATTTACCGCCACCACCATTGATAGCCTCTGGTGGATTAATTTCACCATGGAAGATGACGATTTTTGCGCTATCAGGCAGAGTGGGTGCACGCACAAGATTAAAAGGAATGGGCGCAATACATTGATATTTGAAACTTACGCACCATGTTTTGTCCCAATACTCTAAGTGATGATGTTCACGTAAATAATTAGACAAATACGCTTGCTCGTGGCGAACTTCTGAGCTGATTTTGACAAAATGTTGCTCGAAGTTACTGAGTAGGTTGGGATAAATATTTTGGCCAACTTTAAAGCGATACACAGAGCTGTTACCAACCATGCGCCACGGTTTTTTCCAGTCACGAATGATGACCACGCTATCGGCGTGGGTTGCTTCATAAGTAAAAAAGGCATCGATATTGTCGACGATAACAATATCAATATCCAAAAATAGAGCCACACCTTTGAGATTGTACAAGTCCGGGCGAAAAGTAGTGAGTTTTTTCCAGCCTCGTTCTGGTAGACCTGCTGGCAAATTTAGCTCAGGTATTGGATAGCACTGTACTGCTGGGTCAATTCCAGTATTGTCGTCAGTTAAGCAGACCATCTGAAAGTCTAGCGTTAAGTGACGGCTGACCATATTATACAAGCGATTGACGTATTCAGGACCATATTTGTCGCCCCATTTCATACAAATGATATAACGCTGTTCAGCAACGTTAGCGTTGGTTTGCGTTGGGTTTATAGAGGGGGGCTTAGTTACATCAGATGTCATAATGCACTCATATTGAGGTAAATGAAGGACTAATAAAAAATAAAAGGATGCAGAATTCAGCCAATACTAGCATAACTGTGACTGATGATATGTCTAAATAGTTAAATGATAATTACTTATCATTATCGAGCTTAGCGTTATCACTGACATCGTTATCATAATTATAGCGATCAGAACCGATAGAATGGTGAGCTTGAATAAAAGCTTTTAAATCTGCTTTATCCTTTCGGTAAGGATTGCCTAAATTTGGTATATGCTTAAAACGTCGATAGCCCCACATATAGTGGCTGCATTGGCCTTCAATGATCTTCTCTATGGCTTGGTTTAATGCCTTGGTCGCAATGGTAACATCACGACTATACAACTCTGGGTCATCGAGCTTATAGCAATAGATATCAAAACCGCGCCCGTCTTTACGGCGGATACAGGATAACCCGACTAAGGCACATTTGGTTTTGCTAGCGAGTTTAGAGGCAAGAGTGCTGGTTAAGGTCTCAATACCAAAGAAAGGGACGACGACGCCGCCTGAAGGATCAGGGACATGGTCGGGTAGGACGATGCTAAAGCCGCCTTTTTTTAGAGTTTTGAAGACGGCTTTGACCCCGCTACTATCCGTCGGTACTAAGGTCGCATTGAGGCGCGCGCGACCTTGTAATATAAAGTCATTGGTCATCTTACTTTTGACAGGCTTATACATGATGGTTGGCGCGCCAAACTGGTTGAGCCACGCATTCATCATCTCCCATGTGCCTAAGTGTGGCACAATGGCGAGCATACCATTAGGATTGGACATGCCTTCTAAAAAGAGGTCTTTATTATGAACGTCGCAAATTTGCGCGATGCTCCATTCAGGCGACATTGCCCAGCTTTTAATGGACTCAACACTACTAAGGGACTGATGACGGACAATATCTTTAATCAAAATTTGTTTTTGCCGGTCAGATAGTGGCGGCTCAATAAGTGCCATATTAATCTTAATGGTGCGCACAATACTTAAGTTTGGCACCCACATCATTATCCAGGCAACAAAACGTGCCAGCATCTGCAATACAGACAGTGGCACGACTTTAAAAATATGATACGGATTCATGACCGCTCACATGTTAGTAGATTACCTGTCAACAAGTTACCTACTAAAGAGTCAGACTGTAAAAAAAATCGGCACATGATTAGATCATTTACTGAGCAGGTTTGCTAGCATCAGGCTGAGCTTTTTCACGCAGACGAATACCTAGCTCACGCAGCTGTTTGGTTTCCACTTCAGCAGGCGCTTGGGTCAATGGACATTCAGCAGTCTTAGTTTTTGGGAAGGCAATCACGTCACGAATAGAGCTTGCATCTACCATGAGCATAATGAGTCGATCCAAACCGAATGCTAAGCCACCATGCGGCGGCGCACCGAATTTTAGAGCATCAAGTAGGAAGCCAAATTTGTCTTCAGCTTCTTGCTCATCAATACCGAGGGCTTCAAATACCGCTTTCTGCATCTCAAGCGTATTGATACGTAAGCTACCACCGCCGATTTCTGTACCATTTAAAACCATATCGTAAGCGATAGATAGTGCCGTTGCAGGATTGGTTTTTAACTCTTCAACTGAGCCTTTTGGCTTGGTAAATGGATGATGCATTGAGGTCCATTTGCCATCGTCAGTTTCTTCAAACATTGGGAAGTCAGTCACCCACAGTGGTGCCCACTGACAAGTTGTCATCTCAAGATCAAGACCGATTTTTTGACGTAGCGCGCCCATCGCATCATTCACAATACTGGCTTTATCCGCACCAAAGAAGATAATGTCGCCATCTTGTGCGCCAGTGCGTTCAATTAGACTGGTAAGTACATCGTCAGTCATGTTTTTGATAATCGGTGACTGCAGACCAGACTCTTTATCCACACCGTTATTGATGTTACTGGCATTGTTGACTTTAATATAAGCCAATCCGCGCGCGCCATAAATGCCGACAAATTTAGTATATTCATCGATATTCTTACGACTTAGCGAACTACCATTAGGAATACGTAGCGCAGCAACACGGCCTTTAGGATCGTTAGCAGGACCTGCGAATACTTTAAAATCTACACTTTGCATAAGGTCTGCAACGTCGACCAATTTAAGCGGAATACGCAAGTCAGGCTTGTCTGAAGCATAGTCACGCATCGCCTCGAAGTAAGTCATACGTGGAAATTGATCAAACTCAACGTCCAACATGGTCTTAAAGACGTGCTTGATGAGACCTTCGTTGATGTTCATGATTTCTTCTTCGTTAAGAAAAGAAGTCTCAATATCTACTTGGGTAAATTCAGGCTGACGATCAGCACGTAAATCTTCGTCACGGAAGCATTTAGCGATTTGATAATAACGGTCAAAGCCCGCCACCATCAACAGCTGCTTAAATAACTGTGGCGACTGCGGCAAGGCAAAAAAGCTACCTGGACGTGTACGTGAAGGCACCAAATAATCGCGCGCGCCTTCAGGCGTGGCTTTGGTTAAAATAGGGGTCTCAACGTCCAAAAAGCCGTGATCATCTAAATAACGGCGAATCGCTGATGTGGCTTTAGCGCGAAAGACCATGCGATCTTGCATCTGCGGACGGCGCATATCAAGATAACGGTACTTTAAGCGCAGTTCTTCTGAAACCGTTGTATTCTCATCATTCAATGGGAATGGCGGGGTCTCAGATTTGGCCAATACTTCAATCTCTTTACCTAATAACTCAATCTGACCACTGGTCATATTGTTGTTTTCAGTCCCTTCATAGCGCTTACGGACGCGGCCCGTAATTTTTAGCACGTATTCAGGACGTACGGCATCAGCAATAGCAAAGGCTTCTGGCGTATCGGGATCAACGACCACTTGCAGAATACCAGCGCGGTCACGCATGTCTAAGAAAATAACCCCACCGTGATCGCGGCGACGGTGTACCCAACCTACGATACTAATGGTTTGTTCTAACAAGCTTTCAGTTACGGCTCCGCAATATTCATCTCGGTATTGGCTGTGCTGGCTATGCGTGGTCATGCTACTTTCTGTTGTCATTTCGCTTTGCGTCGTAGTACTGTTCGTCATAATATTTGTTATCCAGTTGTCAGCCCAATTCAAAGTACAATAATGCAGCCATCGTTGCGATATTCAAGCCCTTAGCAAAAAAATAGCACACACAACGCGATTAAGACAAATGCTTATCACGTTAGCTGCATAAAATTTGGTGTAAACGCATATTATGCCTAAAGTGCCTTTGTTATACAACTGTACGAACACAATCAAGAGTCAGTATTAGAGTGTAGGTGACCTATTTATTCAGCAATGTTAGTAATTGGTTAAATATCTCCTTCATGCTTGAAAATCGGTGCCACTGCTCGCATATCAAGATGACGTTTATGACGCTATTTATAAAACTTATTGGCCAAAAACTGACATCATTTTAATAATTAAAGGAATTATAGTTATGCTATTTCATCCGCCCAAAAACCCCGTTGAACTCAAAGTCATGCACCTTAATAAGAGCCAAGCGCAACGCCGTGAAGACTTGATGGAAGCCACCCAAGGTAAGGCGGCACTGAAGCAACTCAAAAAACGCTTGGCCAAAAAAGCCAAGCAAGCCTTAAAAGACAAAGCCAAGAACAAAAATAAAGGCCAGCAGGTTTTTGTCCTTGATTTTGATGGTGATATTAAAGCCACAGCGGTGAAACACTTGCGCGAAGAAATCAGCATCCTAATAAGCACGGCCAATAAAGGCGATGAAGTGGTCGTACGCCTCGAATCAGGCGGCGGTTTAGTACACAGTTATGGTCTAGCAGCCGCACAATTGGTACGTCTTAAAGACGCGGGTCTAAAACTGACTGTCTGTGTGGATAAAGTCGCTGCCAGTGGCGGTTATATGATGGCTTGTGTCGCGGATAATATCGTTGCTGCGCCATTTGCAATTATTGGTTCCATCGGGGTGGTCTCACAATTACCTAACTTCCATAAATGGCTCAAAAATCACGACGTCGATTATGAGATGTTTACCGCTGGCGACTATAAACGCACGGTAACCGTATTTGGCGAAAATGATGCTGAAGACCGTGCCAAATATCAAGAAGAGCTGGAACAGACGCATCAACTATTCAAGCACTTCGTCAACCGTTATCGCTCAATGCTTGATTTGGATAAGGTCGCGACCGGTGAGCATTGGTATGGTGAAGATGCCATGCATCTCAACTTGGTTGATAGTTTGCAAACCTCAGACAGCTATCTTTTAGAGCGGATGGAAAACAACGAAGTGTATGCATTGCATTCACGTCAAAAGCCAACCTTGGCAGAGAAATTAGGGCTATCGCAAGCCGCTGAAGCAACACTCAGTATGGCGGTCGATAAACTACCAGATGCTTTGATGCGCTTTGACTTCAACAGTCGTCTCAATATATTAAAGTAATTATTTATTAAACCAATTATGTTAAGGTAACTGTTTTGGATAATTATGAACAATAGTGTTGAAATAACTTGAAGACTCTTCCTTATGTGCTTATAAGCCTCTTAGGCGGCGCTATTGTTCCGTTACAGTTGGCTATTGTAAATTCCTTCCGAGAAAGCACGCATGCCTCTCAAATCCAATCTACATTTTATTTGTATTTAGGGGGTGCGTTCGCTTCTTTGTTGCTGTCGTATTTTATGAGTGGGGGCATTAAGCCGCCGCTCATCGAGAACGCCACTTGGTGGATGTGGTTACCAGGATTTTTAGGAAGCTTTTATATCCTATTTATGTTCATTGCCGCCCCTAAAATAGGCGCTGGTAATACGCTACTTTGGGTTTTTCTTGGTCAGATGTACTTTGCAATGATTTTAGGCCAGACAGGTCTGTTTGGCTTAGAAGTCAAAGCAATAGACGCCTATAAAATTGCGGGCTTAATTTTAGTCACTATTGGTGGAATGCTAATGATATATAGTGAGACCAAAGTTAAGTGACTGTCTATAAATTAAGTGATTAGAAATTAAGTGATTAGAAATTTCCAACCCGTAGCGTGACTGTCATATAGCGTAAATGATGTTTGCACCAACCTAGATATTGTTTAACTATTGCTATCATTATGTTTAGATTTTCTAAAGGCGTGGCCTAGTCGGTCGCGCCTTTTTGCTGTTTTATCATAGTGGATATGCTATAAATAGTGAGCGTTGATTTTATACCAGTAGAGCGATGGATGCACAGAAGGAGTCGTGATGCCAGAATTGTTTATGATTAAAATTGGGGGTCGACCAAAAGGGCGTCTGATTGAGCAACATGATATGTATTTTGGCGTTGGCGAACATATCGGTGATTTCATTGATGCCATTAATAGCCATTGGCCAGAAGTAAAGAATGCATGGCATTTGGACGCTTACCGTCAAGTCACTAAGGTAGACAATTATCGTATCCAGTGGCAAGCTGCTGATAACATAAAAGAAAACCAGGCAGAAGAAAATACGGACAAGTTAACATTATTCTTTATTAATTTAGGCGGTTATCTTGCCGGTGAGTTTGAAGAGTTCCATCATAAGCTATTAATCGTTGCACCTACTCAAGCGCATGCTATTAAGCAAGCAAAAAAGTCAGCTTTTTATAAGCAGTACAGTTTTAACGACAAAGATACCCCGTTTAACGCGGCCGCTCATATCGATGATAAGCACCAAGTAGATATTGATGAGATTTACGATGTGAATGATTTGCTAACGAGTGGTTGTTTGTCAATTATGCCACTAGCAAATGATGGGCTAGAATCAGAAAAAGCGGTATTAGAAAAAATAGCATCAGAAGATAAAGCTTATATCGGTTATCTAAGCTTAAAAAAACTCCGTAAGTTAAAGGAGTCTGGACAAATTTAGTTTAAAAGTAAAAGTAAAAGTAAAAGTAACAACCATAAACATCCAACAAGGAAGAGGAATATAACTATGTCTACAGCGTCTACAGTAATGTTTACAGCATCCCCACATGGTCAAGCCATGCATGAAAAAGTTAAAGACTTTATTGCGACTCAAATTGAACCGATAGAAGCACAGTTCTGGCAAGATTGCCATGAGCAAAATCCCGACGGTAATTGGCGTAATTGGCAGTGGCCAGAAGCGTATGAGACCTTGCGCAAACAAGCACGTGAGGCTGGGCTTTGGAATTTATTCTTACCGGATGATGAATTAGGTGCTGGATTGTCAGTTATGGATTATGCACCTATTGCTGAGCTGACCGGACGCAGTTTACTTGCGCCTTATGTCTTTAACTGTAATGCCCCTGATAGCGGCAATATGGAACTGTTATGGCGTTATGGCAGTCAGGAGCAGCAAGACCAGTGGCTAACCCCCTTACTTGCTGGTAAGACTCGCTCGGTATTTTGTATGACTGAGCCTGATGTGGCATCAAGTGATGCGACCAACATGCAAGCAACTGCCGTGATTGAAGGCGATGAGATTGTCATTAATGGTAGCAAATGGTGGTCATCTGGCCTTGGTGATCCCGCTGTTAATTTACTGATTGTGATGGCCTATACGCCCGATGATACTAAAGATCGCCACCATCAGCATTCTATGGTGCTCGTGCCTGCAAAAACCGCAGGCGTCAATATCGAACGCATGCTAAAAGTATTTGGTGACTACGATGCGCCGCATGGCCATGGTGAAGTCAGCTTTACCGATGTACGCGTGCCAGTTACTAGCTTTATTGGTGGCGCAGGGATGGGCTTTGAGATTGCCCAAGGCCGTCTAGGGCCAGGTCGAATTCATCATTGCATGCGCTGCGTCGGTGCGGCTGAGAGGTCCTTGGAGCTTGCCATTCATCGCGGTATGGAGCGGACGGCCTTTGGCAAACCTTTACTACAATTAGGTGGAAATCTGGAACGTATCGCTGAAGCCCGTATTAAGATTGATCAAGCACGTTTATTGACACTATATGCCGCACAAAAAATGGACAGCCAAGGCACTAAAGCGGCCTTAACTGAAATATCTGCCATTAAAGTGGTTGCACCAACAGTATTACAAGAAGTTGTCGATATGGCGATACAAATCCATGGCGGCATGGGCGTTTGCCAAGATACGATGTTGCCGAGCTTCTTCGCACAAGCACGGGTGTTACGCTTAGCGGATGGCCCTGATGAAGTCCATAAAACCATGATTGCGAAGTTAGAGCTAAAACGTCAGGGCTTTCGTCGTCCGTCTAAGTCTTGATTATAATTCGTAACCTGTAAAATAATGGCGTTAGAAGATGGTTATGTGCAGCGGGTAGACTGTTATTCGCTGCATTATATATTTTAAAATCAGATTTACCCTAACGGGCCATTTAAATAGCCTAAGCAAAAACTAACTAGAAAGAAAATAACCCCCATGAAACCAAATGATAAGGAATATCACATGGCAGATAATAACAATACTAAAAAGAATATTGACGATAGCAGTGCTGAAGGGCATACAAACATGCATAACAACCAGGTTGATAATCAAGCTGAAGTAAACACAAAAGTACTAGATAAAGGCGGGGCTATCCGCGATGGTGAGGAATTAGATACCCAAGCAGTTAGCAATTGGCTACGCGACCAAGGCGTTGATGTTGTAGGCGAGCCGACCGTTACCCAGTTCTCAGGTGGCGCCTCAAATTGGACCTACCGTTTGCAATACGGCTCTCAACATGAGGGCCAAGACTTAATATTGCGTCGTCCACCGAAAGGTACGAAGGCCAAATCTGCCCATGATATGGTTCGCGAATATACGGTTCAAAAAGCGCTGGCCGATGCTTATCCTTATGTACCAAAAATGGTCGCGCTGTGCACCGATGAATCGGTCATTGGAGCAGATTTTTATATTATGGAGCGTATGGAAGGTATTATTCCACGTGCCAATTTGCCCAAAGGGATTGAGCTTGACCCAACACACACACGTGAATTATGTACCAATGTCATCGATGCCTTAGTTGAGTTACATCAGGTCGATTATCAGGATCATCCGGACTTGGTAGAGTTAGGTCGTGGTGATGGCTATTGCGAGAGGCAGGTAAGTGGCTGGAACAAGCGCTATGTCAAAGCAAAAACGCCAAACGTGCCCAGCTTTGCTCTGGTACGACAATGGCTCAGTAAGCATACACCTGCAGATAGCAAAACATGCGTCATTCACAATGATTGGCGCTTTGATAATGTCATTTTAGATGCCCAAAACCCTACCAAAGTTATTGGCGTCCTCGATTGGGAGATGGCGACTTTAGGTGATCCTTTGATGGACTTAGGCAGTGCGCTGGCTTATTGGATTGAGGCGGATGATAACATCATCATGCAACAGTCGCGACGCCAGCCGACCCATCTGAAAGGGATGATGACCCGCGATGAAGTAGTTAACTATTACCTTGATAAGACTGGCTTAGAAATAGACAATTGGACCTTTTATGAAGTGTTTGGTTTGTTCCGCCTAGCCGGTATCGTGCAGCAAATTTATTATCGCTACTATCATAAGCAAACCACCAATCCTGCCTTTAAGAACTTTTGGATTATCGTCCACGTCTTACATGCCAAATGCCTCAAACTCATTGCAAAGTATGAAGGGGAAGTACTGTTTACCAGCCGCGTGCAGCCGCATTTGGAAGATATGGGTGTCGATGCTGCCACTATTGAGAAGCTACCAAGCCCTGTACAGTCAGTAATCAAAAGTATTTTACCCAAAGGCTATTTTGATGCGGCTCCTAAATAGCTTGAGTATCCTAATATTTAAGCTTAGGGTTTTAATACTTAGATAATAATATGTCTTTGTGTATCTGTTTTATTTGGTACTGACTATATAAGCAGGCACTACATGGATTAAGTGATAAAAAATAGCCGACACAAAATGGTCAACCTTAAAAAAGGCAGTACTACTATGACAACCATACTTTTGGCCCGCCACGGTCAAGCATCCTTTGGAAAAGACAACTACGATCAGCTTTCAGAGTTGGGCGGTACACAAGCGCGCATGCTAGGTCAGCACTATGCGTCTACCCAGCGCCGAATCGATGCTATTTTTACGGGTAGCCTAATGCGGCAACAGGACTCCGCGCGCCATTTCTGGGAAACTTATCAGCCATCGTTAGCTGCTGATAGTAGCGAATCTATTATAGATATAGAAAATCCCGATAGTTATGTGCTGCCAGTATTTGATGAGTTTAATCATAAAGATGTGTTTATCAAGTCTGACCCTGCTTTTACCAGCCAAGGGGCAGTTACTACTGAGCTTGCCAAGGCAGCCGACCCAAAACAGCGCCTAGCTGAACTGTTTGACCGAGCTATGCAGCGCTGGCATCACGGTGACAATGATGCTGACTATGTTGAGAGTTGGCCACAGTTTAGTGGTCGCGCGCAACAAGCACTTGAGCAAGTGCGGTCACAAGTGGCAAATCTGAGCCATCTAGAGCGCGATAGTACCGTGCTAGTCTTTACCTCAGGCGGCGTTATAGCGGCTATTACTGCGCAATTATTACAACAAGGCAGCCAAATCGCTTATCAGCTTAATAGAAGTTTGGTTAATACGGGCGTTACTGCAATCACTTTGCAAGATCAGAGTGCGCGCTTATTATCTCTAAACGAATACAGTCATTTATTCACTGATGGCAAGCGCTATGTGACTTGGCGATAAGCGGTCAGGCGGGATGATTAATCAAACAAGGCCCTTGAATACATAACCGCCACTTATGCATTGAGGTATAGTCATTATAATAGACTACTTTTAGCAAGACGCTTTAAAAAAACGCGGTGTAATGGACAAAATTCATGCTAAAAAGTAGAAGGTAGTGGCTAATGGACATAATTCATGCTATTTAAGCTACCTTGACAGTAAGAAGTCCTTAATAAACCGCAACTTACGATGCTCATTTAGAC